>Ga0180438_10004841_pt1 | contig 19133 bp, 14 predicted proteins | sample SS_ome_12_FD_132455 | JGI IMG/M metagenome (GOLD analysis project Ga0180438, IMG submission 132455) | Hypersaline lake sediment archaeal communities from the Salton Sea, California, USA - SS_3_D_2 metaG | ecosystem: Environmental > Aquatic > Non-marine Saline and Alkaline > Hypersaline >...
AAGTATACCTGTTGAGCAGCAGGCAGATGTTCTGTCTGAGGAAAGCGGTATGCTCCCAACGGTTGATACATTATCAATATCGGGCGATGTAATCATCGCTGGAAGTTCAACCGTTTTCCCGCTTGCTGAACGAATGCTGGAACGTTTTCAGGATGAAGGCGCTTCTGGAACAATGACTTATGATAGCGTCGGTTCCGGCGCCGGTTTTGAGCGTTTTTGTGTGGCAGGCGAGAGCGACATCTCCGGAGCCAGCCGCCCGATTAAAGACAGCGAACGCGAATCATGCGAAGCGATCGGGCGAACTCCGATTGAATTTAGAGTAGGGACAGACGCTCTGGCGGTTGTGGTAAGTGCAGATAATGACTTCCTGACAGGGCTCACAATGGAAGATCTAGCTTTGGTATTCTCGAACGCAGAAACATGGGCGGATGTGAATCCTGAATGGCCTGATGAACCAATCCAGCGGTTTATTCCCGGTACGGACAGCGGAACTTTTGATTATTTCGTAGAAGAGGTTTTTGATGAGGATGAAGCGCCGATCTTGTCCGCCAGCGGCACCCAGTTGAGCGAAGATGACAACGTACTTGTGCAGGGTATCCTGGGCAGCCCATATGCAATCGGTTTCTTTGGATACGCATATTATGCTGAGAACGCGGATACGCTGAACATTCTGGCGATTGATGGGATCGAAGCCGCGCAGGAAAATGTAGACAATAACACTTACCCGCTGGCAAGACCTCTTTTCGTTTATTCGGATGCTGAAATTATGCAGTCCAAACCCCAGGTGGCTGATTTTATCAATTTCTTTTTAACATACGTAAATGAAGAAGTCGTCGATGTAGGTTACTTCCCTGCCAGCGAGGAAGCCCTCAATGCTGCCCAGGATGCATGGCTTGAGGCGATGCAGTAATTTCATTTCGCCTTTCACTTTTTCCAGCTTCCCCCTCATTCAAGATTGTTCCCTTTGAGGGGGTAAGTCATTCATAGGTATCTATTCGGCCTGATAAAGTGCAGCAGCCTTCAATCCTAAAATTTCAGATGAAACTGCAGTCAGCATGAAAACTGATTTTAAACAATCCATGCGAAAAAAGCCCCGCATTGGAGAAACCCTGATTCAAGGATTTCTTTTCGCGTGTGGATTGCTCTCGATAATGGTGACCATAGGAATTGTTTACGAATTGGGCAAAGAAGCATTGCTGTTCTTTACCCACCAGCAGTGGGAGGTCCCCAATAAGATCACAATTACATCAATAGAACCAGCATGGATCACATTTGAAGTCTCCAGTAGCGGATCGGAAATTACAGAAGGAATGGTAATCCGGGTAAATGATGAGATCATGCTCGTCACTGAGGCTCAGGGAGACCAGCTTTCTGTAATACGCGGGTACCAGGATACGGAGGTTTCTTTCCATCCCACTGGCCAAGAGATCGAAGTCGCGAATAAAGTGTCGCTGATGGAGTTTTTTACAAAGACCGAGTGGAATCCACAGATCGGCAGGTTCGGCATCTGGGCTTTGGTCAGCGCAACATTGATGACCACAATAATTGCGATCCTGGTGGCCTTACCGCTTGGTTTGAGTGCGGCTGTTTACCTCAGTGAATATGCAACGGAAAAAACCCGCAGCACAATAAAGCCGGTTCTTGAGGTTCTGGCTGGGATCCCGACCGTTGTTTATGGTTATTTTGCCCTTACATTTATGACGGTTCTACTGCGGACGATCTTCGGAAATGAGCGTGTAGAAATCTATAATACGGCTTCAGCCGGTATCGTTATCGGGATCTTAATCCTGCCGCTGGTCAGTTCGATGAGTGAGGATGTTCTCAGCGCCGTACCGCGATCATTAAGAGAGGCAGCATTCGCTTTAGGTGCCACAAAGTTGGAAACTGCGACCAGAGTGGTCGTGCCGGCAGCATTTTCAGGTCTCGCGGCAGCCATTATTGTGGCGATATCACGTGCGTTTGGCGAGACAATGATCGTGGCTATCGCCGCGGGGGCTGGTCCGGCTTTTACTCTGAATCCATTTAAGGCTGCCGAGACCATGACAGGACACATTGTCCGCATCAGCGGTGGTGACTTGAGCTACGATTCGATAGACTACAACAGCATATTTGCAATCGGTCTTTTACTGTTTATCATTACACTCATTTTGAATATCATCAGCCAGCGAATTGTCAAGCGGTACAGGGAGGTGTACGAATAGATACAAATTTCAGGACCGATTTAACATCCCGGCACCGACGGGGAAAATTGTGGGTAACCATATTCCGGGGCTCGACTGCGATTGGAATAATTGCACTGCTCATCCTGCTCGTAAATATCGCCAACGGCGCATTCGGTTATGCAATGATTGAATTCGAAGTGAACCCCGAAGAATTGACCGAAGGTGAAATCGCTATCGAACAGCTTGACAAAGATGCCCTTGTCCAAGTTTTGCAGGATAATGTCTCCAGCGGTCTTTACCGCCGGTTGGAAAATGACAAGCCGTTCGCTGAACGAGACCATGAAAATGTGCATAATCTGGTTATCGAATGGGTAGTAAAGCCTCAAGTGGCTTACCAGTGGACTTTACTGGATTCTCTGCTGAACCGGTCTGAAATCCAGCGAGAAGCCGAAGAAGAATTTCCAGGATTGGAGCTTCGTTTTGTCAGCTGGCTTGACACCGAGTTCATAACAAATCCACAATCCGGTGACCCTATAAAAGCAGGGGTGCGCACTGCGATACTCGGCTCTCTCTGGACTATGTTGATAGCATTTCTGTTCTCCTTTCCAGTCGGGGTTGGAGCGGCTATCTATCTGGAAGAATTTGCCAGAAAAGATCGATGGATTAACCGCGTTATCCAGACCAATATCAATAACCTGGCGGGTGTACCTTCGATTATTTACGGGATATTAGGGCTGGCGATTTTTGTCAGGGCTCTCGAGGTATTTACCAGTGGATCGATCTTCAACCCAGGACAACTGGCCGGGAATGGGCGTACGATACTCTCTGCCGGTTTAACCCTGGGCTTGTTGATCCTGCCATTGATCATCATCAATTCACAGCAGGCAATAAGAGCAGTGCCAGATTCGCTGCGTCAGGCCAGTTTTGGTCTGGGAGCAACTCGCTGGCAGACGATCTGGTCGCACGTGCTACCCAGCGCACTCCCCGGAATACTTACCGGAACAATTCTAGCGGTATCGCGCGCCATCGGTGAAACCGCACCGCTTGTGGTGGTAGGCGCTTCAACTTTTATTACAGTTGATCCGGAAGGACCTTTTTCCAAATTTACCACATTGCCGATTCAAATTTACCAGTGGACATCACGACCACAGGACGTTTTTCGCAGTATAGCAGCTGCGGCAATAATCGTACTGCTTCTGCTGCTGCTCGGCATGAATACTGCCGCCGTAGTCCTCCGAAATCGGTTCAGTAAAAGGATATAACCATGCTTAGAACTTCCGTTCAAAATAAAATAAATTTTCCAAATGTGTTAGAAATGGTTTCCAGTGAACCTTTACCTTTGGAGATTGAACATGACGCTGGATATGCCATCCAATCGAAAGACTTGCGCGTTTACTATGGTGATTTCCTGGCTGTAAAAGACATCAACCTGAAGATAAAATATCAGAAAATCACTGCGATAATTGGTTCATCTGGCTGCGGAAAGAGCACAATGCTGCGTGCGTTCAACCGCATGAATGAGCTGGTCCCAAATGCAAGAGTAACCGGCAAGGTTATATTCAGCGGGGTGAATATTTATGAAGATTCAATTGATCCGGTAGAAGTCCGCAAGCGAATCGGTATGGTATTTCAAAAACCGAATCCTTTTCCTAAAAGCATATATGAAAATGTAGCATGGGGTGCAAAGATTAATGGATTTCAAGGAAATATGGATACCTTGGTTGAAAAATCCCTTCGCAGGGCAGTCTTATGGGATGAAGTGAAAGATAAATTGGACCAGAGCGGTTTGTCACTTTCAGGCGGGCAGCAGCAGCGCCTGTGTATTGCACGTACAATCGCGGTTGAACCCGAGATAATCTTGATGGATGAACCGGCATCAGCATTAGATCCAATCGCTACTTTACGAATCGAGGAATTAATGCACGAACTGGCGGAAGAGTACACAATCATTATCGTTACCCACAATATGCAGCAGGCTGCTCGGGTCTCCGATTACACTGCATTCTTTTCCTTAGAAGATGAAAGCAGATCCGGCGTGCTGGTCGAATATGGAGAAACGCAGAAAATATTTACGAATCCCGATAATCAGGTTACAGAAGATTACATCACCGGTAGGTTTGGATAAGGATATTCTTACAGAGCAATTCTTAAAATTACCTTATTTACTAATATTATTAAAGATTAAAGATAACAAAATTGATTTTCAGCAATACCTGGTGATTAACGATAATATTTAACCGGTTGCGGATCGTTCTGAGCAACATCCCTTCTGCACTAAACCTAATCTTGTGTATAAACACCCACGAAGATTCTAATGGGTAACTTCGTATTTCGAACTCCTTTAAGCAAAGAGGATTTGATATCCAACCTTTAAACATCCAGTTTTTCTCAATGTATAAGGCGAATGGATCATAAGAAACGTTCCAAATCCTCTCTGGAACGGTTCTTAAAAACTTGTGCCCCCACAGAGATCCCACACTCCGCCACTTCGTTTCGCGATTCGAATTTTAATCCCCCTGTGGTGACGACGGTCTTAATCAAAGAAGACTCTGCTATCTGAAAAGTCTTCATCATTTTCAAGTGCCCCTACGGTGAACTGTTCCGAACTCCCGCGGTAGGATATTTTTGTAACTTTAATCCAATTTCTTTGGAGGATAAATTCGGATCTTATGATCGTCAATTAACGGTGGTTTTACCTATTACCTCAATTTTATCCAAACTTGAGTGATAAAAAGTCTTACCGAAATATCTTTTTCACGATTTCCCGAGCATATGCGTGAACCCATACTTCCGCTTGGTAAGCGGAGGAGTAATAAACGATAACCGTGTTAGTATCAGGAGATACGTAAAGGCATTGTCCAAAACGTCCTGATTTATACATATCACCATCTTTGAAAACAGCATCCCATTGATAGGAAGCGCCAAAACCGGATTCGTCGAAATCATGGATAAGCCGCTCACTCATGTAATCTTTTCCGTATACTTCAGGCTTGGCAGCTTCCTGTACCTTATCAAAGTATTCGTCGCTTACAACCTGTTCATTGGCAGTGACCTTCCAACTTGGTGTGAACAACATACCAAATCGTGCCAGGTCTCTCAATCGGGCGGCAAATGCACCAAATAACAAAGGTTCTCCGCTTGGCGATACCCCCAACAATCCATCTCCCTCCATACCAGATTTGCTCCAGATACTCTTCGTAATTAAATCTTCAACCGGCATATCATAAACGCTCTCCAGGATTAGCGTGACGACATATGTATTGATAGAAGCATACTCATATCGTGTTCCAGGCTCCAGGCGTCTCTTGCAAACCTTTACAGCCTCCATTAATGAGGTCCCAGGCGGTAGACTTGGATCTCCAGCAGCTATTTCATACAGAAGCGTTACAGGATGATCAATAGAACTGTCTAATCGGCTTTCGCTGATATCAATGCCAGAATGGTGGTGGAGTACATCCTCTATCTTCACGCTTTCCCAGTCAGTGTCTTCCAGTTCTGGAAGATAAATCGTAACCGGATTATTCAAATCTACCAGCCCAATTTCCTCTGCCATATACATTAAGGTTCCGCTTAGGATTTTGGTAGCCGATGCCCCAAGGTGATTGTCCCAATCCTTAATCCCAATGTATTTCTCAAAAGCTACTTTGCCATCATGAATTACTGCAATAGCCTTCATCCGTGATCTCGGATCATTTATCATCTCTTCCAAAGTCATCGTACCCAAAATAGTAGTGGATGTAACATCACGAATTTCTGCGATGGGTTCAGAATCCAGGATCGAAACCTGTCCAATACGATGCACAACTGCCGTATTTCTAATTTCACTGAAGCGGGATGATGAGTAGTTCCCTGCATCATCAGCTGTGGCAGCTGCAGTAGGGTTATATATTTGACGAAACCGCTTTATCTCGGTGGCAGAGTAGCCATCCTTCCAGGTCCAGACAGGTTGTAATTCTTCGGGAATCGTGTAACCAGACTTCGAAGGAGATACACCAGAATCTAAGTTCTCTTGTGTTCTCATTATTCTTCCTTAAGATGAGGGATTACTCTAGAACGTCGTGTCCAAATTCAACCAGCGCCAGCTTTTACCGTTAATACAGAATTGGTTGAATTATGCAAATACCGGTTGAGCCCAAAATATCATGCCTTGCCGCGATTGCGAGGAATCCATTCTGTGGGATTTTCCCAGTCGGGCGCTTTCCAAAAAACCTTGCCGGGTTCCACCAGATGGATGATATCTTTGAAGAAAGCCAACCGTTCTTCATCGCTCATCGGGGTGAAGGATTCGGCAATCTCCAGATTCTGATCAAGTTGTTCCATAGTTTCCATACCGACGACCACCGTACTGACCGGAAGCCCAAGTGCATAGCGCAGTGCGCGCTCCGGATCATGTGAAAGGCTGCCCAATCCCATCACTTTCATCCCGATAGTCGCCACGCCTCTTTGATTAGCTATAGGTAAAAATTCTTCTACAAAACTGAGCATGAAGTGATCCAACCCTGACGTGGCTACCAACGCGCTATCGAATGAGAAGCGATCCAGCGCTTCAACCAGGATTTGCGGGTCAGAATGGCCGCTGATACTGATATAACCAATCAATCCTTCTTCACGTGCCTGGATGGCGGTTTCCAGGGCGCCGCCCTTACCGGTGAACTCATCCAGGCGGGTATAATCCCAAACGTTATGCAAGCGCCATTCATCTACATAATCGGTTTGCAAGCGCTCCAGGCTGGTTTCCAGTTGCCGCCACGAACCGTCCCGGCTCGTGTCCCGGGTCTTCGTCGCCAGCCACATCTCATCACGGCGATGCTTGACTACTTTGCCCAGACGTGTTTCCGCCTGCCCATTAGAGTAAAACCAGGCGGTATCAAAATAGCAGATACCACGGTCAATGGCTGTATTAATGATCTTGATGGCTTCTTCCTCGGTACAGTTATGCTCATCGACAATCCGTTGTCCGCCAAAACCAAGAATAGGGAATTCTTTACCTGTTGTGCCAAAGGCTCTCTTTTCCATTTTTCCCTTCTCGTTCCATAATGTAGAAACTTACTAGTACTTTTAATTATACAACCGGATAGTATGAACCAGAGTCTTACTTATAAGAAAGATCAAAACCAGTGGCGATAATCCAACTTTTGCATAATCCTTGAACTTGTTGCCACTCGGGTTTTTCAAGATCTGTTCATCACCTCCTGTGATCCCAAAGGGATGCTTCACTGCTATACGTTATACGAACTCATTTTTCAATATGAATTATTAATCCAGACTCAATTCCTTTAGTTTTTCTCGATTTTCAAATCAAATTAACAACTAAAACCATCCTACTTCATTTGTAGGACGGCGTTTTTGAGCGTGTGCCCAGCAGAGCTGGATGCTTTCCCTCACAGGGACGCTTCGCGGCGCGACCCCTACGGTGAGCTGTTACCTAAAGGTACTCTAGTCACGAACTCCCGCGGTAAGATAATTCATACATTTTTGTACTACTTATTTGGATGATAAATGCGAAACTAATGATCGTCACGTGATGCAAGCATCATAAATAAGGAAAGCCTAGGTATTTAAGGATAGGCGAGGCAATGGTATAGAAAAATAAAATGATCGGGATGAGCAGGATGCCATGCCCTATATCGTACGCATAACCAGTTCCAACCAGAAAGCGGTGTCGATCACTCCCAGTATCGATGCGATTCATAGCACAACCTTTGAGCACACCTGCGGCAACGCCACCCAAACCAACGGTTAAAAACGCCAGCACGATGGTGAATAACAATCGAACCAGGATTTGTTATTGAGGAATGAATCCAAAAATCCAGCCTGCTATCCCGCTTACCACGATCAGATAGGTAAATATTTTATCCAGAATACTCCCCAATCAAAAACCTGTCACACCATTTATAACACTAGCTGTTTTCGTGATTGGCTTGTCCATATCAATGTTCAAGTAGCTGGTTTTGAATTATAAAAGTCCAATTTGAGATTAGTTCTCGCGAATAAACAATTTTAATAACCTCATGCTTGTCTACCTAAAATCTAAAGCTTTGTGTTGTTTTTACGTAAGCTTGTAGATTTTGGGAATAATCTCTAATTTTCATCATTGCCGTTATTTTCATCCCCTCCATTCCCGGTTATCTTCAGGTCTCGATAGCGACGGATGATATCAAAAAAAGCAAGTAGAACAATGACACCGTTGATCCCATAGAAGATTGTGATCAATTTGGTTAGCGGCGTACTGGGTGTAAAATCCCCGTAACCGATAGTGGTTAGGGTTATTATTACAAAGTAGATCGAATCGATCCAGCCCCACCCTTCCAACCAGCGAAATAATATCGCACCTATCAGAACGATAAACGTCACATAAATAAGAACTGGGCGGGTTCTGGAGTCGAAGAGTATATCCAAGAAAAGAACCTCGGACAATAATCTGGGTCAGAATTTTTTGGGTTGATTCATACTCAATCCTTCACAAATTGATATACATGCCATTTTCCCGCGCTAGAGAATTGAACAATTTGTTTCCTTGGTATATCGGATTGCTTGCACCTCTCTTGTATCTGGTTGTGGAAATGAATGAAAAAGAAGTCAGCATCATGGCATTTTAATTATTAATTACTATTTCATGGGTTGCATACTGGTTCTGTTATTAGGATCCGAGTCAATTTAGGTAGAGCAGCATTCGACCAAAACTACTACCGAACGCGATTGAGCTATATATGTGTTTTTATTCTCTGTCAGCACTTCCACCGGTTCTGAGAAGTCTTCCGGGGAAGGTATTGCAGTGTCTATCATCCTGGCCCAACACCGATTTTCCCACAATGGGGGCAGTTCGAATTCTAATGGTTCCCAGTAGGCATTAAGCAAGACATATAGGTGTTCTTGCACTTCGGAATGAGTAAGCTCAAAGGCTAAGCTGTGAGAGTCTTCGCCAAAGTCAGCTTGACCAAGTTGGACACCGTGCCAGTGGATATCGGTGCCGCCGCGCTCAAACCAGTAGCGCTGGTCACGGTACAATTCACTTTTTTGACGAAAGTTGAGCAGGTCGCGCACAAAGTCCAGCAAACCGGTATGCTTGTCAGCCTGGTTCCAATCGAACCAACTGATCTCATTATCCTGGCAGTACGCATTGTTGTTACCCTGCTGGGTGTGACGAACTTCATCGCCCATCAAGAACATTGGCTGACCTTGGGAGGTGAGCAGTATCGTAAAGAAATTACGGATCTGTCGCTGACGCAGGGCTTCAATTTGTGGATCGTCGGTGGGGCCCTCGACCCCGCAGTTCCAGCTATCATTCTGATCATTTCCATCACGATTGTCCTCGCCGTTAGCCTGGTTGTGTTTGAAATCATATGAAACCAGATCATTGAGGGTGAAGCCGTCATGGGCAGTGATGAAGTTGATACTGCGCATCGGATCCCGGTCGAGCTGGGAGAAGACGTTAAAGCTGCCGCTGATGACATCAGCCAGGTCGCTCACCGTGCCTGTATCGCTCTTGACAAATCGGCGGACAGTGTCACGGAAGCGACCATTCCAGACACCCCATCGGTCACCGACAAAGGAGCCGACCTGGTACAGACCTGCTGCATCCCAGGCTTCAGCAATGATCCTGGTGCCCGCTAAAACCGGGTCGGAGTCGATGTCCCACAGGATAGGTGGGTCTTTCAAAGGCTGGTTGTCCTGACCTCGAGTAAGCACCGAGGCAAGATCGAAGCGGAAGCCATCGACATGCATGTGCTGTACCCAGTAGCGCAGGCTGTCCATGACCAAACGCCGGACGATAGTATGGTTGCCATTCAGGGTATTGCCTACCCCGCTATCGTTGAAGTATTCCGCCCGATCATCTGGATTGAGGATGTAATAAATGCGGTTATCAATCCCGCGCATGGAAATCGTAGGCCCATCCTGATTGTCCTCCGCGGTGTGGTTGAAGACCACATCCAGGATTACCTGGATGCTAGCTTGGTGCAATGCTTTTACCAGGTCACGAAACTCGTCTACTGGCCCAAGCGGATCTTGCCGCCAGCTATAAGCCCGGTGTGGGGCAAAAAAAGCGACTGGCTCGTAACCCCAGTAATTGGGCAGTCCATGAGGGGCCGACTGCCGGTCGAACTGAAAAACTGGAAGCAGCTCGACGGTTTTTACCCCCAGTTTTTGGAGATAGGGGATCTTTTCGATCATACCTGCATAGGTGCCGCGTTTATCCTCCGACAGCCCGGAACTGGGATGCCTGGTGAAACCACGCACGTGCATTTCATAAATGGCGTTGTCATTGATTTTCCGCCGTAGTGGTTGGTCACCTTCCCAGTTGTAGTCAGCAGGATCGACCACCACACTCTTCATCGCCGTCGCCAAGTTTTCAACGCCGAACCGAGCCGCTTCAGCTCGGTCATATTGATCATCGATAACAGCTTTAGCATAGGGGTCGAGCAGCAACTTGGATGAATCAAAGCGTAGGCCTTGTTCTGGCTGGTATGGGCCATGAAGTCGATACCCATATAGCTGACCGGCTTTTATGCCAGGGATGAAAATATGCCAATAGCTTCCAGTCCGGTGGATCTCAGGGTTAAGTTCAATGATTCTAGAGGGTTGGTCCTGATCCGGATGGGCAAATAGCAGGAGTTCAACCCTACTGGCATGATAAGAAAAGAGTGAAAAGTTGACTCCACCAGATTGGAGAGATGCACCTAAAGGGTTGGATTTCCCTGTTTCAATACTTTTATTCTCAGACATAACACAATTCCTGGATACTAAGATACTTTAGGTTTGCCGCGTTTTTTCTTATCAGCTTTGGTTTCCGGATAAGCTGGATCAAAGACTGCTGCAGAACCGTATATCTGGAGCAGCCTGGCTGCCAAGCCAGTCCACCCCGTTTGGTGGCTGGCGCCGAGGCCAGCTCCATTGTCGCCGTGAAAGTACTCGTAGAATAAAATGTAGTCATTCCAGTGGGGATCGGTCTGGAATTTATTCAGCCCGCCATAAACCGAGCGGTGTCCATGAGAGTCGCACAGGAAAATACCGGCAAGTCGCCGGGAGATCTCCTGGCTGACCTGCCAAAGGTTCATGGTCTGACCGGAACCGGTGGGGCACTCGATTGTAAATGCATCCCCGTAATAGGTATGCAGGTCCACCAAACCGCGGATAAGTATCATGTTCATCGGAAACCAGACCGGGCCGCGCCAGTTGGAGTTGCCGCCAAACATGCGGTTGTTTGATTCTGCCGGCAGGTAATCTACCCGGTACTCCACACCGCCCACATTAATCACGTATGGGTGGTCTTTGTGAAATTTTGAAATGGAGCGAATTCCGTAAGGGCCGAGGAATTCATCCTCATCCAGCATGTGGCTGAGCACACGTCGCATTTTATTCTCATCCAGCACTGAAAGCAGGCGCCGGTCTGCTATCCCCGCTTTTCCGAGTGTGGGAATGCTGCTGACCAGCATGGGCCTGTGCTGGTTGAGCCAGCGCACACGGTCCATAAATTTTGGTAATTTTTTTACCTCATCTGGAAGCACCACCAGGCAGGCAGCCAGGGGAAGAAGTCCCACCAGTGAGCGGACTTTCAGGCGCGTAGCCCGCCCATCGGGAAGGCGAAGCACATCGTAGAAAAAATCGTCCTCATCATCCCAAAGCGAGTCAGAGCGTTCACCTATCTGGTCCATTGCAGAGTGGATCCATAAGAAATGCTCAAAGAATTTGATTGCCATGTTCTGGTACGCTGGATCTTGAAGAGCCAATTCCAGCGCAATACGCATCATTGCGAGAGAATAAAAAGCCATCCATGCAGTGCCGTCTGATTGTTCCAGCTGACCACCCGTTGGCAGCGGAGCGCTGCGGTCAAACACTCCAATGTTATCCAGCCCCAAGAAACCTCCGCCGAACACATCCCGATTATCCGGGTCCTTGCGGTTGACCCACCAGGTAAAATTCAACATTAACTTGTGGAAAGAATCCTGCAAAAAATCCAGGTCGCCTTCTCCTCGCCTCTCTTTTTCAATTTCATAGATACGCATAACAGCCCAGGCATGTACCGGAGGATTAACGTCGCTGAAATTCCACTCGTAGGCAGGTATCTGTCCGTTCGGGTGCAGGTAACGCTCATTAAGCATCAACATGAGCTGATGTTTTGCAAAATCCAGGTCAATCATCGCCAATGAGATTGTATGGAAAGCAAGGTCCCAGGCAGCATACCAGGGGTACTCCCACTTGTCTGGCATCGAAATAATGTCACTGTTGACCATATGGTACCAATCCTTGTTGCGCAGCGATGTTCGTATCAGGTCAGCCCTATCTGATACACCATGTTGCCTTAACCATCCCAACACGTCATATTCATAATACTGTTTGCCCCACAGCATCCCGGCTAAAGCCTGCCGCATTACATTGGCTGCGTCAGGCGACAGGTTTTCAGGGGTGATGCTGCTGTAAAATGTATCAGCCTCCTTGCGGCGAGTCTGGAAAATTTCCTCAAAATGTGTTCCAAAGGGGTCGCCAGATGGATATGCCTCAGGCAGCGCATCCGGTGCGACATCGCTTAAACGCAGATTAATTACGCTGGTTTCACCCGGTTCGATCTTAAATGAGTATTGCACGGCTGCTTTCGTGCCAGTTTGCGACGGATTGACCGCTCCTGATTGTCCGTTAACAACATAGTCATTGATGCCATCCTTGACGTATGGCATTGAATTAAGCTTTCCAAACAACCGTTCCTGGTTGGTCTCATTCTCGGTGAACAACAATCTCCCCTCGCCAGAAGCGAACAGGTAACGGCAACCCAATCCATCAGCTTCTGCCTGCACCACCTCTATTCCCTGAACGCCATCCATTCTCTTCATCTGAGGTCGTTGTGCACCCTCCTGCTTCTCCCATGTATTACGAAACCAGAGTGTGGGCAATACCTGCAAATCAGCAGGGTCAGGACCGCGATTGACAACGGTGATAAGTATCAGGATATCTTCTGGCGACTCCTTTGCGTACTCCACAAATACATCAAAGTAGCGGTCATTATCAAAGATACCCGTATCAAGCAGCTCATATTCAAAGTCGTTAGGCGTGCGCTTCTGATTGGTTTCTACCAATTCATTGTAAGGGAAAGCTGCCTGGGGATACTTGTACAGGTACTTCATATAAGAATGGGTTGGGGTGCTATCAAGGTAAAAGTAATACTCTTTAACATCCTCACCATGGTTTCCCTCGCTGTTTGTAAGGCCAAACAGGCGCTCTTTCAGGATTGGATCGCTGCCATTCCACAAAGCCAGGGCAAAGCACAGCGTTTGCTGGTCATCGGATATGCCCGCGATGCCGTCCTCCCCCCAGCGGTAAGCACGGGAGCGAGCCTGATCATGCGTGAGGTAGTCCCAGGCGTCACCTGTCTGGCTGTAGTCCTCACGGACAGTGCCCCACTGCCGTTCACTCAAATAAGGTCCCCATTTATGCCAGGGGAACTTAGGATCATTGAGTTCTTGTAAGCGTTCCTTTTCAGGATTCATGAAATGTTCCTCCTCGGAGATTATCCTTCAACCTATATTTTGTTATACACAATCTTCTTTTTGATCTGTGCGATGGCGTTGATTATGTAGTGTCAGTGCTATATCAGATATTTCCAGGCTCGCGTCAGCTTGTCTAGTCTCAGACAGTTGGCTTTCGATCATATGCCGGTTTGGGCAACGATCTGGCCACTGTTTACAGCATCTACCAGCAACTGGTAGTCCAGCTCGGTTTGGTCGGCATAAGCGACTGCAAAATCGCCAATCGCCTTATCAAATACGGTTCCGCTGCCCAGATAGCCGCTGATCGCAGTGGCATCTCCACTGCGCGCATGAGCACGTGCCAGACAAACGCTGCACACACCCAGATATGCAGCCATGCCGTCTTCATCCAGCTTTCGCGTATCAAAAGAGCCTTTCTTATCCTTCAACTGGCGCCAGTAATAGTCTGTACCGCTTGTCAAGCCTCGATTCCATCCCAAGAAGATATCAGAGGCGGCCTGCATCAAGCGCTGGGCAACCACCACACGCTGCGCCTGGCTGGTGAACTCCATCTCGGGCAGATAAGCTTGTAGGGCTGAAGAACCAGCTTCCTTCTGCTGAAGGATGATAGCATCATTCTCAGCATCCCCTTCAAGCAGGCAGATAGTACAGCGTGTGCCCACACTTCCGACTCCCCCAACACGCAGGGCTGCATCGCTGATGCGGAAACGAGCAAGCAGCCGGCGCCTTTCTGTCGGCAGGCTGCGAACATATGCAAACCAGAAATCCTCGACGTCCATTGTGTTGACCTGTTTTTTCTGTTCCTCCGTTAGTAGGTCACTCAAACGCTCCACCAGCGGTGGGTTATTGATAAACTGGCGTTTTCCATCGACCCACTCGGTCAGCTGCTCCATGGTTCTCAGGCTGGTACGGGCATTTGCTTTTCTGACGGTCTTCCGGGCATCTTTTGCGCTCTTCTTAGCGTATTTATCGAACACCTTCAGAACAGAACTTGCCTCCACACGGTAGTACCAAACGTCCATGATAGCTGCCGCTGAAAAACGGAGCATTGCCTGGCGGTACGCCTTCGAAACAAGCCTGGCTAAATACCGGTTCACTTTTTCCCTGAATCCATTTTCCCTGCCGGCTACTACCGCGCTGGCGGCCAACCTCTTCAGATCCCATTCCCACGGTCCGGGATAAGCTTCATCAAAATCATTCATATCAAACACCAGTTTTCGTTCCGGCGTGGCATAAATGCCGAAATTTGAGAGATGCGCATCTCCACACAGAATCACTTGCAGTCCAGAGACCGGGGAGGCTGCCAGGTCGGATGCCATCACAACGTCTGAACCGCGCAGGAAGGCAAAGGGGGAGGCCAGCATGCGTCCATACTTTATGGGCAGTAAATGCTGCAGACGCCCTTCATCCTGCGCTTGGAGAAGGCTGAGCGGGTCAGGGCGGTTGGTTGCCGCAACCCAATCGCCATGACTGCTCCTCGGCGCTATCTTGCGCAAGTTTTTCCCTTGCACAATACGTTCATTAACCGGTAGTTTTTGATCTAATAACTTTTGATTGGACATTTTTAATTTTTACCTTCTTCTGATTCATTTATTCAGCAAACACCAAATTAATCCTTACCCAATTGATCAGCACTGCCATCCACTTTGAACAATCCAATATTGCATATGAGCAGGACTATTATCAGCGGGTTCAGCTCATAGCAGAAGATGCTCTATTATTCTTAATGGTCAAATACGACCCCAAAGTTTTTCCCAACCCTTAACGAATTATTCCTCTTACCTCTAACCTTTAATCGAGTTGGCTTACTTGTGTGCATATGCGCTGATGGAGTGTCAGGATTAAAGTTTGTTGGTCCCCTGCGCCTTGTGCAACGCAATAACCTTTATTTTAAGGATCTTCACCGCTCATCAAGTCCACTAACCAGCGCGTATCATCGTATGCATCCAGAAATACATCCTTCACGATCATAGTAAGGGGAATCGCCAATATGGCACCCATCGGACCCAATACCCAGGCCCAGAAGAATAGGGATACAGTCACAACAAGTACAGATAAGTTCAAACCTTTTCCCATCATCTTTGGCTGCAGGAAGTTCTGAACACCTCCGTTAATCACAATAAACCCAACCAACACGATCAGCGCTTTGCCAATACCAAACTGGATCAAAGCCAGCAGGAAGGGTGGGATCAAGGCGATCCAAAAACCAATATTGGGGATATATCCTGTCAGGAAGGAAAGGATGCCCCACAGGACTGCGTAATCAACACCCAGGATGAACAAAAAAATTGTGTTTACCAATCCGACCAGAAAGTTGATCCAGGTTGTGATGGTCACATACTGCTGCAGTTCACGAAACAGTCTGCGAAACCGAGAGAAGATGGGACTATCGGAAGAGTACTCTTCCCTTATTTTCGTGTTCAACAATGGTGCCCCAAGGATAAAGAAAATAAGCACCATCAACATTACAAGCAGATTAGATAGATTGGACAAGATACCTCCCAGGAAGGAGCTTAGTAAGTTGATGACTTTGCCTGTTTCAATTCCCCCGACTGCCGATTCAAGATCACTTTGCTCCACTCCAAGACTGCCCAAACTTGTCTTAAAAGACTCTTGCAACTCTAAAAGGTTTTCCTGATATTGGGGAAGGGAATTAATCATGCTCATTACCGAAATCCCGATCACGGCAATCAACAGAAGTACACCCAGGAAAACCAGTAAGATCGTGATCAGCAACGCCAGCCAGGTTGTTATGCCCTTGTGGACCAACCACCTTGTCACCGGCAAGACGCTGATCCCTATGATAACCGCTAATAGGAACGAGCTTAAAATGGGGGCGCTCAATTTCATCGCAAAAATGATGATAGAAACACCAGCCAAAATGAGAACCACTTTAAGTACAGAAGAGTTTTCTGTCACATTATTCATCTTTATTCCTCCTATTTAAATACTCCAGATTTTGTTTAGGTTTGTCTTAAGAACCTTAACGCTGCTTGATCTTCAATTCTTCACCCATTTCGAAGATATCAACACCTCTCAATTGGAAAGCAGCCAATAAAACACAGCACCGGCTAGCCGAATTCATTCAAACCGGCTGAGAAGGCTGATTGCCGTATAGGCAATGCTGCCGAACCCCGCATACTTGGCTTTGCCAATCAGACAATTACCCAGAGGATACTGCCCGATGAATGCATAACTGGCCGGCAAAACAGCTATCGACTTTTCAATTTTACTGCTCGGAATCGGTTTTAAGCTCAACCTGCTCCTTCTGATACGGGAAGGTCACTCCAGCCTCCTTAAATGTTTTAACGATAGCCCGGTTTACAAGCTGGCGCAGTGTGTAATAATCGTCATTCGATTTCATCCACCACCCCACCCTGAAGACCATTTCATCCCTGGTAAAAGACTCCAATCTAACATCGATACCGCGCTCCTTTTGCACACCATCGGCTGATCCTGCAGCATTAATCAACAATTGTTCTACCTGCTCGACATCGTTATCAAATGCCACTCCGATATCTGTTGAATCATAAAACGATGGGTCAGGATAGCTGAAGTTAATAATCGAATTCTGGCGAACTTTCGAATTTGGAATTATCACAATTCGGTTATCGAAAGTGTGGACTCTGGTGGACATCATCCCAATCTCCTCCACATCACCCCACATATCGATATCTCCTAAGCCAACTCTGTCCCCGACGCGGTATGGCTTGTCGACCAATATCAAAGCTCCGGCAATAATATCTGCCAGGACATCCCGACCAGCCAGAGAGATAGCCAGAGCAATGATACCCAGCAGAACCGCAAATCCAGTGATATCGATCCCAAAGTGTTGAAGTGTAATAGGTATCGCAATAATCAGAACGATCAGGCGTAAACCCCAGACAATTAAGAGAATCAATGATTCTGCTTCTCTCTGGTTCCCGCTCTTCTTTGCCCATTTTCCCAGCTCATCAGCCACCAGATTGATTAAACGCCATAAGATCACAAGGGACAGCACCAGTATAAGCAAGAAATATACATCCCCCAGGAATGTTTGTATTCTGGATCCGATGAAAACCAACCGGATCGTGGAAAAACGCAAAATCAGCACTACAATTAGCCAGCGTAGCTCACTCCCAGAAACCTGCAGCAGGCGGTCATCGAGATCCGTTTTCGTGCGTGCTACCAGACGCGGAAGGAACCAGCGGATAAACCAGGTGCCCACCAGGTACCCAGCCAGGACAATCAACAGGGATCCCCCAAGGTTGAACCAGTCTGCAATGCTCAGCCCGAGAAGGGTTGTCCCGGCAAACCCGGTCTCTTGGGCGATTGCTTCCGCCTCTCTTGCAATTGCATCCGGGGTGGCGGTCGGCTCCGGTGTACGTGTGGGAGCAGCTTCCACAAGCGTGGCAGCAACATCCAAACCGGGTATTTCCGGGATAGCCTGACCTGTGTCTGATGTGTCCGAAGTTCCAGTAGTAGGGGTACCGCTCATGCTGACAGTTGGTGTTGGGGTAACAGCTACATCTGGTTGGGGACCACAGCCTGAGAACAGCACTATACTGAATACCCACAGTGTGAGCAATAATAAACGCTTGTCTAGTTTCTTCATGCTTAGGATCCTGTTTACAAGTAGTTACGGTGATTGTCACTCATATGAGCGATAATCGCCTTTATTGTGGAGACCTTTAGGATAGTAGAAGTGCCCGTGAGGAAGCCCGCATAAGCTCACGCCCACCGCGCCCACCGTGGTGAGCGAACTACCCAACAGCATACTCAACGCCAGCGCAATGATAAAGATGGTGATGTTATAAAACCGGGCGCTGATGATAGCCGTACCATAATAGATAATATTCGCCACCGTACCGGTCAGGTAGAGCGTGCCGATCACGGTGCCGATTGCCAGCATCACAAAGATCGTGCCCATCACACCACTGAGGCTCTTGGAAATGGCGTTAGTGATCAGTGAGCGGAGAAATCCGTAGTAATAGGCCACGCTTAAAGCAAATAATGTAGCCAGGGTCATGCTCACTTGCAATGGGCTTTCTACTACTTCACCGCCGAAAAAGCTCACCGACAGCAGGATCAAGGCCACCATCACACCCAGCACCAGCAGGGAGGCAAACATGGAAGGCGTACGGCCTGTTTCTTTCGGTTTCTCAGTTGTCGTTATGGATCAATCTCCTGTTCATTTGCCATTTGGGGTGTGCCCGTCATCTGCCAGAAGATGGCGGGCACACCGAACCAACTTCTTACACTGGCGCTAATACCAGACCTGCTCGAACACCCGCATCATATTGCCGCCGAGTATCTTGCCACAGTCTTCCTCAGAATAGCCATGCTCCAGGAACTTATCTACGATTGCAGGGTAGACATCCGGCGGGCGCGGGGTGGGGAAGCCCTTCTTGCCCGCAGCTACGGTAATGCCGTCATCATCATAAATTTCAGGATGGGCAGCCGAAATTGCAACTGTCAAGGATGTATCTGGAATATAATCGGATCCAAGCCC
>Ga0180438_10004842_pt1 | contig 19128 bp, 24 predicted proteins | sample SS_ome_12_FD_132455 | JGI IMG/M metagenome (GOLD analysis project Ga0180438, IMG submission 132455) | Hypersaline lake sediment archaeal communities from the Salton Sea, California, USA - SS_3_D_2 metaG | ecosystem: Environmental > Aquatic > Non-marine Saline and Alkaline > Hypersaline >...
GGCTAGATGGTCGCAGAATGGTGCACCTTTCTCCGCTGTTGCAGCAGGTACAGCACCTACAGCGACGGTTGAATGGTTATCTGATGTGAAAGGCCGTGGAGGTTACGTTGATGCACCTACAAACGAACGAATTGTGTCCGCTGATTTCATTCGTGACCTACTCGTTGTGGGATTTGAGCGTTCCACCTGGGCATTACGCTACACTGGTAATGAAATACTACCCTTCGTATGGGAGCGCATTAACAAAGAGCTTGGAAGCGAATCCACTTTTGCAATGGTTGCCTTCGATAGTGGAATCCTAGCGGTCGGGGACAAGTCAATTAACTCCTGCGATGGAAACAACGTATCCAGGATTGATGAAGCTATCCCTGATGAGGTCTTTAACATCCATAACAACGCATCCGATGGACCGCTTCGAGTCCACGGGATACGTGATTTCTACGAGAGAATCGTATATTGGACGTTCCCAGACGCTGAAACACAGGCTAAGTTTCCCGATCGACTGCTAGTTTTCAACTATCACAACCAAACATGGGCGATATTCAACGACTCATTTACTGCATTCGGCGAATTTCAGCGTTTCAACGACATCACATGGGCTGACCTAGTAGATAAGACATGGGAAGAGGCGAACTTTAGCTGGATTTCGGCAAAGCTACAGTCTCAGTTTCCTAATATCATCGCAGGGAATCAACAAGGTTTTGTTGAGATCGTAAACCAGGACACTAGCAACGATGAAGCCCTAGCAATCAAGGCTATCGCTACTGGGGTGAGTCAGGTTTCACTACAGGTAATTGACCACAACCTCACATCCACTAGACCTGGGCAGAAGGGACCAACCGAATACATCAAGATCAAGAACATCGTTGGTGATGGATCGGCAGAGCTGAATGATAGAGTCTTTGCCATTGAGGTGACAGATTCAGACAACTTCACACTGTGGACGAAGCCAAGAACAGCTATTACAGCACTAACGCAGGCTACGCAAGCTGTGGTAACGGCTGTAGGACATAACTTTGCTGTTGGTCAGCACTTTTACATCGATCAGGTCCAGGGAATGACTCAAATCAATGGGTTAAACGGGCTTATCGTCGCAGTGTCTGGAAACAATGTAACCATCGACATCGATACCTCTGGCTTTACAGCCTACACAATGGCTGGTGAGATTCAGAACCTAGATGCAAATGTCATAGGGCAAATTGTACCTACTGGAACAGGTTATCTAGGGTGTGGAGTCATCGAGAGAGTTATGGGATTCACTGCTAAATCTAAGAAGTTTAACTTCCTAGACGGTGGAAAGAAGACGTTCCTAGGACATCTTGACTTCCTAGCTCAAGTGACCTCTCGTGGAGAGATTGCAGTCGATATATACACGGATTACAACGACTCTACTCCGGTAAATCAGGGTTCTGATGACTTCTTCAATAACGTGTTTTCGACCGAGATTGAGCAGTTTAGCACTCTGGGAAAGAGTAAAGAATGGCACAGGTTCTTTTGTCCGACTGATGCGCAGTTCTTCGACTACACTCTAACTCTTACCGAAAGGCAGATGTTTACACCAGCAATCACTAATAGCGACGTGTTGATCGATGCGATCATCGTGTGGGCTGAAAACGGAGGACGTTTAGTTGACTAGTAGCTTTGAACCTCCAGAAACACAAGGACCGTACGTACCGCCTAACATCATCATCCCAGAGAACTGGGAGCAGGCACGACTTATCCTTACAGATTATCTCATCAAGACTGCTGAAGCGGTCAACGCAAGAGAGATAGCACAGTACCAGGATGCCAATGTGACAGGTGGCGTAAACATATCCGACACGATTACAGGTCAAACATGGTTCACACCTGGAGATCCTAACAAGTTTCGATATGGGTCAAGGACAGTCGTGGTGATGGGAACATTGCCTAACGCAGGCACGATTACTGTAGCACATGGTATTCCAGTCACAGCTAACACGGTATTCACTTACATCGGTGGAGCAGCAACAGACCCAGGAACCGGTTCCATTCCACTACCATTCGTTGACACGGGTGGAGCGCATATAGAAGTTAACGTGACAGCCACCGATATAAATATTGTAACGACCGTCGATTGGACTGCATATACCATAGCTTATGTGGTGTTAGAATGGATAGAAAGTGTATGATAAATTTGAAACAAACAGGAGGATGACATGGACCCAATGACAATGATGGCTTTAATGTCACTACTAGGCGCAGGAGCTTCTGGCTTGGGCGCAGCCGCTTCAGGTGGGGGCATGTTCGGAACCCCTAGTTCTTTCGATCAGATATCCACTATGAACCCACAGCAACAGCAGATGCTTTCTCAGCTTATGCCCCAGCTTATGCAGGGTCAAGGCATGGGGATGGACTGGATCCAAGATATGCTATCTGGAGACCCAGAAGCTTTGGCTAAGTTCGAAGCTCCATACAAGCGTCAGTTCGAGCAAGAGACTGTACCAGGGATTGCGGAGCGATTTGCAGGAATGGGAACAGGTGGGTCACAGAGTTCTTCAGCAATGAACCAAACAATGGGACAGGCTGGACGTGAACTTAGTGAAAACCTAGCCGCTCTTAAGGGAAACCTACAGCAGAGCGCAATGGGTTCTCTACAGGGAATGATGGGCATGGGAATGCAACCAACATTCCAGAACGTGTACAACCAACCAAAAACAGGATTCCTAGGTGGACTAGCTGGTGGACTTGGCAAAGGGGCTGGACAGATGGCAGGCATGGCAGGACTCAAAGCACTGGGGATAGGTTAAGATGATACAAATACTTCCACAGCATGACCCAGGCAAAGAGATTGGGCAAAGTTTAGGTTCAGGGTTCGGCGATGCGATGAATCTGCTTGGTCAAAGGCAGCTTGGAATCTCCGCACTCGACCAACTATCTAACATAGACACCAAGGACATGAGTCCTCAACAGATCATGGCCGAAGTTGGCAAAGCTACTGTTGGATTGCCACATCTTCAGAAACAGGCTGCTGACATGGTGCAAGTTTTGCTTCAACAGAAGCAAGCGGAAGCTATGAGGGAAGGACTGAAGAGAGGTGCACCTGGTGGACCAGAGGTAGCCACTGACCAACAACCGTTGGCCACACCTGCCGCTACTCCCCAGGAAGCTTCGTTAAGTGCTGGCCAACCCCAACCATCCGTTGGCCAACCACTACAACCAGGAGCAGGTGATTTAGCTACTCCAGGGATGCGTGATGTTCCACAGATGCAAGACCAATCTGGGCTTGGACCACTTTTGAATAAAGAGGAAATTGCCAATATTGCAGAGCCATTCATCCTAACAGGCGACATGTCTGGAATGCAAACAGCAATATCTAATGCTAAGGACCAGAAACTAAAGCAAAGAGAGTTACAGCTTCAAGAAACAGCAGCACTCAGAGAAGAACAGGCAACCAAAAGAGCCTTGGAATCTGAGTTAGCACAGAATGTGCTACGCCGCACAGAGGGATTGCTTCAATCTAAAGGTCTCCCAGCAGGAAGCCCAGACGAGTGGAAGCGACTTTCATATCAGTATTTTCAGGATGAAAGATCTAAACCAGAAAATAGAGATGTGTCAGACGAACAAATCTGGTCAGAAGCTGGAAGAAAGTTAGAGCAAAAGGTTGAAGATCTAGCTCAGGCAGGAGACAAACATTACCGTCCTACCTGGAGAATGAACAAAGATCGTCGATCTAAACAGGCACAAGACTGGACGCAACAGCATCTTAAGGCTTACGGTGATAATCCAGAAGAGCGTGCACTGTTAAAGAGCATTATGATGGACAATGGATGGTCTCGCGAAGAGTCGACTGCTATTGTTCAGCCAATGTCAAAAGAAGAATCGTCTGCGCTTTCCAGTATCCCAAAGGGACCTGCACCTTTACGTCCAATGTCTGCTAACCAGGCGGCAATACAGGGTATTCAGAGAGACGAGAAGGTAAATGAGTATATCAACCAGATTGCTCCTAAACTGAGAGACTCCTTAAAGCCAAGTGATTCGCTGTTTCTTCTTAAAAGCAAGCTTGTAAGAGAGAAGGGATTGACAGACGAGGATGCTCAACGTGTCATCGATAAGATGCGTGAGCCTTACACGAATGCCAAAGGGGAAGAGGCACAACTACAGCTTCAGAACCATCAAGTGGCCGATCTCTCTCTCCTTCAGGAAAACACTAGACCGTCGCTATACGATATAATCTTTGGCGATAGAACCGTTGAAATCTTGGGGCCGTTGATAAAATGAATCCTTTTGCTAATGCCACGATCCTGGGCTACGGGACAAACGAAATACTGGATTTCATGAAGAACTTCAGTCCTAAAATGGCTGAAAAGATACAAAAAGCCTTGGCTCTCGGGTATTCAGCAGAAGAAGTAATGGATTTCATTGGTAACGGGTTTGATACCGCTAGCACTGGAAAAAAGAAGAGTGGCCCAACCTATGAATCTGCCATGCGGATTATGGGAGAGCGAAACCCTGAAGCTATCAAGCAGTCTCGTGCGCTAAGAGAACAGAGAGATCAAGACGTACTAACGGACACTCTCACAAGTGCTGGAGCTGGTGCAGTAGGTGCTGGAATCGGTGCTTTAGCTGGTGGACCTATGGGTGCAGTAGCTGGCGGTGTCGGTGGTGCTACTGGAATGAACGACCTCATGAAGAAGTATGAGGAACACGTTCAGACTGGTGGAAGCATGAGTCTGATGGACTGGCTAAAGAGTATCATGAAAGGTGGTGCAGCAGGAGCGGCAGCTTCACAAGCTCCCAAGCTTCTTGCGGCTTTACAGGCAGCAGGACAGGGTGGGCAAGAACAACCAGCCGAATCAGTCGAAGAGGTTCAGGAAGAAATTGCCACCCCAGCCCCTCAAGCTCCTACTCCAGACGTTGGACCTCAAGAGAGTTTCGAAATTCTTAACAAGAAGGGAGCTGGCAACGTATTCGAGTCAATTGCGAAACAGGTTGATTCACCAGGCCAGATGATGCTCGCTCTTGAAAAGCTATACGGCAAAAAGTTCCTCAAGGACATTGAAACCGAACACAACCGTCCAGCCCGTGAAGTTGTAGAACAAGCATGGGAGTTTGTGAAGGCTAAGACGGGAACGGAACGGGAACAGACGGGAATTACGACGGAATCCGAGGGAATTGCCCCAGTACCCGTGGGAAAAGCGTCGGAATCGGCGGGAATTCCGACGGAATCCGACGTTGAGGCTGCCGCACTTACCGAACTTGGGCAAGCTCCAGGTGTCCAGGCCCAAGATGTAAAATTCAAAAGTGTTAGTGATGACCCAGAGCGATGGAAGTTCAGTACAGAAAAATTCGAAAAAGCCAAGGAAGGCTTCGAAAAAGTTTCATCACTAGGTGAAATTGCTTTATGGCATCGTCCACAGTCTAAGCATAAATCGGGTATGGGTGAAATAAGGGCATTAGACAAAGATGGAAATGTCATTGGATCGCTCACATATGACGATACATCGAAAGGAAAGATTGAAGCCGCTGTTGAAGTTGATCCAAATCATAGACGTAAGGGAATTGCGTCGAAAATGTATGAAGAGGCTGAAAGATTAAGCGGAAAAACTCTAAAGCCTGCCGAAGAGCAAACACCCTACTCAAAAGCTCTATGGGACAAAAAAGATAGATCATTTGGTAAAGAAGAAAAGGAAGATGTAAAGCCGCTTTACAAAGGCACAGGTCATCCTGAACTTCAGAAGTATATTGCTAGCATTGGAAAGATCGACACAGGTCCAAAGAAAGACCTCAGTAAGAGTGCTAAGGAACTCCAAGCCCTAAAGAGTTCCAACGTTCGATACGCTGACTACGACGAGAAAGAACAGAAGCTTCAGGTTCTCTTTGCTGGTCACGGTGGTAAGTCGGGTCAGATCTATGAGTACTTCGATGTTCCACGAGAAGACGTAGAAGCAATGATGAAAGGGTCTGGAACGGCTGTGACAACTGGTGCTAACTCTTTCCGAGCTTGGTTCGGTGGTAAGAACCCATCCATCGGTCGAGCATTTGGTGACTTCATCAAGAAGAAAGACGAAAACGGTGATGCGGTTTACCCGTACCGTCAAATCTCAGAAAAATACGTAAAAGACGACGACCTACTTAAGGTAAGAGGAGCTGATAAGATTCATGCAACCACTCGCTACGTGGAAGCCTTCGATGATCTAGTTCTGAAGTCACAAGCCAAGACTAGGGCCGAGGGTCTTAAGATGGTATCCGAAACGCTGAAGGAACTACCTGATGATCTCCTTGAAACCATGATCTTTGAGGTTACCAAGAACGTTGGCAAAGAAGTTAAAGAAGCCAAGTCTATGGGTAAGCAGAAGAGATACAAGGGTGGACGTGAAGGAGAGATCAAGAAGAGGGTAGAGGCTAAGGCAGCCGCAGTGAAAAAACGCAAACCAGGAGGCGGCTAATGCCAGGTACTAAAGAGTCGATGGAGATCTTTCGCAAGAAGCTAGAGAAGCTAAACAAAGACCAAATGGCCGTGATGCTGAAGCAACTCACACAAGAGAAAAAACGGCGCAAGGGTAAGAAGAAGTCAAGTAAAAAGTAGATTACATAAACGAGAAATTTTGGTATCTTAAGGGTGCCAACAAACCCACATCGTAGGAGTATTTTCCGATGAGCATAGACAGAAACGGGCAAGACCCAGACGGCTACCAAGGCGTCAACCCAGTTAACAGACCTAAGACCGTGATCGCACAGCGTGCGCCTGGTACTTTGGATCGCCGATACAACATCGGTACACCATGGATTAACAGAACAGCAGGTTCCGTTTACTTCCTAACTACAGTCACAAACGGCGCAGCTAACTGGGCTATCTCGACACCTGGAGCATCAGACGTTGATACTCTAACGGGTGACAGTGGCGGGGCGCTTAGTCCTACAGCTGGTAACATGAACATCCTCGGCGGCACAAACATGGCCGTTGCTGGTTCAGGCTCTACTCTCACACTAAACGTTGACGCTGCAAGTTCGTTCGCTACATCGGTGACAGCCCCAGCAATCGTTGGTTCAACAAGTGTTACAGCTCCGCTTTACACTGCAGGCGCAGGTGTTGACCTCGACCTAACAGCTCCAGCAGGACAAGACTGCGTATTGAAACTTGGTGATGCGTCAGGTGCAAACTACTTTGTCATCGAAGACGTAGCGGGAACCGATCAGCTAAACGTTGATTCAGATGGACAACTTAACCTACTCACAGGAAACCTTGTTCAATCTCGATCAGACTCAGCAGCCGAAGTTCTTCTTCAGGTAACAAACTCCGACAACACATCAGCAGCTTCTGATGCGTTTTTCGAAGCAGCAGTTGGTGGTACAAGCTCTGGTAACCCAGGAATTCGCTTCCAGATCTCTGGTGGTCAGAACTACGCAATGGGAATTGACAACGCAGATAGCGACAAGCTCGTAATCTGTGCGGACAATGACCTAGGTACTGACGTTCTAATGAAGATGGACGAGACAACCAAGGATGTCGAAGTTGCCCAAGGTAACCTAGTCATCGGTGCTGTTGCCAAACAGCTTCAGATGAATGGTGGTGCAGTAACTGACTTCATCGGCCAAGTAACGCTGGTATCTGGAACAGCAACCGTTGCTAATACCAACATCGCAGCCAATGATCGCATCTTCCTAAGTCGTGCCGACGAGAACAGTTCATCAGCTCTTGGTATGCTGACTGTAACGGCTCAGACAGCCTCCACTAGCTGGGTAGTTACCGCACTAGATCCGTCAGACGGATCAACAACGATCACTGGAGACGTTTCAATCGTCAACTACTTTATTGTAAGACAAAACTAATATAAGGGGGCTTATGCCCCCTGTTTAACAAATGAGGTAGATTATGACGATACGAGATAGTTCGGATCCAGGCACATGGAGTTTTCCGCTTCGGGTGGTTACTGGGAATGTTAATGGATGGAGTTGGGAATCTAAATTTGGATCTAACTCAGCAGTAGGCGGAACGGAAGAAGATATTTGGAATCAGGGCGGAACAGAAGCGTTACTTTCAGCAGCTGAACAGATGGATATTGCTAGCACATTAGCCGCCGATAAAGGCACACCGACAGCTGGTACTGGTGCAAGAACATTAGTCATTTTTGGGTTAGCTTCAGATTATGAGCCGATTCGAGAAACAATAATATTGAACGGTGCTTCAAACGTTAGAACAGTAAACTCGTATTTGAGAGTTCACCGAATGATTGTCACTACTGCTGGTTCTGGTGGTATCAACGCAGGTGATATAACAGCAACAGCAGCTAGTGCAGGATCTGTTCATGCAAAAATCACAGCTGGAAATGGACAAACTCAAAAAACCCAATATTGTGTGCCAGCAAATTACTATGCAATAGTTACAGGGTTTGAGTTGGGAGCCTTAAGAAATGATGAAGCTATAATCAGAGCTAGAGTCAGAGAATTGGGAGCGGTGTTCGCAGTAAAAAGAGAAATAAACGTTTTTGCTACTGCTGTCATCGCTACATTAGATCCACCATTTATTGTTTCACCGAAATCAGACATGAAATTGACTGGTACGAACACGGGTGCTGGTAATATTTCGATAACAGCAGCGTATCAATTTTATCTAGTATCGTCAGACAAAGTTAACATGTAGGAGAAAAATCATGGCAGCAAGAAATAGAATAGATCCTAACGTTAGACACTCATTCAATACGGCTACTCTGACTGGCTCATATCAACTGGTTTCAGTAGGTGGTTTTGATTTCGATCTGGCTGTGTACAAGATGTACAACGGTGGCTCGACTGATGTAGATATTAGCTACAACGGAACAGACGATCATGATGTTTGTCCGGCTGGGGGTACGTTTATCCTTGATGTTCAGGCGAATAAAGAGGGCGATCGTGCAGCATGGCCAGCAGGTCGAGAGACTTGGGTAAAAGGAACGGCTAGCACTGGGACATTGATGGAAACGGGATACAGCATAAAGAGGTCATCATGAGTCAATTCTTTAAAGGGACTACTGGTGCTCCTTCCATAGGAAATGTGATCGGTCCTGCGTCCAGTACAGATAATGCCGTCGTCCGATTCGACGGCGCTACGGGCAAGCTGATTCAAAACTCTGTTGTTATAATGGATGACGACGGGAACATTAATTCCCAAGGTTCGTCGGTAGGTGGTGAGAAGTCGTTTCTAAATCAGAACAACGACAATAACGCAGGTTCGGCAGCAAAAATGTCTGTTCTAGTAGGTGGAACCTCAGCAGGTGATGCTTACAATGAATGGTCTATTGGAGCGGCAAGAGCGTATTCCTTTGGAGTAGACAACGACGACTCTCAGACGTTTAAACTGACAACAGATGCAGCGGCTAACGTCGATCCTTCGTCAGGAACGAGCCTAATGGAGATCACCAGTGCTGGTGAAATTTCGTTCCCCTCCGCTACTCTCACTCAGTACGGTGTTGTTCGAGTTGGTGCGTCTGGGTTACTAGAATCTACAGCAGTTGGTACAGCTACGCATGTTCTCACATCGAACGGTGCTGGGGTAGCTCCGACATTCCAGGCTGTACCGAGTGGAGTAGCTACGGTTTCAGGTACTGCAAATAGGATTTCATCAACAGGTGGTGCTAACCCAGTAATCGATATTGATGCCGCTTATGTTGGCCAGGCTTCCATTACGACTCTAGGAACAATCACTACAGGTGTGTGGAACGGAACAGCGGTTACTGAAGCTAACGGCGGTACAAATCAAACTACCTATGCTACAGGTGATGTACTCTACGCCTCGGGTGCAAACACATTAGCAAAACTCGCAGCAGGTGCAGATACGGAAGTATTGACACTAGCAGCAGGTGTTCCTTCATGGGCAGCCCCAACAGTGGGAACAGTCACGTCCGTCTCTGGAACAGCAAACCGAATTAGCTCTACAGGCGGCGCGACGCCTGTCATCGACATAGACGCAGCCTACGTGGGGCAAACCTCTATCACGACTCTTGGAACTGTGGCCACTGGAACTTGGGAAGCTACAGATGTAGAAGTAGCTCACGGTGGAACGGGACTGTCAGCAACGACAGCCTACGCAGTTCTCTGTGGAGGAACCACAAGTACAGCGGCTTTACAATCGATTGCTTCAGTAGGAACGTCAGGACAGGTTCTAACAAGTAATGGAGCGGCAGCCTTACCAACCTTCCAGGCTGCTGCTAGCGGAATTGTTACAGCGGATTCTGATTCTGGTTCAGCAACAGGATCGACTGTAACCTGGGCAGGCACCAACGGTATAACCACCACTGGTGCAGCAGCCACAGTCACAGTCACAGGTGTAACAGCAACATCCTCTGCTATAGGGGTTGCAACATTCGATGAGAATGACTTCTTGGTAACAGCTGGAGATGTCACGTTAGCAGCACGCACTAGATCGATTCCGAACGTTACCGAGAACCTAGGGATCACTTATGCAAGCAGCGTTCTTTCGGTTACAGGAGCGGATGGTACGGCCTTATCTGCTACAAACCCGGGATACGTAACACTTCAAAGTAAGTCGTCACCAGGAGAACTCATCACCATTGAGATCACGGCTGATCAAGGATTTATCGATGATACCGGAGCGTCGGAGATTATCGGAAATAACTTTGGTACGGTCGCCGCGGTAGCCTGGGCAAATGCAATGCCATTTTACATTTACGCAGTACTCAATGACGACGAGGATGCGATTGCATTCATGATATCGAGGTCTCCTGGATACAGCTTTAGTTATCTTACAACAGGAATTGGTACACCCAGCAACGCGATTGCTGATACACAGGGATCGATGTTCAGTTTCGATAACATAACCGTCACAGAATATGACGTTAATCCCTGCGTCATGATCGGATCTATTCGGATGACAAAAACTACATCGGACGACTGGACAGTAGCAGCGTTAGCAAATACAGACGGAATTGGTCGATTCAATGAAGAGACTGCATTTGCAATGCCATCAGGTACACAGAATGCATCAGCCGGTAAATATATGTTGGAAAATGGCGGAACAGCACCAGTTTTTACAACAAATATTTATACTTACACAGTGGATTCACAAAGTGGAGAAGTACTTGGAACAGTTAACCTGTCTTCAGATGGCGGAACAGATGGAGTCGGAGCGGTCAGTGCTCAAATTATACTTCCATATTTACCGAAAGTAGGCAGCGCGGCACCCTTCAATGGTACATTTTGGAATGTAAGTGCAGGGTCAGGAACCGATTTAGCGATGTTGCAGATTGCTAGCACTAATCTATATGCGTTCATTGGATTAGAGGCTGGCGCGTTTGCGCAGAATGGAAACTATTCAGCTGGTAATAGATCGATTCAAGGAACATTCAACTATAAAATAGCCAACTCATAAGGAGAAACAGATGCCGTACCCATATGAAAAGGTAAGTACTAGAGAAGAATTCTCCTTAGCACTCGATGCAGTATTTCGCCTAGATAAACGATTGAGGTCCACAGAAGCACTAACAGCGATGGCGATGCAGGACGCAAGAGGAAAAGCTAAATGCAAGTGCATGGCCAATAATGTCATCTCTAGGAAAGAGGCTTATTTAACGCAATGGGATGCGGCGAAAGACGAAGCAGCGAGAGACGTTGTTGTCGGATCTGTGTTTTTTCACCCAGAAGATTACGAAATTGCTGAATCGGAAATTGATCAAGCAGTAGGAGGTTAAAGATGAATGATGAAGAAATGAAACAAAGCGTGAAGATGACTCTTTCTCTGAAGGGTGACTACTCTACGGAAGAGATATTGGAAGCTTTAATTATGAATGACTCGGTCAAAATCGCAGAGATGCGACTACGTTGCGCTCAGCTACGGTCTTCCTACGACAAGTTTGTATCGGATATCGAAGGGGCGGACAAACAAAAACGTGATCTAGCGATCAGAACCTTCAAGAGGCCAGCAAAATGAGAAAACTAGGAATTCCCCCAGAAAATCTACAGCCTGGTCGTTACACAGGCCCCCGCTTTAATCTCGTTCCCTGCGTAGAAGCAAAACGCCGACCGCTTACTCTGGATAGGGATTATTCCTTGTTGACTCTATGGCGCGTGGACTTCAATCCCTCCTCAGGATCCGAAGGTGAAGTATGGCAATTGATCAAGTTCGATACTAATGGCGATGCTATCTGGGTCAGACTTGAGGGAACAACGGCAGCCGCTCCACTAAGCACAGTTACAGTGAACACAGTTACAGGACCAGGTGTAAACCCAGTAGAGCCTGACGGTGCAGGAGATATGGATATCTTGGCTACTACGGTAGCAGCACACTCAGTTCCAGTGGAAACACACTCTCGCGGATTAAATGCTTTCAACATCGAGATCCAGGTGGCCTCAGATCGTACTGGAGCCCCAGCAAATATGATGGAAGCGGGACTTTGCTCATTCGACGACAACTCTTTCGTTGTGGATGCAAACGGGTACGTCACACTTGCAGGCGGTGGCGGTTCCCCAGTTGATGGCGTTATCGTTGATGCGAACACACCTCCTGGAACAGCAACAGTTTTAGCAGACGGAGCAGGTGATATTACAGTTAGTGGTGCAGCTGTTGCCCCACATTCTGTACCCGTGGAGATTCATAGTAGGGCAGCTAATGCCTACAACGTAGAAATACAAGCAGCCTCAGCAGTAACTGGAGATCCAGGAACGACAGTAGCCGCAGGACTTGCACAGTTCGACGACACGGTGTTTGCGGTAACTACAGAAGGTTATGTTACCTTTGCTGGTGGAGTGGGCGTAGCGTTCGATTCTATCACTGTGGATGACAACACCGGTCCAGGAACAAACCCTGTTCTGTCGAATGCAGGTGTACTAAACGTAACTGGTGCAGCAGTGGCCGCACACTCTATCCCATTAGAGATTCATAGCAGAGCAGCTAACTCCTACAATGTAGAGGTGCAGGTTGCTACTACGAGATCAGGAGCCCCGGGTAATACCAACGACGCAGGCATTTCCTCTTACGATACGAACGAGTTTGGTATCGATGTAAATGGCTTCGTCACGGTTGATGAGAAGACTAGAATGACACCCGGATACGTAGAGAATCTAGGTATCAACTACGACGGTGGTACAGGCATATTCTCTATTCAAGGAGCAACAGCCGCATTAAGCACTACCAATCCAGCATACATTGTCCTTCAGTCTCAAGCTGCACCTGGTGAATTGGTTCTTTACAAGTTAACAGCAGATCAATCGTTTATCGATGATGTGGGAGCTTCGGAAATTATAAATAATCTCTTTGGCCACACTACCGGAAGAATCGTCGATCAGGACATCCCGTTTTTTATCTACGCCGTGCCTAACGACGCAGAAGATACTGTACAATTTATGATATCGCGTGTTCCTCATAAAACAACAAGTCCAGTGGCTGCAAGTATTGGTGCTCCGGACGACGCGGTAGCAGATGCACAGAGTGATTTTTGGAGCATTGATAGCATAGACGAAACACTCTACGAGTCGAATCCTTGTCTGTGTATCGGTGGATTCCGTATGAGAATGAGCACATTGGATGACTGGACAGTACAGACTCTCGACCCAACGATTGATGGTATAGGGATGTTCTTCGAATCCCATTATTTCACTCAGGTTAAAGGACACTATTCCGCAGACGCAGCGTCATACTTCGTTGCCGGTGGTTCGACCGTTCCAGCATGGAATGTAGAGAATCTTACTTATACCATCCAAAGGACAGGAACTTGTAACTGGGCTGTAGCATTTTCTGGAGATGGCGGTACGGATGGAGCAGGAGGTGCAGCAGTTCAGATAGCAAGTCCATTCTATGGTCCTAACATTGACTTTTCAGTAGCACTACTTTCTTCTACAACAGGAGGTGCAGTATTTGCTATTACTGGAGTACATACAGCTGCCAACAGACGTCTTATTATCATTAGAGAATCTGGAACCTATCTCTATTCAACATTTGGAAACGGAGCAAGGCAGATCACTTTCGACGAACACTTCAAAATCTTGGATTTATAATGGGAAAGGTCATCATCACGAGAGAGTTCGACTATTACGAAGAACAGGAAGAGCTACGGCGACACCTGAAAGCTGAGCAAGCTCTAAACATCATCGAAGAGATTGATGGTGAACTTCGAAACAAGTTGAAACATGGTGATGATGAGTGGCTACGTCATGATGGGATACAGGAATATCTTGAAAAGATCAGAGAGACAATATGGGATTCTGGTGTGATGAGAGATGGATAGAAGCAGCCCGGAACTAGATTTTATACAAAGGACTCTTATGAAAATAGCTTTGATATTCGTGATAGTTGGGTGCACTATGGGTGGGTGTTCCTACCTCAACAGAAAAGTTGGAGTGGGTGACGATCACCTATTAGAGGAGCTCTTAGAGCACTACATCGAACAACAGACTGGTCTTGATATTGATCTGAGTCATGAGACTCCAGAAAAGTAGCCCAGGTAGGAAAATGGAGGTAAACCCACCTGAGCTTCTGCTATTATTTTTTATCTTCTGTGACCTTCCAATAACCGATCGCTTCCTTTCGGTATTCCTCTAGTGGATATGCTTCGTCAGCCTGGGGAAACTGACTTTTCACATCCTCCCACCTCTTCTTCCAGTCAACAGAACCTTCTCGACCGATGCGTTGAAGCGTCACACCGCTCCCCTTACAGTTACTATCATCCGTAAAGGAAATCAATTTATTTTTGTAATATTTCTCTTTTTCAGTGTATAATGTGGCCATCTCCTTAGCGGCCTTCCACTCCCGAGCGTACTCCTCAAATAGAGGGTCTACGATCTGAATAAAGTCGTCCTCCTCCTTGGCTGGTTCCTCCATTTCGACCAGACAGCGATAGAATTCAGCAGCAGCAGGTAGAAGGGTGTTGGCGATGTAATCGTCGTCTCGTTTGACCTTGAACATTGCGAGGCTCTGATCATAATAAGAGACGTAATAACAGGTTTTCAGGTCGGCCACGAAGAGCTGCCACTGTATCTGCGGATAGTAGTGCGGTGGCACTTCTTCTTTTTCGGCAAGCTGGTGGTCTGCAAGTCCTGGGCATTTGATTTCCATAATGCATCCATCTTCATGGTCTCTGTCAATTCCATCTAAGGAAGCGGCAGCCCACTCTAGGTCAGCACTTGTCAGAACCGCAGGCTCAAACTTAGCATTTAGTTGATTATTAGCTAGGTTACGTACCATCGGCTCTAGGTCACGCCCACGCTTCATCGCATAGTTATCTTTGATACCACCTGTAAAGCCGAGCTTCTGTTGCCACAAGGCATAGGCGGTTGACCACTTGCTAATCCCTAAGATGATGGGGAGTTCTGAAGCAGTCACCTTGTTCTTTCTCCATTCAAGCCACTCTGGGCTACCTTGTATTTCATGTGGTTCGGTCATTCTACGGCTCCTTGTTCCATGACTTCCTGTAAAGCGGCTTTACATACGTCGTTTAAGTTTAAGTTTTTCTTTCCGTGGTCCTCTGGATTCAACAGAAAGGTTCTCACTGATTGATGAACATCAGCGGCGAAAACGAAAGCATCCCTCTCCGTCTCGAACGGGTGAATAGGGCATTTAAAAGAGTCGATGGCCATGAAAACCATCCAACTGTCTTTCTCCTTCGTCTGGTAGAAATCGATTCTAACAGCGTTGTTGAGAAGGAAGTCTCCCCACTGGGTCTGTAGCAAGCACATGGTATCTCCTTGATTTCAATTGCATATTTGTTGTAAGCTATTTTGTCTCCTACCCCCAGGATGATTGAACATCCAGGGAATAGGCATTTAAAGCGGTCGTTGACCTCCAAAGCCTGGCTGCACGGGGTGCAATTCGTCAGCCTGGCATTTGTACTAAGCACTCTTCTCGGCATTCGCTGCTGCTTCTCTTTGCATGTACTTTTTAGAATAGGCACGACAAACCTCCAATTGTGAGTCTTTGATGTTACGTAAATCATTTACTTTGCACAGCTCCTTTAGTTTGTTTCGTAGGTCTTCATGTCCATTAAGGTAGGTATCCAGGGCTTTCCATGTTTCATCACTGATCGTTGGCTCAACAGGTGCCTCAATCACAGGAGTAGGAGCCTTGTTCGTTGCCTGGTCCATCTCGTCATCGGTATAAAGTCCGCTCAAGTCTGCTGGAAACGCACGACGCAATGCCCGAGCTTCAGCAACTTTTGCAAGCATTACGCTTGGCATTTTCTTCCAAAAGGGTGTGTGACCCATGTACTCAGCAAGCAACGCTTGTTCACCAATCTCATGCCATGTGCCACCAGCGAACTTCTTGACGTAAGACGTTGCGGCTAGTAGGTAGCCCTTGTCATTGTAATGGTACTCAGTTGGACGACCTGGGGCGTAGCATCCTGTTCTATCGGCTACGAGCCTGAACCCGTCAATAGAGGTCTGGATTGTCATCTTGCCACCACGAGGGATGGCATAGATCTGTTTCGCTAGAGGATCGAGCTTAGTGTGTCGGCAGATGTGTAGGAAAACACGCAGGTCAGTATCTGACATGTTAAACTCCATCACACCCTTGATGACTCTTACATCGTCAAGAGAGTACCCGCTAATTTCTACGATCTCGTTCTTTGGTTGTACAGTTACTTCATTTTCCATTATTCTTCTCCATTTTATATGTATTGACTAATTCAAGCGTTTGTTCAAGTTGAACCTTACTTCTTCGTTCGATAAGACGTACGCCTTGTAATGTAACAATCGAGCATAACAATGAAAGTGTGCATGCTATCAAAATAAATATTCTCATTCTATGCCTCCATTAAGTCATAAAGGTCTGCTTCGTCAAAATCAGGCTCATAGTCCTGGTCTTCATTCATCTCTGGGTCTTCGCGGTACATCTCATCTATCATACGATGTGTCTCGTTCTCGTACATGATGGCTATTGCGTCTTCGAATCTCATGGTGTCTCCTGTTGTTTGGGTGTTACCCTTGCTTTTATATCTTGACTATGACAGAAAAGAGAAAAGACCGCAAGCTTTTTATGTGACAAAAACGAGAAACTTTGCTAGAGTGGTAACATACCCCACCCAAAGGAGCAGAAAAATGATACTCAAAGACTGGCTGAAGAAGAACGGCATAAAACCATACGTGTTCGCTAAATCCATAGGGATGGCCCCAGCTACCATATATAGGAACCTGGCAGGTAATCAGAGGATGAGCGCACGTTTTGCCGTTAAAGTGGAAGCAGAGACCAAGGGCGGCGTATCTAGAACAGAAGCAATATGGCCTGAAGCGTTCAGTGAAAAAGACGAGAATGGCGAAGAGCAATTCACAGCTCTTCCAAAGATCGAAAATAAAGACTATGACAGTGAAGATAAAACTTGACTTGTCATCAACGCCTGAATTGTTTAATTTAACTTATAGAAATGAGAAAACCACCGTTGTCGCGGTGGTTTCCAGTACTGGCCCCAAGGGGCCTGAGAGACGTCACATGCACGCTAGTCTACTCGATATCTTAGAGGATAATGGGTTTTTTGGAAAGTGTGATGTCTCCGAACCAAGAGTAATTTAAGGTTTGGAGAGATTTCCATGACTAAAGAACAGAGAGTATACAACTTTCTCGTATTCGTCGCAATCTCCAATGATTATTTGGAGAAAACGAGTGACAGAATCACCAAACAGCTATACTCATAGAACATCAAAAGACTTCACGATGATTCAAAATGGACTCATTCGCAGTCCATCATTGTCGTGTAAGGCGTTCAAACTTCTTTGCATTGGACTGTCCCATTCAGGTAAGTGGATCTTTAGGAAGAGCCAAATCTGTACATGCTTCAAGGAAGGTGATTACACAGTAGATGAGGCAATGAAGGAGCTTCGATCGCTGGGGTACCTACATCTCACTGCAAAGACATCCGAAGGAAATAAGTTTAATGGACATCGTTGGTTTTGGTTCGAACATCCTGTATCTGAAGAGGATTTCAAAATATTTCTCCGAGACCTAGGTTTTCAGGGGTTCGGGGATTCCAGAGACTCGGAGAACCCAGGCGACTTAAGAAAACAAATACCTAAGAAGACTAATTTAGATAAGAAGAACAACAACCAGCCTACGGCTGAATCGCCTGCGGCGGTCGTCGTTTCTTCTCTTTTAGATAAGATAGAAATCTCAGAAAGTCTCAAGAGAAAAATCACTAAGACCTACACAGAACCTCAGATTGCCCAAGCCTTAGCCTGCCTAGAGAATATGTACCCTGACAACCTAGAAGCCACGCTACAGGCAGCTCTACGTGATGGGTGGGAACCTAAGCTACCAGCCGAGGACATAGAGGCTAAGAACAAGGTCTACCTCGATAGCCTAAGATGCCATGAAGGTAGGAAGCTTGGCCATTACACGATTGATGTATCCCCAACTGTGATTCTATTCAGACACTCCTGTATCGATGGCTCGAAAGACGTTTTCTACAAGATAGATCAGAAGGGTTTCATTGCAGCAGTCAAGGCGTTTTTCACTAAGCACGGAAAATTGGATTAACCACACAAATCTACTGGGAAAGTAGTGCAGAAAATCTTTGATTATGATAAAAAATAGAATATGTTTAAACGACCTGTAAAACACAAATTCTCAGCACAGCGGACAGAGCTTGATGGGATCAAGTTTGACTCGAAGCTAGAGAGCAGGCACTACACGAACCTGAAGAGACTGCAACGCTCTGGTGAGCTTCTTTTCTTCCTTCGTCAAGTGCCAATCCACTTGCCTGGCAAGACGAAGTACGTGTGTGACTTCGTAGAGTTCTGGGCAGATGGACGGGTAGAATTTACAGATTGCAAAGGTATGGAAACAGAAACTTTTAAATTGAAAAAACGTCAAGTCGAAGAACTATATCCAATTAATTTGAATATAGTTAAGAAGGCTTAATTATCAGACTAAGGAGAAAGAATGTACAAAGTAGGCATCAACGGTAAAGAGCTAGACGTAGAAGCAGCAGGAATGACGGTAGAGTCTGGAACCCTCATTTTCTTCGAAGACGACAAGAACGAAGCATCTCGCATGATCGTTGCATCGGGCAAGTGGGACTACCTCAAGGTTGATGGAGACTCCACACCTCTATCCATTCGCCCAAGGACACCAGCACCGATTGAAGAGCCTGTAGCAGAAGTTGAAGCTGCACCAAGTAACGAGGCGTAGATGACTTGGGTACTACACAAAGGTCATAGAGACCGAATAATCAACATTGCTGCATTCGATGA
>Ga0180438_10004845_pt1 | contig 19121 bp, 17 predicted proteins | sample SS_ome_12_FD_132455 | JGI IMG/M metagenome (GOLD analysis project Ga0180438, IMG submission 132455) | Hypersaline lake sediment archaeal communities from the Salton Sea, California, USA - SS_3_D_2 metaG | ecosystem: Environmental > Aquatic > Non-marine Saline and Alkaline > Hypersaline >...
AGCCCCTTTAATGGTTATTAACGTCAATTAACAACCATTAGGGTATGCCATTTTTATTATTATTTCAAAGAACTTCTTTCAAATCACCATCGAAAGTGCCCACAATATGTTACACTATCGATATATTTGTTCCGGAGTCTTTCTCTCTTGACGAAAAGCCGGTCATGAAATACAATAAACCAGTTTAAAAAGTGAATAATACACCTTGCGCGAGTGGCGGAACGGCAGACGCACCAGCTTGAGGGGCTGGCGGGAGCAATCCTGTGCGAGTTCAAATCTCGCCTCGCGCACCATAATAAAAAACCCCATAAAATATGGGGTTTTTTATTTCTTCGGAAAACCCGTCAAAGACTGGTAAATTGACCAGTTTATTCTGTTAGAATATTAAGAGCTTTCTTATAGATTTTTGCCGGCACCAATCACGCTGATAAAACTCCGCTTATTATGTCTTTCTGCTTTTTCCGGGTATAGTTTTCGGTGAATTTAATGATCTGATCCATCATCTTGACCGCTTCAACCGGGTAAGAACCCGCTGCCGTTTCTTCAGAAAGCATTACAAAATCTGTCCCGTCCAGTATGGCATTGGAGACATCCGTGACTTCAGCCCGTGTAGGCCGAGAGTGCTCTGTCATATGTTCGAGCATCTGCGTCGCTGTAATTACGAACTTTTTCTTATGATTGCATTTTTTTATTATCATTTTCTGTACAACTGCTATTTCATAGATAGGGATCGCCATTCCCATGTCTCCCCTTGCTACCATAATACCGTCTGACTCCTTAATGATAGAATCTATATTTTTAATGGCTTCCCTGCTTTCTATCTTAGCTACAACTTTACACTTGGGGCATTTATCTTTTACTACGTCTTTTATCGTAACTATGTCTCGCTTGGTGCGCACAAAGGATTGAGCCACATAGTCAACCCTGTGTCTCATGCCGAACTCCAGATCCTTCATGTCTTTAGGCGTAATCCCTGAAAACGGTATGCGGACGCCCGGCATATTAACGCCTTTTCTTTCTTTTAAAAGGCCCCCTTCGATTACTTCGGCTTTTATGCTGTTCTTCAAGGACTCTTTTACTTTAAGGATTATATTGCCGTCGTCGATATATATAAGTTGTCCTTTCTCAATAGCGGTTAAGTTCCCCGCATAGTCAAATGGAATTACGCGTGGATCTCCCGTGTCGGCTTCTTTTGTAAACCAAACTGTTTTCTTTTTTTCAAGTTTTTTACATTCCCCATCCTTAAATTTACATATACGGATGCGGTACCCTTCCAAATCCTGCATTATCCGGATACGGCGCCTATATCGTTCATTGATCTTCCTTATCGTTTCCATCCGGCGTAAGTGGCTCTCGTGATTCCCGTGAGAAAAATTAAGCCTGATAACGTCCAGCCCCGCTTTTACCATCTTGAGCATCACTGTGTAGCTGCTGCTTGCAGGTCCTATAGTTGCAACGATCTTTGTCTTGGCCATTTTTCTCTCCCTTTTCTAGTTTTTATCCATCTTGGGGCATTTCCATCTCGAGCATGTTTATCAATTTATCCGTTTCATCTACAACCTTCTTCGAAAGGATATCTGAAGTGCGGATTTCCTGTCTGATAGATTTTAAAAGACTTAAAAACCGTTTTACTTGTGTTGTACTTTTCTTCCGAAGGTCTTTTGGATTCATCTCTTCGTTTTTCTTGATCATCATAGTAAAATGCTTTTGTGCTTCTCGCGCGTTTTTGCCATCCTCAAGAACATATTTTTTTATCTGCGCATAATCTTCTTTGCCTAGTTCTTTATTACCGCTGGCACGCCTCAGGACATCAACAGCTTCATAGGTAGGCACCTGTGCAACACTAGCCTCTTCTGTGTAATCTTTCTTAAGATATCGCGGGCCCTCTTTTTGTAGAAAGGCATAAGATCGTAACAGTTTAAGTGCGGTCTGCTTCTGTATGCCGATCTCTTTTGATGTATATGTTTCAAATTCAATATATCCCCATTCTTTATACAATTTATTTTTCCAAACTGTATACAGAATTTGCCCCAATTCTATCCAGGATGTTTTAAATTCTTTCGCTCTAACAAGAACCTGATATCTCAAACTATCCGGGGATAATTTTCCCATTTTTTGTTCAATATGTTTAATTGACTTTGATTTCTTGCTATTCATTATTATGCGCTGCCTATCTTCTGATTGCGCAACATAGCCTCACTAATAGTTGTAAAATCTTACCGTTGATTTAATGCTTCGTTGTAGATCGTTTTGTAGTTTTGAATAAATTTATGTGCAGAAAAGTATTTTTCTGCACATTGTCTAGCATTAGTTTGGTATATTTTATAGTTTTTTTTAAGCTCGGATATCGCTTTAAGCGTCTCTTCTTCAGTCGGCTTAAAAACAACGCCACACTTTTCTTGTTCTATCAAATCCGCAATTCCAGTTTCCCTTGAAACCAACACGGGCTTTCCTGCAGCCAATCCCTCAATTATTGAATGGGGACAAGGTTTAGTTAATTGTCGGCTTGTGAACGGTGCTATGACAGCATGGACCTCCCCTATGAATGAATTTATATCTTGTATAGTTTTTAAATACAGTTTAATGTTTACTTTGTCGCTAACTAAATCCTTTATCGGTGCTATTGTCCCGCTCCATTTTCTCCAAAGTAAAATAAACATAGTTTCCTTAATCTGTTCTGATACGGACAACAAAAGATTGATGCCTCTTGGGCCAAAATATCCTTTTTCAAATGGGCTGCTTGCAAATAATATTTTAAATTTTCCGCTTGGCTTCTGATAATAAAATTTATCTAAATTTAAGCCCGGATATACAATTTTAATCTTGTCCTCATGTATTCCTGCTTTCGATAATCTGTCTTTTTCAGAATTTGATTCAACAACAATCTTATCAATTTTATCGTACTCTCCGATATCGAGCACATCTCCTCCTGCTGCGGCTGTCAATATTATTGGTTTTTTTGAAAGATTATCTAGGAAAAATCTATTGTGTAAATTATGGTAGATATGCGAGATGTCAAATTTTCTTTCAACTAATGGAATCAATTTTGGTGCAAATCTATAAGGTCTAAAATAATGAACAAAATACCTGTTCCTAATTGAAATTTTAAATAAGTCCCTTGATGAAATACCATACACAAAACTACCCTTAAAATGACTATGAAGTATAGATATTTCTTTCGATATTGCCTCATTTAAAGGGGAGTACATCCCTGTCCAGTAAATTATTTTTTTTGACATAGAACTACCCATTCTAAAGGATTTTCTGCATTATCATTCTCTAATAAGTTAATAACAAGTTTTACTATGGGACTTATTTTAAATTTTCTAAATTTATTTAAAAAATATTGCAACTGAAATTGACATTGTACACTCCTTAATTTGATTACTCTAAACCCGTTTTTACCTAATTCGTTAATTAGTTCGTTCTTATTATATAATTTGTCATAAATATTATATGCATTTGGGTTTTGTTGTCGTAGGGGAAAGGAAATATCATAGTTTACAGCATCAAAAATAAGCAACCCTTTATCTTTCAGTACAGAATTTATTAATAAATAAATTCTGTACCTTTTTTCCTTGTCTAAATGTCTAATGAACCTAAAAGTATACACCAAATCAAATAACCTATTTGATTTGAAATTAAAAATATTAGCCTGTTGAAAAGACCATTTGTTGAAATTTGAACCTTTCGATAATCTTCTTTTTGCTAAGTCCAGCATGTTCTCGCTGGAGTCCACCATTAAACCTTTTTCAAATCCTTTAATATCAACACTAATTCTTGCTGGTCCTGGAGCAATCTCCAGTAAATCTCTCACTTTATATTCCTTAATTACTAAATTAACAAAACTTACTTGTCTATTATGAAGTACTTGCCCCAAAGGGTGCTCGAATCTTGTTTTAATATAAGAGGTAGCGTTTTTTTTATCACCATAATGCCCTATTAGCGCTTTCTTTGACTTAATTTGACCCACTTCAGCCTCCTATTTTGCATCATTTATTTCGCGTATATTAAACTTAGAAATTTATGTTTATACTCTTACTGGTTTCTATATTGGTTTTTAATTGATAAGTTTTACATTTTTATTCCACAGGATTCAGAAAAATAATTTTTCTCGAGGATTAACTCTTTGGGCAATTCTTAAAAGAGCATAAAAACTCCCCTACATGTTGTAGCTGATATTGTGTTGCATCATACTGTTTTGTATGCATCCGATTTTCATGGGAAATCCAAAGAAAAAGGATAACCTTACTTTGTTGTGTTCTTGTATAAAATATAAGTTTTTGTGCTTTTGAAAACTGTTTATTAAATAATGATCTTTTTTATTTTCCTTTTAAAAATCCTTTCCTAAATCCATGAATAAAACCTTTATATTTATAATAATCTAAAATATCCTTTATCTTTTTTTTATCGGATTTAAAAAATATATAGTCTCCTATTATGGCAAAAATTGTTTCCATCAGCATCCGTATCATCCATCTTGGGCAACCAAACAATATAACCGCCTTGTTTCTACTAGCCCTATCTAAAGCTTTTTGCTTTCCTAACACATGATGCTGCCTATACTTGCGTAATGTTAGCCATTTAAACGAACATCTGCCCTTGGGAACATAATGATACACCAAAGCATCAACAATATAAACACTATCACATCCTGCTTTAATTAATTTTTCTTCCATTTCGGTTTCTACATGTCCCCACATTTCCCTTTCCTGTATCAATACATTAAACCCAGTGTTGAACTTTATATCTTCTGTAAAAGCCCCCCAATTTGCACCTAAAAAAATTTGTGGTGTGATTATAAAATCTTTTTTATTATCTTTTACAAATAATTTGAATCCGCGTACAGAAGCGGGCAGAAAAGGAGCAAAGCGGGGATCTGGTCTTCTTTCATAATCAGGTAATACTGGTCCTCCAAAAAAATGCCCTTTTCCATATTTGTTAATTACATCATCATATGCAGCAAGCGTTCTTCCTGAAAACCTAACATCATCATCTGTAAAAACGATAAAATCAACATTAATATTGCTCATAATCCGATTTAACGCTGCCGCTTTTAATGCATTTTTCTCATATGCATATATAATTGGTATCATCTTACTGAAACTTTCACAAATTGCCCGTACCCCACATTTCTCACCATTTTCGACAACCCAGACACCTTTAAAGCAAACTGGTAACTTCTCCTGAGCTATGCTTTCAAGGGTGCGCTGTAGCAATTGCTTTCTATTATGAGTCGCTATTGCAACAGCGATAGTATATTCTTCTTTTCTATTGGTGCTCATTGTGGTTAAAAATATGCTGAATAAGATATAAATATTACTATTAAGAACATTCTAACATACTTCACGAGTTGTCTTGAAGTAAAATTTCAAAAATTGCATAGCATGCGAGATTTGACGCACACTACCGTTACCAATCCGTATTCAGGTCGTCGACTGCTTAACCGCTGGGTTTTTGTTTTGGTTAAAAAAATATTTAAACTTTAAAACCAAGGAACACAATGTAATGCTTTATAAAGTATGCAATAAAAGAACTCGAGGATTCAAACTTTCGGTTTTATTGTCTTTCTGAATAAAAATTCTATTCTTTGTTTTTTTAAAAAACTTTTTACTTATGGACACATTTTTCATGTGTACTACAAGTAAGTCAAAACAAATTCTCACCCAAATACTTTTCAGCGTTACTTCCTATTAATGCCTGCTTAACTTCTTCGTAATTACCTATTTTATCTTTAAGTTTTATCGGTAGAATTTTCTTATGTCGACATCGGATTATAATGTTTTTCACTTGTAGAAATTTAAAAATTTTTCGGTTAAAATATTGTATAGATTTTTCATTTTTAAAATAATTACTATATTCTATTTTCATTTTAGGTCCTTTATATTTTTTATAATAATTATTTAAAACTTCTTCATCATTTTCCATAGATTTTATCTTTTCAATCATTTTTTCCACATTTATTTTACTCTTAATTATTTTGTTATTTTTTTCTCTTGAATCCCATATGTTGCTCTCTTTGGCATATAATAACGACATGTATGTTTGGAGCTTGTTCATTCTGACAAGATAAATCATAAATAAGTCTTTACGGTTTTCTAAAAAATTACAGCACTCTCTTCTTTGGAAATTAAGCATGAATTCCTTAATGCCAATCGTTTTTATTTTTTTATAGCTTTTAACTTTTTTCAATTTACCTCTTAACACATAATAAATCTGTCTTGAATAAAATAGTGTCCTACTTGAATATACCCACCGTAAATAATCTGCTGCGGATGGGAATAATGTCTTTCTTCCACCAAATAATTTATATAAGATAGTCCATGCACCTAACACTTCTCCATAATTAACAATCTCTGGATGCAAATCAAGTGTTTCTGTTAAAAAATTACTGCCACTTCTGCCGCTGGTTAGTATCAAATGTTTATCTTTTTGCATTATATAATCCTCCGTTATATATAATATCTGTGGCTCGAGCTCCTGCCGCTACCCTGTTGTTATTAGGCTAAAACTGTTGATATTTTTTATGCAATGTCCAAATAATGACGAAGAGAGAAAGATTTCTTTGTATCATTGCTCTAAATCCTTACTTTATAAACAGTTGATAAGATATAGTTTTTATTGGTAAAGTTTTAAAATTTCTACCTTCTCTGCAAGTTTATATAACTTTTATACAGACAATTATTTTAAGCACATATTGTATGTTTATGAGTTTTTTTGGTAAATAACCATATCTTGCATCGAATGATGACAACCGCATCAAGTATATGAGAACCTCGTTTATGGGGTTTCTCAAAAACAAATGTATGCTAATACTGGCTTGTCGTCAAGTCTTTTATGGCGAAAACTTCCTTCGCAGTATTTTTGGGTGTCAAAGTAGTAAGTAACATTGGTTTAGATATGATAATAGTTAAAATTATACCTAATGCCATACATGGAAAAAGAAAAAAGAATCTTTCACAACCTGAGGTACACAATGCAATCTCGCTTGTTTTACTAATAGTTGCGGGCTTGCTTGTGTTTTGTCTACGCCAAGAAAGAAGGCTGGACAATCCAGGCACAAGGACTTGTTGATATAAGTACTTTCATAAAAATCGGGCAACTACTAGTTTTTCTGTAGTTACAGCATTCTAATAAAGAGGATAATATGAAAAATTTCTACGATATATATTGTTATGACGCTGCCATTTAGAAAATGATGCACCACAAGCTATCGTCTTAGATATCATATACTTTTCAATTCCTGAAACTTGAAGTATTTCTGTGGAAATACATCTAATAAAAACCGAGTACATGTTTAAGCAAAAGTTTTGTGGCAAAATGAAGAGAAATATCATTTAATCGAAAACACTTTTATATAACATTTACAAGTTATTCTTTCTGATTACCATCCACATCTTCAAAGAACAGCTATTTTAGACAAGTATAAATTTGCCTATACTTAATTGACAAAAAATATTTGACGAGTAAACTTAAAATAACTAAATTTTACATTATGGAGTAGCATGTTATTCAGTGCAATTATTCTGCAAATATCTTAAAAATATATCTTTGATAAAAAACATATTTAAGGCATTATGATACGAATACAAAAATATACTGATGCAAATAAGGAACAGTGGGATGAATATGTAGAAAAATCAATCTGTTCTTCCCCGTATCATCTCATCGAATGGAAAGATGTCATTGAGAAAAGTTATGGACATCATCCTTATTACATTTTTGCTGTTAAAAACGAACGGGTGGTTGGCATATTACCGCTTTTTCACATAAATAGCACATTTTTTGGGTCTTATATTGCATCTATTCCTTTTGTAACATACGGTGGCCCTATTGTAGATAATGAACAAATAAAATTGATTTTGTTAGCTGAATCCCAAAAAATTGCAAAAAGAGCAAAAGCAAGTTATATCGAATTCCATACTGCAGAAAAAATGAATAAAAATATAGAGACAAATGAAAACAAAGTTACTATGGTATTGAGTCTGGAAAATAAGGATGAGCAAAATCAATGGGGAGATTTAACGGCTAGACTTAGGAATAAGATAAGAAAAGCTAAGAAAACAGGAATGTATTCAAAAATTGGTGGAGCGAATTTATTAGAAGATTTTTACAAAATTTTTGCTATAAGAATGCATGGCTTGGGAAGTCCGGTTCATTCTCGAGATTTTTTTCATAACATAATAATGGCACTGGGGGAACGAGTAAAAATTTTTATTATTTATCTGGACGAACTACCAATAGCTACAGCCATGACCATTGAATATAAAAATCGAATTGAAAATCCATGGACATCTTCAATAATACAATACAGCAAATATTACCCAAATTGTTTCTTATTCTGGGAAATAATTAAATATGCTATAAAAAATAAATGTAAATTTTTTGATTTTGGACGATCCTCAAAAAATAGTGGAACATACTATTTCAAAAAGCTATGGAATACTAGCGAAAAGCAACTTTTTTGGCAGTATGATTTTTTAGGAAATACGAAAAAAGGAGGGTTTTCAAAAAACTCTTTAAAGGCCAAATTGGCAATTTGGTGTTGGAAAAAATTACCCCTCTTTCTGGCAAATAAAATCGGTCCTAATATACGCAAATTTATCCCGGAATAAGATAACTGTTTTTGTAATACTTTCATTGCATATTAACAAAATCGTTAAAAATAATATCCAATTTAGACAAGTTTATTTTCCAATTATGGTAACGTTTAACATATTCTTGAGCATTTTTAGATATTAATTCTCTTTTTTGAACGTTTTGCAATAATTCTGTAACTACTAAGGCAAATTCTTCTGGAGTGTTTCCAACCATTATTTCCTTTCCTGGAATAGCATCTATCCCTTCTAACGCTTCGCTTGTTACTACAACAGGTAGTCCGGACGCCATAGCTTCCAATATTTTATTTTGCACGCCGTGGCTTATTCTAATAGAAACAACACATACCGCTGCTTTGGCAAGATAATTTCTTATGTCCTTTACATACCCAGTAACAATAGCTTTTTTGCATATTCTTCTCACGGTAGCCGTTGGTTTTCTTCCGACAATATAAAATGAGACATTTGGCACTTGTTTCCGAATAAACGGTAATATCTTTGAGTAAAAATATATAACTGCATCAATATTCGGCAAGTAATCCATTTGTCCACTAAAAATAAGAGAAAGATCTCGGCCTTTAGCAGAGTGGTACTCGAAGTAATTAAAATCCACTCCATTTTTAATAACAATTATTTTAGTTGCATGTACTGGGTCGATCGTTATAAATCTTTCCTTTTCCTTTTCTGTTGTAACTATTGAAATATCGAAGGTTTCGTTTATTTTCTTTTCCCATCTTGCTAAACGTTTTGATTCTATAGTGTAAATTAAAGAAAATGGGAATTTCGTTTTTCTGGCATAACTTTTCCATTTATCTGAATCTATATCCATAAAATCAACGCATTTTATCAATGATTCATCTCCCATAACATACTGTGCGCTTGAAGAACAATATGTAAAAACCATATCAAAAAATTTATCTTTACAAGCTTTTTTTATATCTTTTTTCATGCGATAAGAAAAAAAATATGCGAAGGTAAATGGATATCTTGTCAAAAGATACATTGCAGCTCTTAAATTTGAAAAAAAGGAACAAATATTATATACGTTCACAGAAGCACAATATTCGTTTAGTTTTTCGATATAATATAAATCATTTTTGTTGTCAGATAAGGAATATAAAAATACTTTGTGGTTTTGTGAAAGGTGTTTTATGATATTAAAAGCCCTTATTTTTTCTCCTTTGTCCGGGGGATACGGCATTTTATGTGTAATAAATAAAATGTTCATCATTCAACTCCGTCTATACACAAATTTAATTTACTGGCTAAATCAATTATATTTATACTTTGTTTGTAGTTCATAATAGCAGCTGTATGCTAATAATTATTTGCCATAAAGTTTTTGCTGTATAAAAAAGTTCAATCAAAGTTTCTTGAAACCATGAAAGACATCGTGTTTACACAGGCATGAGCCCATGGAAGTACTAAGGTTTATTAAAACGAGAAGGCTTTTTGTCAACTAAGTCAAAAGGCCTTCTCGAACAACATGGCTGGGATGCCTGGATTATCAGCTAGGCTTTCCCAAGTCCTTTAGTTATAGTTAATTATATTCCTTCTCTTTATTTTCGTACAGCTTTTGTACAATTTTTCTTGTCTTTAATGTCTTTTATCCTGAACGTTATAGTTCGATTCATAGCCCCCACATATATCTCTATTTGCTCTTCATAGTTCTTCTTATATTGTTTATATTCATATAATCCCAGATCTGCGCTTCCGTCATGCTGTTCCATGTTAGTTTCAACGGAAAATGTTTTTATATATTTGAATGTTTTATTATTTTTTAAAACTTGCCTTAATATGCTTTTAGGCGTTATCTCCAAAAACTTTTTATCTACCAAGATAAATCTTATAGAATATTTATCTAATATTTCATAAACACTTTGTTCGTCAAAAACATATATTTTTTCAATATTATCTAGATATAGATTTGAAGCATACAAAATTTTGTCTCCTCTGAAAATAACTTGTTCTCGAGCGTTATCATACATCCTTATATATGCTATAAAAGTTCCATCCAGAGAAGCATCTATCAAAATCGGGTTTTTGTCTTTATTGAGTTTTAGCACCTCCTCAGCTGCTGCTTTGTATCCCTTGAAAACACGAGCCTGGGTAGATAAAATATTGGTGGACAAATATAATATTAGAGAAACGAGCAAAATTAGTCTTGTCCGGTTTTTTGTTAATTTAATTAGACTGTTTGCCCCATACCCTGCCGCCAAAGATACGCAGGGTAAGAGATACAAATTAAAGCGATCCGATGCAAAACGACGACTTCCTATGGTAAAAAAAACAGCAAAAAAAGTTATTGAAAATAAAAAGTAAAATAAAAATTTATTTTTTTCCCCGTTCTTGTAAGCAAAAATCCCTCCTAACAAGCAAAGCAATAACCTCATATACCCGAAATTCTTTATCAATTGAAATTTTGTTATTAGTATGGAGAGGTTTTTTTCTAAAATAAGCTCCTTTATATCAAATAGGCTCACCATCTCGTAACCATGAAGAGTTCTGTAAAAAAATGGTATTTTAGCAATATCAGCACTTGTTCCAAAGGCAACGAAAAAAAGCACTATTCCCGAATATAAAATTATTAGAACTCTTTTCCGTGAAAGACCACTCTTCTGCGCTATGAACTTGTATGCTAAAAATACGAGTATAAAAAATAAAACAAAAGCTGTTTTTATTGCTGTCATTACTGTTAAGGCTAAAAAAAGAGCAGCATATATGAAGGTTTTTTTATCTCTTAGCCGATCCCACCTATCGAAATAATAAAGAAAAATCAACATTAAGGACAAACTCGGAATATCAATTATCACATTTCCATAATTTTTTAAAAATATTGTTGTAGAAATAAATAGTAAACTGCTTAATAAGGCTGTTGTTCTGTTGAATTTTTCATTTACGTACTTGAAAAAATAATAAAGACCTGTTATTACAATAAGAAAAGAAAGCCACTGCGCTGTGTTTTTGCTTACTCCAAAAACATTGAAAGCTGCTGCTTCCAATAAGTAAAAAAATGGGGGGTACTGGTATATGCTTAGCGCTGGATATTGGGCATAATAGCATATTGTATAGTCAATGGGGCTCTTCCATCCTTTATCCCAGAAAAAATCTTTGTAGAAAACACCATTCATGAAATGGCGCGGTTCATCGCCCCCATAATAAATTAGTTCGCTTTTGCTAAAATTCACCGTCAGCAACGCAAGAATAATTATAATTATCCCAAAAAAGAGAATATTATATAAAATCTTCCTTTTTTGTTTCATACCATACACCAATTAATTTTACTTTTTCAGCATGTGACTAGCTGTTTTTTCTTGTTTTTTCAAAAACATACCTATTTAAATGTGCTTGATCTTTTTTTATCCTAAGCCCATCCCTTTCTCCCCAGAAAACTTCCAATGAGCCTGTGTTTGCAGGTATTTATGTAAAAGTCCTGATTTATCTCCAAGAACACGCTGTTAAAGTTATTCCTTGTGCTGCTTTCTTAAAAATAAATTTTTTTGGGACAAAAAAATTAAATAACATAGCTGATATTATACCAATAAAATTGATAGCCACATACCCATAAGGAAAAGAATCCAGCTTAGTTGTTAGAATAAGGGCCTGCATAACAATTAATCGCACACCTACCCCCAAGAAACAAAGCATATAAAAAGTTATATACCCTTTTATTGCATTCGTTTCTTTATCTTTAAATGTCCATATCCTGTTAAGCAAATAATGCGTAGTTACTGCCACTGAATATCCGCAAACCCCGCATATAATAGTGCTAAATTTTAGTATTTCTTTTGTGAAAATTACCACACGTATATCAACTAAAAACCTGATGTTCCCACAACACCGAATTTTACAAATTCAACAAAAGTACGTTTATGGTTTTAAATAATTTTCTGATCACACTTTTCCCCTTGGCTTAAACCTATAAAGATGCAGCCCCATACGTAAAACCAAAAACACTGCTTCAATTATTATGACTTTATTGCTCTCTTAACCCCATTCCACTGGCGGTCGTGAAAAGCTAAAAAACCACCCTTGACAATTAATGGCGACCATAATAAAAAATCTTGTTTTACATTTTTATATTCGTGCGAACCATCAATAAATAAAAATGAAATAGATTGTTTGAATTCCCTGATTGCATCTTGAGATGTTTTTTTATGAGATGGATTAAATAAGAAACTTGGCTATTAATAACATTTTTTCTGAATATACTCCATGTGCTTCCTGATTCCGGAAAATCTTTTTGAGAAGGTGTTTTTTTGACCCTAACATTATATTGTGGTAAATCTCCTCCATCAAATGGATCTACAGCATACACTTTATTCTTTGCTCCAGTATGTTTAACTGCTGCTTTAGCAATGTATATTGTTGATTTCCCTTTATAGCTTCCGATTTCAACCAATGGCTCTTTATGTTTTTTAACTACAAACTTGGTTAAATAATAAAGAAACAACCCTTCTTTAGTGTTAACGCTTACACCTTTCATAGAATCTATGGAAAACAACATCCAATGAATTCTTTCTATTTCATTAATACTCTCTTCAAATTGTTTGTTAAAATTCATTATTATTCTTTTTTAAAAAAATTTTTGGCTGGGATGCCTGGACTCGAACCAGGAACAAATGATCCAGAGTCATTCGTGTTACCAATTACACCACATCCCAGTGTTGAAAATTTTTCGACGCTATTATACTATAAAAATCGAAATATGGGGACTGGTTTATACAAAAGTTTACGCAACAACTGTTAACCTGTCCCCATCAAAGCGCTTTACCCGGAGCCTTTATCAATCTTCTCCCACGTATCCCGCAGGGATACCGTGCGATTAAATACGAGTTTTTCATCAGTAGAATCTATAGAATCAACACAAAAATATCCTAGTCTTTCAAACTGATATTTGGTCCCAACTGACGCATTTTTTAATCCTGGTTCGATATAGCATGAAGGCAATATCTCCAAGGAGTTTGGATTTAGATTTATTTTGTAATCAACCCCCTCCCCTACATCATTGGGGTCCCGTCTCGTAAAGAGATGATCGTAGAGACGCACTTCTGCTTTTTTCGCATGTTTTACCGAAATCCAATGCAATGTGCCCCTAACCTTGCGCCCATCGGGTGCATCGCCTCCGCGTGTTTTTGGATCATAAGTGCAGCGTAGTTCTATCACTTCTCCAGTTTTTTCATCCTTTATTACATCCTGGCAGGTAATGAAATAGGCATACCTCAAGCGTACTTCCCGTCCGGGAGCTAGCCGGAAGAATTTCTTCGGCGGATCTTCACGGAAATCATCCCGCTCTATATAAAGCTCTCTAGCGAAGGGCACTTTTCTTGTTCCCATTCCCGCGTCTTCCGGATTATTAATGGCTTCCATCTCTTCCACCTTATCCTCCGGATAATTAACGATTACTACCTTAAGCGGCCTGAGAATCGCCATAAAGCGCGGAGCATTTTTATTTAACTCTTCTCGAATGCTGTTTTCAAGAACAACCATGTCAACAATACTGTTGAATTTTGCCACTCCGATACGTTCACAAAAGTTTCTTATAGATTGCGGTGTATACCCGCGCCGTCTTAATCCGGATATTGTAGGCATACGGGGATCATCCCAGCCATTCACATATCCCCCTTCTACCAGTTCAAGGAGTTTTCTCTTACTTAAAACCGTATGACTGAGATTGAGACGCGCAAACTCGATCTGCCGGGGGTGATGCACCCCTAATTCGTCAAGTATCCAGTCATATAAAGGCCTATTGTTTTCAAATTCCAGCGTGCAGATAGAATGGGTAATACCTTCAATCGAATCAGAAAGGCAGTGCGTAAAATCATATGTAGGATAGATACACCACTCGCTTCCTCTCCTATAATGAGCAAGTTTTTTTATGCGATAAAGCACCGGGTCACGCATAAGCAAATTAGGAGACGCCATATCGATTTTTGCGCGCAAGATACGTGATCCCTCTTCAAATTCTCCCGCTTTCATGCGCTTAAATAAATCCAAATTTTCATCAGCTGAGCGCGTGCGATATGGACTTTCTTTGCCCGGTTCTGTAAGAGTACCCCTGTGTTCCCTTGTTTCGTCTACACTTAAATCACATACATAAGCTTTCCCTTTTTCTATCAGTTTAACCGCATATTCATAAAGTTTCTCAAAATAATCTGATGCATAAAATAACCTCTTGCCCCAATCGAATCCAAGCCAACGCACATCTTCCATAATGGAATTAACATATTCGTGTTTCTCTGTTTCCGGATTTGTATCATCAAGACGCAGATTACATAGCCCCTTATAATCAGCTGCTATACCAAAATTAAGGCAGATGGATTTGGCATGCCCAATATGAAGATACCCATTGGGCTCCGGCGGGAAACGCGTGTGCACTCTGCCGTCGTTTTTACCCTTTTTTAGATCTTCATTAATGATTTCTCTGATAAAGTTAGAAGCTTTCTTCTCCATCTCTTTCCCTTGTTTCTCTTATCCGGCAGCATCTCTCATTCTTTTTAGCACCTTGCTTTTACCCAGAACCTCCATCATCTCAAATAGACCCGCTCCCTGCATTTTCCCGCTTATTGCCATGCGTGTCGGGTGAATGATATCCCCGGCTTTAAGCCCTTTTTCTTCAGCAAGCCTGCGGCATGTCTTCTCTATATTTTCATGTGAAAACTCTTCAAGATCTTCCAGTTTATCAGCAAAAATATTGATATTTTTTTTATTTTGTTCTTTCACTAAATATTTTTTCTTTCCTTTTTCATCTATAATGAAATCATCCTTAAAAAAACAATCGGTCAACTCCACAAATTCACTTAAAGTCTTTACTCTGATCTTATATAAATTGATGAGTTTTATGATATACTCATCTGACAACTTAGACACGTTAACCCCACCAGCCAAAAGGTGCTCTTTGACGAAAGGCAGAAGTTCCTCTGTCTTTTTCTTTATTATGTATTCGCCATTCAGCCATCTAAGTTTTTGCACGTCGAACTTGGCCTGGACATCGCTTATATCCGCTATATCAAATATCTTTACTGCTTCCTCAAGAGAAATGACTTCTCTATCTTCGCCCGGGGACCATCCCAGAAGTATTAGATAGTTGGCTAGCGCTTCCGGTAAAAAACCCTCTTTTTTATACTCCTCTACGGAGACCCCTCCATGCCTTTTGGAAAGTTTCGCCCCGTCAGTTCCCATCATAAGGGGCATGTGTCCGAATTTTGGCGGAATAAGTCCGAATGCCTCATAAAAAAGTATCTGTTTTGGGGTGTTGGATATATGGTCATCGCCTCTTATTATATGCGTTATGCCTAACTGGGCATCATCCACTACACAGCAGAAATTATACGCCGGTGAGCCATCGGATTTAATCATGACCTGATCTTTAATCTCATCGGTATTAAAAGTTATTTTTCCGTGCACCATATCATCTATTTCGATAGTGCGCCCACTCTCGACTTTGAAAATAATCGCTTCCCCTTCTCTGTAGGCTTTTCCAGCGGAGAGGATCCTCTCCGCCTCTTTCTTATAAAGATCAAATCTCTGGCTTTGATATATTAAATCACCATCCCAGCCGAGCCCCATCCATTTAAGGTCTTTGAGAATCTCGTCTAGATATTTTTTGTCAGATCTTACTTTATCCGTGTCCTCTATCCTGAGAAGGAATTTTCCCCCGTTATGTCTTGCATAGAGCCAGTTAAAAAGCGCGGTTCTGGCGCTTCCCATATGAAGGTACCCTGTAGGACTCGGCGCAAATCGGACTGTTACCATCATTGTCTCCTTAAAGCGTTTTCTATTTCTATGCCCTTCTCCACTGCTTTAATATTTATTGCTATTAAATCCTTTTTGCCTGCGCCCATTTTATTGATAACGCTGGTTAAAATATATTTACTGAATATTTTTTTTCTGGATATAAAAATGCCCGCTGCGATAACATTGGCAACCTTAAGATTCCCCAGCTTCATGGCCTCATCGCTTAAGGGGGCCTCGATAATATCAATATCTTTTCGCCTCTTTTGGCGTCTTGCCATGGAGGTATTCAGTATCAAGAGTCCGCCGGGTCTAATCCTTTTTTCAAACTTATCCAGTGAGGGGTCGTTCATAATAATAGCTGTGTCCGCCAGAGAAACCACAGGACTGCCGATAGGTTCTGAACTGACGCGAATAGCCGTGTGAGCCGTTCCGCCTCTGACTTCCGCTCCGTATGAGGGCAGCCACGTGACATGGAGTCCTTTTTCCATCCCCGCGTTTGCGAGAAGCTTGCCCAGCACCATTATGCCTTGCCCGCCAAATCCGGCGCATATTATAGTCTCATTAATATTTTTCATTTAACTTTTCTGTAAGGGTTAGCGGTTTTCCTTGATCACCCCTAAAGGATACTCTTTAATAACTTCTTCTTCAATCCTCTTCATGGATTTGATCGGATCAAGCCCCCAGTAAGTGGGGCACGGGGAAAGAACCTCCACCATGGAAAATCCTTTCTTATTAAGCTGCATATCAAACGATTTTCTTATGGCTCTTTTTGTTTTCATTATTTCTTTTGGAGAGTGGACTGACGTTCTTTCCAGATACACCACCGCCGGCAAAATAGCCATCATCTCCATTATCTTAAGCGGGAACCCTTCTTTCTCCGCCCGGCGGGTAAACTGTGATGTTGCAGTCCTCTGTCCGAGAAGTGTAGTGGGAGCCATCTGTCCGCCGGTCATCCCGTAAACGCCATTATTAACAAAGATAACCGAGATATTTTCGCCTCTATTTCCCGCATGAATGATCTCGGCAGTCCCTATAGCAGCCAGGTCACCGTCCCCCTGGTAAGTAAAAACGAGTCTATCCGGAAGGACTCTTTTAACGCCTGTCGCTACAGCGGGCGTCCTCCCATGAGGAGCTTCCATAGTATCAAAATCCCAGTAATCATACGCAAGCACAGCGCAGCCCACCGGGGCAATAGCTATTACCTCTTCTCTTATATCCATCTCATCTATGACTTCACATATAAGGCGATGGATAAGGCCGTGCCCGCATCCCGGGCAATAATGGGTCGCGGCATCTTTCATCGATTTAGGTTTTGCGAAAAGTTTGCTCATCTTTTTCTTATTTGTTCTATTTTAAGGGTGATCTCTTCCTCCGTCGGGATCCCGCCGCCTGTATGGCCTAAAAAAGAAACTTTTTCATCGTCCTGGACAGTCAACCTCACATCTTCCAGCATCTGCCCCGCACTCATCTCGACAACAAGGAATTTAACGCCTTTTTTGGCAAAATTTGAAAGTTCTTTATACGGAAACGGCCATAGCGTAATCGGCCTGACTAGCCCCACTTTTACGCCGTTTTTCCTGAGGCTATCGATGCAAGAGCGCGCGACCCTGCTTGCCAGCCCATACGCAACAAGCATTACTTCAGCTCCTTCAGTATTATATAATTCGGTTTTTACTTCCTTCTTTCCCATAAGTGCGTATTTTCCCTGCAGGTGTTCGTTATGCTTCTCAAGAAGGCCTTCTCCGAGCACCAAACTCTTTATGCTTTGCGCCTTGCGTGCTTTCGCCCCGGTCATTGCCCATGGTTTATCGATTATTCCGGCGGGTTTAATATTTTCTTTAAACTCCAGAGGCTCCATCATCTGCCCGATCATCCCGTCGGCAAGTATCATTACGGGGTTCCTGTATTTATCGGCCAGTGAAAACGCTTCATACGTAAAATCGAACATCTCCTGTACGCTGGCGGGAGCCAATACTAAAAGTCTGTAATCCCCATGTCCGCCGCCTTTTGTCGCCTGAAAATAATCACCTTGGGCTGCATCGATATTGCCTAGGCCCGGTCCTCCTCTCATCACATTCGCTATCACAGCGGGTAGTTCACATCCCGCCATATACGAAATACCCTCCTGTTTAAGACTTACCCCGGGGCTTGATGAGCTTGTAAATACACGGCTCCCGGCGGCTGAGGCGCCCAAGACCATGTTTATTGCTGCGAGTTCGCTTTCTGCCTGGATGAATACGCCCCCTTCTTCCTCCATCCGGCGGGACATATATGCGGTAAGTTCGTTCTGCGGCGTTATGGGATAACCCGCATAAAACCTGCAGCCGGCTCTTACAGCGCCTTCACCGCATGCCTCGTTTCCTGTAGATAAATATTTTATTGTCATTTTTTCCTAAGTATTTCAATGGCACAATCGGGACACATAATCGCACATAAAGCGCACCCGGTACACTCATCAGGATGTTTTACAACAACGTATTTTAAGCCGCGCTTGTTGACTTTTGCCGAAGCTTCAAGAATCCCCTTGGGGCACGCATGTATACAAAGCATACATCCCTTGCATCTTTCGTTATCAATTTTTAGTTTCGTTTTTTTCGCCGTCATTCTTCTTCCCTATAGTTCCGCCTCTATTGTTGCTGCTATCTCATCGGGTACGAGGTGGTATTTCCGCAGGAGCTCTTCCCTTTCACCATGCTCAATAAACTCATCCGGGAGCCCCAGGCATCGAACCTTAATATTCGTGATGTTCTCTTTTTCGAAAAATTCAAGCACGCTACTGCCAAATCC
>Ga0180438_10004846_pt1 | contig 19119 bp, 13 predicted proteins | sample SS_ome_12_FD_132455 | JGI IMG/M metagenome (GOLD analysis project Ga0180438, IMG submission 132455) | Hypersaline lake sediment archaeal communities from the Salton Sea, California, USA - SS_3_D_2 metaG | ecosystem: Environmental > Aquatic > Non-marine Saline and Alkaline > Hypersaline >...
GCCGCGAGGGTCACCAATCCTCTGCGACCCAGAGAGCCATCTTTTGTCGTGATGCGCACCGCGGCGCCGGCGTTCTCAAAATCTCCTGCCAGCAGCACGTCCTCCGCGCTCCCCGCTCCGATGCACGCTTCAACCGTGCAACCTGTGGCAATGGCTTCTCGAGCGAGAAACAACAATGGCGCGACGCCGTACCCACCGCCCACGAGCAAAATGTTTCCCTGGCTGACCTGGAACCCCCGTCCCAGGGGACCCCGCACCCACACCCGATCGCCGACTGACAATCGGTGCATCGCCCGGCTGAAAGGGCCAACGGCGGCGACCGTCAACGCTAGCGGCTCGGCTGCGGCCAGGCTGAACGGTTTCTCGCCAACGCCCGGCAACCAGGCCATGACGAATTGGCCCGGTTGAGCGGGCAGATGTTCGCAGAAGACAAGCGTCCGGGTGCGGTGATTGTCGGCACGAATGTTCGCCACGGTGAAAGGGCGGTGCAGATGAGGGGCCTGGACGAAAGCCGGAACATTTCCTTCAGCGATCATTGGTGTGCCATACCCCGTATTTCTTCCAGTGTCTTGTATCCTTCACTTGTCATAAACATTGCTAATTCCTTTCGAATCTCCCCCAGCGCCGCAACCCCCCGGTACCACACCGCCGAACCGACTCCCACGGCCGTCGCCCCGGCCATCAACATCTCGGCCGCATCGCGTCCGGTGGTCACGCCACCCGTGCCAATGATGGGCACCCTGACGGTCCGGGCGATGTCGTATACGCAGCGCAAAGCGATCGGCTTGAGGGCCGGGCCGGAAATGCCGCCCATGCGATTCGACAGCACCGGGCACCCCGCCTCGGGGCTGATGATCATGCCGGGCATGGTGTTGATAGCCGTGAGGGCATCTGCGCCCGCTTCCACGACTGCGGTTGCAATGCGACCGATGTGCGGCACGTTGGGCGCCAATTTGACGGTGATGGGGATGTCCACCACATCCTTGACGGCGGTGGTCACGGCTGCCGCGTCCTGGGGTGTCCCGGCGAAAGGGGTGCCGAACTCGTCGTCCACGTTGGGACAGGAGATGTTGACCTCGATGAGATGAGGTTGCGCAGCGGCAACGGTACGTGCAACCTGCGCAAACTCTTTGACCGTGCCCCCAAAGATGCTGGCAATGAGGGGAACACCCAACGGCGCCAGCATGGCCCGGGCCTTGGCCAGCAACCGGGCTTCCTCCTCCGCGCCTGGATTGGTCAGCCCGACGGCGTTGATCAACCCTCCACCCCAATCGAGCGCGATGGGGTTGGGGTAGCCCGACCTCGACACAGGGCCGCAGCTCTTGGCCGTCACCGCGCCAGCGCCGGCCTCCGCCGCTCGTTTCAGCAACGCCGCGCTCGTGCCGATGACTCCCGAGGCGAGCACGACCGGGTTGCGTAACCGCAGGTCGAGCAGCCGGCAAGTCAGGTCAACTTGAGACATAGCTGTCCTTGACATAGGCCTTGACCGCTTGATGCACCTCGGCCGAAATGCGGTCTTCCCGTCGCAGCACGTCGAGGATGTCTGTCATCGTCAGGGCGTAGTGCAGGCGGTACCCTCTCCTGATCACCGCCTCCAAACCGCCCTGTTCCCTTTCCACGAGCACGACGGCGTCACGCACCACCAGATCGGCAGCCTCCAGGGTGTCGATGGCTTTGAAGAGGCTGCTCCCACTCGACACCACGTCCTCGATGACGACTGCTGTGTCGCCTCTCTTCGAGGCGCCCTCGATGGCCTGACCTGTGCCATGTTTCTTGATCTCTTTACGGGGGTAGATCAGGGAGCGGTTCATTTTCAGGGCAATGGCTGCGCCAAGAGGAAGCGCAGCATAGGGCACGGCAGCCAGACAGTCATATTGGAGCGGGCGGATCAGGTTCGCGTAGACGTTGACCACCCTCTGAAACAGGGCTGGATACGACGCGATGCGCCGCAAGTCAACGTAGACCGGCGATTGTTTGCCGGAAGAGAGCGTGAATTGTCCGAACTGAACGCACCCTGCTTTGTACAGTTCCAGGACCAACTCTGTCTGCCGGGTGCCGTTTTTCATCCCTGGCCGATGCCGATTGATCCTGTTCCTCAAGGCCACCGCCGCCTTTCGGGGATCGTCGGCATAGATCACTGAACGCGAAACAGGGACGATGACGCCGCTGCCGTTGGCGTCCAGCGCCGCCTCCATCGCGGCGGCCAGATCACCGCCCTGTGCGCCGATGCCCGGGGCGAGCAGCCAGCAGTCTGGTGCCAAGGCACGGACCTGAGCCAGCGCTTCTGGTTGTGTCGCGCCGACGACAAAGCCTACTTGATTGGCGTCCCCCCACGTTTGTCCCAACCAGGCGACGTGACGGTAGAGGGAGGCGTGGCCAAAGTGTTGAATCTCGGCTGCAGAGGGATTGGACGTGTGGCACAGCAAGAAAACGGTCTTGCCCTCGTAGGCCAGAAACGGCACAACGCTATCGCGTCCCAGGTAAGGGCTGACTGTGATCGCATCCACGCCCCATATCTCAAAGGCGGCGCGCGCGTAGGCAGCGGCCGTGTGGCCGACATCGCCCCGCTTGGCATCGAGCAGCACCGGAATGTCATCCGGCACGGCAGCGATGGTCTTGCGCAGGGCGCTCAGGCCCTGGAGGCCATATTGTTCGTAAAAGGCATAGTTTGGCTTGTAGCAGCATACGAGATTGGCTGTTTGGTCAACGATCTCAGCAGCCCAGCGAACCAATCTCTCCTCATCCGAGTTCGAGTTCCGTGGAATCTTGCTCAGATCAGGATCAAGGCCCACACACAGGAGTGAATTGTTTCGCTGGATCGCGTCCGTCAGTTTTTCGATGAAACTCGATCCCTTTTCCAATGTCATCACTTTCCTCCTTAGACTTCAAGAGTTCCTTATTGCTCCGGCGAACACAACTATGAATTGAGAAATAAACGAATCAGAAAAAGGACTCCACCCGCATTTGGTGTGGAGTCCTTTTGGGGGCTATCGATCGCTGCCCCTGGATTGGTTTCGGCCCGCGTAGCATGGCGTTCAGAAGGAAGCTTGGTGTGGAGACCCTGCCTTTGCTCGCCACGGGGCACGTATAGATCGACGCGAGGATCAGTTTGGTCGGGGAGGCTAGTTCTCATGGATGAGCCTCCTCTGACTATGGAGAATCTTGTACAGCCGTTCGGTCTCGCACACATAGTTCGCCGTAGCATCCGGTTGGGTCTGCAAGTGGTCAAGTAGACGCTCGAGTTGCTGCCCTTCAAATCTCTGCATCAGATAGCGCAGACTGCCGTAGGTTGTCCCCCATTCGAGGCAGATTTGGGGCGTCACGACGAACGCGTCTTTGGCCGTGACGAACCTGACGCGTGAGGCGCGCACGGCCCAGCGATCGTCAATCGGAGCCCAGCTCTCCAATTCGTAATACCCGACAACCAGGTAATGCTCTCGATACCCGATGAGCTTGCCCTTGTACCGCGTCACAAAGAGAATGTAACGGCAGCCAGCCTTCACCGCCGCGCGTACGTGGCGTTGGTTGCTTTCAGCAAAAAAGTTGTACGTCTGTGTTTCATAGTTGGGCTCTTGCTTGCCGCCTCTCTTCTGCTCGTTGAGGATATCCCGTATGGGCAGGTGAGAACTCTTGCCAGATAGAAAGTAACACAGCTTGCCCCGAGGAGCAGGGCTCAATTGAATGGGCTGCCACACCATATCGTCAGGACGTACCTCTCCCAATTCTTGCCTTGTCGGAGCACTCTTCCGTTTAGACGACGTGAGGCCAGAGCACTCTGTCACGGACATGCTCATGCTCTCTCCTCAAATTTCTCACCCCTGCGCATGGCTGATGGCCGCTCAAAGCCCGCCTGGGCGCGGTGAGCAGGTGGGCCGTAGCCGGATGCCACTCTCGCCCTCGGTGCCCATCTATGCGGCAGCGTCCTTGCCCCGAGGCAGGGCAAGATGAACGGTGACTTACTTTGTACTTGTCCAAAAACAACTTTGGGATCTAGTGGCCGTCTTACACTGTACTGGGCGTACAGCACAGTGCGCTTAATCTGCGTCTCAAAGTGCGAAGTTATTGATGGACAAGTGCTTTGCATCGCGTACATCCAGACCTGGCAGCACAGTAGACAGGCTTTGGTCGTAAAGGGGACCTGTGGAGGGTAAGGCTTGAAGCTTTGCAAATGAGGCCCTGAGCGCTTATTTTACCACAGCTTGTTCTTTTTGTCACATTGATGAACCGGCGCACTCAGGTGCAACGCACCTGACCTTTGCCCAAGAGAAGGCCGCTGAGCCTGTCAAAGGGTGCGAGTCTTGCACAGCCGCACCCTTTGACAAGGCTGTCTAGACGTCTCAGAGAGCGCTCTTACTCTTGTCGTGCCAGTACTGCCCTGGCTTGCGCCAGTTGTGCTTCCACCGCCGATCGCGCCGTGCCGCCGACGGCGTCGTGGCGCTCCACCGCTGCCTCAAGGTCGAACACCTCGTACAGGTCTGATCCGAAGGCCGGCGAGATCGCCTGGTATGCCTCCAGTGGCATGTTTCGCAATCGAACGCCCAACGCCTCGGCGCGGCGCACGGCCTGTCCCACCAGATGGTGACTCTCACGGAAGGGGATGCCCTTGCGCACCAGGTGGTCGGCCAGGTCAGTAGCCAGCAGGGTGTCGTCCGCCGCCAGGGCCGTACGCATCCGGTCAGCACGGACGGCCAAAGTGTGTATCACACCCGTCGCCACCGGCAGGGCAAGCTGCAGAGTATCTATGGTGTCGAAAACGGGTTCCTTGTCCTCCTGCAGGTCCTTGTTGTATGTGGAAGGCAAGCCCTTGAGAGTCATCAACAACGCCAGGAGGCGGGAGGTGATGCGACCGGCTTTGCCGCGCAACAGTTCCAAAGCATCGGGATTCTTTTTCTGTGGCATCAGACTGGAGCCAGTGGCGTAAGCGTCGGCGATTTCCACAAAACCGTAAGCAGGCGAACTCCAGATGATGAGATCTTCGGCCAGGCGGCTAAGGTGAGTTTGCAGCAGCGCGGCCCAGGCAAGGAACTCGACCAGGTAGTCACGGTCGGAAACGGCGTCCATGCTGTTCGGACTCACGGCGACAAAGCCAAGTTCAGCGGCCAGAAAGTTGCGATCTATGCCCAGAGCGTGGCCGGCCAGGGCTGCTGCGCCCAGCGGCAGAACAGACGTCCGCTGCGCCACGCCAGCCAGCCGGTCGGCGTCGCGCTGGAACATCCAAAAGTAGCTCAGCAGCCAGTGGCTAAAGCGCACCGGTTGGGCGGGTTGCAGGTGGGTGTAGCCAGGCATGATGGCCTTCAGGTGAGCGGCGGCTTTGTCCACCACAACTGTTTGCAGGTCGCCGAGCAAACTCTGCAGTGTGGCAATTTCGTCCAGCAGGTAGAGCCGCATGTCGGTGGCGACCTGGTCGTTGCGCGAGCGGCCGGTGTGCAGTTTGCCCGCCACCGGGCCAACCATCTCACCTAGACGGCGCTCGACGGCTGTGTGAATGTCTTCGTCCCCCGGCCTGAAAGCGAACGTGCCTGCCTGGAACTCGCCCAGTATGGTGTTCAGTCCTTCGACGAGCCTGTCTCGCTCGGCGCTGGCGATGAGGCCTGCCCGCGCCAGTGCCTTTGCGTAGGCGATGCTCCCTCGCACGTCGGCTGCCCATAGTCGCTGATCGAACGCGATGGAGGCATTGAATTGCCACATCAGTTCGTCTGTCCGCCCCTCAAATCGCCCGCCCCATAGTTTCATATTTTTCTCCTGCACAAATGAACGACAGCCTGCAATCGGCTAGCAGTTTGTCGGGGAAAACACTTATTGAGTCCATGGCCTACCGCATATAGTACGCAGTTGCAGAGGATTGCTATATACAGTGTAGCTGTACCCCGTAATTCGATTACTCCGACAAACAGCTAGTCTCGCTTGAACTGGCTGTAATCCGGGGCGCGATAGGGCGATTTGCCAAAGCCTTCGATGTCCACCAGCGCTTTGACCTTGAGCGGCAGTCCAAAGAGGTTGATGAACCCCTGAGCATCCGACTGGTCGTAGACGTCGTCCTTGCCAAAGGTTGCAAAATCCTCGCGATAGAGGGAGTAGGGGGCCTTGCGACCTACGACCTGGCTATAGCCTTTGAATAGCTTGAGCCGCACGCTGCCGGTGACGTTCTCCTGGGTCTTTTTGACAAAGGCATCCAAGGCTTCACGCAGCGGCGTGAACCACAGGCCGTAATAGACCAATTCAGCGTAGCGCTCGGCGACGATGTGCTTGTAGTGCAGCGTGTCCCGGTCCAGAGTCAGGCTCTCCAGTTCATGGTGGGCAGTGTAGAGAAGGGTGCCGCCGGGGGTTTCGTAGACGCCGCGCGATTTCATGCCCACCAGGCGGTTCTCCACCATGTCGCAACGGCCCACGCCGTGCCGCCCTCCCAGGCTGTTCAATTGGGTCAGCAGCTCCACCGGACCGTAGGCCACCCCGTCGATCTTTTTGGGCACGCCCTGTTTGAACTCGATGTCGACGTATTCGGGCTCATCAGGAGCAGCTTCGGGGGCCACGGTGAGTTGATACATCGCCTCCTCCGGCGCTTGCCACGGATCTTCCAGGATGCCCCCTTCGTGACTCAGGTGCCAGATGTTGCGGTCGCGACTATAGATCGACTTTTCGGAGGTTTGCACGGGGATGCCGTGCGCGCGGCAGTAGTCCAGGGCATCCTCCCGCGAGCGGATGTCCCACTCGCGCCAGGGGGCAATAACCTTGAGTCGAGGGTTAAGCGCCTTGCAGGTCAGTTCAAAGCGCACCTGGTCGTTACCCTTGCCGGTGCAACCGTGGGCCACGGCGTCGGCGCCCTCCATCTCGGCGATTTCAACCTGGCCCTTGGCGATGATGGGCCGGGCAAAGGAGGTGCCCAGCAGGTATTTGCGCTCGTAAATGGCACCGGCCTGCAAGGTAGGAAAGGCATATTCGGTGAGGAATTCTTCCCTTAAGTCCTGGATGTAGGCCTTGCTGGCCCCGCTGGACAGGGCTTTCTCTTCCAAGCCCTCCAGTTCTTCGTCCTGGCCAATGTTGGCTGTGTAGCAGATGACCTCGCAGTCATAGTTCTCTTGGAGCCAGGGGACGATAGTAGACGTGTCCAGGCCACCGGAGTAAGCCAGGACGACTTTGTCGACTTTATTTTTCACAGATATCTCCTCTTTTTCTATGGTTAGTTTCTTGCCGGACCGGGTGGCTCACTCCATGCCAAGGTTGATTTGAATCTCGTCCACGATGGCTGGCCGGCCTGGCGGGGTCTGGGGAATGGCGGCGCCGTTTTCCAGCATGTTGAAGCAATAGCACTGGATTGCTTCCGCGATGCGGGATCGTGTCTGGTTCATCGAGTCGCCATTGGCCTGGCAGGCCGGCAGCGCTGGCACCCACGCTCGATAGCCGCCATCGTCGCTCTTTTCGTAAAACACTTTGAAATGATAGGATTGGTTCATCGTTTTCTCCTTTAGTATGGTGAATTGGCTCCAGGAGGACGACTATTTTCCTTCTGGTGAGCGGACAGAGTGATCTCTGCCGTGAGCACGGGCAGGCTGCTCGTTGGCATAAAAAGAAAAGAGCTCTCCATCTGGAGAGCTCTTGTTCAAAGCGGTGAGTGCGCGGGAATCGGACGCAAGCCAAGCAGAACTACTCAGATGGTATCCTCCGGTAGTTGTGTCAGGCTTCGTCGGTTGATATCGCAGACAGTTAATGTCACGGACAACATATCACATCCCTCTTGTAGAACGCGTAGAGTTTACCACCTTTTTGAAAACTTGTCAACTGCCCATTTCGGCCTGATGCTTCCCCTTACGTTGTGGCGCGTCAACAGGCCATTTGGAAATCTGGTCTTTCGCTGCTATAATCTCCGTCGTCATGCGTACGAGGGATGTCACGCTGAGAATCCGCGCCGTGGCCTGGGTCTGGCTGCTGCCAGGTCTGGGAGGAGGCCTGTACGCCGCCCGGACCGCCGTCGAGTTTGGGCCTGTGGCGCTACCCTGGTGGGGCGTCGTCCTGCTGGTAGCTGCCTGCGCACTCCTGGGAGCGGCTGTGGCGCGGCAGTTGGGTGGGTGTGTCGACCTGCGCCCGTTGCTAGTTGCATGGGGTTACGTCGTTTACCCTGCGCTCGACCCAGGCATGGCGGCCGGTCTCGGTTTCGTCGCGCTGACCGGCACGCTGATCGCCTGTGTCGAGACTGCACGGCCGGAGGGAAACCTCCATTCCGCTCCACGGTTGACTCTGCCAGCTATCGTGTTCGTGTCCGCGCTGGTACTCTATGTCGCCACGCTGGCCCCTGACCTGCTGACCGCCGACAACGCCGAGTATCAACTCGTGGCCCACAACCTGGGCGTGGCCCATCCGCCTGGATACGCGCTGCACACGATGATCGGCAAACTCTTTACACTGCTGCCACTGAACAGCCCAGCCTGGCGGGTCAATCTCTTTGCCGCTGTGACCGGCGCGCTGACGCTGGCGCTGGTCGCACGCACCGTTCAGCGGCTCACTGGCTCTTCCTGGGGCGGCCTGGCCGCTGTGCTGGCGCTGGGCGTTGCGCCGACTTTCTGGGCCCAGTCCACGACGGCCAACATCCGCAGCCTGACGACTCTCTTTGCCGCCTGGTGCTTCGACGCAGTGGTCGCCTATGGACAGGCCCTTCGACACGGCTCAGGACAGGCCCGGCAGCAGGGACAAACGGGTCAGTGCGCACTCTCCTGGTTCGCGCTGGGTTTGGGTCTGGGCATCGGACATCACTTATCGCTCGGTTTCCTGCTGCCGGCCTTGGGGCTATATCTGCTCGTCGCCGATCCTTCTCTCGTCCGCCAGCCGCGCCGCTGGATCCGGCCGGGGCTGATCTTTCTCAGCACTTTCGTCGTCTGGGTCTACCTTCCTATTCGGGGCGCGATGGGCGCTGTGCTGGCCCCGGATCACCTGACGACGCTGGAGGGTTTCCTGGAACACGTATTGGCGCGGGGCTTTGGCGGTGACATGTTCGCTTTTCTGCATGGAGGCATGCTGCCGCACCGATTCGCCGTCCTGGGGGACATCCTGAACTTTCAGTTTGGCGGCCCGCTGTTGATTGTCGCCGGGCTGGGCGCGCTGGCGCTGCTGTGGCGTGACAGGCGAGCCTTTCTGCTGTTTGGTCTCGGTTTCGCACTCTTCTTTTTCCTCGTCGCCACCTATCGCGCGCCGCAGACCGTCGAGTACCTCATGCCCGCTTATCTGCCGGTGGCCGTTGCGGTGGGCTATGCGGCCGGCACGGTGCTGAGGACACGGCGCTGGTCGCGCGTTGGGCCGTTATTGGCGGCGCTGATTCTGTTGCCCGGGATCGTCCGCCTGGTGAGCCACTACCCCAGCTTTGCCGCCCTACACCGTGACCGCACGGCTCGCGATTACGCCGAGCCGATCCTGCGCAACGCCCCCCCCAGCGCGGTCATCCTATCCAATTGGCATTGGTCAACGGCCTTTTGGTACCTGCAATGGAGTGAATACCTGCGCCCCGACGTCGATGTCGTCTATGTCTATCCCCAGAGCGAATCCTACGCTGACAACTGGGTGGCGTGCATCGAGGCGATCCCGGAGGCTCAGTCAGAGTGCCTCGAGGCAAGTCCTACCGATCGGCCGCTCATTGTCACCGACTGGTACAAGGATTACGAATTGCTACCCCATCGCTTCGTTCCCTTTGGCCAGGCGTACCTGGTGCAGCGGGAGCCCCTGTTCACCCCGCCGCCGGGCCTGGTACCGCTCGATGCGACATTGGACGACAAGGTCCGGCTGGTCGGCTACCGCCTGAGTGACGAGGCGCTGACGCCGGGGCATTCGCTGGTCGTGCATCTTGCCTGGCAGCCGGCCGCCGAATGGGAGCGCGATCACTCTTTCTTTGTCCAATTGCTGGAGCCGGCAGGGCTCCTGGTCGGCCAGGGCAGGGACGTCATCCACCCGGCCGGACGCTATCAGGTGGGCGAGGTGCTGGTCGATCGTTTTGAGGTCGCCGTTTGGCCGGCGGTGGCGCCGGGCGACTATGCGCTTGTCGCCGGGGCCTATTTCACGCCAGAGGGGGGCGGCTGGCAGCGACTGGCGGCGCCGGGTGGGCAGGATCACGTCGCCTTGGGGACGGTGCGCGTGAAAGCGCCCACCTCGCCACCGGCGACACTGCACCCTTTGCGCCATCGCTTTGTGGACGGCCCAACGCTCATCGGCGCCGATTTTGACCACAGCCCCGGCCAGCCGCGCCGGGTCTACCTGCACTGGCAGTTGCCCGCGTGTCCAGGCGATGGCTTCACCGCGCAACTCATGGCCGAGGGCGAGCCAGTCGCCCAGGCAACCCTGCCGTCGCTGCCCGATGGTGGCTACCTGACGACCGCTCACGATGTGCCGGCGGGGTCGCTGGCGGTGGCGGTGCGCCCGCCAGGTGGCGAGGGTCACATGAGCCGCTTTGCTCCCTGGGGGATTCTCTCGTCCAAGCCAGTTCCCTTGCCCGAGCCCTCCACTGGCAGCCGTTTTGTGCCCCTGGGCGGCGAGATGGCCTTGACCCGCGTGCAGACGCGCCACGGTGTCCGGCTGTCGGCGGAGGAGCGCCCGTTACTGGGCATCCCTGATGGGGTAGGCGATGTTCTCCAGGTAGACGTGCACTGGTTGAGCCTGGGCGCATTGACTCGCGACCGCGTCGTCTCGGTGCAGGCACTGGCCTGGGGCGTGAATCACGATTCCGTGCCCGCTCTGGGCGCGATTCCCACGCTCAAATGGATCCGGGGGACGGCGGTGCGCGACCGTCACTTCTTGCTCCTGCCACAGGAAGCCAGCGGTGAGGCACACCTGGATCTCATCGTGTACGATCATTTCACACACCAACCGCTGGCGTTGCTGGATGACCGCCTGGCAAAGCTGGGCAATATGACCGCACTGGGCACAGTGATACATGAACAATGACCAGATGACAGAAGGCCACAGGGCGAGCTGGGTTGTTGGGGTTGGCGTCATTGGGGGCTGGGTGTTGCTGTTGACGTGGCCGCTGCTGTTCGGCGGGCGGGTGCTCTATTGGGGCACGCAGCTGCTGCAATTTGCCCCGTGGCGGCAACTGGTCGCCGATGCCCTCCACGCCGGTGATTGGCCTCTGTGGACACATGCGCTGGGCAACGGCGCGCCGCTGCTGGCCAACCACCAATCGGCAGTCTTTTATCCTCCCCACCTGCTGTTTCTGCTTTTTCCTGTGGAGCGGGCACTGGGCTATTCGCTGGCGCTTCACCTGGCACTGGCCGGGCTGTTTGCCTGGCTGTGGGCACGCCAACTGGGTCTGGGAGTGTTGGGTCGGCTGGTAGCGGCATTGGCCTACGCCGGCAGCGGTTTTCTCGTCGGTCACGCTCTCTTTCCCAGCATGGTCGAAACGGTAGCTTGGTTGCCGCTCCTGTTCCTTCTGGCCGACCGGCTGGCAAAGCGCCGTCGTGCTGGCGATGCCCTGGCGCTGGGTGCGGTGCTGGGCGTGCAGTTCCTGGCGGGGCACGCGCAATTGTGGTATTATGGGCTGTGGGCAACTGGGGCATACGCGCTCTTTGCAGGTTGGAGGGTTGAAAGGCTAGAAGGTCGGAGAGTTGGGCGGGGGCTGGCGCGCATCGTGCTATTGGTGGCGTTGGCTGTGGCGGTGGCAAGTGGGGCTGCGGCGGTGCAGGTGCTGCCCACCGCAGAACTGGCCATTCAATCGCAGCGAGCCGACGGCGCCGATTGGGATTTTGCGATGACCTATTCCTTGTGGCCGTGGCGCTTGGTTACGTTGCTGGCTCCCGACTTTTTTGGGCATCCCGCCGATGGTGACTACTGGGGTTATGGTCACTACTTTGAGGACAACGGCTACATCGGCCTGCTGCCCCTGATGCTCGCTGGATTGGCGGTGGCCGGGTGGCTGCGGAAGAGCCGGTCGGGACCTGTCCTGAGCAGAGAGCCGGAGGCTGCACAAGATCCACCGTCTTTGACAGACTCGGGAGACTCGCATAGGTGCGTCCCATTCTTGCTGGCGACCGCGGCCGTCGCGCTGGTGCTGGCTCTGGGCGACAATACGCCGATCTATCCTCTGGTCTTTCGCTACATGCTGGGCTTTGGATTGTTCCAGGCGCCAGCGCGATGCCTGTGCCTGTACACCTTTGCCGTGGCGATGCTGGCCGGAATGGGAGCGGACGGTTTCCGTTTGAGCTATCCGGTGCAGTACACCTCTCGACTGGCGCTGGTTGGCGGGGCGACCCTGGCGGCCCTGGCCTGGATCGCCTGCTGGCAACTGCCAGCCCTCCAGCCGACATTCACCCGCTCGGCGGCGATGACCGGCGGGCTGCTGGCGTTGTCGGCGGGGACGCTGTTGCTGCGCGGGCGCGACGCCGACGCCGATCCTCGCGTTGCCCGCTCGCCACTGCCGCGGCGGTGGTGGCCGGTCGTCGTCGTGGGACTCATCGCAGGCGACCTGTTGCTCATTGGACGCCGGCTCAATCCCACCGCCGACCCGGCGCTCTACCACCTGAGGGCCGCCAGCGGAGACTATTTGCGAGCACAGGCTGTCCCGGGGCAACCGTTCCGCATCTTTTCCTTCGAGCGTGACATCTATGCTACCTTGTTTGAGGGTTACACCCGCAGCGCCGACTTTGGATCCACAGACCTGGACTACCTGCGGGGTCTCCGAGAGACGCTGCTGCCCAATCTGACTGTCCTGGAAGGGCTGGAAAGCGCCAACAATTACGAGCCTCTGCGAATGGCAGCCTACGCTGATCTGCAGGAGGTCATTGAGGGGGCTCCCGTCCCGGACGCCTTGCGCCTGCTCGGCCTGATGAACGTGCGTTACGTCGTCTCTATACAACCGCTGGCCGATATGAGGCCCGTCTATAGCGGTGGCAGTGTGCGGGTGTACGCCAATCCCTACGTCCTCCCCCGTGCCTGGGTCGTCTATCACGCGCGCACGCTTTCCGATCCCGACCGCCTCTTGGCAGAACTCGTCAGCCCCACCTTCGATCCGGCCTCCGAAGTACTCTTGTCCACCCGTGATTCCTCCCCTCAGGTAGATCTGCACTCTGGAATCCACGATCCGCCTGCCACAGTCGCCTTGCGCTATGACTCAAATCAGGTTACAATTAGCGCCGCTCTGCCTCAATCAGGTTACCTGGTGCTTGCTCAGACCTTCTATCCTGGCTGGCAGGTTCGCGTGGATGGGCTGCCTGCCCAGGTGTTGCGGGCCAACTATGCCTTTTGTGCGGTGCACCTGGAGGCAGGAGAGCATGAGGTCGCATTTGAATACCGGCCGCTCTCCTTCTACGCTGGCCTGGCGGTGAGCGGCCTGACCTGGATGACGCTTGCGGTGTTGGGGGTCATGACCCGCCGGAGGGTGAGGCAGGGCAGAATCCGATTCTAGGGGAAACTGAATTGACGAATGCTATGATGATCGTGCCGACCTACAACGAGAGGGAAAATATTGAACTGCTGGTCGGCGAAATTCTTGCTCTATCGGTGCCTGTGGAGATCGTTATCGTGGACGACAATTCACCAGACGGGACGGGAGAGGTTGCCGACCGGCTGGCGGTGGCGCACCCGGGACGGGTGCACGTCATTCACCGGCCCGCCAAGCTGGGCCTGGGCACAGCCCATATCGCCGGCATCAAGAAGGCGTTAGACATGGGCGCCAGCCGTCTCATGACGATGGATGCCGACTTTTCCCACCATCCCCGCCACATTCCAGCCATGCTGCAAATGTGCGGCACGGCGGATCTCGTCATCGGTTCGCGGTACGTGGACGGCGGGCGGACGACCCATTGCACCATCTTGCGCAAAGTGTTGAGTCGGGGGGCCAACGGCTTTGCTCACCTGATGTTGGGGCTGCGCGCCCGCGACGCGACGGCGGGCTTTCGCTGCTACCAGCGCCAGGTTTTGGAGTCCATTGACCTGGATAGCATCAAGGCCGACGGGTACTCGTTTCTCATCGAATTGCTGTTTCGCTGCCAGCAGGCCGGCTGGCAGGTCGGCGAAGTGCCCATCGTCTTTGCCAACCGGTTGCGTGGCGCTTCCAAGATCTCCCGCGAGGAGATCCTCAAGGCCCTATGGACGGTTCTCCGTCTGGCTTCTGGCCGTCTATTTGGCGGCGGGCGGGCAAGGATCGTGCGTCAGGCTGGGAAATCTTGACGTTATGGGCGATCAAGAACGAATAGGCTGCAATCTGTGCGGTTCCCACGACGCCGCCCTGCGATACCCTAGCACGCTGCTTGAGGGAGAGAATCCAGACCATCACGTCGAGGCGCTGCAGTGCACCAACCTTGGCTATGGCGTTCACGGTCCGATCGTCCACTGCCAAGATTGTGGGTTAGTCTATGTCAATCCGCGTCCCAACAGTTCCGACGTACTTGGCGACTATGGAGAGGTCATAGACGAACTGTACGTACTGGAGCGAGAGGGACGGGTGTTGACCTTTCGGCGGCACTTGCGCCCACTGGAGCGGATCGTCGGCCCGCCAAACGGGAAGCGGCTGTTGGATGTGGGCTGTCATATCGGCGTCTTTGTGGATGTAGCCCAACAGCGTGGTTGGGATGCCTGGGGTGTAGAACCCTCTCGCTGGGCAACCGAGCAGGCGCGGGCGCAGGGCCTGCGGGTCGTCAACGGCACGCTGGCGACCTCTGGCCTTGAGGATGCCTCGTTCGACGTCATCACCATGTGGGATGTCATCGAGCACGCGTCCGATCCGCAGGCGGAGCTGCGCCAGGTGCACCGTCTTCTCAAGCAGGATGGCGTCGTCGTGCTGCACACCATTGACATCGAAAGCCCCTTCGCTCGGATCATGGGACATCGCTGGCCCTGGCTGATGGAGATGCACCTGTATTACTTTTCGCCGCGCACGCTGCGTCGGATGCTGGAGGAGGTCGGCTTTGAGGTGATCCACTCTTCACCCCAGGGGCGATACCTGAGCCTGGGCTATCTCGTCTCCCGGCTGCAGCCCTACAGCCGCCCGCTCCACTGGTTGCTCGGTGGGATCGTGCCCCGGCTGGGCCTGAGCGGGATCGCGGTGCCGATTAACCTGGGTGACCTGTTCACCATGTATGCCCGAAAAGTGTAGCATCAGGCCCTTGGATGCCGGATCAATGTGATGGAAACGTCCGGGCGCGCCGACAAACCATACGTTCTCTGGATCGTCGGGTTGGCCGTGGGGCTCATGCTGGCCTACGCCATTTTCTTCTCGACCGTCGCGGTGCTGCGACATCAATCGCTGCACTCTACCGGATTCGACCTGGGCAACTTTGACCAGGCCATCTGGAACACGCTTCACGGACGTCCCTTCCGGACGACCAACGTACCCGGCATCACCGTTCGCCTGGCGGTGCACTTTGAACCGATCCTGCTGTTCATCGCCCCACTCTACCTGGTGTGGTCCGATCCGCGCACGCTTCTGATCCTGCAAGCCACGGCTTTGGCGGCTGGCGGCTGGCCGATCTTTTGCCTGGCGGCTGACCGTCTGAAAAGTGGGCTGGCTGGTATTGCTTTTCTGCTCGTTTATCTCCTTTTCCCCGCTCTCCAGGCGCCCAACCTGTATGATTTTCATCCTTCCCCCCTGGCCGCGCCGTTGCTGGCCTTTGCCTATTACGCTGCCGACCGCCGCCAATGGAAAACGTTTGTCGTCCTGGCCCTGTTGGCGGCGCTCTGCCGCGAAGAGATTCCGCTGCTGATCGCGGCTATGGGTCTTTATGTGGCCCTGGTGCAGGGAGAACGTCGCCTGGGGCTGGCAGTGGCAGCCCTGTCGTTGGCCTATTTCTTGATCGTCAACGCGCTGGTCATTCCACATTTCAGCACGGTGGACATCCAGCAGTTCATGAATGGCAACCGGTATGCGCAATTTGGTGACAGCGTCGTCGAGGCTGCCGTCACTGTCCTAACCCGGCCGGCCTTGGCCTGGCGGCATGTCTCCTCCGATCCTCTGCGCCTGCGCTACCTGACGCACCTGCTCTTTCCAGTGGCTTTCCTGGCGCTGCTCGATCCGGCGACACTGCTCATGGCCGTTCCGGTCATCGCGGTCAACGTGCTGTCCAACTATGAGCCGATGTACTGGCTGGATCGCCTGCACTACAGCGCCGCCATCGTGCCCTTTGTTGTCATCGCCGCCGTGGGTGGCACGGCGCGACTCGTTCGTTGGCTCGAAGCACGACGGAGCATTGCGCCAACGTTCACCCGGTCGGTCTTGCTGGCCGGGGTGCTGATCGCGACCCTGGGCTATGCGCTACGCTTCGGCCACACGCCGCTTTCGGCAGGTTTTCAGATGTACCGCGTCACGGAGCGTACCGCTCAAGCCTATTCGCTGATCGAACGCATCCCACCTGACGCCGTCGTCTCGGCCAACGGCAACCTGAATCCCCACGTGACCCGGCGACCCACGGCGTACGTCTTTCCCAAGCTCGAGGGCGGCGAAGGGGAACCGCTGGCAGAGTACGTCTTGATTGACTTGCAGGGCGTCTTTTATCCCCTACCTTCCGCCCAGGCCTATGAGCAGGCGCTCGCCGATCTGAACGCTGACCCGGCCTACGAGCTCATCGGTCAGGACGGTGACTTTTTACTGTATCATCGAAAAGGGAGAGCGGGATGAAAGCAAAACTCGCCTGGCTGACAACGCGACGCCTGCTGGTGGCGATCCTCTTTGTAGCCATCTTTGCCATGGCCGCCCGGGTGCAGGTGGACACCGACACGTGGTGGCATCTGGCCAGCGGCCGGTGGATGGTCGAGCACGGCCAGGTCTTGAAGCACGATCCATTCTCCCACACCATGTTGGGCAAGCCGAGGATCCAGCATGGCTGGCTGGTGCAGATCGTCCTCTACGGGCTGTACGCGGCCTTGGGACACACGGGGCTGGTGCTGGGGGTGGCGGTGGCCGTCACCTTTACCTTTGCCTTCGTTTTTCCCCTGGGCGAAGGATCGCCCTACCTGCGCGCTTTTACCACGGTGCTAGCGGCCATCACCTCGGCCGTGGTGTGGGTGGCCCGGCCACAGCTCCTCTCGTTCCTGTTGACGGCCGTCTTTGCCTACCTGCTGGATCGTTACAAGCGGCGTGGGCGAGCGCTGCTGTGGTTGCTGCCGCTCCTGACCGTGCTGTGGGTCAATTGTCACGGAGGCTTTATCACCGCCTTCATCTTGTTGGGCGGCTACATCGTGGGCGGAGGGATCAACCGGCTGATCGGCTGGCGTGCGGAAAGCGAAGGAACACTATCGGCGCGGCAGATTCGCACGCTGGCCTTCGTGACCCTGATCTGCCTGGCTGTTGTGAGCCTCAATCCGCAGTCCTACCGCATGTACACCTATCCCTTTCAGACGGTGAGCATTGGCGTGCTGCGTGACTTTATCCAGGAATGGCGCTCGCCCGATTTCCATGGACTGCACCTGCACCCCTTCATCTGGATGCTGCTGCTGACCCTGGCCGCGATGGGCCTGTCTGGGCAGCGCGTCGATCTGACCGACCTGGGACTGGTGGCCGGGTTCGCTTATCTGTCGTTGCTGGCCGGGCGCAATATCGCGCTCTTTGCCCTGCTCGATGGGCCGGTGCTGGCCCGTTACGGCGGGCCGGCGCTGGGTCGCCTGGCTGCGGCCTTGCAGGCCCGATGGCGTGGCACACCCCCGGAAGGGGAGACGCTTCCTGGTGGCCTGTCACAGCCCAGGGCGCGCCTGCCTCTCGGCCCCCGGCTTGCCGCGTTGAATTGGACGCTTCTGGGATTGGTGGTCATCGCCGCCGGGGTCAAAGTGTCCCTGCCGCTTCTCCCTGCCGAGCGTGAAAAGGCGATGGCCAGCTTCCTGCCCGTCGAGGCGGTCCGCTACGTCCGGCAAGAGCGGTTGCCGGGTCCCATGTTCAACAGCTACAACTGGGGCGGCTACCTCATCTGGACGCTCTATCCCGACTACCCTGTCTTTGTGGATGGCCGGACGGACCTGTACGACGATCCGTTCTTGAGGAATTATCTGGACGTCGTCCTGGTGCGGGATAACTGGCGCGAGGTTTTGGCGCGGTATGGCGTCCGTTTCGTCCTCGTCGAGCGGGATAGCGTCCTGGCGCGATTCCTGGCAGCGGACGGCGGTTGGCAGCAGCGCTACGCCGACGATCTGGCCGTCATCTTTGTCCCGCAGTAGAACGACATGCCATCTTGCGCCGCAGGAGGGTGTGAAGTTCATCTGCCAAGGCACGGGCCAGTAACAAGCAGATCGAGAAAGCCTCGGAGGCTTTTGGTCTGGCGAAAGGAGGCCTGCCATGAAGTTTATGTGTGTGGCAAGGATAACTCTGCTCCTCGTTCTACTCGTGGCTTGCACACCGACGTTGACCGTGCCCACGCTGGAGGGGCTAACTGCTACGCCTGTGAGGAGTCGGCCGGAGGAGCTTACCCCGAGCCCTGTCCCGAGCAAAGTCGAAGGAGAGACCGAGTCGCCCGGGCCGCCCACTGAGCCTGCCGGAGTAACACCGGCTGCCGAATCACCGACACCCACCCCCCCGCCAATGGCCAGGCCCACACTCCCCCCACCAGCGTCGGCCACCCTCCTGTCAACGGATTGCCCCGACACGGCCGACTTGAAGAACGAGCGCGCAGAGATGGTCAGGCAGACCATCCGCTACCGGGGCGTGAGCGACGAGCGCGTGCTGGCGGTCATGGAATCGGTGCTGCGCCACTGCTTTGTCCGCGAGGAGGACCTGCGCTACGCCTACGCCGACCATCCGCTGCCCATCGGCTACGGGCAGACCATCTCGCAGCCCTACATCGTGGCCCTGATGACCGAGTTGCTGGCCCTGGAGTCAGACGACAAGGTGCTGGAGGTCGGTACCGGCTCCGGCTACCAGGCGGCGGTCCTGAGCGGGCTGGTAGCCGAGGTGTATACCGTCGAGATCGTCGAGCCGCTGGCGACCTCGGCAGCGGAGCGGCTGGCCGCGCTGGGTTACGAGAACGTGACCGTCAAACACGCCGATGGCTACTATGGCTGGGAGGAGCACGCGCCCTTCGATGCGGTCATTGTCACCGCTGCGCCAGACCACGTGCCACCGCCGCTGGTTAGCCAACTCAAAGATGGCGGGCGGCTGATCATCCCGGTGGGGCCGCAGGGTGGATTTCAGGTCTTGTGGCAGATCACCCGCCGGGGCAACCAGGTGGA
>Ga0180438_10004847_pt1 | contig 19117 bp, 29 predicted proteins | sample SS_ome_12_FD_132455 | JGI IMG/M metagenome (GOLD analysis project Ga0180438, IMG submission 132455) | Hypersaline lake sediment archaeal communities from the Salton Sea, California, USA - SS_3_D_2 metaG | ecosystem: Environmental > Aquatic > Non-marine Saline and Alkaline > Hypersaline >...
ACGGACGGTCCGTCAGTCCCAACAAGCGTTGGGATGTCATGCACAGATTCCAGTTCCAATGCGTCTACTGCGGGCGCACGGCGAAGGACAGCGTTCTCGACGTCGATCATGTCGTGCCGATTGCAGCAGGTGGCACCAACGAGATCGACAACCTCGTGCCGGCCTGTGTTGAGTGCAACATGGGCAAGGGCGCGAAACGGCTTGAGAACCTGCCACGAGCGATCCGGAAGCAAGCCTTCGCGGATGACGAGCAGTATTTTCGTGGATGCTTTGATGGGTGGCTAGTGGCTGGATGCTTACTCGTTCCACCGCTAGACGATCATGACATGGTGTCAGCGGGCTGTGTCTCTCTTCTTTCGCCAAGCCTTAGAGAGATCGGAATGGCTACTTGCCTAGCCAAGGCCGCAGAACTTAGAAACGACGACTCGCTCGACAATCGCGAGCGATTCAGTCGCCTGCTGTTCTGGACAATGGATCACTTTGATGATGAGGAGGTCGCCTGAAATGGCACGAACACGATTGATCAAGCCGGGCTTCTTCTCGAACGACCTTCTCGCGGAGTGCGAGCCGCTGGCGCGCCTGCTCTTCGCAGGGCTCTGGACGATCGTGGACTGCGATGGAAGGACTGTCGATCGGCGGGCTCGCATCAAGGCGCAGGTGCTTCCGTACGACGACTGCAACATTGACGCGCTGATGGGACAGCTCGTTGCGCGTGGCTTTGTGCAGGTGTACGCCGTTGATGGCGTGTCGTACCTGCAGGTGACAGGATTCGCAAAGCACCAGCGCCCGCACAAGAAAGAGACATCGGAGAACCTTCCGGAACCTCCTGCCATGAATGAGGTTGCGACGAGCCGCGGAAATTCCGCGACTAGTACGGGACTTTCCGAGATGAGCCGCGGAGATTCCGGGTCGAGCCCGCCTTTAACCCTTAACCCTTCTCCTTTCTCCCTTGACCCTTCTCCCTTGACCCTTAACCCTTCACAACCTTCGGTTGTTAGCTCCGCGCCGCGCAAGGCGCGCGCGAAGCCGACCGACCCCATCGTCTGGACTTCCGAGTCGAGCTGGGCAGGGATCACGGAAGCCGACCGGGCGGCATGGGCGATCGCCTACCCGGCGGTGGACATCGACCGCGATCTCGTCAAGGCCGACCAGTACCTCCGGTCCAACCCGGCGAAGGCGCACAAGCGCAAGTGGCGGTCGTTCATCACCCGATGGTTCGACCGGACGCAGGAGCGCGGCGGCAACCGGACGGACCTGAAGCCAGCGCAAGCGAACGGAGCAGGGCACGGCTTCCAGCGAACCGGGCCCCACATCCCGCCCGATTGCCACCCGGACGACTTCCAGTTCTTCTGGGATGGCAACTTCCCGAACGTCCCGACGCTCTACAAGCGCCTTGACGGTCGGATCTGCCGCTGCGACACACGGGAGCCTCTCGAAGATTGAAGGTTGCAATCGCGGATAGCCGATGTACACTACCACGCATAGGAGAGACGCCATGACCGAGACGGTCACGCTAAACGACAACATGAAGCTCATCAGCGACAGCTGGCCGAAGCTGAAGCTCAACAACGTGCAGGCGGACGAGTTCCGCGCTGCGCTCAGCGGCCTGCGTCAGGATCGGCTGCGCGAGGCGATCAAGCTCGCCTTCCGCGACAACCAGCGCGAGCCGCGTCTCAAGACGATCCACGCCTTCTACTCGCAGCTCACCGAGTCCGCGACCTACACGCCGGAGCCTCGCTACACCGGCACGATGACGTGGCATGTCGCGTGGCAGCGCACGTCAAAGCACGGCGTCCCGGGCGCGTGGTACGGGTGCCGGGTGCAGTCGCGGCAGGAAGCCGAGCAGATCGCCAAGGCCAACGGCGGGCGCGTGACGTGCATGAGCAAGGCGGACGACGACGGGGACTACAGCGCGGAGGCGCTGCGTGCGGACGAGATCCGCGCGCGCGACACGCTCGCCGGCCTGTCCCGCAACCAGATCTCGGCGATGGTCGATCGGCTCCGTTCGATCGGCTTCGTCACGGAGAAGCTGCCAGCCCGACTCTCGGACTGGCCTCGCATGGCCGCGCTGACGGTCTATGCAGAGTACCGGAATCAGCAGGAGAGACGCTAATGACACGGAGTTACGAACAGTTGGTCGATGCCTACACGGCGCTCGATTCGCGCGACATCGGGAGCAGGGACGGCCTGCTCGACGTGAGGAGCGGCATCAAGGCGCTGCAGGCGAAGCTCAAGGAGTTCGCCGCGGAAGTCGAGGAGGCACTCATCGAGCACATCACCCTCCACGGCGACATCGACATCGGCGACGGCAAGAGGCTGTACGTCGGGACCGAGCGCGGCTACAAGTGCCGGGACCAGCGCGCGACGTTCGTGGCGATCCTCGGCGCGACTGGCGGCGACGAGGCGCTGATGGCCGAGCACCTTGCCAGCGGCGCATGGAAGCCGGGAGCGTGCAAGAAGACGCTTGGCGATTCGTTCGGCGATCACTTCGAGGAGACGGTGGCGCAGGATCTCAAGACGGGCAGCGCCAAGCGCATCGTGAAGATGCACGACCCGGCGTTTGGAGGTGCAGCGTGATTGACATCGCGGAGGATCTGCGCTTCCGTGCCGAGGCCGTGCGCGCGTCGTGGTCGGCCATTCCGCTGCGGGCAGGGACGCCTGCGGTGGACTGGCTCGATCAGGCGATGCGCGACATCGAGCTCATCGAGGCGGCGGCGCAGGTGATCGAAGACCTGCGCGCCGCGCTGCGGCAGGCGCACCGGGACGCGATCGACTCGTCAGAAGAACGTGTAAGTAACTCTTACAGGATGGAGGATCAATGACCGACGGACAGAAGGGCGCAGCCGCGTGGCTGCAGAACAACGGATGGACGGTCGTGATGACGGACACGGGCTTCACGGCGGTCCACGGATACGAGGCGATGGCGATGATCGCCACCGAGCGCAAGACGCAGATCACGTGGACGCCCGGCGACGTGACGTACCGATCGGAGGTCCGCAAGACGGCGACGGTCGGCGTGGTCGTGGAGCTCATCGGCAACGTCACGGGCATGAGGCCGGCGGAGGTGGCATGAGCCTCTTCAACGCAAATGATTCAACGGTCGCGTCGGTGTTTGTCGATCTCAAGCCGTATGAAGTTCGGATGGCATCAGATGTCGGGCGATTGCGCATGACGAGCGCACTTGACAAATCGTCAGCTCCAGCCTTCCCAGAGAGGCACCCCGGTCAGCTTTGGTACGGTCACATCGGAGGAGCGTGCGCAGAACTTGCCGTCGCCAAGTATCTTGGTGTGTACTGGGGTGGTGCTATCGACACCTACAACACGAGCGACATGGAAGGCCATGAGTTTGAGGTGCGGTTCAGCCCAGTCGGCAAGCCGAAGGTGCGCCAGCGTGACACGCGAATGGTGATAGCGGTAGTAGGCAACGCCCCGCAAGTCAAGCGCTTTGAGATTCTTGGATGGCTCTCGCCAACAGAGGCGAGGCGAGATGAGTGGAAGAGCGAAGACCATCCGATCTGCTGGTTCCCTCCGCGCACCGCATGGCGCTCAATCGACACGCTTAAGGTGACGCGGTGAGATATCTGTCCGTGTGCAGCGGCATCGAGGCCGCCACGGTCGCGTGGCACCCGCTCGGGTGGACGCCTGTCGGATTCAGCGAGATCGAGGCGTTCCCGAGCGCGGTGCTCGCGCATCACTACCCGGACATCCCTAACTACGGAGACATGACCCAACATGAGCAATGGCCCATCACCCGAGGTGCAATCGACCTTCTGGTCGGAGGAACACCATGTCAAAGCTTCAGCGTCGCCGGGCTCCGCAAGGGACTGCGCGACCCACGCGGAGGACTCATGCTTACCTACCTTGAGATCGCTCAACGTCTGCGGCCTCGATGGGTTGTCTGGGAAAACGTCCCCGGCGTCCTGTCATCCAACGGAGGAAGGGACTTTGGTTCCTTCCTCGGGGCGCTGGGGGAACTGGGGTATGGGTGGGCCTACCGCGTCTTGGACGCTCAATGGTGCCGAACACACAGGCACCCGAGCGCCGTCCCGCAGCGACGGCGACGTGTGTTCGTTGTCGGATGTCTTGGAGACGGGGGCGCTGCCGCCAAGGTTCTCTTTGAGCGCGAAAGCGTGCAGAGGAATCATCCGGCGAGCGCAACGGCGTGGAAAGGAGCTGCCCCCGATGTTGAAGGCTGCGCTCCAACAGTGTGCAGCAAGTGGGGTCGTACCGGATCTGGCGGACCCGCAGGCGACGAATGCCAGAACCTGTTGCCCCAGTGGTGGGACGGAAGCGAAGCCTCCCACACCTTGACGTGCCGCAATGCGGGAGGGCAGCAGCGCATGCCAGACATTAGCCAATTCACCGCCGTGCTTCAGCCAGTCGTAATTGATCGAGCCGCATTCAACCAAGGCGAGAACGCGCAATACGAGCCGATCATGCGCCATGATGATGCGATGCCATCGATGGTTGCGCGCGGGCCGCACGCGGTATCTCATGCCATGAGCGTTCGACGCCTGACGCCACGCGAGTGCGAGCGGCTTCAGGGATTCCCCGACGACTACACGGCGATCCCGTGGCGCGGCAAGGCTGAAACGCCTGACGGGCCGCGCTACAAGGCCCTCGGCAACAGCATGGCTGTGAACTGCATGGAGTGGATTGGCGAGCGCATCGCCGCACAGGAGGCACGATGAGACTTTCAGAAGATGAAGCGCGCGCTATTTGGGCAGAGATTCACGCGCGGCGCATTCGTGCAGGCTTATGCCCGCAGTGCGGCGCTACGGTCAAGGACAAAGGCTCGTACATGAGGTGCGTCTCGTGTAACTGGGAGATGACGAACGGAAGCTGGGACGATGACGGATGCGTCCGCATGAACGGAGATAAAGCATGACACTTCCCGAGGAAGAGGCCCGTGCCATCGCCGCGACGCGGACATTCCTGTACGCGCTGCTTGATCCACGGCAGACGCCGCGCGTGCCGCGCGAGGTGCGCCAGCGCGCCCGGCGCGTCCTGAAGCACTACCCCTTGCTTCCCGCCGACCCGGACTACACCCCGTGGGCGGAGCGGATAATCACGAAGGGACGCAAGATCGTGGCGAAGCGGCTAAAGCCCGGCGGCTGATCTGCCGATGAAGAGGTCATGCTCACCTACCTCACCATCATCCTCGCGCTCGCCATCAACCCGCCAGCCGGATTCGACCCAACGCCGATCCTCGACGCGATCGAGAAGGTCGAGACAGGCGGACAGCGTGACCCCGCCAACGCCATCGGCGACGGCGGCAAGGCGCTCGGGCCGCTCCAGATCCACAAGGTCTACTGGCTCGATGCCGTCGATCACGACCCCTCGCTCGTCGCCAACGGCGAGACGTACGACAGCGTGCGCGACCGCGCGTATGCCCGCCGCGTGGTCATGGCGTACTGGTCGCGCTACGCGAAGTCGTGGGACGCCGAGACGCTGGCCCGCATCCACAACGGCGGGCCGAAGGGTCACACCAAGCGCGCGACGCTCGGGTACTGGGCGAAGGTCAAGGCGAAGCTCGGCGCTTGACTTGACAGCGCGGCACGCATAGCGACACAATCCGCAGGCGCATGGATGCGCTCACACACACGGACACGACCACGGCGCTCCAGCGCGCCATGCTTGAGGCGATGCAGCGCGCAGCGGAGGAGCGCGCGGCTCGCCTTGAGCCTTCATCCGAAACCATCATCCGGGCGCACAGGCGTGCGGCTGCCATCGAGCGGCTGCGCGCCTCCGTCGTGGATATCGACCTAGCCTAAAGGGGACAGCATGGACCAGACGGCAGAAACCATCGCCACGCTCGCGCGCAGGATCGCGCAGCTCGAGGAGGACCGCGACGCTTGGGAGGCGCGCGCCAACCACGGCGTCCGCGACATCATGGCGCTCTCGCTCTGCGCCGCTTGGCTGCAGGGGCACGCTTCCGACCGCGAGATCGCCGCGCTCGGGTTCGACGAGGAGGCGCTCGAGATCATCGCCGACCGCGCATCGAACGAGGTCTACAGCAGGCTGCAGCGGCTCGGGCTCGCGCCCGCCGTGCAGGACGACTGATGCGGACCCAGCGCCTCGACCGGGTGGCGTTCCACGTCGAGGGCGAGCCTGCGCCGGGCGGCTCGAAGAGCGCCTTCTTCCACAAGCACACCGGGCGGATCGTCGTGACCGACGCGGGAGGCAAGCGCACAAAGCAGTGGCGCGCGCTCGTGGCGACCGCCGCGCGGGTGGCAATGGACGCGCGTGAGGTGATCGATCCACCGATCGGGCTGACCATCACCTTCCGCATGACGCGCCCCGCGTCGCACCTCACGAAATCTGGCGCACTGCGCAAGGGCGCGCCGATAGTGCCGATCGTGCGGCCCGACATGACGAAACTACTACGCTCGACCGAGGACGCCCTCACGGGGATCGTCTGGGGCGACGATGCCCACATCTGCGAGCAGCTCATTTACCGCATCTACGCGCATCCGGGCGAGCCCGCCGGGGCGCACATCACCGCGTACCACATCCGCCTCTCGCAGGCTGACGGGCTCGCGCCCGAGGAGGACTGATGCCAGCGCACCGCAAGAAGATCACGGCGACAGGCAAGCGGTGGACGCACCGCCGCGTGCATCCCGCGATCACGCACATCCATCAGGACATCGAGGGCATGGACGATTGCCTCTGGTTCCTGCTGCGCGGGGACGCGCACCACGACAACCCGCACAGCGACCACGACCTGCAGCGCCAGCACCTTGACGAGGCGGTGCGCCGGGGCGCGTGCATCATCGACGTGGGCGACCTGTTCTGCGCGATGGGCGGCGTGGGCGACCCGAGGGCGGTCAAGGGCGCAGTCGCGCGCCCGGAGCACGCCAACGCTACGGACTACCTTGACAGTCTCGTACGGCACAATGCCGACTTCCTGCTGCCCTACGCGCACCATTTCGCGGTCATAAACCAAGGCAACCACGAAACATCGGTACTTAAGAAACGTGAGTCGTGCCTCACGACGCGGCTCGTCGAGCGCATCAACACCAAGGCCGACTCGAATATCGTCGCGGGCGGCTACGGCGGCTGGCTTCACGTCACGATGCAGATGCACGGGCAGAAGACAGGGCTATGGGTCAAGCTCTTCCACGGCAGCGGAGGCGGCGGGCTCATGTCATTCGACACGCTCCGCATCCGCCGGCAGGCGTCGTACCTGCCCGGGGCAGACGTGGTGGTCTGCGGGCATGTCCATGAGCGCTGGTGCCTTGAGATCACGCAGGAGGAGCCGACCGCCAACGGCGGCTGCTACAAGGTGCAGCACAAAAGCCAATGGCATGTTCGCACCGGGACATACAAGGACGAGTATGGCCACGGCACGGGCGGCTGGCACATCGAGCGCGGTGCGCCGCCGAAGCCGCTCGGCGGCTACTGGATGCGCCTGTCTTTCAGCCTCGTCAAGGACGAGGGCAAGGCGACAACCCGTCCCCGCGTAGAGTTGATTCCGGCATGAGCGACAAGGCACCCGAGACACGCACCCAGCGCGAGCGTCGCGTGATGCGCGCTGCGCTTTCGCGCATCATCGAGGAGGGCGATGCGGACGCCGCACTCCTGCTCGTGTCCTTCCACCGACCCGGCAGCACCTACCGCCGGCTGATGAAGTTTGGAAACGGGATGACCTGCGCGAAGATGGCCACCGACGCTAGCGACCACTTCGAGGACATGGACTTCGACCCCTTTGAGGCAACGGACCAATGAACAGCACGACGGAATCGGAGTTGGCGACCATCATGCTCGCCATCGGGCGCCTTGAAGGCAAGGTCGATTCCCTCCTCGGCAGGCAGGACGAGCTGCAGCAATCGATCCAGCGGCTCGAAACGCGCGTCCACGACATCGAAGGGATGAAGCACAAGATGCTCGGGGCGGCGGCGGTCATCGGCGCGGTCGTGTCGCTTGCGATGCGGTTCGTCAAGATCGGGCCATGATCCCGTCCCGTACGCAAGACTCGGCGATTGCGTGCGCGTTTCGCATATGCGCCATTGCTGCGGGCATCATGGCGTACATGTGCGCCGTGGCGCTGGTCATTTTCGCCATCGGCTGCAGCGACACGCAGCGGATAGCCGATGCATCGGGAGTGATCCGCCGCAACGCCGAAAGCAGCAAGGACCGCTTCGAGCGTGTGGAAACCTCGGCACTTGCGGCCAAGGATCGACAGGTTGCCACAGAGGCGAAGGCCGGGGCAAAGGAACAGGCGACGATCATCGGGGCGACCGAGGCGATCGTCCGCGCGCTGCCGGGCGTCAAGGACGTGACGCCGTGGTGGGCGACCCTGCTCTCCTACGGGCTCATCGCGCTATCCGTGGTAGGTGTGGTGGCGCTGCTGTGGATGACGGGGCTCGGCGCGTTCATGAAGCGCCTGCTCGCCGCACTCGGGCTGATGATCCCCGCCTCGGAGCGACGGGAGGCGAACATCGCCGCCAAGGCGCTGAACGACGATAGTGACGTTACCTTGCGCGAGTGGATCGCGGTGCGCCGCGCGCAGGATCCCATGTTCGACGCCGCCTACAGGAGAGAGGCCCGTGATCGCAAGAAGCGGACAAATGCCACCAGACGACTCGCAGACACCACCGATCGACCTTGACGGCATCGAGGACGGGCGCCCGTGGTTCCAGTTCGTGTGGCCCGTGGGCTCATGGGACCGCTGCGGCACGCGCGCGAGGCAGTTGCGCATGAACGCCGACCCCATCACGCCGGGGACCGTCAGCATCGAGGTGACGCTTGACGACGGCGAGGTGGTCGCCGCTATGATCCGCACGAGCGACCTGATGCGCTTCGTGGCGCACGCGGTCGCGGCTACCGGAGATACCTATGACCCTCATCGCTGACATGTCCTCCTTCCTCGGCTCCATCTGGTTCGCGCTGCTGTGCGGCGTGATCGGATACGTCGCGGGCAACATCGTGCCCATCGGCAAGCTGTTCAAGAAGGACTGACCGACAACCCCCCGGAAGCGACATGCGCCCGCACTACGGTGTGGGCGCTGTCGTATCGTGACAGCATGAGTGACATCGTTCCAATGGAGGGTCAGGGCGGCTCTTCGCTCTTTCGTGACCCGCACCACGTCCGCGAGGACTTGCGCACGCTGACCGCCGCGCTACGGGCAGGATGGGACGTGCCAGAGGACGTGAGGCGCGACGCCCGCGACATCGCCGCGAGCATCATGCGCAGCAGCCCGGTGGACCGCGACCGCATCGCAGCCGTGCGCCTGCTCGTGCAGATGCGCAAGGACGATGTCGAGGCGCTGGCGCTCCTCGACAAGATCGGGCGCCTTGAGAGCGGCGAGGCGACCGAGCGGATCGAACTGAAGCCGATCACCTTCGAGCGGCGCGACTGATGGTCGAGCTGCGCCTGCCGCCGCTCTACGGCAAGCAGTACGACGCCATCCACGACCCGCGCCGGATCGTCGTGATCGAGGCGAGCTCGAAGGCGGGCAAGACCGCCGGATGCCTCGTGTGGCTGCTCGGGCGCGCGTGGAACGACAAGACCGCCGGGCATTCGTACTGGTGGGTGGCGCCCGTCTACCAGCAGAGCCGCATCGCGTTCGACCGCATGAAGGCGTGGCTGCGGCAGTCCGATCCGCTCAAGCGAGTGTGGAAGAGCCACGACACCGAGATGTGGGTCGAGCTCGCGTCGGGCTCGCGGATCTGGTTCAAGAGCGGCGACGACCCCGACAACCTGTACGGCGAGGACGTGTACGGCGCCGTGCTCGATGAGGCGACCCGGATGCGCGAGGAGTCGTGGCACGCCGTGCGCTCGACCCTGACCGCCACGCGCGCGCCCGTGCGGATCATCGGCAACGTCCGGGGACGCCGCAACTGGGTCCACCGCCTCGCGCAGCGGGCCCAGCAGGACGGCGCAGGCGACATCGGCTACCACAAGCTGACCGCGTGGGATGCGGTCGCCGGCGGCGTGATCAAGCGCGAGGAGGTCGAGGCGGCGCAGCGTGACCGCCCGGCAGCCGTGTTCCGTGAGCTCTACCTCGCCGAGCCGAGCGACGACGGCGGCAACCCGTTCGGCATCGACGCCATCGCCAAGTGCGTGCGCCCGGACACCGAGGGCGCGGTCGCGGTCTGGGGCGTCGATCTGGCGAAGTCGCAGGACTGGACGGTCGCCTGTGGGCTTGACGAGCAAGGCAACGTAGTCGCACTCGAGCGGTGGCAGGGGCAGTGGGCGGACACCAAGAGCCGGCTCGTCCGCATGATCGGCGAGACACCAGCGCTCATCGACTCGACGGGCGTGGGCGACCCCATTGTCGAGGACCTGCAGCGCGACCTCCCGAACGTCGAGGGCTTCAAGTTCACGGCTCCCTCGAAGCAGCAGTTGATGGAGGGGCTAGCCGCCGCGATCCAGCAAGGGCGCATCGGCATCCCCGACGGGTGGCTCCGCAGCGAGCTGGAGGCGTTCGGCTACGAGCACACCCGCACAGGCGTAAGGTATGAGGCACCTGCAGGACTTCACGACGACGGCGTCTGTGCGCTCGCCCTCGCCGTGCGGCATCTGGCATACGCCCGCTCGAACACCCTCGACATACGGATCTTCTGACCTCATGGGCATCCTCGACCTCTTCCGCCGCAAGCGACAGGACACCGCAGACGCATACTTCGAGTCGAGCCTGTCCGTCATCGACAAGGGCGGGCGGGTCAAGGCGCAGCCGTTCTCCTACGGCTCGGCGGTGCGCGCGTACTCGTCGTGGATCTACGCCGCCGCGAGCATCAACGCGCAGGCGGTCGCGTCCGTGCCGCTGCGCCTGTACGTCCGCACGCGTCCGGGGCGCAAGCTCTTCGACACCCGCCGCGTGCCGCGCGCGCGCAAGGCGTACCTCATGGGCGACACGGCGCATCAGCCATCGCGGCTCGTGATGCGCAAGGCGCTCGCCGGCGACTTCGAGGAGGTGGCGTTCGAGCACCCCGTCCTTGAGGTGCTGCGCAAGGCGAACACGGTGGACGACGGCTTCGGGCTGGCGATGACCCGCATCCTGTTCCTTGAGCTCACGGGCAACGCCTACCTGCATCCGGTCTTCGACGCTGCGCTCGGCATCCCCGTCGAGCTGTGGACGATGCCAAGCCAGCACGTCAAGGTGATCCCGTCCGTCGATGGGCTGATCGCCGGCTACCGCTACGGCGCGGACCAGCAGACCGAGCAGGACTTCACGCTCGACGAGGTGATCCACTTCCGCCGCCCGAACCCCAAGAGCCTGCTCTACGGCATGGGCAAGCTCGAGGGCGCGTGGGGCGTCGCGCAGCAGAACGAGGCGATTCACGAGATGGACCTGTCGTTCTTCGAGAACAACGCGCGCCCGGACTATGCGGTCATCGTCAAGGGCGGCGCGGGGCGCGAGCAGCTCGAGCGCTTCGAGACGAAGATCCGCGAGGCGCTGCAGGGCACGCGCAAGGCGGGCAAGTTCTTCGCGGTCACGGGCGACGTGGACATGCGCCCGCTGTCCTTCCCGACGAAGGACCTGTCGGGGCGCGACGAGATCGTGGAGGAGATCGCCGCCGTCTTTGGCGTGCCCGTGTCGATGCTCAAGGCCAACGACCCCAACCTCGCTGCCGCCAAGAGCGGCTACGCGCAGTGGCGCGAGAGCACCATCGCCCCGATCTGCCGGCTCGACGAGGAGACGCTGAACGCCAAGCTCCTCCCGCTCTTCGGCATCGAGGACGACGCCTACCTCGCATATGACAACCCAGTCCCCGCCGACCGCACGCAGGATCTGGTCGAGCGCCAGACCTCCGTCGCGGGCGGCTGGATGACGCCCAACGAGGCGCGGCTTGAAGCCGGCTACGACCCCGTTCCCGACCCGTCCGCCGACCGCCTGTACGTCAACGGTCAGCCGCTCGGCGCGAGCCCGATGGGCGCATCGCCCTTCGGCGGGCTGTTTGGGGCGCAGGGAGGCGCGCAGAGCCGTCCGAGCCTGCCCGCCCCGTCCGTAGAGCCCGAGGACGCGGAAGCCGTCACGGAGCCCGTGCAGGCGTTCAAGCGCCTCGTCAGCAAGCCGCTCGTCACGGGCGGCGACGACTGCGTGAGCAACAACATCAGCACCCTGATGGGCGAGGGCTACCCCCGCGAGCAGGCCATCGCTATCGCTATCAGCGTCTGCGAGGGCAAGGCGTGGAGCGAGGCCGATCCCGCCAAGGCGCTTGAGGACGTTGACACCAAGCCCACCTCCGAGATGGCGGACCTCGCCAACCGTGGACTCGCGCTGCGCGAGGAGTACGGGCGCGGCGGCACGGCGGTCGGCGTGGCACGCGCACGGGACATCGGCAACCGGGCGAACCTGTCCCCCGAGACTGTGCGCCGGATGCACGCATACTTCAGCCGCCACCGCGTCGACCTCGACGCCGAGGGCGCGCAGCCCGGAGAGGACGGCTACCCGTCCGCAGGCGCCATCGCGTGGATGCTGTGGGGCGGCGACCCGTCGAACCCGGACGGCGCAGGCGCAGGCTGGGCGGCCCGCAAGGTCGAGGAACTGGACGCCGCCAGCGAGAAGCGCATCACGCGCAGCGTCGTGCTGGACCTCGTAGGCGAACTGGACCGCCACGGGCGCAGCGAGGACGATGCGATCCTCGACAGGCTCGTCGCGGCGGTCGACAAGCAGATGCAGCCGCACGCCGACGCCGAGCGCAAGTTGCTGGAGTACATCTACAGCGACGATCTCGCAGACACCGACCTCAACACCGATACGCTCCTCAAGGCGTTCGGGCTTGACACGCCGCAGGTCATCACCAAGGAACTGAACACCGATGAGCAGCCCTGACCATTCGATTCCTCCCGCAGTCCTCGCAGCCGCGCTTGCCAAGAAGGCGAGCGAGCGCGCAGAGCGTGCGCGTGTCGCAGCCGATGCCGCACGCGATGAGGTCGAGCAGGCGCACAAGTCCATCGCCGTCATCAAGCAAGGACCAACGGGTCCGCAAGGCGTACCCGGTCCACAAGGCCCACAAGGCGAGCGCGGAGAACCGGGGCGCGACGGGCGCGACGGCGAGTCGATTGTCGGTCCCCGTGGTCCCCAAGGCGAACCCGGCGAGAAGGGCGAACCCGGCGAGCGCGGTCCCGCAGGTCCACGCGGTCCACGCGGTCCCGCAGGCGGCGCGCCTGTCCTTGTGAATCCCGAGTTCGAGACCCTGTCCGTTCGCGGCAAGACCACGCTGAAGGGCGACCTTCAGGTAGACGGCGACTTCACGCTTGGCGACGATGTCACCATCGCGGACACGCTCACGGTGCAGGGCGCGACCGGGCTGAACGACACGCTTACGGTCGCAGGTGTGACGCGCATCGATGACACGACCGCAAGCACCAGCACGACCACGGGCGCGCTGCGCGTGGCGGGTGGCGTCGGCATCGGCGGAGCGATCAACGTTGGCGGCGACTCGCGCTTCACCAGCACGGGCGCGATCACGATCCCCAGCGGCACGATTGCGCAGCGACCCGGCACGCCTGCGGCAGGAATGATCCGGCACAACAGCACAAGCAGCCGACTGGAGTACTACAACGGGACCGCGTGGCAGACGTTCCAGCCCGAAACGCTTGAGGTTGAATACCTCGTCGTGGCGGGTGGTGGCGGCGGTGGCGGCATCGGATACGCGGGTGGTGGCGGTGGTGCAGGAGGATTCCGCACCGATGGCGGGACGCTGCTTTCGCTGGCAAGTGGAACGTCGTACACGGTCACTGAGGGCGGCGGAGGTGCAGCCGCTGTCGGCAATGGTCGCGGAACCTCTGGTAACGACAGCGTCTTTGCGTCAATCACATCAACGGGCGGCGGCGGCGGCGGCGGTGTTGCCGGAACACCTCCGGCGACTGGAGGCTCTGGTGGTGGTGGCGGTCGTACTGCCACAGGTGCAGCAGGGAACACGCCAGCAACATCGCCATCGCAGGGCAACAGCGGCGGAAATGCGCAGGAAACCGGGGCATTCCCAAACTTGAGTTCAGCAGGCGGCGGCGGAGGCGGCCATACTGCGGCAGGATCAAACGGCGTTGCCGGAACAGCGGGCGGCAATGGTGGCGCAGGCACAAGCAGCAGCATCAGCGGAAGCGCAGTTGATTACGCAGGCGGTGGTGGTGGCGGTCACGGAAACGAAAGCGCGGCAACTCGCCAGCCCGGTGGAACTGGCGGTATCGGTGGCGGTGGCAATGGCGGCGGAAGCACTGCAACATCGACCGCAGGAACCGCAAACACGGGCGGCGGCGGTGGTGGCGCTTGCTACATGGCAGATGGAACCCTACTTACGCATCCGGGTCGCGCAGGCGGCTCCGGCATCGTCATCGTGCGTTACCTCGGCGCGCAGCGCGCCACGGGCGGCACGGTCACCAGCAGCGGCGGGTACACGCTCCACACCTTCACGACCTCCGGCACGTTCGCGCTCACGGCATAAGGAACAACATGGGACACTTCGCAAGAGTCAACGTCACGGGCAAGGTCGACCGCGTCATCGTCGCCGAACAGGACTTCATCGACACGCTGCCCGATAGCGGCATGTGGGTCACCACGAGTTACAACACTCGCGGCGGCGTCCACTACGACCCGCAGACGGGCGAGCCGAGCGCCGACCAGTCCAAGGCGCTGCGCTTCAACTACGCGGGCATCGGCTACACGTACGACGCGCAGCGCGATGCGTTCATACCGCCCAAGCCGCACCCCGACGCCGTGTTGGATGAGGCGACCTGCCTGTGGGTGTGGGACGGCGAAGGCGCCTGATGTGCAGCCGCGACCGCATCATCCTGCGTGCGGCGAAGGCGCTGGCGCGGTCGCCTGCGGCGCGGTGCATCGACCCCGACGCCGCGATGCCGTGGCTCCCCTTCACGGCTGACGCGCAGCGCATCAGGACGAAGGCTGCGGACGAGCCGCTGCGGGATGTGGAGGCGCGGGAACTGAACAGGTACATACGGGAACTGGAGCGCGTGGTCGGTCCCCGCGTGCGCGAGCTGGAGGAGGTCGCGCGCGGATGGAAGGGCACGCCCGAGGGACTGGTCGAGCGCATCCGCTCGATGGCGACCGGGATGCGCACCGACATGGCGTCACAGATCGCCGAGATCGCGCGCCCCTACGCGGCGGTCATGGCGGATGCGGGCGCACGCGCGGCGCTCGCCACGCTGCCCGCGATCCCCGCGGTCAACGAGCTCGTCGACTTCGGGCAGGCAAACCCGCTCGCCGTGCAGGCTGCGGCACGCAGCGCCGACCGCATGGCGCAGGTCGTGAGCCAGCACCTCGCCGAGCGCGTCGCCGGCGCGGTCGCCACGGGCGTCGAGCAGGGGCTCTCGATCCCGCAGATCGCGGACGCCATCGCCGAGCAGGGCTTCAGCGAGGACCGCGCGACGATGATCGCGCGCACCGAAAGCGCCTACGCCTACTCCGAGGGGCGCATCGAGGCGTGGAAGGAGACGGGCGTCGTACAGGGCAAGCAGTGGCTCCTCTCCCCGGACGCCTGCGAGTTCTGCGAGGCTGCGGCAGCGCAGTACAGCGAGAACGCCATCGGGCTGGACGATGACTTCTACGCGCGCGGGACCGTCCTGACGGGCACGGACGGCGGGCAGATGACGCTCTCCTATCGTTCCGTCAAAGCGCCGCCGCTGCACCCCAACTGCCGCTGCGACACGACCGCCGCCCTTGACCCGAGGCTATTCGAGGAATGAACAGCAAGACCCTCTCCGCATCCATTCGCAAGACCGCAGGCAAGGCGCGGTCATTCACGGCGACCATCACCACCGACAGCGTGGACCGCGATGGCGAGGTCGTGATCCCCGCCGGGATGAACAGCAAGGACTACGAGAAAAACCCGGTCTTGCTCTACGAGCATGACGCGCTGAAGCCCATCGGCAAGATGCTGTCGATGAAGCGCGGTGACCGCAGCATCGAGGCGGAGTTTGCGCTCGCGCCGCGACCGGAAGGACATACGGGCGATTGGCTCCCAGACACGGTGGCGGCGCTCATGGACTTCGGCGCGCTCAACACGATGAGCATCGGCTTCATGGGCACGGAGGCGCGCCCTGCCAGCAAGGCGGACACGGAGCGCTTCGGCGAGGGCGTCCGCCGGGTCTACGGCAAGTGGAAGCTCCTCGAGGTCAGCGTCGTGTCGATCCCCGCCAATCAGGACGCCATCATCACCGCCGTCCGCAAGGGGCTCGTGAGCGCCGCCGCCGTCAAGCGCTTCGGCGTCACGGTGCCCGACGAGCCTGCGCCCGTCGCGGTCGCCCGCAAGTGGAAGGTCGGCATTACGATCCCCGCCGTCGCAGCGGACGACCGTACGCGGATCGTGCGCGACGAGATCGCCCGAGCGCGCGGACGCATCTACGCCGACTGACGAACAGACTCTCTCCTTGGCGCGGGCCGTCCGTTGTGGGCGGCCTGCGCTGCTTTTGGCGCGCCTAGTGTTGTGGCATTCGGATCGGTCGGGACGGTGGGCCTCACGGCCCGGACGTATGACCTGCGCCGCACGTAACCAACTCACCCGAAACCAACCCCAACAAGGGAACCTGTACCAATGAAGAAGATCACCATCGAGGAGCTGCAGAAGAACCTGCAGAGCCTCGCAAACCAGAAGGGCTCCAAGGGCTTCGCCAAGGCGAAGGCCCTGTACATGGAGGACGTGATGGTTGTGGACGCCGAGGGCAACCCCGTCGATCCCGCAGCCATCGATATCGAGATCAGCGTGGCCGACGCTCCGGTCGAGGCGATGATGGACGAGAAGCCCGAGGACATGGCGAAGAGCATCGCCACCGAGGTCCGCTCCGTCATCCGCGACGAGATCAGCAAGGGCGCGAAGGCACCCAAGGCCGTCGTGGTTGAGGCTGCGAAGCCCGTCTACGGTCGCGCCCGCTACCTGAAGTCCGCCGAGGAGGCGTACAACTTCGGCCGCTGGGCGATGGCTTGCATGGGCTCGCAGAAGTCCGCGCAGTTCTGCGCCGACAAGGGCATTCGCATCACGAAGGGACACGTCGAGGGCATCAACACCGCCGGCGGCTTCCTCGTGCCTGACGTGCTCGAGCCTTCGCTCATCAACCTCCGCGATAGCTTCGGCGTCGCCCGCCAGCAGTGCCGCATCGTCCCGATGGGCAGCGACGTGCTCCGCATGCCGCGCCGCACCGGAACGGTCAGCGCGTACTTCGTCGGCGAGGCTGCTGCAGGCACCGAATCCGAGCAGGCCTTCGATCAGGTCGCGCTCGTGGCCAAGAAGCTCATGGTCCTCACGACCATCTCTTCGGAGCTCAACGAGGACAACATCGTCGCTCTCGGCGACAACCTCGCGCAGGAGATCGCGTACGCGATGGCGAAGAAGGAGGACGAGTGCCTCTTCGAGGGCGACGGCACGAGCACCTACGGCGGCATCGTCGGATGCAAGGCCGCATGCGCTCACGCTGGCGCGACCTCTGACGCAGGCGTCACGGCGCTCTCGTCGGTCACGCTCGGAAGCCTCCGCGCTGTGGTCGGCAAGCTCGCGCAGTGGGCCGATGGCCCCAACGCCAAGTGGTACGTGCGCCGCTCCGTGTGGAACTCCGTGTTCCTCCGTCTGGCAGAAGGCGCCAACGGCGCGATGCTCGGCGAGATCATGGACGCCTCCACGCAACAGCTCAAGTTCTACGGCTACGACGTGGTGCTCTCCGAGGCGATCGCTGCCCCCAGCGACGCGGACGGCCAGACCTACGCGTACTTCGGCGACATGAGCCTCGCGGCCTACCTCGGCGACCGCCGTGGCCTGACCGTGGAGTTCTCGAACGCGGCACTGAATGCGTTCGAGCAGGACGAGATCGCGGCGCGCGGCACCGAGCGCTTCGACCTCAACGTGGCGAACGTCGGTTCGGGCTCCGTCTCCGGCGCTCTCATCCGCGCAACCCTCTGATCCTGAAAGGACACTGAACCATGCATTTCAACCAGAACACCAAGACGATCTCGCTCGCCCCGGCTAGCGTGAACCAGTCTGGAACGGCCACCCTGATCGTGGATACCCTCGGCTTCGCCAACGCGCAGTTCGTGGTGCTCCCGCAGACGGCTTCGGCGACCACGCGCGTCGTGGCCCTCTCGATCGCGGAAGGCGACACCACCGCAGCCTTCACGAACGTGACGGGCTACGTCGGCGGCACCAACTCGGCAAACGGCTTCACGCTGCCCGCCGAGATGGCGACCTCCGCGACTGCCGTGCAGCCGCTCGTTATCAACGTCGATTGCCTCGGCAAGAAGCGTTACCTCCGCCTGTCCTACACGCCCGGCACCACGCAGGTGGTCGGGGCGATCTGCAACCTGTCGCGTCCGGCCACCGCGCCCGACTCGATCGGCGAGGCAGTGGCAGCGCAGGGAACGAGCGGCGCGCTCGGCACTGGCAACACGACCGTCGGCCTCGTGGTCAACGGCCCCTTCAGCCAGCTGTCCTGATCCTCCCGCCGGCCTTCGGGCTGGCACCGTGCGCACGACGCACACCGATGCAGGGGCGGCCTTCGGGTCGCCCCTGTGTCATTTGGCGAGTATCGTCCGCGCATGATCAGACTTGACCTCGGCTGCGGCCCGCACCGCCTTCCCGGCTACACGCCAATCGACGACTCGCTCGGGCATGACGTGCGCGCGCTGCCCTTCCGCGATGAGAGCGTGGACGAGATCCGCGCATCGCACGTACTCGAGCACATCCCGTACCGCGAGGCGCAGACCGTGCTGGAGCACTGGTTCCGCGTGCTCAAGCCGGGAGGCACCATCAAGGTCGCCGTGCCTGACTTCGAGAAGATCGTGCAGTGGTACGGCGAGAACCGCGGCGGCGAGATGCCGCTCGAGGGCTTCCTCATGGGCGGGCAGTCCAACGCGCTCGATGAGCACAAGGCGATCTACCAGCAGCAGAAGCTCGTGGGCCTGCTCGAGGCGGTCGGCTTCACCGCCTGCGAGCCGTGGAATAGCACGGACGATGACTGCTCATCGCTGCCCGTGAGCCTCAACGTCAAGGCGCGCAAGCCAGACGCGATGGTCCCGGTCGAGCCGCCGACCTACAAGGACGTCGCGCTCTGCTTCACGACGCCGCGCCTTGGCTTCACGGAGAACATGTTCTGCGCCACCACCGCGGGCGTCAAGCTGCAGATGAGCGTGCACCGCACGCAGGGCGTCTTCTGGACGCAGGGCAT
>Ga0180438_10004849_pt1 | contig 19112 bp, 18 predicted proteins | sample SS_ome_12_FD_132455 | JGI IMG/M metagenome (GOLD analysis project Ga0180438, IMG submission 132455) | Hypersaline lake sediment archaeal communities from the Salton Sea, California, USA - SS_3_D_2 metaG | ecosystem: Environmental > Aquatic > Non-marine Saline and Alkaline > Hypersaline >...
CTCTCCCAGGTCCTGGGTGTCCAAGATGTTTTAGCAAGTGGGTAATACGCCCCTCTTCCCGTAAATACAATTATATCAAAAGCTTATAGAATCAACATTGAATATGTCGTAAAGTCGGGCTAGAACTGGATTTTGGGGTCAGTGCTTGCGTCGTTGAACAAAAATGGAACAGAATAAGCTGAAAACCACTGAAACCTGGGTATGAATATCAGTAGGGCTATAAATAAAAAAGAGAAAAAGAATCAGCGATCTCTTGAGGATAATCGAGGTAACAGGAGTGCCGAGGGCCGGACTCGAACCGGCACGGTGGAACACCACCGAGGGATTTTAAGTCCTTGGACTTCAATTCTCTAGGATTCTGGAAAATGTCCATGCCCCTGTTTTTTTGTGGCTTCGTAAATCTGCTCTACGTAGTGAACAAACTCCACATATCCTTTTACAAACTCCCTTCCTGCTACGACATCATCTGGATTGAATTTCTTCCTCTCGCTGGTATGTTCAAAATGCTCTAGCAATCCGTCCCTTACAAAATCTGTAAGAAGCTTCACCAGTTCCCTTATTGAACCATCTTCAACGGCTTTGTCGGCGGCAGGAATCGCCGGGCCCAGATCACGTCCGGCTGGTTTCAACCCTGTGTATGGAGCGCCCTCTCCAGCCCTGTGGATACGGACAAGTGTTTCGAAAAAATACATATCCGCCAATTCCTTTGCTGCAGGACTTAATTTCCGGACTTCGACAGTTTTGTTAAAAGCTGTCTTGATTGCTTCCTCGTCCTGCTCTTGAATCCAGATCAGCACCAGATTAACATTACCTGTTTCCAGAGCCTTTTTTGCTGCCTTTACGACTGGTCCGTCAATCCCATCACAATGTGCCCCAATAGAAGAAGGCCGCACGAGAAAAAAACCAGCTAGACAAATTACAAAACACATCATGATAGCTTTATTTTTCATGACATTCTCTCCTTAATGCTAATTTTTTTTAATCCCAGTTTAAGTTTTCGTAAAAATTAACTCACTTTAAATAGAGTTCCTTCAAACGATGCAGAAGCTTATGAAACTTTTCGTGTTTTCCGAACCCTATTGTTTCCTCTTCCACTTTTTCGAATCTCTTCTCGAGCTCTTTCAGCTTTGCCTCGGGAAGCCGCTTTTCGGCCATGGGGTAAAGAATCTTGTCTTCTTTCTCAATGTGTTGGGAAAGGAGAGATACGTAGTCCCTCGCATTTTTCGCGATTACAGATGCGCTCTTATTGTTTCCTGTCTTGAGTGCTGCAACACCATCCTTCATTCGCCTGACATAACCGCGCCCTTCATCGTGTTCAAGAAACATAACGCCGACAGGCCCCTGATCTCTGGGGAATCCGATAGCTTCCATTTCCCTGAACAAAAGATCTTCCTCTTTCCCATGATGGCATTTATCAGCAAAAACTTGTATAAACTCTATGATTTTTTCCAGATTGTCGGTATTCACGCTCTGTCCGGACTCGAGCTTCTCAGAAACTTTTTCCAGAATACGCAACATCAGTTTTATGGCCTCGTGTTCTTTCTTCAATTCCTCAATAGCACTCATGCTCATCCTCCTGAATTCAGCCTATAGACTGATTATGACTGTTTGGAATATTTGATCTTTCTAGCGATCTCTTTTCCAAAATCGACACACTCTTTCAACGCTTTCTCGTCCGGATTCCATGTTGACTTTATTCCCTTATCCAGCAACTCAAAACCCGCGCTTTCGAGTCCCCTGCCGATCATGTCAACCGATTCCCCGCTCCAGCCGTAAGTTCCAAACGCCGCAGCTTTCTTTTCCTTGAATTTCAATCCCCTTACCTCTTCCAGGAATCCGGCCACGGCTGACAGGATTCCCCTGTTTATCGTGGGTGATCCTATCAGCAGGGCTTTGGATTTGAAGACTTCGGTCACGACATCATTCTTGTCCGACCGCGCAATGTTGAACAACTTAACGACGGCCTTGTCATCAGCAGACTTTATGCCTCTAGCAATCGATTCAGCCATGCTCTTCGTCCCGTTCCACATCGTGTCGTAAACTATCGCAATCTGGTTTTCCTTGTAGTTTCTTGCCCAATCGAGATACTTCCCGACTATCTGCAACGGGTTCTCCCGCCAGATTACCCCATGGCTTGGGCAGATCATGTCCACCGGGACTTTCATGCTTTTGAATTCGTCAATCTTTTTCTCAACTAAAGGACTGAAGGGGGTCAGGATGTTGGCGTAGTATTTTATGCATTCCTGAAACAGTTCGGCCTGATCGACAAGGTCGTTGTACAGCATTCCGGTGGCCAAGTGCTGGCCGAAAGCATCGTTGCTGAAAAGTATGTTTTCACCCGAAAGATAGCTGAACATGCTGTCCGGCCAGTGAAGCATCGGAGCCTCAATGAACGTCAGCTCTTTTCCGCCAAGACTTAGCCTGTCCCCGGTTTTGACGGGAACGAAATTCCAGTCTTTGTGAAAATGCCCCTTTAATGATTTGACTCCGTTGTTCGTGCAATAAACCGGGATGTCCGGAATGCGCTCCATAAGTTCCGCCAATCCGCCGCTATGATCGATTTCTGCGTGCTGGGCAATGACGTAATCGATTTTCTTAAGAGGAAAGTTTTTGTCCAAATTCTCAACGAACTCAGTTCCAAACGGGCTCCAGACAGTGTCGATCAGGGCCGTTTTTTTGTCTTTCACTAGATAAGAATTATACGAAGTCCCCCTATGAGTCGAATATTCATCGCCATGGAATTTTCGCAGCTCCCAATCCACTTTTCCAATCCAGTAAACGTCCTTTTTTATTTCCTTCATTTGATAGCCTCCTTAAACATTGTCTGATGTTCTTTTTTTTAAATTTAGCATAAATAAATTTAAAAATATTTGATATGGATCAAATCTATTATTAAGTGTTTCCATCGTGAATCCAGATTTCAGTAGACTTAAACAGACCTCTTCCCCCGTTCCAGACGCAGGCTAAAAAAATTATGAATAATGCTATTCGGTATCGGATGTGATCGTAAGAATCCCTAAAAAACAGGCCGTTTACAGGTTTAAATCCTGAATCACTCATCATATGTTTTTAGTTATTAACTCTTTGTCACAAATTTATCTTTTCTTCTTGAAATTTTCCCTTCTCTCTTCTCGAGATAGTTTTTCCCAATCACAGCTAGAGATGTCAATACAATTGCGACTCCAATTAGTATATAGAAAGCTGTGAAAAGGCGAGACATATCGTTTGTTGGATGCAGGTCTCCATACCCAACTGTCGTTAATGACACAACAGAAAAATAAAAAGACTGGATCCAGGTCCATCCTTCCATGTAGTGATACACTGTTGTACCGAAAATTATCAAACCGATTAAAGAAGAAACAGCAGCTGCGATTTGTGTTTTTATTTTTGCTAACATATTTTTCATTTTCCACCCATTCATATTGAATTAAATTTTATGCTGTAAACCTTCAATCTCCCTGATCAATACTCAATTAAAAAATACCTTCAGCTGAATAAGATAATCCTAGAATTTTTTAAATATCTCATTTCATATCTATTGGTAAAATGATAGTGAAAGTCGTTCCATCGCCAACCCGGCTCTTAACGCTTATTTCACCCTTATGATCTTGAATAATCTGATAGCATATTGACAGACCTAAACCGGTTCCCACTCCAACTCCCTTGGTAGTAAAACCTGGATCAAATATCTTCTTCATGTTCTCCTCAGGAATCCCAACGCCAGTATCCTTTATATCAACACTCACATTGTCATTTTCTCGACAAGTAATGATTCTAATCTCTCCATGATCGTCAATGGACTGAATGGCATTAATCAACACATTCAAGAAAACCTGATTTAACTGAGCCGGAAAGCATGAAATGTCGGGAATGTTCCCGTAATTTTTTATTATTTTGATGCTCGGACTTATTTCATGTTGGATAAGCTTTAGCGTATCCTCTAATCCTTCATGTATATCGACTTTCTGAAGCTCTGCTTCATCAAGCATTGCAAAGCTTTTAAGCGTCTTGACGATTTCAATTATCCTTTGCATCCCCTCTGTCATGACCTTATATGCATCATCGAATACCTTAAAAATTCTGGCAAGCATCTGTTTTTTATTTTCATCTGGTTTTTCATCCATGATGCTCTTCAGCTTTTCAGTTGCTAATACACTGGATTGAATCATGCTTTTCACTGCACCAATGGGATTGTTAACCTCATGGGCGACACCAGCCACAAGTTGGCCCAATGAAGCCATCTTTTCCGATTGAATAAGTCTGGATTGAGCCTGCATCAACTCTGATGTGCGTTCTTCTACCTTCTTTTCCAGCGAAATATTGAGTTCGTCCAACTGGGCGAACTGATAGCGCACAATGGCAACATAAAATACCATTACGGCAACGGGAAAAGCGAAAAAAGTAAGAACCTGGGTCTGAAGACCTAACATTGGCAAGACAAAAAGCAGCAAAATTGCAGGGGAGAAGATCAGGTGAAAACCGGTGATGTTGAGTCTCACGTACTCCCGGAAGCTTCGGTCTTGTGATTCCCTGTAGGCTGAAATCAAGAATAAAAGATTTATGACCGCTCCGGTCAAGAAAACAAGTATTGCCGCGTACATTAACGGGCCATACCCTACACGAGCTCCTCCCTCCTCTAACAAAACAATATCTTTAATGATTAGCTTCGTGAAAAAAAGCAAGGTTAGTAAGATGACATAAACAGACACCCCGACTCGAAGTCCTGTCTTTATAGAGATTTCAAGGCCAAAAATATTGATTCGGTCACTGCGCCCGGTCAACCAGTTGGCATAGAAATTTGCAAAACTAAGTGACAGGAAGGCAAAAAAAAGCTCAAGGCGAGCACAATAAAATATGAATATTTGGCTTCTCGAAAGGGTGATCATAAAAGCAAACAAAGAAACCGCTGCCATCACAAAACAAAAGAACGCAAACACGCACCACAATCTTTCTTTCTTTCTTGAAAACAAAGCTACAATTCCACGCGAAAATAGGAAAAGCAGGCTGATGAGAGGAGGAATTGAGTACGGAGTTATTGATATGTTCATAATAATTTCTTGCTATGAAGCGACTGTCTCAATATTTATGCAAATTCTCACCTAAGCACTTTGTTTTCTCCACTTCCCGGCCAAATCGTCAAACGCATCATACAAGACCGGGATGACGATCATCGTCAGAAACGTCGAAGCTGTCATGCCGCCGATGACAGCAACAGCCAACGGCGAAAAGCGCTCAGCACCCAGCGCCCATTCCATGGCCAATGGGATCATTCCGGCAATAGTAGATGTTGAAGTCATCATAATAGGACGAAATCGGGTTCGTACCGAATCCAATATGGCCTCTTGCCTGTCCATACCATCCGCGCGCCTCTGTCGGATAAAATCAATCAGAATAATGGAATTGTTAACCACAATGCCCACCAACAGAATCAAACCCACCATCACAGGCATGGATACAGGCTTATCGGTAATCCAGAGCGCGACGGAAATCCCGATCAAGCTTAATGGCACAGACATTAAAACGGTAATGGGGTGCAGGAATGAACGGAACTGAGCTACCAGCAGCAGGAAGATAGCTATCACGGAGATAGCCAGTGCGCCCACAAGTTCATCACGCGATTCGGCCATATCCTTAATTTCACCTTCCAGAGAAATTGTGTATTCTTTGGGGACGATTATATCTGAAACGACACTGGCCACATCCGCCGTCACGAAGTTGAGCGGCCGATCCTGGTGTAATGCCAGAACTTCCTGCGTTGGTTCAAGATTTTCTCTTGTGACCAATCCCTGCACTCGGATCTCGCTGGTATTCGCAAAAGCGCTGAACGGAATCACTTTACCGTCACTCATGGAGATCGTGCGTACTGCCAGGGCGTCCTCTTCATGCTGACGATAGGGTTTGGCGTAACGGACACGAATCGGAGTATCTTCTCCCAACTCACCACGATAGATGCCTGCAATGGAACCGTCCAGAGACTGAACCAGTTCCCTAGCCGCTAATGCCGGTGAGAGGCCCATTTCCCTCACCCGATCCTTATCAATTGTAAGGATCACACTGCGCTGATCCAGCCGCCAGGTACGATAGGGATTGGTTACACCCTCGACATTTCGAATCCTAGCGAGTACGTCGTCACTCAGTTTATCCAGCACCAAGGGATCCGGACCTCTGATGCTTACTACAATAGAAGAGGCGGTAGTAGCTTTGGCGGTACTGCCCGATTCTCGCACTACCATCGTTTGAATGCCCGGAATCTTGGCCAATCTCTGCCGCAGAGAATCTTGGATTTCCCAGATGCTCTCTTTTCGTTCCGTCCGCGGCGTCCAGGTGATTGAAATGTAGCCCTGAGTAGGTCCCTGTACTCCACCTCCACCGAAAGAGTGCATTCCTGGTTCGAATCCCATTTGGACAGAGATACGCTCCATATTGGGTTCTGTAATGATAGCCGCTTCAACTTCCTGGACCACTCTTTCAGTCTCATCTAAAGATGAACCTGACGGAGTTTCGATCGTAATAAAACTGGCGCCGCTGTCCATTTTCGGCAGCAACTCCATACCTTGAAATCGCAACACAATCAATCCTGCTATAAACAGAACTCCCACAGTAACAAATATCAACCAGCGTTTACGCAAGTATTTTTGTAATATCCAAAGATAGGCAGTCCTCAGGTGATTCATCGCGACATCCCAGGGACGACCGATAATCTTTGCCAGACGTTCTAACTTCCCGCCTTCCCGACTGACCATTGCAGTCAGAATGGGTACGAGCCCGAGCGCTACCAATAAGGATGAAAGAAAGGCAATTATTAAGGTTGCTGCAAGAGGACCGAATGTTTTGCCCACAAAACCGTAGAGAAACAGCAATGGGATCAAAACTGTGAGCGTCGTTGCATTCCCTGCAATCACTGCAAACTGGATTTCCTCTGAGCCTTTCATGGCCGCTTCATTGGACGAGAGGTTTCCCTCCTGATAATGGCGCGTGATGTTCTCTAAAACAACCACCGAAGCATCCACCACCATTCCCACAGCCAAAATGATGGCGGTAAGTGTCACCAGGTCCACCTGAATGCCAAACATCTTCATCCCAGCGAAGGTGAGAACGAAGGACATGGGCATGGAGATGGCCACAACAATTCCGCGACGTAAACTTCCCAGGAACAAAAAGATGACCACTGATGCCAACAGGAGGGCCTGGAAAACACTCCCAAACATATTGCTCACAACTTGCTGGGTAAAAGAGGCGGCCTCTTCAGCTTCGATTATTTCGATCTCAGGGTAGCGCTCTCCAATCTCTTTAAACTTAGCGCTTGCCAGTCCCACCACCTCGACTGTATTCGCATCGTCCTGTTTGAAAATTTGCATAGGAATGGCTGCTCTGCCGTTTGCGCGGTAGCGCGAAAGGTCTTCGCTACTGCCCTCTTGTACCTCAGCGATATCTCCAACCCGAATCATGTTTCCGGCGGGTGTAGTTATGGGAATTTGGGCAATCTCTTGCAGGGTCTGACTCTCTTCGTCCACACGAAATGTGTATTGACGTCTAGCGCTCCGGATTTGTCCTGCCGGAACACTGACGTTGTGATTGCGAATGGCTTCCACCAATGCCGCCAAGGACAAATTGTGTGCATCTAAACGGTTCCGATCCACATGCACCGATACCTCCGGTTGATACCCGCCAAAAACATCCACAATGGCCACACCCGCTACACGCTGGACTTCCGGCGCTAGTACGTCCTCTGCTAAACGTCGGACTGCCACAAGATTATCACCAAGGAGACCAAAGGTAACTACTGGCCGGTCGCTGGATGAAAACTTCAATACTTGTGGCTCTCCAATTTCTCGCGGCAACTGTGAGCGAATGCGAGAGATGGCATTTTGCACATCGACAGCAGCCAGGTCCACATCCATGTCGTAGATAAACTCAACTTCCACAAGAGATAAGCCATCCTGAGATTTCGAACTCACATTGTAGACTCCCTCCAGAGAAGCACATTCTGTCTCAATTGGATCGGAGACCAAGTCCGCCACATCCTCGGCTGCAGCTCCGGGATATGGAGTCAGTACATTCACCAGGGGTGGAGATGTATCGGGAAACAGTTGAATGGGAAGGGAGAAGTAGGCCAAGGTCCCAAAAATAACCGCAGCGATAGATAGCGCCCAAACCGTATACCTGTTCAGTAATGCAAACCGAGAAAGCGTCATTTTCTCACCTCTTGAACTTCCACAGGGAAGACTGGAGTGCCATCCGACAAACTGCTGAGATTGGAAACCGCCACCAGGTCTTTTCCATTCCAGGGAAAGGTGACCTCAACAAAGCCTTCCTGTTCAATCCCAACTGTGACTAGCTGTTTCTTGGCCGCAGCTTGTTGGATCACAAAGATCTGCGATCTGCCATCTTCTCGGAAGATCGCTTCCACGGGCAAAGCGACACAGTTGAGACTGGATTTCAATACGAAATCCACGCGCAGGGAAGAACCAATACGTATGTCTTTGACCTCACTCTTGGGCACTGGTATTCTGACCGTAAAGGTACGGGCAGGACCGCTGGCAATGGGAGACACTTCCGAAACTCTAGACCGAAACTTGTTTCCCTGCCAGTTCAGCACATTCACCGGAATATCAACGTTGATGCCACGTCTTAAGTCTTCTTCCACCACTTCCACGTGGATTTCCAGGTCGTCGTTGCCTAGAAGCAGGATAGGTTGACCGGGCATGAGGTGTTGTCCCGGTTCGGCCAGCCAGGAGAGTACCTGGCCTCGAATGGGGGAAAACTCTTTGGCCTTGGCGAGTTTGGCCTCGGCTTCCGCCAACGCTGCTTTTGCTGCACGGAACGCTCGCCGACTGGCTTCGGCCTGCTCAGAGGGCAGCGCCTCTGCTTCAACTAATCTTATGTCCGATTCGTATCTTCTGCTCCAGTAATCCATGTCCGCCTGGAGCCGCTCAACGATTGCGTTAAGGTCAAGCACATTGAGTTCAGCCACCATGTCACCCTGGTTAACGCTGGCTCCCTCCGCTTTCGGTAGAGTCAGCAAAGTTCCTTGTACACGCGCAATCACATTCACCTCACTGTTGGCGTGTACGGTACCCATATAGGAGAGTCGGCTCTCAATATCTGTGATAACAGGATTTACGACGCGCACGGCAACAGGTCGAGTGGTGGGCTGATCTTTATGGTTACGGCTACAGTTGGCAAAAGTAAATAAAATTATCACAAAAACAATTAATATGGAGTGAAATTTTGTTTTCATAGCGTACTCCTTACAATTGATTCAGCAAGATGGGGCGTCAAAGAGCCTGCGCTGGCATGGTAAAATAAAACGGCCAAACGTCCTGCATAGGCTGCGCTGCGTTCATCAAATTGCAGTTTCATAAGTTCGGTTTCCTGCATGAGCAACTCACTGAGAGAGATGCGTCCAGCTTCAAATATTTGCCTTTGTGCTTTTACAGACAGCGACTTGGATTCCGCAGCGTCGGCTAGATGGGCCTGACGAAGGTTTGAAAGTTGCCACTGCTCTAGAGCTATCTTGAGCGATGCATTTTGCGCCTGTTGTGCCGATTGCAACGCTTCTTCAGCTGCTTTCACAGAAGCTTTTGCAGCCCTAACATTGGCCATTCTACGCCCACCATCAAAAATGGGTAGAGTTATACTGACGCCAACCGCCCATTCTCCAAACATATCCAGGTTCCCACCGGAGTGCAGGAAATAGTTGGCGAACCCATTGATTTCGGGCCAGAAGCTTCTGGATGCCTGGGAGTGTTGTGCTTCAGCCTGATCTAACCGGGCTCGCGACTTTCTCACATGCGGGCTGGCAACCTTAAGGGGAATATTGAATGTATCCTGAAGAATATCATCGTCTTTCAAATCTTTTTTCTCGAATATCAGTGGCTGAATTGGAGAATTTGTCCCCAGGAGCTGCCCCAGCCGAATGGCGAGTTGGTGAGACAAGGACTCAATCTCTAGCCTGTCGGCACGTGTTGCCTCAAGGGAAGAGGCCACCAAAGAACGATCAGCCGGCGAAATCCTTCCCTCCTGGAGCAGAATACTTAGCTCGTGGTACCGTTGTTGAAGTACATTTAAACGGGCATTGATGAGAGCTTCTTTATCCTGCAGTTCCTGGGATTGAATATAAATTTGGACGATGCGTTCGATGAGTTGCATTTCAGTTAGGTCTTCCAGGGCTGCAGATTCGTTCGCAGATGCTCTAGCTGCGCGGATCGCCGCCACGGTCCTGCCGCCGTTGAACAGAGGCAACTTCACCTGAGAAGCAGCATAAAATATATCATTGTCCAATGGCGGGAACACTCCTATTTCATGGATGGGAATAATGATGTTGGGCTCTTCATGACGTGTGTATCCCGAAGATAGAACAAGCTGCGGAAAATGATCGCTTTTGGATGTTCTGACTTTAGCCTCTGTCGCTTCGTGCTGTGCTCGAACCGAGAGAATGCTGGGATTCTGATTTAACGCAATTTCTAGCGCTTCATTTATCGTCATGGCCTTGACATCTTCGTTGGCTAAAAGGAAAGAATTCAAAGAACAAATCAACAAAATTCCGCTAAGCAAAATGACCATCTTATTATCCCAAAATCTCATTTCCTTAACTCCTTGTGTATTTCTTTTTTTTTTTCACCGCTTAAATTCGAATTAAGAGATCTAAAAATCCATAATTTGGCATCAACTTAACCAACCATAAATAAACTAATGCAGCATATCAGAAATAACTCGCCACAATGCTGGCGCTTTAGCCCGCACGGGAAATCCGAATCCACTCAGGGACCAGAGCAATGCCGTGGCTTGCAGCAGTCCCAGAAAAGCTGTCGCGCTAGCTTCAATATCGATATTCTTTTTAACCCGTTTTGCTTTCTTCGCTTGCAGAAGAAAGCCTCGAATCAGATCCATATAGTTATTGACAATTTTCAAGACAGAATTCCGTAGGATTGGATTATTCTGATGAACCTCATCGGAAAATATCACTCTTGGAATTCCTCTATTTTTTTCAAGATAGGTTAGGTGGACATGCAATACGGCGTTCAATTTTTCAACCGGATTGTCAATGTCCCGTACTGCGAGATTGATCTTCGTGACCAGCTTATCGCCTACAGTTTCAATCATGGCCTTCATAAGCGTTTGCTTATTTTGGAAATGACGGTAAAGAGCTGCATCAGAAATCCCTATTCTGCTCGCAATTTTCTTCATTGTCAGTTTCTTTACTCCCTCTTCAGAAATGATTTCCAAAGCAGAATTTAAAATTTGTTCTTTGCGGGTTTTTATTTGATTGGACATTTTTTTACTCTTGAATGTTAGTTAGCACTAACTAACATAATAATTTCAGAAAAAAAAGTCAAGGCCTTTTTAAAATCCATCTTCCTTATAGGACAAATAAATTCATCGGGAGACAGCTCAGTAAGACTTCTTTAATCGTCTGATCAGGGAGTCGTTGATGCGGTCAAACGGGCTTTGTTCGACAGCGATATCAACCTTTCTTAGAATTTCAGCCAGGAACGTCATGATGTCTGGTATTTTCATTCTGAGTTTATCTTCGAGGATTGCCTGGGAGCATCCTTTGAACCCGTGACCAATCACGGTTTTATTCCTGTAGTCCATAGCCTCATCCAAGCGATTGAGCGCGGTGTAAATCTCTTTGCCCAATACGTCTGTCTTTGCATAAAAATCCAGGATTCGGCGAAGCACACGGAAGTTTGTCTCCTCGTATCTCAGGTCCGTGTCATTCTCTTTATGCGATTTCAGGTATGCCATCAGATCAGGATTCTGGATAAGAAAATCACGATGGCTGGCTAAATCGTGTTCTCTTTCACCTGACTGCAGAGGATATTTTTTCATAAGCTTCAAGCTGTATTGCAAAAAGTTTTCCCGGAAAGAGTAAAGACGCCCCAGAACATCCACATATTCTCCTGTCTTGAGCTGTACCTCGATATTATGGTAGAGCTCTAAAAGTGTTTGTTGAACGGAACGCGGAACCTGGAATAAGGGCCCGATAAGATTTTTGTCCTGTTGGGACAAGTTATTTCTGAACAAAAAATCAGCCAGGTCGTAGTCCATGTTTTTCCAGGAGGAAAGGAATCGAAAGACCTGATAATGTTCTTCGTCTCCTTCGAACAGATGCATGCAGGCTGAATACTGGTAGTTTTGAATAAGGCTCTATGTACTCTGAAGTTTTTTGGCACGCAGGATATATTCGACAAATGCATAATCCTTAGTGGCTACTGCCTTATCAGAGACGCGGATGATTTTGACTTTATCATGGAAATTCAATATTAGCCGTGCTGCTAGGAGGAAGTTCAAGACAGGCAGGGTTCCCTCAAGCTTTAGGAAGATATGTTCTGATTGATGTATGGCCTGTTCCAATTTTCTTATCTTTTTTACAATTGGAGGAATCTCCAGATCATCTAAGAGGATCATCTCTATTTTTGTCGAGCTGATCTTCCATTTGGTCTCAAGCAAGTTTTTGATAATGTAGGCAAACCAGATGGTGTCCTTGTCCTTGGATTTGAATCCTTCTTTTTTTTGATGAGTAGCGATGAGGTATATCTTATTCAAATCCTTCAGCTTACCTGTAGGTTTGATTTGATATTTGATGATTTTCTTGAGCTCTGTGAGGGCCGGACCTATAAGGGGGAGGCTCACGTCTTCCTTATGCCTCTCCCAATCTTCCCAAATTTTCTTGCCTTGAAGATAAGGAGAGACAGCATTTTTTCCCTCCAGGCAGACATCATGCTTTCCAACTCCTATTATCAAACAGCACTTCATTGGTTTTTTCTAGATCGGCGTAAACGAGAAACTTGTGATCTCGAGAATATCGAAAAAGTTGCTTCAAAATATAGCACAGATAAAAATGACAGTCAAAGCTCTTTAAAATTTGCACTCAAGTGGAGAAATGGATACAGTAACCATTTTGCTTTTTTGTCTTTTAATATTTTTTTGAATGTAGATAGTCTCTTTATTCATCAATACAGAAAAGGCATAAAACCGGCGACAAGCAAAACAACGTCATTTATTATCAACGCTCGATATGCAGTAGATTTTTCCAGAGAGATCGGTAAGTTACTTTTTCCCCATTTTAATCTCTAATAGTTGAACAAGTAATCAAAATCCATGCTCCTAAAACGGTGACCAAAATTCATCAAGAATTGATAAAAATTGATAGAGCTTTCGAAAAGCCATTAAATCCCAAAAGCCTGATTCTCTTCAGATTGTCAGGGTAATCTCCTGTTTTTTCCGCTTTTTCTCCTCTTTGTTCCTTTTAACACCAATAAGTTGGAAGTTAGAATTCTCAAATTGGATCTTATGCCGGGGACCATCCGGGGACCAAAACATGCAAAAATACACCAATTTTGTTTGTTTTGGCCAATTTTGGCCTGGTTTGTCCTGGTTATGGTAATTGATTCAATACAAAGGGTTTAACAAAAAAAGGAGTGCCGAGGGCCGGACTCGAACCGGCACGGTGGAACACCACCGAGGGATTTTAAGTCCCTTGCGTCTACCAATTCCGCCACCCCGGCACGTTTAGAATCATTGACTTAGCATTATTATCAGACGCAACTTCTATCCGGCCGTGCCACCTTTCCGCTCATCAGGGGAGAGATTATATCATAACCTTATGATCCGGACAATTGCACCAAAGTCTTGATGATGCAATATGCCTTCTTGACAGCTGTATATTATTTGGTTATTATGCCAAATATGAAAATGGATGCCAGAAAAAGAGCCCGCTGTGAAACGCGAGCAGCTATTCTAAAAGCCCTCGCTCATCCGACGCGATTATTCATGCTCGAAGAGCTTTCGAACCAATCTTATTGTGTCTCTGAGCTTACGGAAATGGTCGGTCTGGATGTCTCTACTGTCTCAAAGCACCTTTCGATCCTGAAGACTGCTGGATTGGTCAATGTCGAAAAAAAAGGCAAGGAGGTGTTTTACAGCCTCCGTATGCGCTGTGCTTTGAATTTCCTTGATTGTGTGGAAGCAGTGCTTAGAGAGCAAGCGCAAGACCGAATCGATGCAATATAATATTTTTTTTACTTAATTTGGTCAATTGGCAAACTTTGCACATTATGATTTCATGAGATGAAACTATGAGTAGGACAGACTGGAAAAGCGAATGGAAGCCTCTCCTGATCATTGTTCTGGTATTCATAGGCACTTATTATCTTCCCTTAGGCATCCCCCGATTCGATAACGCCATAATGGAGTCTCTTCACCTTGCGAAATGGTACGCTCAAGAACACGTTCTGACTTGCCTCATTCCAGCCTTTTTTATTGCAGGAGCCATAGCGGTCTTCGTGAGTCAGGCATCCGTAATGAAATACTTCGGAGCAAAGGCAAAAAAAGTCCTGGCCTACGGTGTCGCATCCGTATCAGGCTCCATACTTGCCGTTTGTTCCTGTACGGTCCTTCCCCTTTTCGCAGGTATATACAGGATGGGAGCAGGATTGGGGCCTGCCACAGCCTTCTTGTATTCCGGGCCTGCCATAAATGTCCTGGCCATAATTTTAACGGCCAGAGTCCTTGGTCTTGAACTTGGGATCGCCCGCGCTTTGGGAGCCATTGTTTTTAGTATCGTCATCGGGCTTCTCATGCATTTCATATTCCACAGAGAGGAACTGGAAAAAGCCAATGCTCAAATGGCTATGCCTGAGCCCGAGGTTTCAAGGCCTCTATGGCAGAATGCCCTTTATTTTGCATCCATGATCGGAATCTTGGTCTTTGCGAACTGGGGGAAACCGGAAGATCCTTCAGGGTTTTGGAATCTCATCTTCTCATTAAAATGGATCATCACCGGTGGCTTCGCTTTAGCCCTGGCTGTTATTCTGGTAGCTTGGTTCGACGTTGAGCAGTGGAAAGTGGCTGCAGCTTTTGTCTCCTCAATTATCTTAGTTTTTGTATTTCCCCATGAGCCAGTCATTGCCTTTGCTGCGGGTGTCATCGGGCTTTCCATTTTAACCAGTACGGACAAGGGAGAGGTTGGGGATTGGTTCGGTTCCACATGGGGATTTACCAAGCAGATACTGCCGCTTCTCTTTTTCGGAGTGCTCATAGCCGGCGTTTTGCTCGGACGACCCGGCCACGAAGGACTCATCCCATCCGAATGGGTGAGCTCTGCGGTGGGAGGGAATTCCATTTTGGCAAACCTTTTTGCGTCTGTGGCAGGTGCATTCATGTATTTCGCCACTCTGACAGAGGTTCCTATACTCCAGGGACTTATCGGAAACGGTATGGGACAGGGACCGGCATTGGCCCTGCTCCTGGCCGGGCCTGCATTGAGCCTGCCCAACATGCTGGTCATTCGCAGCGTAATGGGAACAAAAAAAACAATCGTGTTTGTCTCACTTGTCATTTTGCTTTCAACCGTAAGCGGCTTGATCTACGGAGCTTTCTATTGATTCAAGGAGGATAAAAAATGGTGAAAATCCAGATACTTGGAACAGGCTGCCCAAAATGTAAAAAGCTAACCGAAAACGCTGAAAAGGCTGCCCGCGAACTGGGAGGCGATTATGAAATAATCAAGGTGGCAGATATCAACGAAATCATGAAGTTCGGAGTCATGATGACACCAAGTCTTGCGGTCAATGACGAGGTTAAGAGCGTAGGCAAGGTCTTGAGTCCCGAAGAAATAAAGAAAATTCTATCTTGAAATACCAACATAAAATAAATGGAGGGAACAATTATGGGAAATAAAAATGAAAATGTCTGTTATGCGGCGCCGACCTTGATCTTTGCGTGTTCAGGAGCCGCTGATGTGGGCGCTGTTTCGGACAGGGCGGCCAGAAAACTAACGGCGGATGGAGCGGGCAAGATGTACTGCCTGGCAGGAATTGGAGGCCGGGTGCCGGGAATCATCAAAACCACACAGGAAGCCGAAAAGATTCTGGCAATCGACGGCTGCCCTCTAGACTGCACAAAGCTCAGTCTGGAAGAAGCCGGCATTACAGAATTCGATCACCTGAAAGTCACTGACTTAGGCTTAAAAAAAGGCGCTTCTCCTGCTACTGACGAAAATATTGCCACTGTCGTCCACGCTGCACTTGCAAAACTTAAAGTTTGAAGTCTTACATCCTATTATTCGGAGGAGAGATATGAAGAAACTAAATATCGCTCTGCTAATACTTGTTTCTTATAGTCTATTCTGCTCTCAAAATAGCGGAGAAAAGGCCACTGAGCCATATGGCCAACAAAACGCTAAAAATGAGGAAAATCTTATTATCACGGATGAGCAGCTGGACTTCTCGAAGCACAAGGTGACCTTTATCGAGCTTGGAGCAGACAGATGCATCCCGTGCAAAGCCATGCAGCCTGTCATGCGTGAAATCGCCCAGGGGTATAAAGGCACGATCCAGGTCGTTTTTTACGATGTTTGGAAAACTCCAAAATATGCGAAGGATTACGGCATTCAATTGATCCCGACGCAGGTCTTCATCGATAAAAACGGCGAAGAGGTATTCCGGCATGTTGGTTTCTATGCAAAAGATGAAATCATCAAAATGTTAAAGGAAAAAGGCATTCTCTAGAAAAGATGGTTAAACTGTTTTCTGCTCTCTCTCAAGCTATTGAGGGGGCTCCTTTAATCGCCATCGGAGCATCATTCATCTGGGGGATCATCAGCATTCTACTGAGTCCCTGTCATCTCACAAGCATACCCTTAATAATCGGTTATCTCAGCAATCAAAAGGAATTATCCACAAAAAAAGCCTTTCACCTGTCTATTGTTTTCTCTGTTGGAATTCTTGTATCTATCACGGTCATAGGAGGAATAACAGCCGCAGCAGGACGGATTCTGGGAGATGTTGGCAAACTCGGCAACTATGTCGTTGCATTAGTTTTTCTTATATTTGGATTGAACTTGCTTGGAATCATTCCTCTCAGCTTTGCCGGTTTAAACACATTCAAGTCTCGGAGAAAAGGCTATTTCTCTGTTCTAACTCTCGGTTTGGTTTTCGGATTGGCCCTCGGACCCTGCACATTTGCATTCATGGCTCCCATGCTGGGCATTGTATTTAGCCTGACAGCAACGAATCTCCCCTATGGTGTGGTTTTGCTATCCTCTTTTGCGATAGGCCACTGTGCCGTGATCATCACTGCGGGGACGAGCACGAGATTGGTTCAGCAAATCACAAAATGGGATGAACAGTCCAAAGGAATTACGATCATCAGGAAGGCATGTGGAATCCTGGTCCTTCTGGGCGGATTTTATCTGTTATGTTCCACGTTCTAGCTAAAGATATAAAAATGACATTCACAACAAATTACGGGAGGAGGCGGAATGGAAGATAAAGCCTGTATCACCAAAGAGCCCAAAGGCTTGAGTGCATTTGAACGGTTTTTGAGCGTCTGGGTCATTCTTTGTATTCTGGCGGGGATTTTGCTGGGCAAAATCGCCCCGAAAGTGGCGACATTTCTGGATGGTTTGGCCATTTATGTCAATGATGCGCCGGTGGTTTCAATACCCATTGCGGTCTGCCTCTTCTTCATGATGTATCCCATTATGGTCAAGATCGACTTTGCCGAAGTGCTAAAGGCCGGGAAAAACGTCAAACCAGTCGGCCTGACTTTGTTTGTCAATTGGGCCATAAAGCCTTTTACTATGTATGCCATTGCGATGGTATTTCTCGGTGTACTGTTTAGGACTTTTATAGGCGCTGAAGCTCTTGACTATATAAAGATACCCTTAGGACTCGATCTTCCTTTAGGCGCAGAGCACGGGGCAGGCACTGTGGTGCTTGTCGAGGGAGTCAAGATGCTGGCCGTCCCCTTGTGGCGCAGCTATCTTGCGGGATGTATCCTGCTCGGAATCGCTCCCTGTACGGCCATGGTTCTGGTCTGGGGCTATCTGGCAAAAGGGAACGATGGACACACCCTGATCATGGTGGCCATCAACTCCTTGACCATGCTCTTTTTATACGGCCCCCTCGGCGGATTCCTGTTGGGCGTAGGGCGTCTCCCCGTTCCGTGGGAGGCTCTTCTGCTCTCAATCGGGATATACGTGGCCCTACCGCTTGTGGCAGGATTTATTTCACGGAAATTGATAATCGCCAAAAAGGGTCTTGAGTGGTTCAATACAAAGTTCCTGCATATTCTTACACCCGTCACCATAACCGCTTTGCTGGTGACTCTTGTCCTCCTATTTTCTTTTAAGGGTGAAGTGATACTCTCGAATCCTTTGACCATACTATGGATCGCCATTCCGCTTTTTATCCAGACAAACCTGATATTCTGGCTCGCATACGGATTGGCAAGAGTATTGAAGCTCTCTTATCAGGACGCGGCGCCATCGGCAATGATCGGCGCCTCCAATCACTTTGAAGTGGCCATCGCTACAGCCGTCATGCTTTTTGGACTCTCCTCAGGAGCGGCCCTGGCGACAGTTGTCGGCGTCCTTATCGAAGTCCCGGTCATGTTAATGCTTGTAAGGATCTGCCTAAGAACACAGGGATGGTTTAAACAAGCTAAATCGATTGAACAAAATAAAAAAAATGGAGGGAAATTATGTCTAGGTCAGTGAGTCGGCGAAAATTTATCCGAAAAGCCGGTGTGGCAGCGGTAGCTGGGATTGCTTCAAGCCCCGTGTTTGCAGGGGGTGGAAAAATTATGATCGTTGGAGTTTCCTGCAGCCCGCGTCAAGGGAAAACCACGGCCACGGCGGTTAAAGCAGCACTCGATGCAGCAAAAGGCGTTAATTCACAGATTGAGGCTGTATTATTTGACCTTGGGGGCATGAGTATTTCTGGCCTATTTCCAGCAGGCGGTGGGGCCAGCCCCAAAGATGATTTCGAGAAAATCCTTCCCACTCTACGGTCTCCGAATATAGGGGGTATTATTATCGGTTCTCCAGTCTACTTTCGCATCATGAGTTCTTTATGCAATGCTTTCATTGAGCGTCTTTCTGCGCTAAGAAGCCCGAATCTTATTCTGGCTGACAAGCCGATCGGTGTACTCTCCGTGGGAGCCTATCGAAACGGGGGGCAGGAGCTCGTCATCCAACAGATCCAAACCGCCATGTTGTGTCACGAGGTCATGATCGTCGGCGGAAAGCCCGGCGCCCATCAGGGGGCCACCCTCTGGAACGCCTACCAAGATGACATCACCAAAGACGAATTCGGGATGGA
>Ga0180438_10004850_pt1 | contig 19110 bp, 5 predicted proteins | sample SS_ome_12_FD_132455 | JGI IMG/M metagenome (GOLD analysis project Ga0180438, IMG submission 132455) | Hypersaline lake sediment archaeal communities from the Salton Sea, California, USA - SS_3_D_2 metaG | ecosystem: Environmental > Aquatic > Non-marine Saline and Alkaline > Hypersaline >...
GATCGCTCCGCTGTCGGTTACATCACCTCCGGCGGTAATCTGAACGTCACCACTTCCGGCATTAGCCAGCTCTATATCGACATCGGTGGCATCCTTGTATTTAATCTCCCTGTTGTTGCCGGATGTCATGTTGATCGTGGCGCTCTCGTTGCTTTGAGTGTCAAGAATTATAGCACCCGCTGCCAAACCGGCGGGGGAACTGCTGGTGTTGACAGTCAGCTTGCCGGCCGTTATCTTGCCGGACTGAGTTACATCTCCTCCGGCGGTAATCTGAACGTCGCCGTTACCGGCGTTGGCCGTAATCGAACCTATCAAAATATTTCCGGTGTTATTAATAGTTATGTCAGAACTTTTAGTACTAACCGTTCCAAACTTAACATTTCCGGTATTATCAATATAAATATCACCTGAAACTGTACTGGAAGCGTTAATAGTACCTATGCCAGCAGTGGAGATCTCCGCATCCGAATCTCCGATGCTCCCGCTCGCCTCTAAGGCAATTGTGCCTGAACTGACAATTGTTCCGCCTCCATCGATAATACTCATTGCGACTCCGGTATCACCGTCTATGTCAACATTACCTGCACCAGCATTTATATCCGCGCCAATTGTGATGTTGCCGGTATTTTGAATGTCAACCGCTCCTCCACTTGTTATGATTGTTCCGTTAGTATTATCAAAATCTAAACCTGAACTTGTAAATGTGCCGCCATTTGTCATAATCGCAGCGTCAATATCAACATTCGCCGTTGAAGCGATAAGATCAATCGAAGTCATACCCGTTATCGTTCCGTCAATGTCGATATTATCAACCGCATCTATTTTAAAGGTTGTACCACTCATTGGACCGGCAAGCGTAAATTTTCCTGAACTGTCAACTACAAACGCCTGAGTCGATTGTGTGGTAACATTTATAGGAGTCAACGTTATATTATCATCCACCGTTGTTGTCTCTATCGTCTTGACCGCAATAGAACCTGTGTTAGCTATAGAATCACCCGCATCAATTGTAATTACATTATCTGCCGTCAAAGCTCCCTGGGCCCCGTCAAACAGAACGTCGCTGGTCGCATGAATATCTATCCGGCCGCCGGTCACCAATGCAGCTATTGTTACATCAGCACCAGCGTCTATATCAACCAGAGTCGTACCTATAACTGCTGCATTCAGATCGACATCACCTGTCGTTGTACTAAGTGATACTGAACTGCTGTCGGTCCCGACACCAATGATACTGTCAACTGTACCAACACTGAAGCCGTCAGCTTCCCTGAACTGAATGTCACCCTTCGATGTGTTGATCGCCAGGGTGGTCACTTCGGTTGTGGTGTCGGTTATCACCACGGCACCACCGGCTTCAACTGCAAGACCACCTCCTGCTCCAAGATCAATACCGCCTGTAGTACCGGTTACTGTTGAGTTACTTATAAGATGCAGGTCGGTAGTATTGGCCGGAGTCATGTCAGCACTTACTGTGATTGCTCCTGACTGGCCTGCCTCACCAAGGACTATCGTCGTCGCTGTGATATTGTCCAGTTCCGTGTCAGACAATTCCAAGACATTCTTTGCTGCATCTGTGTTGGAGCCCAAATCAATCTCGTCATCATCCGTTGTAGACTCGGCCTTTAACGTTACTGTCTGTCCTGTCGCCGTTACTTTTCCGGCAATGTCCATCTTGTCTGCTGTATAGGTGTGAGAACTGCCTGTAGATTCCACATCCGCTCCCGAAGCAATCGTAATCTTCGCCTCATCCTGCTCCGCTGTTAATTCAATTGCAGCGGTTGCTCCAACATCATCCACCGCTGTCGTGTTCCCGACTGTAATATTACCTGCGAGCGCTGTAAGTGACACACCACCATTGTTTGTAACAATTCCTGAAATAGCATCCACAGTACCAACATTAAATCCGTCAGCATCCTTAAATTGAATATCACCCTCCGATGTGTTTATCGCTACAGTATTAACATTTGTCGTGCTATCCGTTATGTTGACTGTTCCTTCTGCTTGTACCGCCAAACCACTAACTACCACTCCACCGACAGTGCCCGTTACCGTCGAATTGCCGACTAAATGCAGATTCGTCACATTTGCTGGTGACACGTCCGAACTGATTGTGATCGCACCGCTATGATCAGAGTCACCAATCACCAATGTCGCCGCCGTAATATTATTTAATTCCGCATTAGAAAGTTCCAATGTATTCGACGCGGTGTCCGTATTAGAGCCAAGGTCGATTGCCTCATCGGTACTATATGGTCGCACTTCCACCCGATCCTTCGTCGTCAGTATCTGGTCTATTACCATTCTGTCCGCAGTCAATGTCACTGTATCGGAATCCAGATCACTTGCCTCCGCAATTGTAAGGAATTGATTGTCCCCGGCTACGGCAATGTCCAATGTCTGCGCCGATGTATCTTTTGTTTTGAATGTACCCAGTCTTAAATCCGAGTCAGATCTGACGTATATGCTGCCGTGATCCTCGTCGGTGGTGACGGTTAATAAACCCTGCTTATTTTTACCAGGTGCGGCGCCAGTTGCCTTGTTGATCTTGACTTTCAGCGGTCTTGTGTCCGTACCATTGTATATCTTACCATCACTCGTAATTGAAATAGAGCCGGCCTCAGTTTCGTCCGAACTGAGATCATCACTATCATCAAGAATACGTGATGCCTTGCCTATTGTTAATGCGCTTGGATCGCTAAGCGCTATCTCACCAGTTGTACCAGCAGTCCCCGCTGACAACTGAATACTGCCGCTTATGGCACAATCGTTGCCGAGTTCATCCGCTCCATTCATTTTGGCATCGCCCGTATGAAGCTTGCCAGAACCTGTAATATTCGCTCCAGCTGAAAGGATAATATCACCTGATTCCGCGCTGTCATCTGCTGAACCATCAGCTACAATAGCATCGCCTGTGGTGACGGGTGCATTTACTCTTATCGCCCCAACCGATGACGTCACTTTAATGCTGCCCGACGGCTCACTGCCATTCGTGACATCAGCCGTTGTTAACTCACCATTTATAGCTATGTCACCTTTTGCTTCGAGGGTGATTGAGCCAGATCCCAAGGTTGTCAATTCGCTAACCGTAATGGGAGCCAATCCAGCATCGTCTGCACCTTCACCAGTTATATTAGCACGCAGTGTAATATTACCAGATCCCTGTGTTTGAAATTCAACCCCGGTTAAGTTAATGCCTCCTGAATTTTCTCCTGAATTTTCTCCAGGGGCATTTCTAGTTTCCATTGATAGATTAAGACTTTCGGCCAGCCTGACAATGGAACCTGTACCTTCTCCATTGCCATCGTAGCCGAACGATCCGGTTACAGTTATTGAATTGTTGGCCTCAAGCATAACATCCGAGCTGGTATCTTCGAGAGCCTTCTCAGTGATAGTAAGGCTACCGCCGATGTCGTCGAAATCGTCTACATTGCTGAGGGCTTCTGAAGTACCATTACCACCCTCAATAACAATGTTCTCTGGATCAAGCAGTAAAGTCCCGGTCCTGCCTTGTTGAGCTAAGGTGTCAACTTGTCCATGAAAACCTAAACTCTCCTTACTTGAGACCTCGACAAATCCTCCATCGCCACCTTCTGGTCCTCCACGTGCGCTGATGTCACCAGAATAGTAAGTAACTTCATCTGACCAGATGATTACCTTGCCTCCATCGCCATTTTCCGTAGCATCTGTTTTAATAGTGGAATCTGGACTAACATAAGTCTGCGAGGCAGTGGGGACATCTCCTTTGCCCTGATAATCACCACCAACAAGGACAGTCCCGCCACTTTTTGAACCAGATGCATTTATTTCAGTACCATCTAATAGTCCAACTCTGTCACCAAGCACTTGAACGGTCCCGCCCGTTCCGCTATCGCTTGTTGCCTCAATAGAGCCATTGTTAATAACTTTTCCTTTTTCGGCAATGAGCTTCACCTTACCGGCGTCGCCGGCCCGGACAGACGCCGAGAGTGTACCGACGTTTGAAATTGCCTGCGAATAAATATCTCCGGCTGCGGCAAGGACTATTTCACCGCCTGCAGCATTAATGGTGCCCTCATTACGAACACCCACATCGAGGTTCGTTGGTTCCGGTAATGGAGAAGTATCTACTTCAACGGTAAGATCGTTTCCCTGCTTACCGAGAAATACCCGGTCTCCCACTGCCATAGCAACATATCCCCCGGGACAGTTAATAGTGCCATAGTTAGCAACTTGTTTACCGATAAGATGGACTTTTTCCGCCGAAATGTCACCTCGATTTACGACCGATCCTTGACCTTCTGTAAAAAGATACTTTCCATTTATGAAGTCGGAATTTGAAATGTTTAGACCTGAAGCAACCAACTGATTAACATTAATTTTAGCACCGTTTCCAATATAGACACCAGCGGGATTAACAAAGAAGACTCTCCCGTTGGCCGAAAGAGTCCCGTCAATATGCGTTGGATTTGCCGAGAGTATTCTGTTCAAGACAGATGCGTTACTGTGGGGCTGGACGAATTCGACGGCTTCGGGTCTGGCAATATTAAAACTTTTATAATTCACTATCGATTTGTCGGAAGCGGAGATAACAGTGTTGAGCCCGTTATGCTGAAAGGAAACCCGGCCATGAATTACTTCTGCACCTTCCGGTCCGGCCAACACAACGGAATATGAAGCGTTGAAAAACGCGTAGCATAAAACAGCAGATAGTACGGCGTGCACTAAAGGTTGCATGCTGTAAGATTTCGTTATGTGTCGCATTCTTCTCCTCCATGGCTTAGTACTGTCCTACGTCTTAGACCTTTTTAGATGCGTAGCAGTACACTTTAATTAGCTGCTGTTGACTTAATTTATTTAGAATTTTCCTCTCAAGCTAACGTTCAGTCGGTAGTCCCCTTTATCTGTCTCTTCCGTCGGCTGAAGCGGCCAACCACAGTACAGGGCAGCGTCAAATGTGTCGCTCAGTTCTACAATCACACCTACACCTGCTGAGCAGAGTTCATGAGTTTTCTGCTCACCTGACACAGGGCTCTTTGTTATCGCCCGGCCATAATCAATAAATGCCAGCGGGGCAAGTCTTTTAAGCCAAGGCTCTGTATTTTGCGTCTTTGTAGAATTAACCTGATTGTCACTCATTGGCTGATTATACTTCACAAGATCGAACTCGTATTGGCCGGATGCAATTATTCCACCATCAGCAACAATTTCATCTTCCTTGTAGCCCCTGACTGAGTACAATCCTCCAAACGTGGTCATCTTTGCAGGAACCAGCCTTTCATCTGAGGTAATGTATCGAAGCGAACCGCTTAGCAGATTTACCTTTTGTGGATCCATGAATCGGCTATGAGAAGTGGCCGCATTAAAAACAGTAAAGTCGGGATCTGTTTTTTCTCTGGCAAGCTCAAACTCACTCCGGCTGGAACCACCAAAGCTCGAAGTCCCGATGAGTGTAAAGAATGTATTGGACATATCGTCTGTACAATAGATATTAACTCCTATTCCCCACAAGTCCATATCGACATCGCTTGTTAATCCCAATGAAGGTGTCACCTTACTTCTTTCTTTGCTGAGAGAACCGATTAGATCAATAAACAAGCTATCTATCTGCAGGATGTTATAACTCAATAAGGAGCCGTAGAATGAACCGTTCCCAATGAAGTTAATGCCCATGCCACCTTCCGGCGTGATATCAAATTGGCTATAGCCGCCGTAAACGTTAAGGCGCAATCGTGGATTGTTGAGCGGAAGGCCATAATTGCCATACACTGAATATTCGTTCTCAATACCCTTCTCCCATGGAGCCTGGTAGACGGCTGAAAACCTGTCGTCCAATCCCGAAAGGTTCGTATTAATGACAGCAATCCTGGGTGCCCATTGCCTGTCCCTGGTCCCGGCATTATCGACCTGCATATTTAAATGCCATGGATTCGTCTCATAGATGTCGTAGCTCAGGTTCAAAGCATCCGGCTTACTACTCCTCGATACATAGTGTCGGACGTATCTGTCCGGATTCAGATTCAGCAGTTTTACGAAGTAATCTAACTCTTTCAATCTGATTACGTCACCCTCTTTTATAGGGGACCATGATTTGATCAATGAACTTTTCAGGTACCCTCGCTTCATTTCGGGAATATCTGATGTGTCATCCGGATTGAGGAGTTTCTGATTCGGATCGCGCAAATCATATCTCTCCACCACGACTTTTGCCACCCGGCCCTCAAGGATCCTTATCTCCAGAATTCCATCCCTCAACTCCAACTTCCCCGTCTCCTTAACCGTATCGGCCGGAACATACACATAGATGCCAGCGTAATCCGAGTACTGCGATAAAATATACTTAGTGAAACCTTTTATTGTATTAAGAGTGACAGTGCGTTCTTCGCCGGGCCTTAGAATTATATGATACAAATCTCTAAAGTCATAAATGCCATTGATTTTTGCTTCGGTATTTGGATCCACTTCAATGTCGGACACCGGCAGTTTTTCCAGCAATTTTCTTGTTGATATCAGGGTGTTACCGGTTATCTTTAACCGATTAACCTTAACCGAAAATTTTTCTGATTCATCTGTAGCGAGGGATATTGCCGGAACAAAAAAAAGATAACAGATCATTGCCGGAATAATAACTCTTTCTCTTATCGGCAAAATCATCCATTTTCTACTTTTTCGCTCGATTTGTCCCATTTCTTTTGTTACAAGAGATTAATTGTGTCGACCGCATAACGAAGTTTTTCCGCTGGCTGGATGGAAATAAAATGATATTTTATCATTAATACCGCTAATGAAATTCAAACGTGATTGCCCTCCTCCATGAAGGGCTTACGCCAGCAGCAATCTTCAGCAACTGCTTATTTATTATCCTCTATTTTACTATCAGACGTCAAGGTAAAAACCGCAGAAACGCCTTTTTTTCTCTATTTCGCTATTTTCTCAACAGTTTTTTTGTTCACTATAAATACCCATGTGAAAAAACGACACCGTTATTTTATTCCAAGGATCGTTTAGTAAGACGGCCTAAATCGTTTAGGCTTATGTTCAACATTAATTTTATGTTGACAACTTTAAAGTTATTGGATAGAATATTATAGGTTAAGAAAGATATATTAAGAATATTGGCCTGCAAGCAAAGAATTGAGAAAAGGGGATGAAAAAAGTGAGATACTTGTCAGATGCTGAATTGGAAAAATTATTGTTGTACATCCGAGAAAAAGCCGACCTTGCAAGGCGAAGGGGAGCTACACGAGCAGTTGTTGACGAAGTCATTGTTCTGCTCTTGCTGAATACCGGCCTACGTCCCTCCGAGTTGTGTAGTTTGAAAATTTCCGACTTGATTACGGAGCACGACAGGAAAACCATTATGGTTCGTGATGCTCCCGGGAATGTTTCGAGAGCCATTGATGTCACCGGTGACATAGCGGAGCACTTGCTAAGGTTCGTAAGATTATACAGAAAAAATGCAGAACCAGGCGATCCTCTTCTTGTAAGTGAGCGTGGCACGAAGTTCGGTTACATGAGCCTTTATAACAAGGTCAAGAGAATTGGCAAAAGCGCCAAGGTCGGGAACCTGCATCCGAACGTGCTTCGCGCCACCTACCTGGTCAGACTCTACAACAGCAAGCAGGACCTGTGGTTTGTTCAGCAACAGGCCGGCCACGCGAGCCCGAGGACAACAGCCATCTACGCGACAGCAGGAAGTGACAGTCAATCGCTAATTATGTCACCAGATCGGGCCCGTTCTGATACGGAGGAGAAGGACAATCGTTCGAGCAGGCAGGCAGTGACACAAAGGGACGAGCCGGAAAGGGCGGCAAAACACAGAGAAACGGTTTCCGTTAAACCTATAAAAAAGGTTGAAAAATGTGAGGCTTGCGGCAAACCAATTGGAGAAAGAAGCGGGACGAAAATAGATTCCGGACAGGTTCTATGTACAAGATGCATCGAGGAACTTCGCAAGCGATAGTCTCACAACATGAATGAAAGATTCGTTACGTTCATAATTATAATCATCGTAAATACAATAACAATTGTCCAATGAACAGGCACAAGCAATGAATCATTCTCTGGAAAGTAAAGCCTGCCCAAAACCCTCAATGCGATTTTTATTTTCGCAAGCTTTGTCATTGAAAAATTCAACTTTCAGATGAAGTTGTCTTGTAATTTCATTGTCATTGTTATCTTTATCGGGTACAGGCAAGGAAATTTTAACTTCCCCGCCATCCATGTCCGGATGTTTACGTAAAATGTGTAGTATTGCCCACTGCCCTTCATACGGGCCAATTTTTTCATCAGGCGAATTGAAAATATCATTCTCATTTGGCTCATATGGGTAAAAGTTGATTTGGATAGGTTTGTTATCCAAGCCATACTCAACAATACATACTTCCTTGCCTTTATAAGTGACCGGTTCAATTCGAATAGGTTTGAACGGTATCTCGGCCCTCTTTTGTAGAACAACTAACCATCGGTAAGATCCGAATATCTGCGAATCGTCCGGAGGATTCGAAACGAAACTTATTTTGCAGTAATATGGTTTCTGTTCCCTGGGAAGACCCTGAAGAACTTGCCAGATCCTATTGATACTTTTGTTGCTCCGCACTAACGGTTCGGATAGATTCTTAAGCAATTTATTTAACTCAGCATAAACATCTTGTCTCGGCATGTCTCCGGATCCGATTGTCCCCTCCTTATAAACCTTATGCTGAAGAATATTTTCTAACGTCGAATACACCTTATCGATTTCATCGGAACCCAATTCTTCTTTCGTATTGTCTAACGTTAACGGGAACTTTTTTCCATAAACATTAGGGATAATATTATTACTCTGGTCATCAGACATTTCTTTTGCATAATGTATGAGAATTTTTAAAAAATTCTGGGTCAGTCTCGTCCAGTACGTGTAAACAAATTCAGCTGGTGAGTTAGGACGGTACGTGACCTTTGGAGGGAAGTACTGGTTTATGAGGTCACGAGGTGTCTGTTCTAATAATGTCCTCCTTGCATCTAAAGCGTCATCGCTCAATTTTGCCCAGTTGTTAAGTATATCTGCACATTCATTTGGATACCTTCCTGTACATTCTTTGAGATTATTGTCAAATTTCTCTTTCATTTCATTTCTTGGAAGTTCAATTTTAACAAGAGCATCCTCAATATAATCACCAAAATCGTCCAACTCGGTAAAATCAACCCGATGGTCCCAATTTTTTAATTCTTCACACAGTGTCTTCCAAGTTTCTTCGTTTGGATCTGGAATTTTACTGTCAATCCATTTATCCGGAAGCGTGCCGAGCCAGTAATTAAGGTAATCTTCCGAGTATTCAGCAAAAGCAATTTTCTTGTCGTTGTAAGTTTGTTTTTTGAATATGCTGTCAATTTCCCCATCGAGATATTTCCAGCTGCTCATTACATTTGCAGCTCCATTAGGATCAAAATTTCTGTTGGGTTCTACATTTTTGATCCTTTCCCAATCCCAACTGTTATGGTCTTGAACGAATTTTTTGATTCCATCGATGTTGCTGGGAACATCCTCCAGAACACTCAAGAGTCGTAGCTGTTTGTCAGAGTTGAGAACATCTTTGCAATGTTTAAATGCTTTAGAGAAAAGGTCGCCAGACCGAGAGACTTTTGGTAAGTTGTCAAGTGCATTAAGTACCTTTTCGTCTTCTTGCTTTATTTCTTGAATCGTTTTGATGTCGAAGATGGATTTCTTCTCTGCATTAAGCCGTTCATTTACTTTTGAATACATATCAAAGCGTATCTTGTACTTGCGGCTATCACCTTGCGATGCCCAAAAAGGTTCTTCAAGCTGCGAAAGATCTTCTTGAAATCCATCCAATTCTTCCGTGATTTTCTTGAGGCCGTCTTCAAGTTTCTCCCGATTTTCTTTAACACTGTTGCTATCCAGCTCATCAAGCTCATCAAGAAGGGAGTTGTCATAGCCTTCTTTCACTTTTTGCTTTGCATTCTCACATAAATCCCAAAGAGATGGAGAATCATTGGGATCGGCAATGCGTTCGATTTCTACCCTGGCCGCCTTCAGGCTTATGAAGCCTTTTGTCCAATCGTCGGTAAACTGTCGCAACTGATTTTCATCCGTAGGTTGCTCTGATCCGGTATCGTCAGAACCAGTAGTAAGCTCCAGCATCCATATTTCAGCTTCTTTGAATTTTTCGAGAGCATCTTTAAGATCCTTTATATCCTGAACGGTATGGGACTGCTGCCAATATTGATTGAACAATTTGATGCCATTTTCTATTGCCTCGTCCATTGCCCTGTCCAGATTCGGGTCATTTTTCAGAATAGAAGATGGGAGCCATTTTTGGTTAAAGATCTCATTTTCTAACCTTGATAGAGGCTTGTGCAGTTCAGATTTGTCGTATCTTGTTTTAAATTTTGTATCGTTGGACTGGCCGTGCTCAATAATAAATTTGCTAAGATTATCAATGAAATTCGACCTCGAAAAACTATCCGTTTCATCTTCACTTTCACTAAGGGGTTTATTTCCTTGTATCTGAATTAACTGAAGTAAAGCGTTGGCATTAACCTCGTTTGACCAATCTTCTATTTTGTATGTTATCATAATATCGCAGGTCGCATCTAAAAAGGGTTTAAGCACACTTACCTTGTAGATGATCTCCGTCGCTTTGTACAGATCATCCGTGATATCTCCAACAAACCACTCTATTGGGGTAAACATCCACTGCGTCTTATAATTTCCGACTGCATCTGCAAGATTTCCAGGCAACTTCTCCTTTGCTATGTTATCCACTATTATATATTTATTTGGTTTGCAAGGATCGGCTTGTACTAAAGAGAGTTTAGATAGTTTATTGGGATCTTCTGTTAATAATTTCGCTGATGTCTTCAAATCATTGTTTAATTTATCAATGCTACCTTTATATAAGTATTGTGCAACGAATACGCAGACAAAAAGGAAAAGTACGCTGGCAGCTGTTGCAGCTAATAAAACAGCGTTACGGTGTGTATGCTGCTTCTTTGCATCTGTTGCGCTGGTGACAAGTCCTTCTTCAGGAAAAACCTTTTTCAATAAAAGGTCTCGTAGAAAATACGCTCTGTCGCGTTCCCATACTCGTCCATCCGGCAAAGAATCGACCGGCACTCCAAGAGTTTCTGCCAGTTCCCAATCCAATGCCGAACCTTCCCGCATTGAAGATGTAAAATAGATACCGCGAAAGAAGAGAGGCTTGCCGGACCACCTGCTGCCTGCCCTGAAGATTAACTCAAGGTAACGAGCCAGTCTCGGAGCTATCCTGGTGATATTTTGTGGAAATGTGTATAATATGTCGGCCAGGCGTTTCTCTTTGACTCCGGATTCGCCGCATATTATCTGCTGCATGAGCAAAAGTCTGCGCCGGTGAAGACGCTCTTTAATCATTTTTACGTGCTGATCAATGAAATCAGGCCGATATGGCTCATCTATCGGCTGTGGATTAGACCATCCAAGAATCTGGTGTTGGAGTTGTGGATCGGTAATATTATCAAAGAAATCACGGAATCCATTGATTAGGTCGCTCTTAGTAATTACAACAAAGACGGGAAACCGTACACCCAGTGTTCGCTGGATAACATCAAACTGCCGAGCAATCTTGTCGGCTTTTTTCCCAATTTCATCCGCAGTGTCTCGTATGAGACTGTCGGCAGGAATAACTAATAATACGCCATTAATCGGACAGGCCTGGCGATACTTCTTCAGGAGATTCAGAAACTCCTTCCACTCATGTCCCCCGCCCTCTTCGACCTGCTCAAACATCATCCGGCCGGCTGTATCAAGGATAACTGCATGATAAGTGAACCACCAGTTCATGTTGATGGTGCCTCCTGAACCTTGCAGCATGTCTTGAATCCCGGGGGGAAAACCAATATTTGAATGGCGTATGGCCTCGGTCTTTCCTGATCCTGGTTCACCTACTACCATGTACCACGGAATGTCATAGAAATCATAGTCACGGGCGCGAAACTCCTCGATACCACGTTCAAACTTTTTTCGCAGGTCATCCTGCTGAGCCATTACTTTAGGATCGCTACCTGAGACTAAAGGTGTCGCAGAGGCGTTCTTCATGAGATCCCGTTGCATCGGAATGGCCTTGCGTTTCTTTAGCCTTTTCAATAGATAGCAGTATGATAGGAGCAATAATGCTATAACAACAAAGCCAATGAGGACAATCAATCTAGCCCATGATCCTGATGGAATCATCGTTACAACCGTTCCCAGGCTGGCACCCGATGCTATCAAGATGGCGGCTTTAATCGGTACCGGAAGATCCGTAAAAGTGGAAATTGAATATTTCATAATGTGAATTTAATCTCCAATCTAATCGTTGCTAATCTATCGATTCAGCGGTTGAGGATGACTTATCATAATCATTGATTTCTTTAGAAGATTTTACCATTTCCTCTGATGCTGAAAAAAACAAGCTAACATACGCTATGATCCAAACAATTATAAGGCCTATTACAACAATTCCGATCCCGACTAATTTCTTGCCGGGCGGCTTAGTGAAATCTCTGGAATCCACAGTCTCATAAACCTCCGGGCAAATATAAGAATTCTCGTCAACATCCATCATGTCCGAAATACGAGCCGAGATTCGTAATATTAATCGCTGGATTTCTTTGGGCTGTCCGGCATAAATCCCCGTAAAACCGAGACTGATACACGTGTAATATATAACCAGCCGTTGTGTTGCAGCCTCGCTTGGATCCGCCAATTCTTCATCGAGCAAACTGAAGAATTTCTCGTCACCGGCCAGCTCTTTCCTTTCCCTGCCCAGTTCGACCCAATCACGCGCAAAGCTCAGCTTGCTCTCTTTTATTACGAAGTCGATAAAGAAAATAAGAGGCAATTCAACCTTTTCATATTGTATGGCCAATTCGGCACTTATCGATGCTTTTTTCTTCATCTCACTGAATATTCGTGTAATATCGCTTCGCACCTTATTCATTTCCATGGTACGATCCATCCGGGCCAACCGAAGCAGCTGGCACACATACTGAAACATCGGCTCACACAATTCAAGCAGTGTCATTTGCTATGTCTCCTTATCATGTACATTCATATACACGTTATTTCAAAGTCGATGCTGGAACACCTCGCTGCGATTGTATTGACCCGGCCGATTCGCTCTCGGAACTGAGTGTTCTTTGAAGCATACTACTCGAGTCAAACGGATGCCTCGCTGGACTGGTCGTTCAACTGGTGGATAAAACTCACGGGCGAGCTGCATACCCGGAAAACACTGTATAGCATGATTTTGCGGCTTCATTTCAGATTTCTCACAATCTAAAATAAGTTTGCAAATTAAAAAACCTCACTTTGATTTAATAGCAGGAGATTTGACAAAGGTCAACCATAAATTTTCTACGATGGCAATTATTTTTGCCGTTACCCTCCGAAACGATCTATTCGGTTTCAGGGTGTGAGAATCCAATTCAGTCTGAAGAATACAAATAATCGATTCGGCTTAGAGGGCTTGATCTACCTTGCTTAGCCGCTTCGTTTTCGTAACGCCTCCAAGTCACCCGATCACAGCGAGAAATTCCGGAACAAATCGCGCGCCTTCGGGTGATAACCGATGTCATTATAAGCATACGATACGATTGTCCGATAAAAAGTAGCAACAAATGCAGCATGGCTCTTGTCCGGCAATAATGCAATTCTTACTATATTCTTTCTTTACATATAGTGTTTAATTTGGTATAATAAATGATTATTTCTACGGGGTTTAAAGTAACGTTTACTATATTTAAGCGGGGAAGTTTTTTGTGATTCACCCGGACCAGCTTTGATATCTGTTAGTCGAAGAATCTTTTTTGAAACTTAAAACTTTATTGTTCTGCAAGTAAGCACAATTTTTTTGCAACAGGCAATGAGGTTATCGTTTCAACCGAAGTTTAAGGAAGAAAGAAGGAATATATGGGCTCGTCGAAACAGTTAAAGGCTTTGGTGCTGATTTCTTTGTTTTGTTTGATTGCGATCGCTTTTGCAGAGGACACGACTCCGCGTTTCTCTGTCAGGAAATTACACATTAGCGGTAACAATCTGATATCAACAACAGAGTTGTTGGAAAAACTGCCGCTGGAATACACTGTATCTACGGAAAAGGATGATAAGCCGGTTGAGGAAGTCTATGATTTCAGAGCACTACATGATTTAATTAACGCTCAGGAAGGAGGCCATGAAGTATCTCTGAAGACCATACAGGGATTTACCAGGTATATTTTATCGGCGTACCAGGAAAAAGGTTATGTCGGCATTTATGTGTATGTTCCTGCCGAAGCGGTTAAGGAGAAGGACAAGTTAGAAGATGAGATTTTACCAATACAAGTTATCGAGGGCAGAATAGCACAGATTTCAGTAGCACGATACGATTTTGAACGCCGTTCGAAGGAAAGTGGTTATTTGAAAAGCTCGGTTATCAAATCCTGGTCACCGATCAGAGAAGGTGACGTAATCCCAAAAAACAAACTGGATTATTTTGTGAGATTGCTTAGTCTCAATCCCGACCGATTTGTTTCTCCTGTTATTTCGAGAAGCACAGAGCCGAACGCGTTAAATTTAAGCTATGACGTTTATGAAACATATCCCTGGCACTTTTATGTGCAGACGGATAATTCCGGTACTAAGGACAGGCAGTGGAGCCCGAGAGTGGGCCTGATCAATACTAATCTGACAGGTGTGGATGATAGATTTTCTGCCATGTACCAGGCACCATGGGAAAAAGGCATAGAGGAAGAATATGCTGTATTCGGAAGTTATGATTTTCCTGTCTATACACCTCGATTGCGTCTGAATTTGTATTCCGGCTACAGCCAATTTGATATACAGGCTTCCGGAATAAGTTTCCTTGGTAATGGTTCATTCTACGGAAGCATACTTAGCTACAATCTTCTCCAGATAAATGATTGGTTTTTTGACCTGACAGGCTCGCTCAGTGACGAAAGAAGTAAAGTCACACCTTCGCTGGGGATAGCCAGCGATGTTGATATGGAGCTTTGGGGTGTGGGAATGAATATCCATCGTTCGGATGATATGTCAAACAGTTCTCTGATATTCAACAGGTCCCAGAACATGGGCGGCTCCAATAAGAACACATTTGAACAAGCACGTCTTGATGCAAATCCTGATTTTACTATTTTTCGCTTTGCTGCCATTCACAGCCAGTATCTGGACAGTGACAAGGTCAATCGTATCAGCGGTTCTTTTCGATTGATAAATGCGAACGAAAGGTTAGTGCCGGCCAAAATGACCACATTTGGGGGGCTGTATTCCGTCAGAGGTTATGAAGAAGATGAAATTGTCGCTGATGAGGGTATACTGATATCCGGCCAGTATGAGTTTGACCTGGTTAAGGCAGACCAGGCCGGACAGAAACATCAGGACAGCGAAGAGAAACACCAGGATGAGGAACCACTGCTAAAAAAAGTGGCTCCCTTGTTTTTCTATGATCTTGGCCGTGCCAAGATAGTAGATCCGGTTGCCGGCGAGCGGTCAATCAGCGAACTCTGCTCGATTGGAACTGGAATAATTATTGAGGCTGCAGGTGATTTTAGTGCCGGGGTGTATTGTGGATGGGCACTTCGTGAAACCAATGAGACTGAAAGAGGACATGCACGCCTGAACGCGAGTTTTATGAAGCGATTTTAGGCTGCTTTGTAATTAATGTTGGATAGAAGGCTTTTAAGATTGTTATGATTACTTTAATTTGAGGAATGGTGGGAGATATGAAACTCTTAACAAAATTATCTAATAGGCAGTTCTACAGGCGGATCATCGCATCCCTTTTGGCGTATGTGTTGTTTCTCAACACCTTCGTTTCGGTCACGACTGCCGGGCCGGAAGGGGCCCAGGTCGTTAACGGCCAGGTTTCAATCCAGCAAAGTGGCAGCAACACAGCCATAACCGCATCCGATAAGGCCATTATCAATTACAGCAGCTTTGACATTGCTCGTCCGGAGACAGTCCAGTTTATCCAGCCCGGCAGTAATGCATCCGTGCTTAACAGGATTCTCTCGGCAAATCCGACCAATATCAATGGAACGCTCCTGGCTAACGGCAGGGTTTTCTTTGTCAATCCGGCCGGTGTCTACATCGGTGAAGGGGCTAGGATAAACGTCAACCAGTTTGTTGCCTCGGCGTTGAATGTATCCAATTCCGATTTCATAAACGGTAACTATAACTTTGCCGGCGGCAACGGTGCGGTAATTAACGACGGCGATATTTCCGCTGAGCGGGTTTACCTGATTGGCAAGCAGGTGACTAATTCCGGCAACATAAGCTGTCCTGCCGGATATGTCGTTATGGCTGCCGGTGACAGGGTCTTTCTCGGCGAGCCGGGAAGTGATATTGTTCTTGATGTGGAAGGAACACCTCTGTCCGAGTCGGCCGATGCGGCGGCCTCTGAAACAGGCGTTCTAAACGAAGGTACAGTTGACGCGGCCGGCGGGATAATAGCTCTCGCCGCCGCTGGAGACATTTACTCACAGGCCATCTCAAATGTAGGCTCTCTTTCAACTTCAGTTGACGTCGGCGATGCCGGACAAATAAAACTTGCCGCTGCTGATGGAACAGTTATTAACAGCGGTTCTATAAAGGCCGTGAGCAGTGCCGGGACTGGTGGTACTGTGCAGATGCTTGGTGACAAAGTTGGTCTGTTCGATGCCGGCCAGATCGACGTCTCAGGCTCTGACGGCGGTGGAGCTGTTCTTGTTGGGGGTGACTATCAGGGCAGAGGAGATGTTCTAACCGCCTCACGAACTTACGTTGGCCCGGATTCATCTATTAAAGCAGATGCCACAGAAAATGGCGATGGCGGCAAGGTCATTGTATGGTCTGATGAGATAACCCGTTTTTATGGTAATATCAGTGCACGAGGAGGAGCCAAAGGTGGCAATGGCGGATTTGTCGAGGTGTCGGGTAAGGAGAATTTGGGCTTCTATGGATATGTGGATACATTGGCGCCGCAGGGCAATATTGGTACTTTGCTGCTTGACCCCTTGGACATTGAAGTAGTTGCCGGCGGGGGGCTTGGTTTGACGGACGTTGACGCATTTGCTGATGTGGGTTCTGATCCCGCTGTCTCTCAGATTGACCCGGCCACGATCAACGCCGCCGGAGCAAATGTCAACTTACAGGCTAAGAACACAATTACGGTCACCGATTCTATCAACATGAGTAATGACAGTGTCGGCATTATCGCCCGAGCAGGTGATTACATCAAGGTCGATGCCTCCATCACAACACGTGGTGGTACACTTGATTTTACTGCAAATGATTCTGGCGGAACACAAAGTGGCAGCGGTTACATCGACCTTAATGCGGCCCTTGATACAACCGGAGGCGGACTAACAGGCGGGGCGGTAACGTTGACGGTGGATGGAGGAACGGGGGATATTGAGTTAGGCGACATTCTGACTGCTGGCGGAGGCGTTACATTAGGCGCTCCCGGCGGCAACATCAGGATTGCGGACAGTACCGACGCCGTAGAAGTAAGCGCCGGTGGAATAGTTACGATTGCTGCCAACGCGACACTTAAGACCGGTGGCGCGAGCACCGAAAATCTGGATGTTAGTGATGCAACAGCTCTGGTGATTGAAGACAAAGGTGCAGGAGATATTCAAGTCAGGGAGCAAGGCTCAAGCACAATCACATCGACGACAATCACTGTTGATAATGCTTCATGCGATAATATAGATATAACCTATCAAGATGGAGACGAAGTTCATATAAACAACGGTCATGAAATTGACACGACTACGTTGGGCCATGATTTCAGCTACACGGGCGTAGCAGGCAGCATAACCGATAAAGGGACGGTTACTCTAACGGGAGCAACAGCCTCGTTTACTACCGACAATCCAGATGACACCATTACGCTGGACCATCAGGCCAGCACGGCTGCAATATCACTTACTACCAAAGGCACGGCAGGTCACGTGACTCTTGATAATGGTACAACAGACCTGAATCTGGGGAAATCGAGTATCGCCGGCAATTTAGTTGTTACCAACGGAGGAACAATAACCCAGAGCGGGGCCTTAACCGTCACTGGCACTACAAGCTTTACTACAGACGTTGATGATAAAGCCATAACGTTAGATGATACAGGTAATGCTTTGGCTGGTGTGGTAAGGCTCGACACTTTGGGTACAGGTAATGCCACGATTGTCAATACCACCGGAGTTGACCTAGGAACATCAAACGTCGGCGGGAATTTGGATGTGACGGTGGTAACCGGTAACATTACGGATAGCGGAACTATAACGGTGGGAGGTGCGGCCAGCTTTACAACCAGTAATGTCAACGATGATATTGACCTTGATACTCTGGCAGTGACTGGGGCGATTGACCTGAATACTAATGGATACTATGGTAATGCCACAATTGTCAATACCACCGCCATTGAACTGGGGACATCAAACGTCGGCGGAGATCTGGAAGTGACGGCGACGACCGGTGACATTACGGATAGCGGAACTGTGACAGTGGGAGCCTGGGGCATCTTTACCACCATCAATCCCGATGATGATATTTACCTTGATACTCTGGAAGTAGCCGGCCTGTTTGACCTGAGTACAAATGGAAGTACTGGCAATGCCACGATTGTCAATGCCACCGGCATTGACCTGCTAACGTCAACCATCAGTGGGGACCTGGATTTGACGGCGACCACTGGTAACATTACAGATAGCGGAAATGTAATTGTGGTAGGTGCAGCAAGTTTTACCACCAGCACTGCGAACGATGATATCGATCTCGGTACGTTGGCAGTAGATGGAGCAATTGACCTGAACACCAGCGGTGCCACGGGTAATGCCACGATTGTCAATGCTACTGGCATTAATCTGGGGACATCAAATGTCGGGGGGAATCTGGACGTGACGGCAACGAACGGAACAATCACCGACGCAGGCACTTTAACAATTACAGGTGCGTCGAGTTTCACAGCGAATGGTGCAGGCGGCAGTATTTTGCTAGACACACTTGCGGCTGACGGTACGGTTGCACTGGATACAGGGGGCAACGCGACAGTAACTAACAATACATCACTGCGGCTTGCTGCTTCCAATATTGGCGGTACTTTAGATGCAGTAGCAACAAACGGTGCGATCAGC
>Ga0180438_10004851_pt1 | contig 19110 bp, 20 predicted proteins | sample SS_ome_12_FD_132455 | JGI IMG/M metagenome (GOLD analysis project Ga0180438, IMG submission 132455) | Hypersaline lake sediment archaeal communities from the Salton Sea, California, USA - SS_3_D_2 metaG | ecosystem: Environmental > Aquatic > Non-marine Saline and Alkaline > Hypersaline >...
GAGCGATTGATCCCCGTCGCCGACGAGTTCCAGCGCCTCGGCGACCGGTGGCAGGCGGTGGCCGAGACGTTCAAGCACGCCTCGGAAGCGCCCGACCCGGCCTCGCTTCTGGGCGAGGGCGTGGCCCCGCTCGACGCCCTGGCCGATCAGGAGGAGGCGGCGTGGACGCGGCTGCATGAGTTGGTCTGACCTGTGACCCTTGCGAAGACTGTAAACGTTCGCAAGGGTGTCTGAACGCTTACAAGGAGATGAGATGCCAAACGATAGAAGGAAACTGGCCGCTCCCTGCGGCCTGTATTGCGGGAATTGCGGCGATCTATTGTTGGATCAAGCCTGTCATGGTTGTGGCTGCGATTGCGGCCAGTGCGCGGCGGGGCCGCATCACGCCGACTGTGCCCTCTACCAATGCCTCACCGAGAGGGGGTTTGAGAGCTGCGCCGAGTGCGACGATTTCCCCTGTACCCGCCTCATCCAATTCGCCTACGACCCCCTCTGGCGGACCCACCTGCCCATCCTGGAAAACCTGAGGCGTATAAAGCGCATCGGTGTGGAGGCCTGGCTGGACGAGCAGGAGGCCTACTGGGCCGACCAGCGGCGGCTGGACAGGTGGCTTCAGTTGCATAGGGAATGTAAAGCCAGGTATCAACAGATTTACCGCTGACTATACTATGCTCACATCCAAGACCGAAAGGTAAAACGAAACGGAGGTGAATGATGCAGCGGTTAAAAGGCAAGGCAGCCGTCGTCACGGGAGCAAGTCGCGGCGGGGGGCGCGGTATCGCCCTGGTGCTGGGTGAGGAAGGAGCCACGGTCTATGTGACCGGGCGCAGCGCTCGGGGTGAGCCGACGCCCAGGAATCTGCCAGAGACCATTGACGAAACAGCCGAGGAGATCACCGCCCGGGGTGGGGTGGGCATTCCCGTGCGCTGTGACCACACAGTGGACGCGGAGGTCGAAGCACTGTTCGAGCACGTGCAGAAGGAGCAAGGCCAGCTCGATATCCTGGTCAACAACGTGTGGGGCGGCTACGAAGACTTTGAGAGCTGGGATGACCCCTTCTGGGAGCAGCCGCTCTGGCGCTGGGACAAGATGTTCACGGCGGGCGTGCGCGCCCACTATACGGCCAGTCACTTTGCGGTCCCGTTGATGTTGCCGAACCACCATGGTCTCATCGTCAATACCACCTTCTGGGATCGGGGCAAGTGCCTTACGAATCTGTTTTATGATCTGGCGAAAACAGCGATCAACCGTATGGCGTATGCGATGGCGCTGGAGTTGCGGGAGTATAGCATCGCTGCCGTTGCCCTCTCACCTGGCTGGATGCGCACCGAAGAGGTGATGAGGCATGATCACACTCCTGAAGAACTGGCCAGGACCGAGTCAGTCGAATACATCGGACGGGCGGTGGTTGCCCTGGCGACCGATCCCAACATCATGCAAAAGTCGGGGAACACGCTGATGGTGGGGGATCTGGCGCGGGAGTATGGCTTCACCGACATTGACGGCAGACAAATTCCACCATTCAGGATGCCGGAGGAGAGTTTGAGGGACTGACGATGCAGTTTCTCTCCGTCTTTCGTCATGGGTCATTCGTCTTTGAGCGGAGACGCAGTGGCTTGGTGCTGAAGAACTGGATAGCGATCCCTAACCCGAACGAGCCGTTGACTAAATCGCGGCTCGTTTTGCGTTTAGGGGGAGTTATGGTATAGTGAGAGCCGGTGCAAAAGCCGTTGGTCTGCTGGGCGCTTGCCCAATTCCAACAAGGAATTCGCCTATCGAGCCACAATTATGCCATAATCTGTCATAAATGTGGTGTATAATATCTTTGGCGCTGGACAACCATGCCTTCCAGAGCGGGGTGTAAAAGTTCTGAACGATACCACTGTTCAAGTTCAGACTTGACACGTCCGAACATTTGTGCTAGTATCAGATTGTGAAGGGCGAAATCCTCATCGGTTCGTAGGTTTTGGTGTCTCATCATCAATAGGGCTGAAAGAGAACTCTATTCTGTTCGCTCGTTTTTGCAATGAAGGGGGATCAAGATGTGCCAGTTTTGCACCGAACATGGGGAGGGGAAAAATATGTTTATGCTATGTGTAACTGCGACCGTGACTGTGTGCCTTACAAGGGGTACATTGAGCAGGGAGGCCCCCCTTCTTTCTTCCGGGCGGAATACGTCTGCCGGACAGACTGGGACCTCTGCACGGGGTGCAAATCTTGTATGAGTCAATGCCAGTTCGGGGCTCAGTTCTACTCGTCTGCACTTTCCAAAGTCTATATTGACCCTACCAGGTGTTTCGGGTGCGGCGTGTGCCGGGCGGCATGTCCCAACGACGCCATTGCGCTTGTCCCAAGGCAAAAAATCCCTGAGGCGGCGAATATCTGGCTGAGGCCCCCGAGATAAGCTTTCGAGTAAAGCTCGACTTGCCATTCAGGCTGACGTTGAGAAGCCGAAAGGTGATGTCGTTCGGCTGTGGTATGAGGTAGTGAAGTAGAAGTGTAATGCGGCAATCAATAGGAGCCGCATAATAGTAGATAGGGCTGGCGCTTTGCATCGGTCCTATCGGCCCGCAATGACTGAGTAGCACGATGTCAAGAGAAAAAAGCAAAAGGAAGTGTGTATATTGTGGACAATCCACCGATTTAACCCGCGAACACGTATGTCCTGATTTCCTCCACGACATGATATTTCCGAATAGAAGCTTCGCATTTGTTGGGGGGGCTAACAAGCTTGTCATAGGTGAGGTTACGATTCGTGACGTTTGTGTAGATTGCAATAACGGTGTATTATCTCGGCTTGATGCTTATGGGAAGAAGCTGGCTGTACGCTACTTCAAGAATGCTGTAGATGTAACAGTCCGATTTGAGTACGATTATGATTTGTTGCTTAGATGGCTTCTCAAGATCTTGTACAATGCAAGCAGGGCCTACAAGGCTTCATATCGTGCATATGAAGCTTATGTGCCTTACATAATGGGCAAGAGTTCCGAGCCTCCCAAAACGGCGCTCCTAGTCGGCGTTTGGAAGCCCTCTCTTTATAAGGGTGAAGTATACTATCCTGAACATATCGGGTTCTCAGTCTTAATGGTTCCTGATAGGCCAGATACCGGTCTAGTTCTGGCCAATATGTTTTCTGTTCGGTCGTATGCGTTCATAGTACTGGGGTGGGAAGATCAATCTTTTTCAAGTGATATTGAACGAACTACTACTCTTGTTTCCCAGCAATTCGGAGCTGTACTTTTAGACAAGAACGACAACAAAGTGTTTCTGAATCCCGCGTTGTCGAGCCTTGACTACATCTCTCACAGGATTGCTCAAGCATACGCTAACCCGTGTCTGATAGTCAAGCATCCTGAAAAAATGAAACGGCGTATTCCTCAAGCCAGATTTATCCCTATTGATCCTTTCCCTGAAGTCAGATGGCTTTATATCAAAGTAGCTATAATGACGTTTGAGGACCCAAGAATGGCAGTCTTTGCAATGGAAAGACTTCACCCGGGACTCATCACTGGGAAAGTGCAACTTGAGAAACCTGATCAAGTGGCTGCGAATCCACGCGCTTCTGCTCGCATCACACGGCGAGGACAGAAGACTTATGTCGATATTATTGACCACTACGAGCTAGACGAGCCTTTTAACTGCGATCAGATAGGTATACATCAGTCTGATGCAAACTGGAAATCTTGGCGAGATGCCATTAGAGACAATGGTGGCTGGCTGTATATCTCCACGCTATTACCGGATAACGACCCGCAGAAGATAGAATTAGTCTCCAAAATCAAGGTGCTTTCTATTGACGAGCAGTAGCATAAATGCTCTTGCAAGGAAATACAGATTTTGGCCGAAAGGACATTGTATCTCTGCCGATTGCTTATGATGGGTTTGGACATCTCCCTGAGGAGTTCTTTAGCAAGCAATAGATGCAGGTGAAAACCCGAACTATGTACCCCGACGAAATCCTCATCCGTGGAGCCAAGGAACACAACCTGAAGAACATTGACGTGCGGCTGCCGCGCTTCAAGCTGGTGGTGATTACCGGCGTCTCGGGCAGCGGCAAGTCGTCGCTGGCCTTCGACACTCTCTACGCCGAGGGCCAGCGCCGCTACGTCGAGTCGCTCTCGGCCTACGCCCGGCAGTTCATCGCCCAGATGGAAAAGCCCAAGGTGGACTTTATCGGCGGCCTCAGCCCGGCCATTGCCATCGAGCAGAAGGCGGTGAGCAAAAACCCCCGCTCGACGGTGGCCACAGTGACCGAGATCTATGACTACTTGCGGGTGCTCTTTGCCAACGTGGGCACGCCGCACTGTCCGCAGTGCGGCCGCGAGGTGCACGCCCAGTCGGCGCAGGAGATCGTGGAGCAGGTGGCGGCGTTGCCGGGGGGCACGCGTTTCCAGGTGCTGGCTCCGCTGGCCCGCAATCGCAAGGGCACCTTCCAGGACACGTTTGACCAGGCCCGCGCCGATGGCTTCTCTCGCGTGCGGGTGGACGGCCAGGTACGGGGCCTCGACGAGGAGATCCAGCTCGACAAGAAAAAGAAGCACGACATCGAGCTGGTGGTGGATCGGCTGATCGCCTCCGCCGAGGACGGGCAGGAACGTACCGAGTTCATCACCCGCCTCACCGACTCGGTGGAAACCGCCCTCCATGCGGCTGACGGCCTGGTCATCGTTGACCGGGGGAACGGCGACGAGTGGCTTCTCTCGGAGCAGAATGCCTGCCCGGCCTGCGGGCTGAGCTTTCCCGAACTGACGCCGGCCATGTTCAGCTTTAACTCGCCCATGGGCATGTGCCCCGAGTGCAACGGCCTGGGCACCAGGGTCGAGTTCGACCCTGACCGGTTCGTTGACCCCGACAAGAGCCTGCACGAGGGCGGTGTGCGCACCTGGGGCGAACTACAAAAGAAGCAGTCCAGCGGCACGTACAAGATCGTCAAGCAGATCGTCGAGCATTTTGGCCAGGACATGGACACGCCCTGGCGCGAGCTTAGAACGGAGTGCCAGCAGGCCATCCTGTACGGTGGTGTCAAAGTAACCTGGCAATCGGAAAGCGAACGGGCCACGTGGCAGGGCCAATGGGACTATGAGGGCACCGTCAACGCGACCAGCCGCCGCTATCGCCAGACCAAGTCGGACGGCATGCGCCGCTGGTACACCAAGTTCATGAGCCAGCGGACCTGCACCGCCTGCCACGGCCAGCGGTTGCGCTCCGAAAGCGCAGCGGTGACCGTCGGCGGGAGGACGATCAACGAGGTCTCGGCGATGAGCATCAGAGAGGCATTGGAGTGGGTAAAGAGTCTGTGGCTGGGGCAAGAGGGTTCAGAGGGGTCCAAAGGGCCTGAAGGGGTTGAGGGGGGAGCTCCCATCAGGCCCCTCAGTCCTACCAGCCCTCTTTCTCCAGAGCAGTTCGCCATCGCTGAAGAAGTCCTGAAAGAAATCCACGACCGCCTCCAGTTCATGCTCAACGTGGGGTTGCATTACCTGACGATGGACCGCCCCGCGCCGACCCTCTCCGGCGGCGAGGGGCAGCGCATCCGGCTGGCCAGCCAGATCGGCTGCGGATTGGTGGGCGTGCTCTATGTCCTGGACGAGCCCAGCATCGGCCTGCACGCGCGCGACAACCGCCGCCTGTTGGACACCCTGGAGCGGCTGCGCGACATGGGCAACACCGTGGTCGTGGTCGAGCACGACGAGGAAACGATACGCACCGCCGACTGGATCGTGGACCTGGGGCCGGGGGCGGGCGTCAACGGCGGCTGGGTGGTGGCTGCCGGCCCGCCGCAGGCGATCATTGACAACCCCGACTCGTTGACCGGGCGTTACCTGCGCAAAGAGCTGGAGGTGACCTCACCCAACGGCCAGCGGAGGCCGATCAATGGCAAGTGGCTCACGGTCGTCGGTGCACACCAGAACAACCTCAAGGATCTGACCGTGCGCTTTCCGCTGGGGCTGTTCACCTGCGTCACCGGCGTCTCTGGCAGCGGCAAGTCTTCGCTGGTGGCGCAGACGCTCCATCCGGCGCTGGCCGCGACGCTGCACAACGCGACCCAGAAAGCAGGCGAGCACGACCGTATCGAGGGGCTGGAGGAGGTGGACAAGGTGATCAACATCACCCAAGACCCCATCGGGCGCACACCCCGCTCCAACCCGGCTACCTACGTCCAGGTGATGACGCACATCCGCGAGTTGTTCGCCCTGACGCCCGAGGCCAAGGCGCGGGGCTACAAGCCGGGGCGTTTCAGCTTTAACGTCAAGGGCGGCCGTTGCGAGGCGTGCCAGGGCCATGGGCAGAAGAAAGTAGAGATGCACTTTCTGCCCGACGTGTGGGTGACGTGCAACGTGTGCAAGGGCACGCGCTTTAACCGGGAGACGTTGCAGATCCGCTACAAGGGCAAGAACATCGCCGAAGTGTTGGACATGGACGTGGAGGAGGCATTGCAGTTCTTCGAGAACGTGCCCAAGGTCAAGCGCATCCTGCAGACGCTGGCCGACGTGGGGCTGGGCTACGTCAAGCTGGGCCAGAGCGCCACCACGCTCTCCGGCGGTGAGGCACAGCGGGTCAAGTTGGCCAAGGAGCTGGCCCGCGTGTCCACCGGCGACACGGTCTATATCCTGGACGAGCCGACCACCGGCCTGCACTTTGCCGACATCCAGAAGCTGCTGGACGTGCTCCATCGCCTGACCGACGCGGGCAATACGGTCATTGTCATCGAGCACAACCTGGACGTGATCAAGACGGCCGACTGGATCGTGGACTTGGGGCCGGAGGGCGGCGACGCAGGCGGCTACATCGTCGCCCAGGGGACGCCGGAGGAGGTGGCACGGGTGGAGAAGAGTTATACGGGGCAGTTTCTGAAGCGGGTGCTCTAAAATATGATGAAAGAGGTGCGTCATGATCGTTCATCACGACAGTCTGGCAGCGACGCTCGATGCTGTGAACAAAGCCCTTTTCGATGGCCGGTCCCCGTCAAAGGCGGAAAGGGAAGAGGCTGCCAGGTGGATCGCCGGCCGGCAGGTTAAGGGCGGCCGGCAGGCGGGCCTGTTCGCTCCCACGGACGACGATTATCAGGAGGGCGTCAGGCTGTTCACGGGGGAGAGGCTGCGCACGAAATTGGCAGCCAGGAATATCCTCACCACGGAGGCGGCCTGGGCGTTGGTCCTGTTCGGTATGGGCGAGGACATCCTGGAGCGCACCAACCGCTGGCTGCTCGAACAGTGTTTCGCCAGCACCTGCACGGTCGGCGAGTGCGCGCACTCTACCGTCGGCCTGATGCGCTACCTGGCCGCGGGCGGACTGAACGACTCTGAAAAGCGGTTGAACGCCCACATCGCAGTGTTGTCCCAGCATCGGGATGGCAAGGGCCGGTGGGGGCGTTTCCCATTTTACTACACGCTGCTGGCCCTTTCCGAAAGCGACCTCCCAGCAGCCGTCGAGGAGATGCGTTACGCCATACCGGCGTGTGAGCGGCTTTTGCGACGTTCTCCAAAGGGCGACCTGTTTGCCCTCCGCCAGCGGGCTGTTGTGGAAAGGTTACTGTCCAGGTGCTGAGGGGGAGAAACTGTAAGTTGAATGGTTTGAGTAGTGGCAAAGGCCATTTGATCGTCACAGGGGGGTAAGATGACGGAAAGCGAAAATATCGCCATCAGGCAAGTCGGCGACATGCTTGTTGCCGGTATCCGTTTCCGTGGGGAATACGACCAGGTTCCCCAGCGCTTCGGGCAGCTCTGCGAGCAGGTCAAACCCTATGTGGCCGGGAAGGGCATGCTCCTCCATCATTACTTTGACGAAAGCGTCGGCGCAGGCCATGACCTGGAGGTGTGCTACCCGGTCAGCCAGCCGGTGGAGGCCGAGGAAGCCAAGAGCCGAGTGCTGGAAGGCGGCCAGATGCTCTGTGCCCTGCATGTGGGACCGCTGGGCAAGCGAGGAGAGCCGGGCAGCATCAGTGACGTCTGGCAGAGGGTCTGGGACTATGCCAGGCAGCACGATGCCATCCCCGATTGCGTTCCACGTCGCGAGGTCTACCTTGAGGATGCCCAGGAACACGGCGACAACGCAGCACAATACGTGACCGAAGTTCAGTTGGCGTACGCCTTCTATCGTATGGAAAAGCTGGCCGAGAACCTGGAATGCTTTGCCGGGGAGGCGGTCTGCCGGGAGGTAATGGCCGGCAGTGAGAGATTCCCTTTGTGTTCCGCCCACGAGAAGGGGGCATGGTTCAAGGGAGCCATGGAACGGCTGGATTCCTTGATGGCCGACGAGGACACCCGCCGCGACATCATGATCACGGTCGGAGACCAATTTCCGCGGGCGCGGATCCAGATGCTGCGAGACGTCTATCAGCGTACTGGGGATCTGGATGGGCTCCTGGAGATCATGCGCGCCGATCGCACTCTGGGAGATCTCTCCTGGTATGAAGTCCCCGTCCGAGAGGGGAACGTCATCCGCGTCACCAAGGATCCTTATTCTCCCGAAGACTTTCATAAGGCGACCGACGAGAACGAGAAGCGAGCAGCTTACTGCCACTGTCGGCGCGTACGGGAAGCCATCCGGGCCGGGATGAACATGTCCAGGACATATTGCTATTGCGGCGCAGGATGGTACAAGCAACTCTGGGAGGGCATCCTGGGGCAACCAGTGCAGATCGAGGTGGTCAAGTCGGTCTTGCAGGGGGATGACCGGTGCACTTTTGCCATCCACCTCCCTCAGACTTGATCAGTTTCTGGTCTCCGGAAAAGCGTGGCGACTATGCGTGTGGGGGGAGTCTCCTTCCACTGCTTCAGTTGACAATCACATCAATCAGGAGGGTAACATGAACGTCATCGAATCAATTCAATATTCGCTGGGCAATGCCTTTGGCATCCTGGGCCAGGTCACTGCCGACCTGACGCAGGAGCAGGCCGATTGGATGCCTCCCGGCATCGCCAACCCCATTGGTGCGCTGTACTGGCACACCATCTCCGGCGCAGACGAAGTTGTGTACAAATGGTGCAGAGGAGAGGAGCCCCTCTATCAGAAGGACGGATGGCGAGAGAAGGTGCTGACTGTCTCGGCGCCGGAACCGGAGCATGGAGGGGACTATCTGGCCTATATGCGGACCATCCGCGTGAACCTGCCGGCACTCCACGAATATACCAAGGCCGTTGCCAAAGCCACCCAGGGTTGGCTGGCCTCTCTCTCGCCGGAGGACCTGGAGCGCAAGCTCAACACTCCCATCGGCGAGCTCAACCTGGCTCAAATGCTGGAAACCTTTGTGATCTGGCACATCAACGCCCACTGCGGCGAGATCTCTGCGTTGAAGGGCTGCCAGGGCGTCGAAGGCTATCCCTTTTAACGAAAGGCGAACGGGTGGAAGACAACAGCCCAGAAAAACTGGCAGCGGATTTACATGAAGCGCTTGCCGATAAGGAACACCCAGACTTGGAAAAGGCGATGCACCTAGCTTTGACAGACGGGAAGGCACTGAAAGTGCTTCTCGATGGCGTCGTGTCGAAGGACGATGCCTACAGGTACAACTGCTTCAAGGTGCTTCTCCAAACCAGTGAAAGCCAACCGCTGGTTCTGTATCCTGAGTGGGACTATTTCGTCGCGCTCCTGGGCAGCAGCAACGCGTATCATCGTTCTATAGCTGTGCAGATTCTCGCCAATCTGACAGCGGCTGACGTGCAGCACAGGTTTGAAGCGATTTTCGACCGGTATTTTGACCTTCTCGATGATGAAAAGATCATTGTGACCCGGTCTCTTGTATACAATGCGGGAACCATTGCGCGAGCCAAGCCATCTCTGCAGGCAAGGATCGTGGAGAGGTTGCTGGGTATTGATGAAACGCATCACAAGCACAAGGATTTGATCAAGGCCGATGCGATTCATTCCTTTGAAGTGTTCTTCAAGGATTATCCCGACACAGAGCAGATACTGGGGTTTGTTGAGCAGCAGTTGGAGTGCAGCAGTCCGAAAACGAGGAAGGCAGCCCAAGCATTCCTCGATAAGTATGGCAAGTGAAGCCTTGAATGCTGCGTTCACAACAAAACGAGGGGAGGATGCGGAATGCGAGACCTGTTTGCTAAATGCGGTTGCAATTGCGGCCGCTGCCCATCTTATAAGGAAAACCTTCGGACCGACGAGGACAGACAGCGATGCAGCGACGGATGGCACAAATACCTTGGTTTCCGATTGAGTCCTAGCAAGCTCCGCCTCTGCGACGGCTGCCAGGCCCCAGACGATGAGAACCCGGTACGCTATCAGAGCTGCTCTGTGCGGAAATGCGCGGTAAGGAACGGCGTCGAGACCTGCGCCCATTGCTCTGGGTACCCCTGTGAAGACGTAAAGAACCTTCACGAGATCCAAAGGGCAGGTGCCAGGGATAGAATCGCCACCCGACTGGGGACCCCGATACCAGAAGAGGACTATCTTGCTTTTGTTGAACCCTACGAAGGCATCAAGCATCTGGATGAAATCCGGGCCTCCCTCGGCCCGGAAGACATTGTGGAGATGACCAGGGTTTCTGTCGAGCCCAAACCCGTAGACTTTCCCGATGACCTCCCCTTCTCCAAGGAAGAGACGGCGGCGTTTGAAGCCCTTCATCGGCTTCTGGCGACGGTAGGGTGCGCCGATGGGGTCTCATACGCCCGGCAGGTGAAACTCAAGGAGAGGAGACGGCACTTGCTCAAGCTATTGTGGGCGTTCGGACGCTTCGGTGAATTCAAGGAGGAAGGCGGTTCACACCTGGTGATTGACGGCGAGACCTATCTGGCTCAGGGGATACACTCGGGCTACTCAAGGTTGAAGGACTATTGCAAGGCCCTGGAGAAATACGGGGTGCACTGTGAGCATGTCCCATTGACCGAAGAGGGATGGTTGACACCGGGGGGAGCGTTGAGGAAAGAGGGATGGTGCATGAAGATGTCCTTTGACGACGATGCTGGCGGCGTGTCTGCACTAAACGCGCTTCAGAGCTATGCCGCCAGACTCGGGAATTACGGCAAAAGGGCGTTCAGATATTTTTCACAGGCGGATATGCGGGTTTTTTTGGCATGAGCCTGCGCGACCGACAGCGCGCCTATTACTACGACAAGCTAGACAGGCTGTTTCCGGGATTGAGACAGAAGTACGAGCGAATGTTTGGGTGTCGGTATCATTGTGCGGTGCCCAAGCCGACAGGTTGGCGGGGGTGTTGAATGAGCTGTGTGACCGGTACGGAATTGCGACGCGCATGAAGCGGTATGAGCCTGAAACGGGCACTCAGATGAGGTTGTTTTGAGCTGGCTGATTGCCGGATAGTGATGCCGTAAAGGGAGGTTGATGACATGGATAGCGATGTTGAAATCATTGCCGTAGACGCTACGAATGTGGCTCAATATGGATTCTTCTGTTACAAGAGCAAGCCCAAGGCGGAAGGCTATCACCGGAAGCTGGACTGGCTGGAACAGCGGTTTGCGGAGGGCATGAAGATCAAGATATTCTACGAGGACGGGAGGTCCGTAGGGTTCATCGAGTACATCCCCGGCGAGTTCGCCTGGCGGGCTGTCAATGCCGGGGGTTACATGGTCATCCACTGCCTGTGGGTGGTGGGGAAGGGGAGAGGCAAGGGGTACGGTTCGCGCTTGTTGGACGAGTGCGTCAAAGACGCCCGAGAGGCACAGAGGCACGGCGTCGTGATGGTCTCCAGCAGTAGGGTGTGGTTGGCTGGTAAAAAGGTATTCCTCAAGAATGGGTTCGAGGTCGTGGGCCAGGCGCCGCCGTCGTTCGAGCTACTGGTCAAGCGGTTCGACGATGCACCGCTGCCCACTTTTCCTGATGATTGGGACGCGAGGTCGAGCCGCTACGGTTCGGGACTGACCGTCGTCTACTCCGACCAGTGTCCCTATATGCCTGATGCGGTGAAGGGGGTTTTGGAGATTGCCGACAAAAGGGAGCTGGAGGCCCGGGCCGTCAAAATGGAAAGCAGTCGGCAAGTGCAAGAGTCGGCACCGTCGGCATACGGCGTTTTCGGCGTCGTGTACAATGGCAAGCTGGTGACTTATCACTATATGGGCAAGAAAGAACAGGAGGAGTTCTTCAAGCTTTTAGACGAGCATAAGGAGAGGTAAGATGAATACAAAACGACTCATCGTGGCGGGCATTGTGGCCTCTGTCCTGTTTCTGGTGCTGGATGCGGCCCTTGGGACGGCGGGGGGCTTTATCGGGGCGCAGGTCTTTGGGCTGCCCTTTGAACAACCGCCTGGGTTTGAAGCCAAGGTCCAATTCGGGCTCATCTTTGAGCTGATCAATGGCTTCATGTTGGCCGTGATCTATGCCGTGATCCATCCCAGCCTGCCGGGCCAGGGCTGGAAAAAGGGAGTCAGTTACGGATTCCTGGTGTGGGGACTGCGGGTGGTGATGTGGGCCTTTTCCACCTACATGATGACCGACACGCACCCCATCTCGATCGCCATCACAGCGGTTACGGGCTTGATCGAGGTCATGATCCTGGGCATCGTGATAGCCGCCATCTATAAAGCAAAGAGAAACAAGCCAGATGACAGATCTATATCACATTGATCTAGAGCAATTCAGCATCAAGCAATATGACAACTTCTCAATGGAGGCGTTTCATGAAAGTTTGGGCTTATGTTTTCATCACCACAAAGCAACCTCGCAAAGTAGTTCAGGCGATTCGCCAGATACCAGGCGTGGTCAAAGCTGATGGGCTCTTCGGGTCACCGGATGCAATTGCTATTGTGGAAGGGGAAGACATCGCCTCAATGGACGCCGTTATTGACCGTATTGTAGAAGTACCCGAGGTGCTGGGTACCGACTCGAAAGTAGCCCGCTGGATTGAGTAGGCTATATACTTGATCATACTGTTACTGAACATGCTCATTGCCTGACCCGGGAACCTGAAAAAGTCGGTGCAACCGATTTGGCCAGAAGAAAGCGCCTTCGCCGTGGATCACTCTGCTGGCTCTCAGGGTGATCAAGAGAGCCAACGAAGTAGGAAACGAATAGGAGTTGACACAAATGGGAAAGACTGTCTTGAGTATCGTACTGATCCTGGAAAGAAGCCGTTGCAGGAGCGATTTCGGAAACGGTCTACTTCCCGCTTGCGGGGTTTGTGATCAACTGGTTGATAGGGCTGTGAAGGGGATGTGAACAGTGGTTGCCTTGCAAAAACGCCCCATCGGAATGGTTGCTTTCACCATCGTCTGGATCGGCCAGATCGTCTCGCTGCTAGGCACCGCGATGAGCAACTTTGCCCTGACCCTATGGGCCTACGAGGTCACGGGCAAAGCCACCCCGCTGGCTATGATCGGCTTTTTCTTTGTGACACCGATCGTCTTTTTGGGCCCCTTCGTCGGCGTGCTGGTGGACCGCGGCAACAGAAGACTGATGATGATGCTCAGCGACCTGGGTGCCGCGTTGGTTTCCACGATCGTCCTGTTCCTTTACGCCACGGGCAACCTGCAAATCTGGCACCTCTACGTCACCGCCACCATCTCCGGGATCTTTCAGGGCTTCCAGTGGCCAGCTTACTCCGCCGCCATTACCCTGATGCTGCCCAAGGAACAATACGCCCGGGCCAATGGGATGATGGAAATGGCCGGGAATGCCTCCCAGGTGTTTGCGCCGCTCCTGGCCGGGGCCTTGATCAGGCCTTTGGGGCTTGCCGGCATACTGGTCATAGACCTGTTCTCTGCCGCGCTCGCGATCAGCGCGCTGCTCTTTGTCCACATCCCCCAGCCAGCCAGGACCGAGGCCGGCCGCGAGGGAGAAGGGAGCTTTTTGAAGGAGACGGTCTATGGCTTCCGCTACATCTTTGCCCGGCCCAGCCTGCTCGGCCTGCAAATGGTCTTTCTGGTGGGGAACTTTTTCAGTGGATTAGCCTATGCAGTCACTGCCCCGATGATTTTGGGGCGCACCGTGAACAACGAGCTGATCTTTGGCAGCGTGCAGTCGGCTGGGGCCATCGGGGGCGTGGTTGGCGGCCTGGCGATGAGCGCCTGGGGCGGCCCCAAGCGCCGCGTCCACGGGGTATTGCTAGGCCATTTTTGTGCAGGTTTGCTGGGGCAGATGGTGCTGGGCCTGGGGCAGGCATTGCCTGTCTGGACAGCAGGCAGCTTTCTGTGGACCTTCTTCGTCCCCATCATCGACGGGTCCAACCAGGCCATCTGGCAAGCCAAGGTCGCGCCCGACGTGCAGGGACGGGTCTTTGCCGCGCGGCGGTTCATCGCCTGGCTGGTCTTTCCCATCAGCAGTTTGCTGGTGGGTCCGTTGGCTGACTGGGTCCTGGAGCCTGCGATGGCGGAAGGGGGCAGTCTTGCGCCTACTTTCGGCTGGCTGGTGGGCACCGGCACCGGTGCAGGGATGGCGCTGTTGTTTGTCGTCACTGGCCTGCTGGCAGCACTGGCGGGTCTGGGTGGCTACCTCTTCTCTGCGGTACGCAACGCTGAGGATATCCTGCCGGATCACGACATCGTCGCAGCATAAGAGAGCATCACGCTGACGATGACGTCGATATCTTTGATGAACACAAGCTGATGGAGGAACCCTATGACCACTGGCCTGACTCAATGGCTGCTGGAATCAGATGAACCCTGGACCCGCTACCGCACCGTAGTAGACCTGCTCGACCGACCTGAGAACGCCCCCGAAGTACAAGCTGCCCGCGCCGAGATGCTGGCCCACCCCCAGGTGCAGGGGCTCATCACCGAGACCGCCACCTGGCCCGGCTGTGCCCTCCAGCGGCACAACGACGCCAAACACCCCATCTACAAATTCAGCACGCTGGCCGATTTCGGCCTGCGGGCCGATGATACAGGGATGGCTGCCGGCATCGAGGCCGTGCTGGCCCACCAGTCGCCGGAGGGGGCTTTTCAGAGCGTGATGAACATCCACGAGCGGTACGGTGGAACAGGCGAGGACGCCTGGTCGTGGATGCTGTGCGACGCGCCGACGCTGCTCTACGCCCTGCTGGCTTTTGGTCTGGGCGAGGATCAGCGTGTGCAGCGGGCGGTGGAGCACCTGGTGGGCCTGGTGGACGATAATGGCTGGCGCTGCAAAGCCGCGTCCGAGTTGGGCAAATTCCGAGGGCCAGGGCGCAAGGATGACCCCTGCCCCATCGTCAACGTCTTTGCCTTGAAGGCGCTGTCCCTGGTACCGGGATTGCTGGACAGCCCCGCCACGCGCACCGGTGTTGAGATGCTACTCCGGCACTGGGAGCATCAAAGCGAGCGCAAGATCTATATGTTTGGCATCGGCACCGACTTTCGCAAGCTCAAGTACCCCTTTGTCTGGTACGACATTCTGCACGTAGTGGACGTGCTGAGCCGCTTCCCCTTTGTCCACGCCGATCCCCGCTTTCGGGAGATGGTGGAGACGATCACCGCCCAGGCTGATGGGGCCTGCCCTGAGCTTGTCCTGAGCAAAGTCGAAGGGCAAAGTCGAAGGGACGGACGCTACACTGCAAGCTCGATGTACAAGGCGTGGAAAGGCTGGTCCTTCGCCGACAAGAAGACTCCCTCACCGTGGCTCACCTTCCTGGTGCTGCGGGTGCAAAGGCGGATGGGACAGACGGCTTGAGACCAAAAGCCACCCTTGCGAAGGTTCGACTCTAAACCTTCGCAAGGGTTCTCCGTTAATCGTTCCAAAGATGAGTAGTAACGAATTTCAAAGGGAGGGAATCTGATGGACAAAATCATCGCTTACTGTGGACTGATCTGCACCGACTGCCCGGCCTACGTCGCCACCCAGGCAGACGACCGCGCCGCGCTGGAGCAGGTGGCTGCGCAATGGCGGGAAGAGTACAGCGCGCCCAACATCACCGTCGAGTCTGTCATCTGCGACGGCTGCCTGGGCAGTGATGGACGGCATTGCAGTCACTGCTTCGAGTGCGAGATCCGCGCCTGCGGCATGGATCGGGGCGTCGTCAACTGCGCCCACTGTGCCGATTATGCCTGCGAAAAGCTGGAGGGCTTTTTCGGTCTTGTGCCGGACGCGCGAGCTGTACTGGACGGGGTTCGACGCTCGCTGTAGAGAGTCGCTGGCGAAACATCCCGTTCCGCACACGGCGTGGAGGTCTTTTATGCGAAAAGAGGCTTTGCTGCCCAAGCGACTCATCCGTTTCTGCGGAGCCGATTGTAGCCACTGCGATACATACAAGCGTCTTCTGGCAGGGGACGAGAGTGGATTGGTGAATCCCGAAACCAACTATCGCTGCTGCTGGCTTCCTAAGGATTACCCACAGGGCAGGGATTGTGAAATCAGGACGTGTTGCGAGGAGAGAGGTATACTTTTCTGTGGGGAATGCAGTCAGTTTGAGGCGTGTCTCAGGATGAGAGAATTCTACTCAAAGCCTGGTTACGACGAAGCGAGAAGAAGAATGCTTGAGGAAATCGCGAAAGGCGAGACAGTGTGATCGTCAGGGAAATCGAGTGCAAGTCCGTCCTGACCAAATCGGGCATCGAGGGCGTGGACTATGCCCTCAATCCTTACGTGGGCTGCGCGCATGGCTGTGTCTACTGCTACGCCAGCTTTATGAAGCGTTTCACCGGCCACACAGAGGAGTGGGGGGCATTTGTGGACGTCAAGGTCAACGCGGCGGAGGTGCTGGCCCGGCAGATGCAGCGGGCAGGGCGGGGCAACGTCGTCTCCGGCACGGTGACCGACCCCTACCAGCCGCTGGAGGAGAGGTACGAGATCACCCGCGCCTGCCTGGAGGTGCTCACGGCCTATGATTTCCCTGTCTCAATCCTCACCAAATCCGAACTGGTGCTGCGCAACCTCGACCTCCTCCGCTGCCTCAAGGACGTGGAGGTAGGCTTTACCATCACAGCCCTCGACGGCGAGGTGCAACGGGTTTTCGAGCCTCACTCTCCACCGGCCTCGGCGCGCCTGGCGGCCCTGGCAGAACTGGCCGAGGCGGGGATCAAAACCTGGGCCTTCTGCGGCCCGCTCCTGCCTTTTCTCTCGGATGAAGAGGAGCAGATAGACGCTCTCTTCGGAGAGCTGGCGCGGGTGGGCGTCTCTTACATCCTCGTGGACAGCATGAAACTCAGCGGCACGATTGGGGGGAAGGTCAGACGAGTGCTGGAGAGACATTACCCCGACCTGGTGGAGGGCTACCGGCATATCGCCGCCGACCGCAGGCCCTATCACGAGGCGCTGATGGACAGAGCAACAAGGCTTGCCGAGAAGCATGGCCTGGCCTGCAGGGTATGACCATGACCATGGTGGAAGAAAAGCATCTCGCGGGCTGCTGTGGCCTGTACTGTGGGCTGTGCCCCAGGTTCCAGTCGAAAGCCGCGAGCCGATGCCTCAGTTGCCACCTGGGCGAACAACATTCCTATTGCAGCGTCTACCGCTGCTGCGTCGCCAAGCGAGGGCTTTTCACCTGCGCCGACTGTGACGAGTATCCGTGTGAGAGGCTGATAAGGGTGCTGGGCGTGGAGGAGGGCCTGGACAGCTTTGTCAGCCACAAGCCGGCCCTTCCCAACCTGGACAGGACCAGGGAGGTCGGGCTGGAGGCTTATCTGGAGGAGCAGAGGGAACGGCGGTTGCTGGTGGAGCAGCTTCTGGCCGACTATAACGAGGGACGTTCGATGAGCTTTTACTGCGCGGCCTGCGCCCTGATGCCCCCTGGCCTGATCCGCCAGGCGATAGGTGAAATGAAAAGGTTGCTGGCTGGCCAGCAAACGGATGGCTCGGACCTGAAAGCCAGGGCCAAAGCGATGAAGGCCACGATTCAAGACCTGGCCTCGCAAGCAGGCATTGACTTGAGGTTGAGAAAAAAACGTTCGTGATGGATGATGGTCATTGTGTTTGCTCCTTGTAAACGGGTGTGCTATAATGTAAGCATTGAGCAGGGACACAATGAGGGAGAATCATGGACATCACGACCCTCGAGAATTGGCTCTGGGAAGCTGCCTGCAGCATCCGCGGGCCGCTCGACGCGCCCAAGTACAAGGACTATATCCTGCCGTTGCTTTTCTACAAGCGGCTGTCGGACGTATACGAGGACGAACTGGGCAAACTGAGCCAGGAGTTTGGCGACGAGGTGTTGGCCCGCCAACTGGCCCAGGAAGACCGCGCCTTGATCCGTTTCTACATCCCCAACGGTTACACCTGGCCCGAGGTGCGCAAGAGCCCCGTCCGTCTGGGGGAGCGGCTGACCGAGGCCATGCGGGCCATCGCCAGAGAGAACCCCAAACTGACGGGCGTCATTGACATCGTGGATTTCAACGCCACGGCCGCCGGACAGCGCATCCTGGACGACGACAACCTGGCGCGGCTGATGGAGATCCTCAACCGCCAGCGGTTGGGCCTGCGCGACGTGGAGCCCGACATCCTGGGCCGGGCCTACGAGTACCTGCTGCGCAAGTTCGCCGAGGGCTCTGGTCAGAGCGCTGGCGAGTTCTACACCCCCAAAGAAGTGGCCACTCTGATGGCCTACATCCTCGACCCTGAAGAAGGCGAAACCATCTACGACCCCACCTCCGGCTCCGGCGGCCTCCTCATCAAGTCCCAATTGCGCCTGAGGGACAAAGTGGCACAGCGTCTGGGCAAAGAGGTACACGACCTCAAACCGGGCGACGTGCAGCGCCCGCTGCAACTGTACGGCCAGGAGATCAACCACGTCACCTACGCTATGGCCAAGATGAACGCCTTCGTGCACGACATGGAGGCCGAGATCGCCTTGGGTAACACCATGAAGAACCCCCGCTTTCTCTCCCCCCGTGGGCGGGGGGAGTCGGAGGGGGGTGGCAGCCTGCGCACTTTTGACAAGGTGACGGCCAACCCCATGTGGAACCAAAAGTTTGGCACCGAGGTCTATGAGAACGACACCTATGGTCGCTTCACGCGGGGCACACCCCCGGCCAGTTCGGCCGACTGGGGCTGGATTCAGCATATGTATGCCTCTTTGAAAGACAGGGGCAAAATGGCCGTGGTGCTGGACACTGGCGCTGTCTCTCGCGGCAGCGGCAACCAGGGCAGCAACAAGGAGCGGGACGTCCGCCGGACCTTTGTCGAGGGCGACCTGGTGACAAAGGGCGACCTCGTGGAGGCCGTGATCCTGCTGCCGGAGAACCTGTTCTACAACACCACTGCGCCGGGCATTATCATGGTACTGAACAAGGCCAA
>Ga0180438_10004852_pt1 | contig 19109 bp, 10 predicted proteins | sample SS_ome_12_FD_132455 | JGI IMG/M metagenome (GOLD analysis project Ga0180438, IMG submission 132455) | Hypersaline lake sediment archaeal communities from the Salton Sea, California, USA - SS_3_D_2 metaG | ecosystem: Environmental > Aquatic > Non-marine Saline and Alkaline > Hypersaline >...
AAACAAACCTCTTTCAAATCAAAATATAAAATCGTCAGTGAAATTTTTTAAAAGATTTAAAATTTTTAGCATATTATTTCTGTATCCGAGATGTGCTTCAATTAGGGGATCAAAAATAGGTTGTTGGCGCTGATATATCTGTGTAGATCCTTTTAAAACTCCAATTGCGTATTCATTATTCTCATCCAAATCACCTAGCCTTGATTTTAGATTTGGAACCATGTTATGAAAATAATCTCTATATGCCTTAGAATTATCGAGATACAATTTAATTGTATTAACTGTATGTATTCTCGACTGGATAAATGCCTTTAATTTTTTATGAACCCGGAACTGCGTGTTTCTTATCCTCAACGCCTGTCTCAACTTGTTGAGGTGTTACCATATCTTCCGACATATCATAAGGAAGTTGCCACACTTTATCACCCGTTTTATTCGTGAAGAACAGTCTGGATTCTGAAAATTCATCGGCGTGTCCGTTTGCCCAAAACGCATAAAAATCCGGATGCGCATTGACCGGTCGACGGGCATAACAATGGTTGTATGGACTGTTTCGAGTAATGTCCCGTGCTTTTTTCCAGGTTTTGCCCTGATCGGTGCTTACCCAATTCGCCATTTCCCCACCGGTTCCCCATTGTTGAGGACCGGCTTCCGTGGGTCCAATAATACGCCAGGTACCATCCGCCTCAATATAAAGCGAGCCCATATCATAATTATGAGTCGAACGTGTCACTTCATGAAACAGCCACTCAGAACCATTCCAATGGGCAATCGTCCAGATGCGGGGTTCACCTTTAGGGCCAGGTTGATGATAATTGCTGGTCATGTAAAGCAACACAGGATTCCCGTCGGCATCAAAATTAATATCCTTTAGATAAACCAGTCGACCTTCCCTTTGATAATCACGAATCAAGGCCGGGTTATTTAATCCGCTGACCGGTGTTTCTACCGGTGTCCCTTCAACGGTTGTCCACGTTTTCCCCATATCCGTAGTTTGCAGAAAATAAAGATTGGTGCGTTTATCCACACCGCCAGGATGCGCATTAAACGCCGTCATAACTTTTGCGCCGCATTGATTCGTCATTTGATAATGCCCCTCAGTGGCCAGCTTTTGGTCTTTAGACCAATTTATGCCATCAGCACTTGTGCTCCAATACAATTCACGCCCGTTTGTATATTTGGTAAATAACAAAAGGAAGCCATTATCATCAAAATAGATTGGCTGAGGATAGGTAAATTCACCTTCCCGAACCTGCACGAGGCTGTCGATTGAAAACGGCTCAGCGCTTTTATAGATATAACCCGGTCTTACATTTCCCCGTCCGCTAACAAAAATCCATAAATACCACGCTTCATCGATTTGAATAGAGGGATTGTCATGTGGATCATTGACGCCTTTTTTAGCATGAATGGCCACGGGTTTGGGTACCTGTCCGGTCGTGTGATCGTAATAGGAGAGCATCGCCAGCAGCTCACGTTTTTCCGGGACAGTGGTTCCACCGTAAACAAAAAATGTCTTCTTCGCTGTTTCCGAATAAATCGCTAATGGATGGTGCTTGGCCGTGTAAGTACCCAGACCACCCGAATATTTATCACCGTATTCAGACTTTTGACCAAGCTCGAACCAGATCAATTTGTAGCCAGCTATTCTTTGACCGGTAACATAAACATCGTCCTGAGCAAAGCTTTGGCCGCATAAAAACAATCCGGAAATGATAAGTAACAAATTTTTGCTCATTTAATTTCTTTCCATCCTCCATAAGTTACGATACTACCAAAAAAGTGGTTTTGAGATTCAACCTTTAAGCCTGCTCCCTCTGTTGACGGAGAGGATTAAGGTGAATTTTTAAAATCAGGGAATCTCAAAACCACTTTCACCTTCAAACATTTCACTTGAATAAACAGGATGTTATCATTATTGTTTCAGATTAGGATCATTTCGAAACCTTGGCAAATCGCCAAGATAATCTTTAATTTTCAAACTGAAGAATCCGTTCAGGCCTTCTCTAACCCACCATTGTCTTAAGACAACTGATCTCAAAAAGGATAGCATGGAAAGTGGTAATGCTATTATTGCGATTGAGATATAAATATAGCCAGCGCTTTTCCAATAAAATAATAGCCCTATAGAAATAAAAGCGACTAACAAAAATCCGAAAGAGAGGTTTCGATACATGATATGAAATGCTACATAAGACTCAATTTGATTCATCAAGGGGCCGCCAAATTGCCTGATATATGGTAAAAGCCTAAAGTTTGCCGCTGGGTAAGGTGTGGGTCCAATATGTTGCTTTACGATGTATGACAAACGATCATCATAGTTCATGTTAAGAAACTCTTCTTTGCCAACCAAAACGTCAATCGTATCGAAATTCTGAAGGAGCTTTTTTTCTAGAAACTTGTAATCTTTTCTAAAGATTTTGCACAGTATTTTAAAGTATCCAAAAGTTAATCCTGAGATGGAACCGCCGACAATTGTACTGGCAATAAATAATAAAAGCGTACTTATTGAAAATAAATCCTTGACTTTGCCTAAGTTGTAAGCTTGAAGTTCTGCGGCTGGAGTAAAAAGTAAAAATAAGCAAAAAAGAATTGGCACACCAGAAATCAGGGAAGAGAATAACTGGTAGGGGCTGAATGCGTATTTAAAATAATCCATTTTTTTCTCAAAAATATAGGAGAAACACAATTTTCACGATTTAGTTTTATAAACGGAGAAAACTATGCTCATCGGTACGAACATAGGAAGCACTTCAAAAAATTAAGCCCAAAACTCCCTGCAAATATTCAAGCGAAGCTAGTTGCATATTCTCAACCTCCTTTAGAATGTGCGGGCCAATGTAAGGACTAAGGGACTCCAAAGTAACAATTTCAATCCGATGTTGTAAAAGGTCTTCAAGGAAAAAAGACGGCTTCATAAAATTATCAAATGTCTTTTGATTCGGTTCGAATTCCACCAGTAAATCAATATCACTATCCTTGCGCTGTACTCTGTGATTAAAAGACCCGAATAATCCGATTTTTTTTACGCCCAGCGCTCTCAGATGAAATTGATTCTGTTGAAGCACGTTAATATATCCTGTTTTGTCTCAATTATAGGTTGCATCTTACTCCTTAAAGACATTTAGATTCGCAGTCGAAAGTAATAACTTCCAAAACCGCAAACAGATACCAAGATAAAAACAACAACTCAAAATTAAGCTCTGATATTGATTTGAAATTAAGCGGTTTTGTTAGGTTGATTACTTTGTAGTGGATTATTCTCCTACATTTCGGCGACGCTTACATCCTTAAACACGAATGTTATGCCCTTTTTCTTCCGCAGGAGCTAAACATACCTGAACCCAGCTCTAATTGGTTTCTGGCGAACTGGAAGCAGAACCATCCACTGAATTGGTAGAGACCTCGTACCGACCGCTGTGCCCACAAACGGCCGTGAAATGCTCTGATTGATGCGAATTACGCCAAAGTTGCTTCGGCCGTCACTTGAAGAGGTAACACAAACCGCCTGATTCTTGTAGAATAATTTGATGCGAAGGGGCGTTGACAATTTTTAAAAATGAATCGATGGGGGAAAAGAAGAAGTACGTCTTTAAAGGCTGTTTCGATTGAACTTAATGTCTTCACCGATCATTTTCAACTTTAATCAATGGTTTTTTCGTGAAAACGATTCCAACTTATCTACCAAATTGAGACTTTTCCAACTAATCCAGTCCTGGATGGATTCCTCAAATATAATGTTAAGGTTACGGCGGCTGAGTTCCACCCTGAATTGTATTACGGCTCCGCTGCGCTCAGCGCAATAAGAATTCTTTGATCGTTTTCGTTAGGTATAAATGGACCATAACTTGTTCATAAAAAATTGGTACTTTTGAATATCAATTTTTCAGTTTTAATTTGAAGCATATTTAAGAAGACGCAAACCTTCCAATCGCATAACTTCGGGATATAGTATTTTATAAATATTACAGTTTGGAGACTTGACATCATATCTGCCTGTCTCTCTGAAGGTAACTAATGGGCAACCACCTGCACACCAATATTTCCAATCGCAAGAATGACAATCTTCTTTCTCTTCAACCGATAGATTCTGAATACCACTTTTGTCCGCACGAATAAATGAAAGGGGATCTTTGACATTAGTGGTTGTAACGGGTTTGCTAATTTGCATCTGACATTTAGATACTTGCCCTAAATGATTAAATACAAGGTAGCTATGTCCGACACTACATGTACGTAAATGAGGAGCAAATAGATTTGATTGATCAACTAGTGAAGTAAGCAAGCTACGACGCGGGAGATTGGTTTCGATCATTTTGTAAGCATCTAACATACCAGAGACTATTGTTTCTTCTTCCAATCTCAGATCAGAATGACAGGAAGAAAATTTATTTTCACGGTAAAAATTAAAAGTAAAGGGTAAATCGCGCTCTAGTAACCAGTTAGTTAACTCTGATAACCGATTCGAGTTTCGTCCCGTAACTGTTATGGAGATGTCAGGAATTAGTCCATTTTGTAAGGCAAGATCTATTGAGAGTTTTGCCACATCAGTAGCGCCACGTCCATTTTGATAAAAACGTTGCAGATCATGATATTCTTCTAGTTCATCCAATGATATCATCAAACGTAAGTCTAGAGATTGCATCGTCTTGATTATTTCCGTTGATAAAAGGGTGCCATTACTGAGAATAATACCATCTAAATGGATTTTATGTTGATCAGCAAGAGAATGAGCATATCGATGTAAATCCTTAATCAATCCAATTCTTAAAAGCGGCTCGCCTCCACTGTATTTAAATTTTACTTCTTTGTAGTTGTTGATTATTGCGGATCGATAGGTAGCATCAATTGCTGCTCGACCTCTTTCCTCAGACATATCAACACTTTTGTGAGGAAGATAACAATAAGCACATCGAAGATTGCAGCGATCAGTAATGTGAAGCCAGGCTGTTAACTTCTCTACCACTTCAGAAAAAATTGGAGAACTGTATTTATTAGAGATTAACAAACCATTCAAAATCATTCTTCGGAATGTATATTCTATAAGCTCATTACCCCATGTCTCAATCCATGCTGATGGAATGTCATCAAAAAAATTAGGTGTTCGAAAATATTCAAGGATTTGCATCGCTTTCTTATTTAAAACGGAAAACGACTTGCTTAGAGGGGACAATACTGCGTAGTGATTACTGTTTACTGCTTGTTCAATTAGTTTTTGATATTTCAGAAAGGGAACACCAGATATCTGGTCTTGAATAAGTTCATTCTTGACAAAAATTATAGGTGAACAGGCATCGCACTGGTTTACCACAGGAGTTATATTTTCTAATTGAGATATAATTCTGGGTGAATTAGCAACTATCGCTTTATAAGTTCTCATTAGTTTTTTCCTTTCCAATTTGCCCACTTGAACATGATTTCCAACGCCGTACTATAGTTAATATTTTCCGATTCTTTCTCATAAATGAAATCTTTCATATCTTGACCGGCGTTGCGGATGATTTCGCTGTCCGTCAAGTGAAAATCCTCTTCAATAATAGCCAAACGTGTAATAATATCTGTGCGAGCATGTGAGCCGTGTTCAACAACAAGAGGAATGCCTCGCTTAAGAAAATCGACAATCATAGGGATTTTAGAATGATCATTCTGTAAGAAGGCTAGCTTTGCCAATCCTAAATATGCGATGCCTATGGAATTTTTATCGGGATTATTAAATTCCTTCTCACATTCTTCTACTTGTTGTTTAAATTCAACAAGCCTGTGAGATTCTCCTTTTTTAGCAGCAATGCTTATCAGACGTGCGATCGAGCCTAGCCAATAAATATAATCAGGAATTCTTTTCGCATAATCAAGACTCTCTAGCATTGTTTTCTCGGCAAGATCCCATTCATGGCGGTTCATATATATACGTGAAAGTCGATTGAGCGTCATAGCTTTAATATTTACTGCGCCAATTTCAAGTGACTTTTTAAAATCTCTTTCGGCTTGATGATATTCTTCTATATCAAAAAATTGAGCTCCCCGCCAGGAATATATTTGGCCAATCCAATCGTTTAAACGCAATGGCTCAAAAATGTTAAGAGCTTTCTGAAATGCATCGAAAGCTAATTCAGATAGATCGCTTCGATAATAAACAATTCCCAAAACCAAATATCCAGCCCCCAACCCAATATCATTGGCGGTCTTTTTCCAGTGCTCGATTGCAGTATGCGCTGTATCTATTGCAGCTTTACGTGTACGGTTTTCGTTTGAAAGGACGAAAGCATAGTTATTTAAAAGTTGACCGTAAACCTCTGTAAGTTCCTTACGATCAGGGCCTCCCTCCTCTAAACATAAGTTCCTAGCCTCTCGATAGAATCTTTGTGCTTGATCCAAATCTCCTGTCAGCCTGTGTGCCCAACCGAGAGCATTTTTTGATTTGATTTCGAGAAGTTTGAGATTGTTTTCCTCACAAGCTTTGACAGCTTTGGTAAAATCCAGAATGCCTTTGCGTACTTCTCCTAGACGAATTTCTGCATTCCCTTTTAAAAGAAGTGTATCAATCTTAAGCTCAATAGAAAGCTCACTCCTCTTTAGAAGTTCTTCGGTTGATTTCTTTGTTATATCGAATTCACCATTAGCGAAGGTCTGTTGCCCTCTATGGAAATCCAGAATACAAATTTGCGACTTAGACAATTTTGTAGAACAATTCTGTAATATATCAATAAACCGTTGGCGTAGAGCAAGACGAGTTTCTTTAGTCGCTTCCTCAAATATTTCCACAAAAGTTTCTATTCCATTTTCAATATTAGTAATTAATGTATGAATAAGAAGTTGTTCCTTCAGAGCCCATAATTGCTGTTCTAGTTCCTCCAATCTTAGAGAGATTTCGAAGGCTGTGTTTTCTTCCTCACCGACCATTTGGTGTTCTAACTTATTAATCTGAATTGTGAGATAAGCAATTTTATTCTTGAAGTGTTCCATTGCTTGCTCACTGTACCAAGTTCGACGATCTTCTTTCGCAGTCACTCCTGGCCAAACATAACTATTGACCATATCCCGCATCAAATCATGCAAAGTTATTGAATTATTGGGTAGCTGTTTTACAAAAGGATACTCCTTTGCCTCTTCAAAAAGCTCTTGCGCACTTCTGCCGTTTGCTATAGGAGAAATCATATCCACATCTAAGGGGTAGACATGTGCCATCATCAACACTAACTCATCCATCGGTGACCGTAGATCTTTAATATGGCTAACTAATTGTTGTTTAAATTCTTCTTGGTAATTTTCCATCTGTTCCCGTGAAAGTTCAGTTAGAACTTCCAAGCTACTCTTAACCAGCCAATCTAGTGATATTCCTCTTGCACGCCATTCTACAGCAAGATCCAGTAGAATAGGAATTCCTCCTGAAAGGAGGATTAATTTGTCCGCCAAATCAGATTCGGTTTCAATGTGCTTTATCTTTTCTTTTTCCTCTAAATACAGCCGACTATCTCTTTCCGATAAAGGTTTTAATTCAATTAGTCTTACAAATTCACTTCCTACTTTTGGTTGCAATGATTCCCAAATCATTTTTGCATTACGCCCTGCCAAAAGTACGATTACATTTCTAAGCCTGGGCAGTATCGTTTTTAAATCTTGCCAAATCTCTTTGCCTTCTTCAAATTTATCTGTTGTATCAAAGAACAAAACAATGCGCGTTTCCTCAGAGACTCCATTAAAACAATCACTAAAGATTTGACGTACACGCTCTTTTTCCTCTTCTAATCTTTCAGTGCTTACACCAACCACTTGGATCTTTCGATAATCCACTTCAGATCTTAAATAAGAAGTGAAGTGTTCTTGACCTAGCATCTGTGAAATTTTGCGACGCATGTTTTCAGGAATAAGGAGCGATATATCATCAAAATCTAAAATTTCTGTGACTATAAGATTTTCAATCTCACTTGTGGAATATGAATTAAAAATCTCACGAATTAGACGAGATTTCCCAATTCCGCCTGCGGCATGAATGCAAATAACGTAGCGAGTATACTTTGTTCCTATTAGTTTGTCAATCAAACTAACTTCTTTCTCGCGGCCTATAAATGATATTTGTCTATCCATTTTATCATCTCCAATATTGTAAAGTTAAGACATAATTTCCATTAGAAACTTATCAAAAGGAAGTTGAGGAAAGAGATAGTTAAAATTGAAATTAAATTCCCAGTCTTTTTTCAGAAGCTGTTCGAAGGTTGTAATAATTTCTCTTGAAGCAGCAAATGATCTTAAACGATTAAAAATTATTCTTGAGTTATTGATATAATCATTAATGCTACTTTGTCCCTTGCACAAATAAACTTGTAATTCTTGAAAAAGTGTTTCGATTGCAATAATCTCAGGTCTATAACATTCTGACATCTCAAGCTGAGATTTATAGAAAAAGATAGATTCTTGAGATGCTGCAACAAATTGATTCGTTGCTGTCTTCCGCATTCTTATTGCGAACAGCCGTCTAGTGATATCATCTTTCAAGAAACCTTCAATATTATCGACCAAATAAGTCCGTAGGAGATGATTTTCCAACTCATGTTCATGTTTTAGCCAGTTGATTAATCCCTTGTGAATAAAGTGTCGTAACAATACCGTATTAAAACGGCGTATTATACTCAGAGTATCAAATATTGTTAGCAAATTTTGAGGGATACCCTGTCTAATATATTCAATAACAGGTTCTACTATGTTACGATAGTATTCATTTTCTCTAGATTCGATGACTCTAATAGGTAATCCAAAATCACCACTTATCAGTATGTCAGCCATGCATCCGGGATGTCCACCAGTATAATACATCAGATGAGCCGCAAATTGTCTAACGTATTGAGCAGCCATTTTCAGTTTGTATCGGTAATTAAAGTCAATAACGGTTTGATGAACCGAGTCAAAATCGAATGGTGTCAGCACTAGAGGTGTTAATGGAAGTATAGAAGATAATCGTCTCCACTCAGTTTTGTATCGTCCAGAAAAAATAGTTCTGAGTGGAACAGATTTCTCAGCATTTCTCAAAACTTCTTGAATTGCGGGAACAAACTGTTCCAAAAACAGTTTTGCTAAATTTTCACTAATCGACTCTATCTCATCAACAACCAACAGTACTTTGTTTTTTTGTTTTTGATTTACTGCCTCAAGGATTCTTAACCCAACTTCACTTCCGAGTGTGAACGCATCTGAGTGTTCTACGCTCTGAGGCAATTGCTTGCCTAGCAATTCTAATATTTGCAAAGCTAACATTTGAACTGTAAAAGAATTTTGGCGTGACAGTTTCACGTGAATGCAAAAAAAAGTTTCTTTCAATTGAGATATTACTTTTTCAAGAAGTCGTGTTTTTCCATATCCCATCGGAGCACTGATCAACAAATACGGCGCGGGAAGTGTTTTTGTGATATCCCTTATTTCGTCATTTCTGTTTGTAAAATCAATTTCGATTGTGCCATCTGTTATTTTAACATTAGCCACAAATACGAGCTCTCGTGGGTTCTTGTTGATAGCTAGTAACTTGGGGGTATCTTTCTCATCTAAGCTTTCTAAGTCAATCTCTAAACAGCCTAACTCAAACGCAGTCTTAACATCTCTACCAAACCCAAGAGCTTGATAGAAGGCTATGGCGAAACTGATCGCTGCCGAATCTCCTATTGCTTTGGACATACCAATGACACAATCAATGTGCTCTGCTATAGCCTTAGCCTGCTGTTCAGTATAACAGGCATTGAGTACTACGCATCGAATATTGTCTTTAAGTAGTGAGAACAATTGACTTAGTGCATGACTGGGAACAGGTTGGCTGTTTCCTTGTTTATCTTCCAAAATGATCTCACTAGATGGGCTTCCATGACCGCTGAAATGAACTATATCGGGCTTATGGCGGAGAAGATAACCCTGGAGATCAGAAATACGAACAGCCCAATGCTGTTTAATATCGAAATTGTCACGAAATTCAGCGCCGCGCAATGCTTGGTCTATACCTCGCATCTCTTTATCTAATCCGAGCTTATTTGTGTTTGGAGGATTCGCAGCTAAAAACAAGATTTTGATAAGTCCGTCCATTTTTGTTGTTTCCTATTTAAATATTTCAGCGTTTTTTCGCCTAACACAACAAACATATCGTTTTCTAATTAAAGAAATTACACACTCAGAGATCACAGTAAATTTGGTTACCCCCTATTAGAAGCCTCTCAAATGGGCGTAAGTTTCTCAAGTAAAAGTGTGCATTTTAAAAATTTAGAAATTTTAAAAGATTGATTATAAGATACATAAAATCAGTAATTTATATGGTTTAAAATTTGCCCAAAAATTTCCTCTCAAAAGGCTTGATTTCATCAACGTTTTTTCATATTTTTTCAATATGAAAAGACAAAAAACAAAGCGATTTAACCAGCACATCTTGCTTCTCACAACGTTTGATGTGAAAACAGAGGAGACCATTGCGGTCTCGGTGTTTTTCCATTATATTTGCGTTGCCAAATTCGAATGGCAAAAACGTGATGAGCGCAAAATAGCCGCAGTGGAACTGGTTGAGCATGGTCATGGCACTATTGATGAGGCCGCCCAGATTTGTGGATTTCACCGCAACAGCGTCAGTAAATTCATAAAAATCAAAAATACACTGGGCATAAAGGCTTTAACCGAAGATCATCGGGGCTTAAAAAAAGCCTTAAAATACTTTGATAACGTTCTGGAAACAATCCAACTGTTGTTGGCAGAACACCCGGATTGGACCGACCAGCAGATTGCGACGACGGCCTCTGAAAAGCTCAACATGCCGATTGCGCGCAGTAGCGTTGCCCGGATTCGAGTTTCAGCGACTTCCTCGGAGGAGGAAGACGCACCGATTGCCAAAGACCGGCTGCTCGAATTAAATCAAATGGCCGAAACCATCGACCGCGAAAAAAATGATGCCTGGCAACTGGAATTAAATTTCGAGGCCGATGAACAATTCAAACAGAAAAAAGAGCAATTGGAACAAGTTGAGCCGATAAGCTCAGCAAATCCAACCGAACAACGATTCATCGAACGCTTACAACAGGGGCAACGCATTCCCTTTGCGGGGAGTTTGATGCATCATTTATTCTTGAATGAAGTTGGTTCTGAAAATTTATTTCATTGTTTACCCCTGATAAAAGGCAATACCTATCAATCAGAGGATATTTTGTTAAGCTTATATTTCAGTCAGGCCATTGGACTAAAGTCGATTGAAGCGCTAAAGCTCATCAATTCTCAGGATTTCGGTTGTCTTTTGGGTATGGAACGTAGCCCGGACAAAGATGTTATCCGTCAAAAATTAAACCACTTGGCCGAGGAAAAATATAGCGAACAATTAATCGACGGCTTTGCCCAAATCCTTTTAAAGCAGTGCCGTATCGACGAAGAAGTCTTTTTCATCGATGGTCACTTTTTACCCTACTATGGACTGAATGTCATTGCCAAGGGTTATTATACGGTGCGACGTTTAGCAATGAAAGGCAACGAGTTATATGTCATCAGCGATTTAAACGGCCGTCCGCTCTTTTTCATCACCGAGTCGAATGAAATCGATTTTCGCCCCATCATCAGTCAAGCCGCTGATAAACTGATTGAATTGGGTATCGAACGTCCCATTATGTCGTTTGACCGGGGTGGCTACGGCGTACGCTTCTTTGGTGAACTGGGTGTAAAAGCGGACTTTGTGACCTGGGCTAAATATTTAAGCGACCATTCATTGCAGCAAATAAGCGATGATGCCTTTACCGAGTCCCTGGAATTAAACGATAACAGTTATGTGGTGGCTGAGCAAATCCGTGAAGTTTCTGAATCGCGTCAAACTGCCCTCAAAGAAGATCGCCAACAACCCATTAAGCTATCGTTACGCTTGGTGGTTATCGAAAATACCCAGACGAAGACACGAACGGGTATTTTTACGAATAATCGGAATAAACCCGCGGCGAGAATCGCTTTTTATATGCTCAACCGTTGGGGGTGTTCGGAAAATTTATATAAAGAATTGATGGCTCAATTCAATTTAAATTATCATCCCGGTTATGATATTGAAGAGTTGGAGGAGCAGCCGTTGGTTGACAACCCGGACATTGTCTTGACCAAAAAGGCGATTCAAGTGTTAGGCCAGGAAATTGAACAACTCCAAAAAGAGCAAGCGGACATCCAAAATCGACTCAGCCGACGAAAAGATAAACGTCTGGAAAATAAATTAGCCGTGATTGGCAAAGAACTTGAAGAAAAACATCAGGATCGCCAAAATTTTGAAGAACAACTCAAATCGCTCCCGGAGAAAGTGTCCATTGTCGAACTCCTCAAAGGCAAACGAATGAGTCGGTGCGACCTGGAGAAAAAAAGACTTTACGATTTTATGCAATTTATGCTAATACACTCCTACGAACGATTGCAAGAGCTGTTCGAACCCTTTTATAAAGACCGACGCGATATCAAGCCGGTATTGCGAAGGATTACCCGTAGCTCCGGCTTTGTGAGGCTGATAGGCGATACCTTAATCGTTTTACTCGACCGAATTGATTTTTATAAACAGCGACGAGCTGCTGAACAACTTTGTCGGCAATTAAATCGCATGAACATGGTTTTAAATGGCCGGGTGAAAATGAAATTGTATTTTTATATCTCCAAGTTTTAAGCACTTTTCTTCTTTAGAAAAATTTCGATTTACGATGATCTCTGAACACTACACATTTGATATTTAATTCTCTTACATGAAGCCTTCTGAAACCTAAAACTTGTTTCCTTTTTTTACAACGAAACTTTTGTACAAATCCATCTCAGTACTTTCTGACCAGCCACTTTTTAGATTTTTTGAGATTTCTTTGGTAAAATCTACACAAGAGTTGCTCATGACATGACAGTAAACATATTTTTATAGGTCCGATGACACAACCTCACGATGATAATTCGCACAACATCTTATTGCTTCATCGAGCTTATTTATCGAAATGATCATCGCTGCGTTCGCATATTTACGGATGAAAATTCTTGCTTTCCGAATCATCGTGAGGATTTCTTTCCTTGAAACTGTAATCAGTGACATATTTATGCTTTTACGCCAATTTTTTATAAAAAACTAAAATCGGAATGTTGATATACATAATCTTAGTTTTTTCCTCAGATAAAGTGAGACCACATACCTCAAGGAATTGACTTTCTCTTGGTAAAACATTTTTCTACAGATTCAACTTTGATTTTCCTGTAACGATGAAGGTGCCCATAGTTCGGTCAGAATTAACTCTTGAACGGGGGATTATTGATGGCTGCTTATTATTAAAGTAAATATATTTCTTTATCCAGTGAATGAATGATTGTTCCGTGCTACAGTTATGATGTTTCCTGCGAATCGCCGTTTGTACCTGGTCCAGCAATTCCGGTTTGTTCCGGATCGTATTTGGTGGTTGGTCTGGCAATTTCATTTCCTCCAACAAGAAATGAAAAGTAAATAAAAGGGTAGCTGAAATTACACTCAGTTTTTCAAAGTGTCAACGGAGAAGGGCGCGTTGTTTTGTTTGGATTGTTAGTTAGTCAAAAATAAATTACACAATTTTAACGTAAATGTCAATAAAAAAATGAAATGTTTTAATTATTATTTTCTTGTTGCAGATTTAAAGTTGATATTAGGAAACAAACCGGTCATTTAAATTTCATCTTTATTTGAATAAAGTCGCTCAAGACTTCATAAATGAAGGATTACACTTCACAAAAGTCAAACTTAATCTGACAAAAGATCCAAATGAGCTCACAAAAGTCGATTGATACTTCATAAAAGTCAGATCACAGGTCACAAAAGTTAATTGCCATCTGAAAAAAAATCCTCGTAATCTGATATAAGATCCAAATGAGGTCATAAAAGTCGTTCGACACTTTATAAAATCCAAATTACAGTTCATAAAAGTTAATTGAAACCAAGGATTCAATCGCTTGTTTGAAAGCAAAATACTAAAATGAAATCCCTTGCAATTTTCACCAAATTCATGTATAATCATTCTGGAAAGATTCGAAAGCAGGACTTTTCAGAAAGAATACGTTATGAAAATCAGGGAATCATTTGTTCTGAACGGCTTTGTATTCAGCGGCATTTATTTTTACCTGTGGCGCGGTATTAATCCGGCGTTATATTACCAGTGGCAGGAACCGGTTTTTTTGTTTACTCCGGAATTTTTTCAACGATTGGTTCGGTTTCCGGGGGGCTTGACCGAGTATGCTGCGGCCTGGCTGGCGCAATTTTATTATTATCCCTGGCTGGGAGCGCTGATCATCACCGGCCTGCTGACGGTGGTTGCGATTCATACAAAATTTATCCTTGATTCCTTTCTCAAAAGTAACCTGAACCGGTTTTTTCAATTGGTTCCGGTGGTACTGCTGTTAGTCCTCCACAATAATTACCTGCATCCGCTCGCCTGGTCATTCGCTTTTCTACTCGCAGTGAGTTTTACCCGGCTTTATCTAGTGGCCGCCCGCCGATCAGGCTGGTTCAGGGGGAGCCTGGCATTCATCTTAGCGGGGGGACTGTATTACGTGGCTGGCGGCGCTTTTTTATTATTTTCGATGGTCGGTGCGCTGTATGAATGGTTTTGTAAGAAAAACCGGTGGTTGAGTCTCGGTTTTATTTTTTTTCTGGTGGGTTTTCCAGTGCTCTGGCGGCAGTTGGTGAATTATTTACCCTGGCGAGAAGCCTTTTTTTCACTCATCGCTTTGGAACAGGCAAACCAGCCGGCCTTCCTGACTTATGTTTTGTACGGCTTTATTCCCGCTGCGATAATATGGCTTGTCATTGCTCAGCGAAAGTTGCCCCGGCTCAAGCGGTTTTCACCGGTAGCTTCATTTTTCGAAAAGCGGTTTATCAGACGGTTGGCTTACGTGGCGTTTATTGTCGTAGCAGGCGCTTGTATTTTCCTCTCGCGGGACTTAAAAACCAGAGCAATCATCGAGATTGATTATTTCGCGCGGCAGCATCAATGGGAACAGATTCTGGAACGGGCTTCCCAACGGATGTCAGGGTCGGAGCTGATTGCCTTTCATACCAATCGCGCGCTTTTTCACACGGGTCAATTATTGGAGCGCCTGTTTGCCTTTCCCCAAACCTGGGGAGTTAAAGGATTGATTTTTTCCAAAGAGTTCAGTTTTCAGGTCCCGTTGCGGCGCAGTGATCTGATGTTCGAATTGGGGTATGTCAATGAGGCCCAACACTGGGCGCACGAAGCCTTAATGATCTGGGGAGAAACACCCTGGATTCTGCGACGATTGGTGCAGGTGTATCTGGTAAAAAATGAAATCAATCCCGCCCGGACCTTTCTGAATAGCCTGAAGCAAACGTTTCATTGGCACCTTCCGATTCCGCCGGATTTGCCGATTGGTGTTGACAGCTTACAACGCCACTTCGTCCCTGAAGTCAAGCATTTACAAGCGCAGCAGCCTGTCCGGGATTTTGTGGTGAATGCGGATTATCCGCGGCTGGATTTACTAAATTTAGTACAGCGTCACCCTCAAAATAAAATGGCCGTTGAATATTTAATTGCCTTTGATTTATTAGCCGGCCAATTGACCAGGCTGATGGATTATTCAAAATATTTAAAAGACTTGGGCCATCAACATCTGCCCCGTCATTTTGAAGAAGCATTATTGATTTATATGGCCAAAACCGGCGAACAAAATTTGGCTTTGCCGGCTGGTTGGCACATTCGAGCAGCTACTTTTCAGGATTTTGTTCGCTTTAATCAAATCGTTGCACAACACCAGGGGAATGTAAATCTGGCGCAAGCCGATTTGAAAAGGGAATTTAAAGACACGTATTGGTACTATTTGTTATTTTTAAAACCAGCGGAATGATCTTATTCTTTCAAAAAATATTTTATCACAAAGCGCCACGGAGCAAGCAGAGAGAGCACGGAGAAAAGCACGAACACCAACTCCGTGAACCTCGGTTTTCTCCGTGCCTCTTTGTAAAAAAAGGCCTTAACTGATAGCTCTAATTACAAAGTAGTCAATATTTGATAATAACCTTTTTTTGAAAGCGTCAATCGTGATTCACTTTTTGTTTCATAAGCTCATCGTTTTTCTTCTCTTTTTCCTTTTATGTGTGCGTTGTCAACCGACAGTTGATTTTGACCCGGCATCAGCCCAACGGATTTCAAGAAAACCACGCATCACACCTGATTACACGGATATTGTCATTCCGCCGAACATTGCTCCGCTGAATTTCATTGTCCGCGAATCGGGTCGGAAATATTGGGTAAAGATTCACGCTACTCACGGGAAACCGATTCAAATCTCGAATTCTACCGCCAACATTCAGATTCCTTTAAAGCAGTGGCAAGCATTGCTTACCCTGAATCAGGGAACTGATTTTTTTATTGATATTTACGCTCAAGACACTTTGGGCACCTGGCACCGTTTTCAACCGATTGTTAATCACATTGCCTACGAAAAAATTGATCCTTATTTGGTCTATCGATTATTATTACCGGGATTTATCAAGTGGAAGGAAATCGGGATTTATCAGCGTAATCTTGAAAACTTTGAGGTCGCCGAGATTTTGCACAACCGCTTTCTGCACAATGCCTGTCTCAATTGTCACACGTTCGATCCAACCGGTAAAAAAATGCTGCTGCACCTGCGGGCCGGACCAGGCACGGGAATGCTTTTAAGTCACGGGGAGCAGGTAGTGAAAGTGAACACGAAAACGTCCTTTACGGGTCATGCCGCCTACGCCTCCTGGCATCCGGCGGGGGGATGGATTGCGTTTGCCGCTATTAATGTGCACCAATTCTTTCACGCCACCGGTGAGAATCGTGAAGTATTTGACACGGCTTCGGATATTTTTTTATATCACATTGATTCAAATCTAATTACGACTTCGCTTACAATAGCCGGTCCGAAATGGATGGAAACCTATCCGGCCTGGTCGGCTGACGGGCGCTATCTTTATTTCTGTCGGGCACCGCAATTTGACACCGCGCTGCATTTTTCGGAACAATACCACCAGATTAAATATGACTTGTGCCGAATTGCTTTTGATCCTGAAGCAGACACCTGGGGCGAAGTGGAAATCCTTATTTCAGCCCAGGAAACCGGCCAGAGCATTGCCCATCCGAAAGTTTCGCCGGATAATCGCTACCTGGTTTTTTGTATGTCGGCCTACGGGAATTTTACCATTTATCACCCGGATAGCGATTTATATTTATTGGATTTGAAATCGGGTCAATATCAAAAAATGCCGGTGAACAGCGAACAGTGTGAGAGTTATCATGCCTGGTCAAGCAATAGTCGCTGGCTGGTCTTTAGCAGCAAACGGACGGGCGGATTGTGGGCCCAGCCTTACCTGTGTTATCTTGATAAAAATGGCTTGACGTCGAAAGCGTTTATGTTGCCCCAGAAAGCGGGTGATTTTTATGAACATTTTTTACGGACATTTAATCTGCCCGAATTCACCCAACAGCCGGTCCGGATTTCCACTCGCGCCTGGCACGAAGCGGCATTTCAGCGGGAAAAATTGGTCCAGGCCCGATTGGATTCCCACCTGCACCTGCTTCAGCCACAATTTGAATCGGAAATGCCCTGGCAGCCTGTTTCCACAGATAAAAAATTCTTCAAATTCTAATCATTGATAACCGTTCGCTTTTTTTTCACAAGGAGTCACGGAGAAAAGCGAGGTTCACGGAGTTGTTCTTTGTGCTTTTCTCAAATGAAATCATTCAAAGCGAGGATATTGAAAGGATTCAACAAAGGTAATAAGGCAACGAGAGGGAGATTCCCTGTTTTCTACTAAGGTTTCTAACTAGTATTAAAACGTTAAGTTTACAATTGAATATTAATTTTCAACGCAGAGGCCCAGAGGACGCAGAGAATCGCAGAGAGAAATTATGATGCCCAATGAAACGATTCGTTTTCAGGATGTTTAGCTAAGGTAAAAATTTCCCAATCTTCTAGAGACGTGATGTTCTGAACGCATCGCTAGGCGAACCTCAGCGGCCTCTGCGCCTCTGCGTTTAGGTAAATTCTTCGTCAATTTAAATTATAATAAAGTGGTTTTGAGATTCAATTTTTAAATCCTCTGTTTTTTAAGAGAGGATTTAGGTGAGTTTTAAAATCGAAGAATCTCAAAACCACTTTCACCTTAGTATAACGTTGTAATACTAGTTAATACCAGACTCCTAAATCCGCCAGGGACTGCGCATTGGCCGGGAGAGCATCCGGTTGGCTTCCTCGTCGTTGGTGAATTGTTCGCGGTCAGGATCCCACTTCAATTTTCGATTGAGTCGCATGGCAATATAGCCTAAAATACAGGCTGAAGCCGAACGATGGCCGATTTCCACCGGTGCAATCGGTTCGGTGCGGGTTCGAATACCGTCCAAAAAATTGCGTTTGTGGTCATCACTTCGATAAAGCTGAATTTCGTTGGGGCCAATCACCTCGTTCAGCAGCGATTTGGGATTGGCATCAATAAATCCCCGCCGCACATAAACCCAGCCGTCCGTGCCCTCGAAAACAACACCCTGTTTATTTTTTTCATTGTCGGTGCAAATTAATTTCACTCCGTTGGCGTAGGTATATTCAATTTGAAAAGCCCCGTGCACATCCCAGGTACCTTCCTTTGAATATTCAGCGGTACCATAAATTTCCACCGGGCCGGTGTACTCGGTGTCCATTCCCCAGTGGGCACTGTCAAGGTGGTGCGAACCCCAGCCGGTAATCATCCCGCAGCAATAATCGGAAGTGCGTAACCAGCCGGGTCGGTCATAGCTTTGCGGCGGATGAACCCGTTGTTCAATGTAGGGGACCTCAGGCGCCAGTCCCAACCAGAAGTCATAATCCAGCTCTTCCGGAACCGGCGACGGCGAATGTACACCTGTAAACGGGTCTTTACCAAAGCCGACTTTCACGGTCTGCAAACGCCCGATGCGACCATTTCGGACCAATTCCGCGGCCAGTCGAAATCGCTCATCCGAACGCTGTTGACTGCCCACTTGCAGAATGCGGTGAAACTGTCGGACGGTATTACTGAGAATCCGTCCCTCCGGAATGGTGAGCGTGAGTGGTTTTTCAATAAAAATATCCTTTCCCGCTTGCGCCGCCATTATTGCCGGAATGCTGTGCCAGTGATC
>Ga0180438_10004854_pt1 | contig 19107 bp, 20 predicted proteins | sample SS_ome_12_FD_132455 | JGI IMG/M metagenome (GOLD analysis project Ga0180438, IMG submission 132455) | Hypersaline lake sediment archaeal communities from the Salton Sea, California, USA - SS_3_D_2 metaG | ecosystem: Environmental > Aquatic > Non-marine Saline and Alkaline > Hypersaline >...
GCCCGAAGCGGCTGCTGCGGAAGCAGAGGCGAAGGAGCCTGCCGCTGAAAAACTCGAGGCAGAGCAGCCCGCTGCCGAGCCCGAGACTGAGAAACCGGCGGTTAAAAAAACTAAAGCAGCGGAAAAGGCTGCAAAAGCAGAGGAGCCCGCGCCGGCCTCCGAGGCTGAGGAAACGGCGGCGGAAGCCGCAGCGGAACAACCCGCCGCGGAAACTCAGGCGCCCGCCGGAGAAGCGGAGGAAGTGGCGGAAGAGCCGAAAGCAGCCACGCCGAGGGCGGCAGCGACGCCGGCGCCGGCGCGCCCGGAAAGCAGTGCCGCGGATACGCAAAAGCCGGAGGGTGAAGCGGAACAGAGAGACGATAGAAGGCGAGGCCGATCTTTCGACCGCGACAGCAGTGACTTCCGTCCCAGACGTCCGGGAGGCGGCAGGGGCCGCTACCGCTCGTTCTACAGACGCAAGTACTGCAAGTTCTGCAGCAAGAAGGCGGAGGTGAGCTATCGCGACGCGGATACGCTGCGCCGCTTCATCACCGATCGCGGCAAGATCCTGCCGCGCCGCATCACCGGAACATGTCCCAAGCATCAGCGGCAGTTGTCCGTGGCCATCAAACAAGCGAGGATACTAGCACTGCTACCATTCGTAGAGAAGTAACAGTGATCGAGATACTCATATTCGCCGCCGTTTCGACCCTGCTCTATCGTCTGGGGATGGGTCCGATTCTGTTCCTCATCCCCCTGCAGGTTCTGTACGTCCGGCGGGGGAAAAAATCCTTCGGATGGGCTGCCCTGCTGACCCTCGGCCTGATCCTGGCTGTAGGTTTGCTGCTGGCCCGCCGTTTACCCATGAGCGGTCTATCCGCAGCGGCAATGTCCGGGGGTGCCCCAGCTGGATTTGGCCTTTCTCAAGCGGCACCCTTTCTGTTCCTGGACATGGCTGTCGCAGTGCTGTTGATCGGCGGACTGGTACTGGTCCAGCTACCCGAGCTGAGCCCGGAGCTCCAGCTGCCCCGTTTGCCCAGAGTAACCCGCCACATGATCGCCACCGGAATCGCCGGAGTGCTTTTCATACCAGTGATCCTGTACCTGAGGAGTAACGAAATATTCACCGAAGGGGTACGGGAGTTCGTGGGAGCGTGGTTCGAGGGAATGAACAGGGCGATCGGCGCCTCGGCGCCGGAAGGCCTGCAGCCGGGAGTCCAGCCCATCCAGACCGCCGCACTTCTTGAAATCATCAATACGGTGCTGCTGCGCAGTTTTCTTTTCTCCTACTTCCTCATGCTTTCTTTCAGCTGGTGGCTTGGAACGATAATCGGAGCCCGTTCCATGGGCAAACATCCCGGACTCACCAAGATCGCAGACTTCAAGCTTCCGGACCGGTACGTTTGGCCCTTGATCGCCAGCCTGGCCCTGGTAGTATTGAACCTGTTCGTTCCTGCGGAACCTCTGGCGATCCCGGCCTGGAACGCCCTGCTCATCCTGGTATTCCTCTACGGCGTTTCCGGACTGGGAATCATTCGATTCCTATTGAGGAAACTGAAAGTTCGCCCCGGGGTTCGCTGGCTGTTGATCGTCGCTATCGTCATCCTGGCGATGACACCTCGAATCGGAATCGTGGTCCTGATCCTGGTTCCGGGGTTAGGTGTTTCAGAAGTTTGGTTAAAATACAGAAGAGAAGAAAGGAGCAATATTTAACGATATGAAAATTATCTTGAATCAAGATGTCGCCGGTTTGGGAGAAGAGGGGGATATCAAAGAGGTGGCGGGTGGTTACGCCCGCAATTACCTGCTCCCCAAGAACTTCGCCCTCCCCTACACCAAGCAAAACCTCACCCAGCTGGAGACGCGGAGAGCCGCGATCGAGAGCCGCAAAGAGGAGAAGCGCCGCGAGGCGATGAGCGTCAAGGAGAGGCTGGAAAGCGAGGAACTCGTGTTTACCATGCCCGCCGGGGAGAGCGGAAAGCTGTTCGGTTCTGTGAACAACGCCATGGTGGTCCATGAACTGGAGAACCGAGGATACTCGATCGAGAAAAAACGCGTTGAGGTCCCGGAGCACAACATCCGCATGATCGGCAACTACACAGTGAAAGTCAAACTGTACGGCAACGAAGAAGCCCGGCTGAACGTACTGGTAGAGGCAGCAGAAGAGAAGTAAAAAACGCCCATGGCTAAGACGGGGCTTAAAGACAGGATCCCTCCCAACAACCAGGATGCGGAGATCGCCACCCTGGGGGCGCTGCTGCTGGATTCGGATTCCTTGAGCACCGTGGTACATTATCTGAGGCCTGAAGACTTCTACAAGACGGCTCATCAACGCATCTTCCAGGGGATCCTCAAACTCTTCGAGAGGAACGAGGCGATCGATCTGATCACCCTGACCGAAGAGCTGAAGAATGAAAACCTCCTGGAGGCCTGCGGCGGGGCGGCGTACGTCTCCAGACTTACCTCGGCGGTCCCCACCAGCGCCAACGTCCGATACTACGCCCAGATCGTACAGGACTGCAGCATCCGGCGGAATCTGGCCAGGATCGCCTCCTCCATCGTCTCCGACTCCTTCGACGACAGCCGGGAAGTGCGACTGATCATCGAAGAGGCGGAGCGGCAGATCTTCGAAATCACGGACAAGCAGCATACCGGAACCTTCCAGCCGGCCAAGGAAATCGTCTCCCGGACCATAGAAGCGATAGAGAAGCTATACCATACCAAAGATGCCTACATCGGGATCCCCTCGGGATTCTCCGATCTGGACCAGCTGACCAGCGGATTTCAGAACTCCGAGTTCATCGTGATCGGGGCTCGTCCATCGGTAGGGAAAACCGCCCTAGCCCTGACCATGGCGGCAAACATGGCGATACACAACAAGTTCCCGGTCGGCTTCTTCACACTGGAAATGTCCAGTATGGCTCTGATGCAGCGGATGCTGGCCAGTGAAGCTCGCATCCGCTCCAACAGCCTCCGTTCGGGATTCTTGAAACCGTCGGATTTCCACAAACTGACAGAGGCGGCCAGCAAGATCTACGAAGCCCCACTGTATATTGAAGACACCCCTTCACTTCGTCTCTTGGATCTGCGGGCTTTGGCTCGGCGCATGCGTCATCAGTTCAACGTTTCCATAATCTTCATAGACTACCTTACGCTGATCACCTCGGAAAACAGGGAGCTTGCGAGACACGAACAGATCGCCGAGATCAGCCGCTCCCTGAAAGCTCTGGCCCGAGAGCTGGACATCCCGGTTGTCGCGCTGTCTCAGGTGCGCCGGGAAAGTGAAGGGAAGCAGCCCAATCTGGCAGACCTGCGAGAGTCAGGGTCCATCGAGCAGGACGCCGATGTGGTGATCTTTCTTCATCGCGAACGGCTTTCCGCGGACGATCAGGAAGAAATGCCCCGAAACATCGAAACGGACCTGATCGTTGCAAAACAGAGAAACGGTCCGGTAGGCAGTCTGAAAATCGCATTCATTCCCGAATACACGAAGTTCGAAAACATGGTCAGGGGTTCGGATATTTAAGTTATGACCATCAAAGAGAGGTACGACTTCGACAGCCTGGCGAATGAAGCCGAGGAGCTCGTGGTTTCAGAGATCGAGAAGCAGATACCGAACTATCCCGAATTATGTACCTGCAGCGAGTGCATCCTGGATGTCGCCGCCTACGCATTGAACAGGGTGCGACCCCGCTACCGGGTGTCCCTGCTCGACTCGGTTTTTGTCGATGCCGAGGAGCGAAGCAGTTATCTGGAAGAAATCCGACAGGCCGTTCGCAACGGGATTCTCAAGGTCAGTACAAATCCTCCTCACGACTGAACCGGAGCGCTCCGCTCGGCAGCTGGGCTATCCAAGTCCCGTCCTGGAACAGGTGGATATTCAGCATAAAATCCCGAGAAGGAATATCCCACACCGAGATCGAGGAATCCCGGTTCAGTGAGAAGAGTTTTTCGTTGTGTACATGTAGTTTCCGGGGTATTTGCCCGGAAGGCTGCAGCTCCCCCGCCTGGGAGCCTCGAAACACCGCTACCGATTCGTAGCCCAGAGTCGTAAAAACGTTCCCCGAATCATCCCCGGCAAGGGTTGCCCCCAGGTCCTCACCTTCGAAAACCTTGAGGATCCTGCTGCGCTCGAAGGCGAATCCGGAATGTACCTTGACAACCGTACGGACCCGGCTCGAGTCCTGCTGTACGGCCAGGGTATACAGTTCTCCGCCGCGCAGTCTGCCCGAGTAGAAAAGATCGTAGACGAAAAGGCTTGGGTTCTTGATGGGTACGGTCTCCCCCGTCCGTCGATTGATCTGCAAGAGGGGTCCGCTGAAGGCGGAGAGATCTGTTTTTGCACCGATGAGATTGTCACCAAAAGTGAGTATCACTTTGTTCATTCCGGGGGCATTGTATTGGAAGGTGGGAGTGAAGGTGTCCGGATCCAGGATCCGGCAGCGGCCGCTATCCTCGACAACTACGATTCCCCCCCGGGAGACCGTTACCTGTCGAATCGCTGATCCGAACTCCACGGGCAGCTCCTGGAATCCCCCGTACCAGGTATTGAGCACAGTCAGCCGGCCCTCATCCTCACCCTTGCACCAAACAAGCAGGCGCTGAGGATCCAGATAGGTGATGCCCACGGCACAGGAAAACGGATTCGGATATCGATGCTCCCTTACCTCGACATCCGTACCCTGTTCGTAGGAGTCCAGAAAAAACTCGGAGTCGACAATCGTAATTTCAGACAGCGAAGCAATCGCCAGCGAACTTCCGGTGAAAGCAAGATCGGAGATCTCCCTGCGGTTGTCTTGTGCCAGCAGTGACTCCCCTCCCCCCGCTTCAAGCAGCGCGATGTCGCCGTCGAAGGTGGCCAGATACAGGTCCCGATCACTGTATACGACGCTGTTCAGCTGCGGGAAACGGCTTGAGTACGATGTGGTCAGCTCGATCAGAAACTTGCCGCCGAAGTACCACTTTTTCAACTCCCTGGCGTTTTCACTTTCCACAACACCGGCAATTTCGTTGCCGGCCGGAGAAAACCTCAAATCGACGATTCCCGTTACCCGCGAGCTGTCTATTGTTTCGCCGCTGAGGATATCCACGATCAGAAGATTTTGGCCCGTTGAGGCTGCAATGTAACGATTGTTGGGGGAGATGCGGATCACCTCCAAACCAACTGGAGCACGGATCTGCTTTACCATTGCGCCGGTGCGAATATCCCAGTAGGTAATCGCTCCGGAGGGTTGATACGTCATGATATTGCCCTCGTTGCGGGCCACCGTGAAATAGGAGACGATTCCAAATCCTCTTCCCATATACGGCATAACCCTTCCGGTCCTGGGATTCAAGGCGGTAAGGCTCTTGTAGTCCGCCTGACTGTAGAATAGGTAGGAGCCCTTCGGAGAGTAGGCAAAATGCATCAACTGCTTGTCCGATTCCACCGAGAACAGCCGCTGCTGGCGCTGCCAGTTCCACACCTCCAAGGTGTCCGCCTGCAGGGTATCCCCTACCAAGACCGCCACATGCGGCTCGAGGGGATGCACAGCCATCTGCCTGACCGGTTTGTGGGAAATCCGCACCACCCCGACAAGCTGCTTGTCTTTAGCGTCCCAGATGCGTACCGTACCATCATCTCCGGAACTGAATAAAAGTCCCCGTTCTGCGTCATAGGTCAAATCGTTGATCTTGCCGAAATGACCCAGTGAGACGGGAACTTGAGAGAAAAGCAGTATAGGTGCAACGAGGAATACCAGAAGAAGGATTACTACTTTTTTCAATCCGAGCCTTCCACAAGCAGATTGTTGATGGAGACGTAGGGGGCCTTGAGGATTTCGGAAAACGGTTCTTGATGTTTCTTTTCCTCGAGCTGAGAGGCTATCTTTTCAACCGTAGCCACAGGTACTTTCAAGATCCCGACCTCGGCTTCCTTCAGACCCAGCACATTGAACAAGACTGTGTTCCCCTCTTGCTTGGAGAAGAGGATACGCACCTCCTTGTCTCCGGTTTCATCCTCCAACATCTTGCTCAGCAGGTAGTACTTCACGATCTCCACAACTCTGTCGTCCAGATTGTACCGTTTGAGCAGGAATTTCTCCACCAGCTCTTCATAGCCGATCGCCACCCGATTCGCTTCCCGCAGGGAATAGGACAGGGAGCCCCGGAAATAGGCACTCCGATCCAGCTCCGGAACGAAGTAGATGCTGTTCTCCGCCTGAGGGTCCTCGATCAACACGGGAAACTCCGGTTTCAGCACCTTCCCGCAGTTCGGGCAGCGGATACTCAAGAATTCCCCGTCGATTATGGCCTGCTCCACCTCCGGCTGCTTTCCCAGATCGACCGAATCAGGCACATCCGCATCGAAGCCGTGCTCACAGAAACAGACAATACGGCGCTTCATCCCTACCTCCCCGCCAGAAGAAATATATCGTTGAAGGTCACGACCACGGCCAGGAGCACGATGAAGGAAAAACCGATCATCTGAATACGGGAGATCACCTTGGGATCCAGAGGTTTCCTTCGCAGCACTTCCAGGGTAAAGACCAGTATCTGTCCGCCGTCCAGACCGGGGATGGGCAGAAGATTGATGATGAACAGCACGATGCTGAGCCAGCAGAGCAGGCGGAAGTAGTACGCCAGGCCATGAGCAACACCGAAACTGAAACCGCTGGTAGCCGCCGAACCCACGGTATAGATGATGCGCAGAGGACCGGCTACAGCCTTCCGCAGGTTGATCCCTTGAAACAGGAGACCAAAGCCTTTCAGGGTGACCGTAAGAATCTCCCAGCTCTCCTCCGCTCCCTTGCGCAGAGCGCCTACCGGACCGACTCTTTGAGACGGATACGCGCCCACGGCAAAGGTGAGACCCAACTCGGCGAATCCCGCCTCATTGTAAAGCAGAACCAGAGTAGCTTCCCTTTCCGATCCACTCCTCTGATAGCGAATCGGCAGGATTTCCGGTTTCTCCTGCAGCTGCTGATACAGGTCCATGGTATGGCGAACGGGGCTTCCTCCGGCGGCAACGATCCGATCTCCCCGCTGCAATCCGGCCAGGGACGCGGCTCCCCCCGGCTCGACCTCATCCACGATCGGTTCCCTCCAGGCATATACTCCGATCCTTCCGGCACCGGTGTCGAGGTCCAATTCGGGCGTCAGGGTGGTTTGAAGCCGCCTGCCCTCCCGCTCGATCGTCAGCACGATCTCCTCATTCGGTGCGGTAGCCACGGACTCCAGCAAATCCTGGAAATGATTCACCGGCCTGTCGCCCACAGCGATAATCCGGTCGCCGGTTTGAAGACCCGCCTTCGTTGCCGGGGGCGCTTCGGCGAAACGGTCCATGGTGTAGTCGGAGGCCAGAATGATCCGGTTCCCGTCGGTGTGCACGCTGAAGCCGATCCACCAGATCAGGGTGAGGATCAGGACCGCGAAGAGCACATTCGCCAGCGGACCCGCCGCGGAGGTAACGATCCGCTTCCACGGGGAAGCGGCGAAAAAGGTACCGTCCGCCCTCTGTTCCTGGGGGCTGTAGGGATCCTCTCCTTTGAGCTTGCAGTATCCGCCCAAGGGCAGCATGGAAATCCTGTAATTGGTACCCTTGTAGTCGAAGCCCACGATCTTCCTCCCCCAGCCCAGGGAGAAGGTTTCCACCTCTATGCCGACCTGCTTGGCCGCGATGAAGTGGCCCAGCTCGTGAACGAATACCATGATCCCGAATCCGATAATGCCGAAAACAATCGTCAATACCACGTTAAACAATCCTTTTATCTCTTCAATATTTCCTCGAGCTTGATTCTGGCCTGCCGATCTACCTGCAGGATCTCCTCGATCTCCTCCACCGGAACCTTCCAATCGAACTGGAGCACCTGTTCCACCAACTGCGCTATTTCGAGAAAGGAAATCTCACGATTCAAGAAGCGATCAACAGCTGCTTCGTTGGCGGCGTTGTAGGCGATCGGATACCCCCCCGCCCGCTCGGCAGCCTCAAATGCCAGAGTGAGCAGCCTGTACTTTTCAGGATCCACCGGTTCGAAGCTCAAGCTCTTGCCCGTCAGATCGAAGGCCTCTATGCAGGAGGGCTTGAAGTCCGGATAGGTCAGCGCATTCTGTATAGGCAGGCGCATATCCGGCTGACTCAGCTGGCCGTAGATGAAACCATCGGTCATCCGAATCAGAGAGTGGACGCAGCTCTGCGGATGAATCAAGACCTTGATGGCGGAAACGGGGATATCGAACAGGTGGTGGGCTTCAATGACCTCCAGTCCTTTGTTGGCCATCGTTGCCGAATCCACGGTGATCTTCGCTCCCATATCCCAGTTGGGATGGGTCAAGGCATCCTCGATACGCACCTCCCGCAGCTGTTCGTAGGTAAGATCACGGAAGGCTCCACCGGAGGCTGTCAGAATGATCTCCTGCACCTCCTCCGGATTTCGCCCCCGGAGCAGGCAGAACAACGCATGGTGCTCCGAATCAACCGGCAGGAGCTTCGATCCATTCCGACGGACCAACTCAGCAACCAAACCGCCGGCCATCACAACCGTCTCCTTGTTCGCCAAAGCCAGGTTTACACCCTGCTGGAGCGTTTTCAGCGAAGGGAGCAGTCCTCTTGCTCCGGATATCCCGTTCACCACCACATCAGCATCGGTATCCGCGAGCATCTGCAGAAGCCCCTCCTCTCCACGATAGACCCGGATATTCTGTAGTTTCCCGAGTTCTCCTTCCTCATGAGAATCCAACGAACCGGTAACAGCGACCGCTGCCGGGCTAAACTCCCGGACCTGTCGGGCCAGATCAACCACGCTGCTGCGGCAGGCCAGGGCTACCACGTCGAAAGAGGGTTCGAGGGCTCTCACTACCTCCAGAGTATTCTTCCCTATCGAGCCTGTTGATCCCAGCACGCTGACCTTTTTTCTCTTCAACTTGGCAACCGCCTTTGCCTCGAATTTACCGCGAAATCCACAGAAAGACAAAGTAGAACATCGGGGCGGTCAGCAGCCAGGAATCGATGGAATCGAGAATTCCTCCCCGGCCCGGGATGACCCCTCCCGAATCCTTGACATCGGCTGAGCGTTTGAAAGCCGACTCCGCCAAATCTCCGGCAATTGTGAGAATGCCGGCACCGGTGCCGATTAATGCGGTGAGGCCATAGCCGATCGGCAGCAGATCCCGAACGGCTGCCCTGAACAGCAGAGCAACGGCAATGGAAGCCAGGATGCCGGCTGCAAAACCGACGGCGGATTTGTTCGGGCTGACAAGGTAGTCGAGCCTGGTACCCCGTCCGAGAAACATCCCGGCCAGGTAGGCGGCGATGTCGTTGGCGAAGTTGACGCTGAAAAAGAAGAGAAGCACCCACCTGGCGTTCTGGAAAGCGGTCAACCGCACGATGAAGGACAACAACAAAGCCGGGTAGATGATGAGCAGCAGGGAGCTCGAAATTCGCTGCAACAAAAAACCCAGATCCTTTTGCTCACGAACCCAGAGGGAACGCAGCAGGACCAGGACCACCAAGGCTGTAGGAACGGCCAGGGTCCAGGCGGGCGAAAGCAGCTCCAGAACTTCCAAATAGGCAGCTGCGGGAATCAACGCTGCCAGGAGAAAGAAACAAGGGAAAGCAGGAATACCTCTCTTGGACAGCAGAATCTGCATTTCTCTGGCTCCGGCAACGGTTATCAGTACAGCACAGAGGTTCAATACGAGATGATTGTAATAGGGAAGGATGAATACCAGTACAAAAAAAACAGGCAGTGCGACGACAACGGTCGCCGTTCTCACTAAAAAAGAACTGCGGCTCATAGTGCCGGATACGATAAGGTTTACCGAATACCCGCGGTCAGAGCACCGGACTGCATGGAAGCCTGCTTGGCCGCATTCTGAGCGCCATAGCGACGCTCCCGGCATCCGTAGGAATCGAGGGCTTCTTTCAGATCAGACTCCTCCCACTCCGGCCACATTTTGGAGCTGAAGTACAGCTCTGAATAAGCGCCCTGCCAGATCAGGAAATTACTGATCCGGCATTCCTGTCCGGTACGGATGATCAGATCTGGATCTGGGATCTCGGGATGATCCAGATTGGCACGAATGGCCTCCTCCGAGATCTTGCCGTTGCTTCCCTCCTGAAGCGCCCGGTTAACGGCACGCACTATCTCGTCTCTGCCGCCGTAGTCGATTGCCAGATTGAGAGTCATCCTCTCAAACCCGGCGGTCCGAGCCTTCACCCGCTGCAGCACTTGGACGACATCCTTGGGAAGACGGCCGAGGTTCCCGGAGCTCACGACCCGAATCTCGTTATCCTCGTAGAACTTGCTCTCCCGGCGCAGATGATTCTTGATCAGAAACATGAGGTAGGATACTTCTTTAGCCGTACGTTTCCAATTTTCAGTAGAAAAGGTGAAGAGGGTGAGGTAGCGAACGCCGGCCGCCAAAGCGGCGCGTACGATTCGCTTGGCGGCTTTGACGCCCTCAAGATGTCCCCGCGTGCGGGCTTTGCCCTGGGCTTGAGCCCACCTTCCATTCCCGTCCATGATGACTGCCACGTGCTGCGGAAGTGGGCCATTGGCTTGTGCAACCATCAGATTTCCATTATTTCCTTCTCTTTGGCTTCGACGATCCCGTTCACCTCTTCGATGTATTTATCCGTCAGTTTTTGAATCTCATCCTGACCGCGCTTGGACTGATCCTCGCTGATTTCTGATGCCTTTTGTAAATTTTTCAGCTCGTCATTGCCGTCCCGGCGAATATTGCGGATGGCGATACGGCTCTTTTCCGCTATGTTGCGCGCCAGCTTGGCCAGCTCCTTGCGCCGTTCCTCAGTAAGAGGCGGAATGTTGATTCGAATCACCTTTCCATCGTTGTTGGGATTCATCGACAGCTCGGACTTTTGAATGGCCTTCTCAATTTCCGACAATACGGAACGATCCCACGGTTGGATGACGACCAGCCTCGCCTCCGGAACCGAAATGGTCGCTACCTGATTCAGAGGGACCTTCTGGTCGTAGTAGTCTACTCTGATGTTCTCGAAAAGGGCGGAGGATGCTCTGCCCGTTCGAATCGTCTTGAACTCATCCTCCAGAGCCTTCACCGCCTTTTTCATCTTCTCTTCGGTTTCCTTGTTTACTCTATCCATCCACACGACTCCTTGTAAAAACGGTGAACCCAAGGGTTCACCGTTCGTATTCCCTACTCTACCTCTTCCCCGACTTTGTAATACAGATATTCATCGATATGAACCTGCCCATCAACCTCTTTGTTCAGCGCATCCAGGACCTTGGAGACCTTGAGGTTCTGGTCCTTCACAAAGGGCTGGTCCACGAAACAAATTTCAGCCAGATGCTTGTTCATCTTTCCCTGGACGATACCCTTGACCACGTGCTCCGGTTTGCCCAGCTTCTCCGCCTGCTTGGTGAAGATCTCCTCCTGCTCTTTCAAATAGCTATCCGCTACCTGATCGCGTTTGAGGAAAAGCGGCGCAAAGGCTGCCGTATGCAAGGTCAGATCAAAAGCCACCTCTTTGACCCGGGGATTGTCTTTCAGCGACGGGTCGGAGAGGGTGAACTTAACCATGACTCCGATCCTTCCCTCACCATGAATATAGTCCAAAATCAAATCGTTCGCATTGGCTTCCATGACCTGAAGGCGCCGGAGTGTGATGTTCTCCTTTATCCTCCCCACGGCATCCTGCACCTGGGAAGAAAAGTCCTCAGGCTTAGCACCGGGGCCTTTGGCGATTGCCAAATCCGACAAAGATTCTCCGAGGGCCAAGAACTCCTTGTTCTTGGCTACGAAATCTGTCTCACATGTTAGCTCCAATAGCACGCCTTTTCCATCCTGGATACGGGAAAAGACGCGCCCCTCCTTGGTCGCCCGACCGGCCCGCTTTTGAGCCGCCGCCAGACCCAATTCTTTGAGTATCTTTTCTGCTTTGGCGGAGTCTCCGTTCGCCTGCACGAGTGCCTTCTTGCAATCCATCATCCCTGCGCCTGTTTTTTCGCGCAGGGCTTTCACTTCAGTTGCCTTTATTTCCACAGGTGTTCTCCTACTCGTCGTATAATTTATCTTCGTCTACGTTGTGTTCATCCGCCAGGTCTACCTGTTGCGCAGGAACACTCTTCTCGTCGGTTTTCTTCGCCTCTTCTTCGTCAGGATTATAGTCAGAGTAATCCTTGTCGGTAAATCCGGCTTCTTCCTGTTCCTCCGCTGCACCGCCCACGGCTGCTGCAACGGCCACGGTCTCCACCGTCTCCTCTTCCTCGTCTTTGTACTTTTCGTACTCGGAGATCTCGTCCCGATCCACGTATGAGGTGAAATCCTCATCACTGGTTTCGTCCTGGAGGGTCTCGATGATTTCAAGACCGACTTCATTCTCCGCCTCGATCACCGCGTTGGCAATGATCTGCGAGAACAGATTGATTGCCCGAATTGCATCGTCGTTTCCAGGAATCGGATAATCTATTCCTTCGGGATTGCAGTTCGTATCCACAATAGCCACGATGGGAATCCCCAGCCGCTTGGCTTCGGCCACGGCGATAGCCTCTTTACGGGTATCGATTACAAACACGATACCCGGCAGCTCCTTCATCTCCTTGATACCACCCAGACTTCGCTCCAACCGGGCTCGTTCCTTGACCAGTCGGGAGATCTCCTTCTTCGTCAACTTCTCGAAGGTTCCGTCGACCTCCATCTTCTCTATCTTCTTGAGCCGTAGAAGCGACCTCTTGATCGTTGAGAAATTCGTGAGCATACCTCCGAGCCAGCGGTTGTTGACGTAAAACATACCGCAACGCTGAGCTTCCCGCTCCACCGCCTGCTGCGCCTGTTTCTTGGTACCGACGAACAGCACGGATTTCCCTTCCAGAATGGTTTTGCGAACCGCTTCGAAGGCTTCTCGAATCGATACGATTGTTTTTTGTAGATCGATGATGTGGATCCCGTTTCGTTCGGCGAAGATATACTTCTTCATCCGGGGATCCCAGCGCTTGGTCTGATGGCCGAAATGCACACCCGACTCAAGCAAGTTTTTCATTGTGACGACTGCCAATGCGTCCTCCTTGCTCGGCGACCCTGGCGGGTCCCTTTCCTTCTCTTTGTCTCGTACGTCTGTACCCACTGCAAACCGGCACGCCCTGCGCTCGACTCAATCGTGGCGCTGGCGCTTGGTAATTGGGTCCCAAACGACGGAAATTTACAGTCTCTGCTCCCACCTACGGTGAGTCTAATGCAGAGAGTAGTTGTTGCTCTTTAAAATGCCATAAAATGTTTGCAGAGGCAAGCCCACAACATTGCTGTAGGAACCTCGAATCCACTCGACGAAAAACGCCCCTCGCTCCTGGATGCGGTATGCCCCTGTGACCCCGGACCATTCGCCGCTGTCCAGATACAGCTCGATGTCCTCCTGGCTGAGGTCTGCGAATTTCACCTCGGTGCAGACGCTCTTCAAATCCACGGATTCCCCTTTTGCGGTCAAGAGACCGATACCGGTATAGACGCGGTGAACCTTACCGGAGAGCCGCTTCAGGATCGATTCTGCTTCTTCAGGGCCTGCGGGCTTGTGGATCGCCTCTCCCTCGATCTCCACCAGCGTATCCAGTCCAAGGAGCCAGCGGGGCGATTCCTGTTTGAACATCTCCACAACCGTCTCGATTTTCCGCATGGCGATCCGCCTTACCCTCTCCTCCACGCTGCGTATCTTGGCGAAGGACTCGTCGATGTTCGGCGGAAACGCCTTGAAGGGAACCCTAACCCTGTTGAGCAGCTCCTGGCGCCGGGGTGACCCGGAAGCCAGAATGATGGTTTCCATATTGTCTTCTCGTCTTACTTTTACAATTGAATCCGGATCACAACAATCCGTGCTACATTACCCGGAACAGGAAGATTCCGCCAATAATACCGATAAAGGAGCCGGGGTTGATCTTGACGAAAACACTCAGCACGGACAGGTCGACGCCCACCGGTCCGATACCCAGAGCCAGCTCGAAGCCCATCTGCAGTACGATCCGCTCCAGAACCTCCCATCCCAGAGTGCCGACAAGGAATCCCAAGCCCAGGAAAACCAAGAACGTGGATCGATTCCTGCTACTCAACTTCATAAGCCGCAGAGAAATATCGCAAAACCACTGGGTTCTGTCAAGGCTGGGCGTGGCAAAGGCGCGGCAGTGCACCACTGCCGGTGTGCCTGCACAAGCCGTCTGGGCGCGACTGCGCCTCCCGCCCCCGCCAATCAGTTGGCAAACCGGATCGTGACAGTGCCTTCATCCCGTCCGGTTATCGTACATCCTCCGCTTCCAGGAGTGACAAAATCCCGTCCGTCAGCTGCTTGCGAAACTGCTCATCAACAGCTTCGTTTCTCCTTTCCGCAGCGAGCCGGGCGTTGTTTCTATTTCCCAGGTAGTAACGTCTTAACGGATAGAGTAACAGCAGCGCTCCCTCCAAATACCACTCCTGCTTTAACGCGGCGAAGATAAGGGCAACCAGGCCGGCGTTTACGGCGAAGGCGTTCAGAGCATCCCACGGATCGCCCGCATACAGCTGCCCCGCGCCGGGTACGGCTGTGGAGAGCCAGGCAGCGCCGCCGGGAGATCTTCTTCGGGTGTGCTGAGCCTCCGCGAAAAGAAGCTCCAGTTTTTCGACCTGCTCCTTCAGCTGAACATCCTCGATATCCCCGGCCGAAAACGCCCCCCGCAGTTCTTCAGCGGCCTTCTCCCAGTGCCCGCGATACGTCTGGGTCACGCAAAGATAAAGGGATACTCTTCTTGTATCCAGCTGCGAATACTCTCGCAGACGAAGCAGGTGGAGCTCCGCCTCGCTGTCTCTGCCGACGGCCAACAGCGCCGCTATCAGATCGAACTCCCGGTCTTCAATCTCCGCCAAGGATGTGGCGGTTTGAATCGACCGACGCAAATGGAAAATCGTCTCAGTCCACTGACGCTGAGCCTGGTAGCAAGAGGCTATTTTGGAGTGCACGGAACTGGCTATTCCTTCGTCTTGGTTGAAAAAAAGAACTCTCTTGTATTCGGTGATTGCCTGATCGAAAGCCCCCTTCCCGGCGTACAGATCCCCCATACGCAGAGCCGGATCCTCCTCATCATAGTGCTCCTCCGCTGATACCGGCCTGATCGCCGGAGAGGCGGCGATCAGGAGTACGAGTACGAGTGCGAGATTACGGCTCAAGGAAATACTCCGAGCATGGCTGTATCCCCTCCCGAACTTCCTGAAACAGAGCTTCCTCCCGAAGCCGGTTGTGCCGCCTGGCGGATACAATCGAGCCGTAAACGTTGCCGGCATGCATTACCCCCCCGACAGACGCGTAGATCCAGCCTCGAATCGAGTCCACGCCGTCGGCGCGAAAGCTCAGCACAGACAAGGTTCCGATCAAGCCGACAAAGATCAGCGAATGAATCCCGTCCCCATACTCGCCTGCGTAGATCTTTCCTGAACCCGGAACGACAGAGGAGAGGAGAGCCGCTGCCAACGGGCTCTTTCGGCGCATGGTCGATCCCTCCCGGGCGACGCGTCGCAGGGGCTCCGTGTCCGGAACCTCGTAGATGTCGAACGCCTCCTCTGCCTGCCGCCACCGTCCCAACATCATCAGGTCCGCGCCGCACAGCAGACCGGACTGTGGGGTCAGACTCTCAAGCGGCTGGTTCTGGAAAAACAGAAGAGACTGCTCGTATCGCGCCATGCGGAAGTAGGTTAAACCGGTTTCATAGATCGCCAGTTCTCGGGTTCGATTGTTTTCGACGGTTTTGAGGAGTGCATCGAACAGCTCGAGGGAACGGTCGTACTGTCCCGCACACTGGAAGGCTTTGCCGGCCCGAAGAAGGACTTCCCGGGCAGCCGGATCATTCTCGGTCTGCAGGGATCCGTACCGTTGGTACTCGTAGGCGGCACGAAGGTAATCCTGCTGCCGGAACAGATGATCGGCAAAGAGCAGAACCGCCTCCGGACTGTAGTAGTCGGGGGGATCGGGCACGGCGGACACAGAGCAGAACATCAGCAACACGATCAGTACAGTCATTTCGAAAGCGGCCGGGAGTTCTTCTCCGGTACGGGATCCAGGAGTTTCCGGAGATTCGGGTCGTACGGATACAGGTCTCTGTCCTGACCGTTGCAGCGCAGATAGCGGTCAATCGCCAGGAGGGAGCCGACAACCGCGCCCCGCTTGGCCAGGGCTTGCTTTGCATATTCCGAGCAGGAGGGGTGGAACATGCAGCGGGGTCCATCCTGACTGGATAGAATCAGCTGGTAGAGGCGAAGCAAGACCAATCCGGCCATCTCCAATTCATTGGTGCTGTCTCTCAGCTCCAGCGGGGACTTTTCCGCTTGAACCGGATGGTTTTGATCCTCTCGGCTCTCTTGGATGAAGCGAAGATTGCTCCAGTCATCCGAATGGAGGGGTGTTGCAACCGCCGCGAGCAAAACGACCAGCAGCAGGACCGGGCATGACCGGCAACTCACCATTTCAGCTCTTCCACGGACACATCCGCAGGCAGATGAAACTCGGTCACCTCCGCCGGAAGATCTTCATTTATACGGTGATCGGAGTAGCGAATCTCATCCCGAACCTCTCCCTCCGCATCGTTTTGCAGAATGAGGATCCTCCCCGGGAAGCTCGGTTCCAGATCCTCCCGATACTCGAGATAGGTGATTCGAGTGAGCAGATTTCCCTTCGGACCGTAGAACTCGAGAAACAGAGGATGCACCTGTTCCTCGTATTTCTGCATACCGATCCAGGCTTCACCGATATAGGAGCGCACAGCTCGGGGCGGTGACCAAACCGTGATTAGGACGCCTGCCCTTTTTCGGTGCTCCTTCAGGAGGAACCCCGCATCGGGCAAGCCGAAATCCTCCCGCACCAGGCCGATGAAGGACCTGGCAAAGGGAATCATCAGACGATTGCGGCTTATGAAACGGAACGCCCGACGCTCAAGGGGATAGTAAATCAGCAGGTCCGCTCCCTCGAATATGCTCCACTGCACAACCGGTGCGTCCACCGTGATCACGACATCCTCGGGCGCTCTAAAGTAAATCGTTCCGCGTATCAGCTCCTCCCCGTCGGCAGAGACGGTTTTTCTGGTGAAATCGACAGCCAGCGTTTCTACGGACTGACAGAACAACGGAGAGACCATCGTGGGAAAGGTCAACAAGAATGCGCTACAGATGAGGAGGATCAAGCCGTTGCGCTTCGACAAAATCACTTCATTGGGAGCCGCACCCCAGATCCGGGGAGCAATTGATATCCGGCATGCAGCTGTCGGCGCAGTCCTGTCCGAGAGCCGTGGCACAACTGTCTGCTGCGGATTCGGCGGTGCGAACTGCAAAAACCAAGCCGACAACCGCGGCTACAGCCCAGACGCCGAAACCTATCAAAGAATAGTAGAAGTTTCTCGGTTTTGCTTTCTGCCGGTAGCCGGCGGTGTATCCTTCAACATAACCCACCGACTTGCCGATTAGACGCGCTCCCGGAACCTTCGGATTAATAACCCAGGGCAGAATGATACCGATCGGTCCGAGCAGCAGCCCCGACAGGATCCAAACCCCGTTCCCCTTTGCATCCGCCTGCCCGTCCAGCCAGCCTTGTCTGTAGTCCTCGCTCATGCTTCCCGCCTCGCCGGAGCTCTCTTGGGCGACAACCGGAGCGACAGCCAGGCAAAGGGCAAGGATCAGGCAAAGAACTTTTCGGTATGATTTGTTTCGCACACCTCGTCTTTCCATCATGACCACCCTCCTTCGGCCTTGACGCCTCTTTCATGGTGGCGGAAAGGTTTGTACTAGTATAAAGGAAATTTTCGCCGATTCAAGTTTTTTATTCGGTGGTGATTGGCTCATGAGACTGTGAGTTAGCATCACGAGTGGAGCACACAATAACGGCACACAATAGCGGCGGATTGACAATCCGCTTAAATCGCTATAGCTTAGTAGCAACCCGGGCAATTAGCTCAGCTGGATAGAGCGCTGGCCTCCGGAGCCAGAGGCCGTGGGTTCGAATCCCGCATTGCCCGCTACTAAGTATCGACTGCAGAGAGATTTGCAGCTCCAGGGCCGTTTCGTGAGTCCCGGTTTCACAGACGCTTGTGAAAGAAGTGTGAAACCGGATGCCCCATGAAACGGCCTTTTTTGTTGTTCAAACGAGGCCGGTACTGGTACTACCGTCTGGCTGAAGAAAGCACGTTTCACACCACAGGACAGACCACCCGCGTGAAAACCGAAGCATTCGTGGTGGAGCTGTTGCGCAGCCACGAAAGTCACAGCCGGCAACGCCATGCGAGCTTCCGACAGTATGCAGACCCGTTTTTCGTCTGGGAGCGCTGCCCCCATGTACGCCGGCTGCGCGAGGAGGGAAAGAGCATCACCAGGCGCCATGTCAAGATCCAGCGCCAGCGGCTGAAGAAGCATATCTTCAAAGATCCCTTCGCCAGAAAGCGGTTGTCCGAGATCACCCGGGCCGATGTGCTGGACTTGCGTTCCAGGCTGCTGAAAAAGAATGCGCCGGCCACGGTGAACAAGGCCCTGGGGATCGTGAAAGTGATTTTTCGGGAGGCGCTGTACCGGGAAGAGATCAACCGCGATCCCACAGCGGGTGTGGGAAGGGTGAAGTATCACAAGGTGGAACGGGGAATCTTCACCGTGGAAGAGTTGCGCACTCTGTTTCCCGAAAAAGGGTACGGCCCCTGGAAAGACGTACAGGACTACACCTGCTTCTACCTGGCTGCTGTCACGGGGCTGCGCCGAGGGGAGATCCTGGCGCTTCGGTGGCGGCACATCGACCTTGAACGGCAGGCTCTCACCGTATGCGAGGCGTGGAAAGGTGGCGGGGAGATCGGCCCGCCGAAGTGGGACCACCTGCGAATGGTGCCGCTTTCCTCAAAAACGATTGACAAGCTCCGTCAGCTTCAGCTGGAATCCATCCGCCTCGCCCCGGAGGATTTCGTCTTCGCCTACGATGACGGTTCTCGTGTAGGCGAGACCTGGTGGCGAAAACGGTTCTGTGGGGCGCTGGATCGGGCTGAAATTGACCGGCAGGCTCGAAGCCTGACAGCCCATTCCTTCCGCCATACGATTAACACGATCGTGCGAAACTCAGGCCACGATCCGGCCAAGATTCGAGCCATCCTGGGCTGGATGGACGAAGCGGTTCAGGAGAACTACACCCAC
>Ga0180438_10004855_pt1 | contig 19098 bp, 12 predicted proteins | sample SS_ome_12_FD_132455 | JGI IMG/M metagenome (GOLD analysis project Ga0180438, IMG submission 132455) | Hypersaline lake sediment archaeal communities from the Salton Sea, California, USA - SS_3_D_2 metaG | ecosystem: Environmental > Aquatic > Non-marine Saline and Alkaline > Hypersaline >...
ACACGACTTGCTGGCCATCCTGCCGGGCAACGTGTGCGCCGTCCACGGCAACGTCTGCATAGAGCTCGGCGAACTCGACGACCAGTTCGCGCTGGCCGCCGAAGCGCTCGCGCAGCGCGTCTAGAGCGCCGTCAAAGAGCAGCCGACCGCGGTCAATGATCATCACCCGCTCGCACAGCTTTTCCACGTCGGAGAGGTCGTGGGTGGTCAGAAGCACGGTCACGCCACGCTGGCTGTTGATGTGGCGGATGAACTGGCGGATGCGCTCCTTGGCTACCACGTCCAGGCCGATGGTCGGCTCGTCCAGGAAGAGCAGGGTAGGGTCATGGAGCAGGGCGGCGCAGAGGTCGGCCCGCATGCGCTGGCCGAGCGAAAGGGCACGGACGGGCGTGTCGAGAAAAGGGTCGAGTTCGAGCAGTTCACGAAACTCGGCCAGGTTGTGGCGAAAGCGCTCTGGTGGGATGCGGTAGATGTACTGCAGCAGGTCGAGGGATTCGATCACCGGCAGGTCCCACCACAGCGTGGTGCGCTGGCCAAAGACCGCGCCGATGCGGGCCACGTGGGCGCGGCGCTCGCGCCAGGGCACGCGCCCGTCCACCCGCAGATCGCCACCCGTGGGCACCAACAGCCCGGCCAGCATCTTGATAGTGGTGGACTTGCCGGCGCCGTTGGGCCCCAGGTAGCCGACCAATTCGCCGGGCTGAATTTCAAAGCTGACCCCATCCACGGCGCGCACCAAGGCGTATTGCCGCGTGGCCAGGTTGCGCAACGCGCCCCAGAAGCCCCGGCGGTGCCGGTAGACTTTGAAATGCTTCCTCAGGTCTCCGACGGCAATAATACTTGACATAACTCACGTCCCTGTGCTTTGATAATGGCGGATGCCAAAGCGCCAGAAAGTCAGTCCAGCCGCCAGCACGCCCGCCCCTGCGACTGGTGACAGGAAAGGCGCGAAAGGCGGCAGGCCAAAGGGATCGGGCTTGTCCAGGAAAAAGAGAGCCGGGTAGTAGTTGAGAAAGATGCCCGGGACGATATAGGTAAAGAAGCGGCGCATCCAATCGCGGTAGATGTGCATGGGATAGGACATCATCTCGCTGCCACCGTAGGTGAGGATGTTGACCACTTCGATCGACTCGACGGTCCAGAAGGTGATCGTCGAGCCGATGATGAACAGTCCGCCGAAGAAGCATACCAGGCTGGCAAGGACAACCGGCAAGTATGCGAGCTTGATCGGCGTCCAGCGAACCTCTGCCAGTGCCAGTGCCACGGCCAGGATGGCTGCACCCTGCAGAATACGGCCCAATCGCCGCAGGACGAACTCTGATCCTAGAACCTGCAAAGTGATGTCCACCGGGCGGAGCAGCAGTTGATCAAAGGTGCCACGCCGTACTTGCCGCCCAAAGAAGCCCGGGTCGAAACCGCTGAAGAGCATGTCCATCATGCCAAAAGCTGTCTCCACCATGCCATAGAGGAACGAGACCTCACCGAGCGTCCAGCCGCCGATGCTCTTGAAGCGCTGCAAGATCAACACCAGTGAGAGGAACCATACCCCGGTGGCCATCGCCTGGCCGATCAGTTCCACCAGGAAAGCAACTCGGTATTGGAGTTGGGCGCGGATCTGGGCCCCGATCAGCCGGTAGTAGAGGTCGATCGCAGACCACATCTCAGCCTCCCTGAATGACCAACTTTTGCACCCCGGCGCGTAGCACCAGGTGCCCTGTCATCACCAGAATAAAGACCCACAGCACTTGCCCAAGGAGCGCCTGGATGAGTTCGGGGCCCGTCAGCACGCCCAGGTACACTTCGATCACGGTGTTGATCGTCGCTGGAAAAGGCGTGAGGTTGCACAGGCGCACGAACCAATCGGGGAAGAAGCGCAGCGGCATGAGAAAACCTGACAAGAACCACGACAGGCCAAAAGCAAAGCGGCCTATCCCCAGCGCGTTGGGCGTCCAGAAGGCAGCCAGGTTGATCAGGAAGCGCCAGGAAAAGCTAACCAGCCAACTCAGTAGCAGCGCCACGGCCAAGGCCAGCCACTGTTGCCAGCCCCGAGGCAGGGTGATGCGGAACATCAGCGCGTAGGCGATCATGATCGTCAGACCGCGCATCAGCAGCGCGGCGACCGCTCGTCCCAGGTCCTGCGCCAGCCAGAAGGTAAAATAGCTCATCGGCTTGAGCAGGTCGGAGGAGATGTCGCCGGTATAGACCGAGTTCATGACGTCGTACCAACTGAACAGGCTCAGGAAGGCGATGGTCGCCTGGGTCAGGCCGGTAAAGGTGATCGCCGACTCGAGCGAGAGGCCGGCGACCTCCCGGCGCGCGCCGTACAAGGCAGTCATAACGGCGGCCCGTAGCAGGCCGAAGAAGAAATTGGTCGCCAAGCCGGCCAGCGCGGCGGCACGGTAGGTGAGTTGACGTTGGAAGGAGAGTTTGCAGAGCTCCCAGAACAGGCGCATGGCGGCCTAATATACTTCTGTTGGCCGTCGTTGTCAATTCAGGTTCCGGTCAAAAGCGTGATGCGTGTTGCGTGCGCGGGGAGTCAGGTGGCGCAGAAGACGGCGCAACTGGCTGCGCTGCGGGAGATCGGGCAGGCGATCAGCGCTGTCGAAATCCCTTTTACCCAGGCCTTGACAAAAGAAGCGGAATATGTTATAATCTTACTTAGATGATGGTATAAGTTATACAATGGTCTTTTAGCCTGTTATGGGAAAAGCCTAGCAAAGCAGGGGGATTGGCGGGTTGTCATCCTTATCCGAACTCCAGTTGACAAGAAGTGAGGAACAGATGGATTTGCCACGGTTGCTTTGGGATATAGGCACGGCCTACGATCTATTCGTCAGCCTGGAGGTTCTGCATAACCCCGCGGACTATGGCCTGCGCCGCACGTGGGCAGCCGGCGTCCGTGCCCGCCTCCCGGCCGACGCGCGGGAGACGTTGGAGCAGGCCAGCTCGTTTGTCGGAGTACCGTTCCACTGGCTCTATTCTTTGCCCCGGCCCAAGGATGGCGCTACGGTTTTGTGGGTCTTGGGGCGCGTGCCGCCAGCGGATCGCCTGCCCACCCTGAGGCTATCGCCCGAGGTGCCCCGGGAGGCTAGGGAGGTATTGCAAGAGGTAGCTGCGCGCGGTGCCTGGGATGAACAAGATCGGGAGGACTTGCAGACGCACGCTCGGGCCAAAGGCAAGGCGCACAAGTTCCCTGCCAAGGTGCTGACTGAACTGCTGACAGCGTGGTCTCGCGCCGAGGAATTCGGGGAACGCTACTTGCAGGCGTTGCGTGCCTACCAGCAGGCCTTTTTCGCCGAGGAGGAGGAACGCATCCGCCCGGCCCTGGAGGCTGCGCTAGCCCAGGCCCAGGATATGGCCGGGCGATTGCCGCTGCCGGATCTGCTGGAGGAACTCTCTCAGGGTTTGCGCTTTGCACAACTGCCGGAAGAGGCCGAGTTGGTGTTGGCGCCGTCGTTCTGGTGCACGCCCATCGTGTTCTTTGGCCACGTGAGCGCCGCGCGTGCGATGTGGCTGTTCGGCGCCAAACCGGCCGATGCCTCGCTGGTGCCAGGAGAGGCCGTGCCCGATACCCTGCTGAGGGCGCTCAAGGCCCTGTCCGATCCCACCCGACTGCGCATTTTGCGTTACCTGGCTGAGGAGCCGCTGGCCCCGGCCCAGCTTTCCCGCCACCTGCGCCTGCGCATCCCCACGGTGACCCATCACCTGAGGGCCTTACGCCTGGCTGGGTTGGTGCATCTCACGGTAGGGGAGCAGGTGGAGGGGGAAAGGGAGCCCTATACGCTTCGCTTTGGGGCAGTGAAAGCAGCTTGCGCTTCACTCGAGAGCTTTCTATTGAAAGGCAAGGTGGAAGGCATAGAGGACGAATCAAACGCAAGCGCGACCAAGTCTTTATGAATGAGGATGTGGAGATGAAAAAACGCCCTGTTGGCATGTTGGCCTTTACGACTATTTGGATCGGCCAGGTTGTTTCGCTGCTTGGCACGGCCATGAGCCAATTCGCCCTGACCCTGTGGACCTACGAGGTCACGGGTAAGGCCACGCCGCTGGCCATGCTCGGTTTCTTTTTCGTGACGCCCATGGTCCTTTTGGGCCCCTTTATCGGCGTGCTCGTAGACCGCGGCAACCGCAAGTTGATGATGATGGTCAGCGATCTCGCTGCTGGGCTGACCACCCTCATCGTCATGGTCCTTTATACCACGGGCAGCCTCCAGATCTGGCACCTCTACCTGACCGTCACGATCACGGGCATCTTTCAGGGCTTCCAGTGGCCAGCTTACTCGGCCGCCATCTCGCTGATGCTGCCCAAAGAGCAATACGGTCGGGCCAACGGCATGATGTCCATGGCGGGGAATTCCTCTGCGGTATTTGCCCCCATCCTGGCCGGGGCCCTGATCGGGCCTCTGGGGCTGGGCGGGATACTTTTCGTGGACCTGGTCTCCGCCGTGGTCGCCGTCGGTGCGCTGCTCTTCGTCCGCATCCCCCAGCCGGACAGAACCGAGGCCGGTCGCGAGGGAGAAGGGCACTTTTTCAAGGAAGCAGCCTATGGCTTCCGTTACATCCTCGCCCGGCCCAGCCTGCTTGGACTGCAGACGGTGTTTCTGGTGGGCAACTTTTTCAGCGGGTTGTCGTTCGCGGTTCAAGCGCCAATGATCCTGGGTCGCACCGGCAACGACGAACTCATCCTGGGCACCGTGCAGTCGGCCGGGGCGATCGGCGGCGTCGTGGGTGCCCTGGCCATGAGCGTCTGGGGCGGTCCCAAGCGGCGTGTCCACGGCGTGCTGCTGGGTTGGTTCTCCACAGGGTTGCTGGGTCAAGCGCTGCTTGGCCTGGGACAGGCGTTGCCGGTCTGGATAGGGGCGATGTTCCTGGGCACCTTCTTTACTCCCATCGTCAACGGTTCCAACCAGGCTATCTGGCAGGCCAAGGTCGCCCCCGACGTGCAGGGCCGGGTCTTTATGGCGCGGCAGTTTATCGCCTGGCTGGTCCTGCCCCTCAGCCAGTTACTTGCCGGCCCCCTGGCTGACCGCGTCCTGGAGCCCGCAATGGCTCAAGGGAGCAGTCTGGCCCGTGTCTTTGGCCGGTTTGTAGGTACCGGCACTGGCGCGGGGATGGCGCTGATGTTCGCCGTCACTGGCCTGTTGGCCGCGCTGGTGGGCCTGGGCGGTTATTTCTTCCCCGCCGTGCGCAACGCCGAAGAGATCCTGATCGATCACGACGTGGTCACAGCAGGTGAAGCGGTCTAGGCCAACAAAACGTTCGCAAACGGCATTTGACTTTTTGGCTGTCCTGTGCTATAAATGGCCCCCGTGCCCTGAGACAACAACGCTGACACATCGAGGCCACAACGCTAACACATCGAAGCCACAAAGCTGATGCATCGAAGCCACAAAGCTGATACAATCCTTAGCAGGGCCGCAAAGCCCTCAGATCGGAACCGGATCCGGTTTTTGTCTGGGGGCTTTTTTGTGTGTGATGCGCGATGTATGAGCCGTGGATCACGAATCACTTTCAGGAGAGGGTGCTATGGCGGGGACTGTATTAGCGCCGCTTGTTGGGGACAACCTTCTCTAGCGACACACTACCTCAAAGACGTACCCCTGGCTACTCAGGGTTTCAAGGATTGTCTGGAGTGCTGCGACCGTTTGCGACCGGTCCCCGCCCCCGTCGTGCATCAGCACGATGGCGCCCGGATAGGCACTTTCTAGAAGGAAAAGCAACCCTGCGCGAGAGCAGTCCTGTGCCGCGTTGGTGCACGAGGCCTGCAACGACGCTGCAGGCCTCGTGATAAAGGACGTTCGAACTGCCGTACTTATCCGGCTCTGGCAAACCTCATGGTTCCACTATCGTAGATGCGGTCGATCAACAGGTCGTCGCCTTCAAAGAGGAATATGACGGCTTCGTTCAGTTCCTTGATAAACTCGTCGCTCAGCGATCCCTCCGCGCACGCCGCCAGGGTGGTGATCGTGATTGTGATCTTGATGCCCCTGCCATCTATTGTGTAGGTTCCACCGGCGGCGTTGCAATCGGCCTGCACATGCACCTCGCCCCCCGGCAGGAACTCGATCGTGTACTTGGTTGGATCGTCAACGGTGATCTTTTCGGTCGGCGTCTGCGTGCTCACCCACTGCCAGACCGCGCCGACGACGCCCGAGGCTGCAGCGGCATCCACTTCAAAGACGGTGAATGTTGCGACTCGCAGGCCGTCGGCGTTCGTCAGGGTCAGTTCGTCGCCCTCGATCTGGTAGGCGGTCGCCGATTCAAGGGCGGCCAGGTAGGCGCCCTCTTGCTCCATGACCCCTTCTGGCTCGCTGCACATCTTGCGCGTAGTCGCGGCCGGCCCGAAGGTGATGGCAGAGCCTTCAACTGCATACGGAGCCGTATAGCTGTTGCAGCCGGCCGAACCGGCCACCTGGCCGTCGTCGCCAAAGACGGCCGTGATCTCGGTGCCGGACAGGACTGACACAAAACCGCTTTGGCCATCGTTGTAGCCATTCAGGCGCCAGGTTGTTCCCGTCAAGGACGCGGGCTCGAGCACGGAAAAGGTCAGTACCGTCTCGCCGTCCGCATTCGCGATCTGGAGTTTGCCAGCCGCGATCTGGTACGAGGCGGCGCTCTCCAGGGCAGCCAGGTATGCACCTTCTTGATCCATCAGCGCTTCGGGGAAGCAGTACATCTCGGTCATGCCAATGGGGCCAATGCTCAGGCTGTCGCCGCTGCTCTCGTAAGAGCCAAAGTAGCTGTTGCAGCCAGCGATGCCCGTGACCTGGCCGTCCTGGAATTTGGCCCTGACCTCGGAGTCCGGCAGCGGGCTGACCAGCTCGCCCTGGCTGTTGAGGTATGCATCCAGCTTCCAGAGCGTCCCTTCCAGGGATACGGCTGCCCCCGTTGGGTCAGTGCCGAAAATCATGTTGCCCACGTCCATCTTGAGGTTGAGGAAGAGCTTGCCGTCCTGCAGCACAAAGCTGACCACATCGCCCAGCTTGGCCAGGTATTGGGCATCGAGGGATCCTGGGCCACAGGCAGCCAGGGTGATGGGGCCCGGCTTCAAAGTCAGGCTGTTGCCGTCAACGACGTAGTGGCCGCTGCCCGAATTGCAATCGGCCAGGATCCAGTAGGTCCCGTTCGGCAAAAACATCAGCGTGTACTTGCTTGGATCGTCAACCGAGATGTCACCCACGCCGGCTGTATCGGCATAGGACCACCAGTACCACTGCTGGCCCAGGAGTTCCGGCGGAACTGCCATTGTGCTCGGCTCGGCTACTGTGCCGATCGCCTCCGACCCCTTCTCGACCAGTTGGCCGGCTTCCAGGGCGTAGGTGTTGCGCACGATCTGCGTCGGGCAGCACATCGGGTCATCTGGCCCGTGGGTCACCATCTCCAGGGCGATCTGCCCGCCCTCAATCTCCAGCGACCTGATCTGCGCCCGGTCGCCCAACGCGTAGGAGGCGAGGTGTGCCGGCTCGCCGCTCTCGTTGCGCACCGCTTCCAACGAGTAGAACGTGCCGCTGCCGCCAGGGTCGGCGACCAGGATCACGGCCGCATCGTCAACGCCGTCGCCCTCCAAATCGCCGAACGCGAGGGGTGAAAAGAGGGTGACGACGAGGCGGGTCGCGCCGCCCTCGACATAAGGTTCGCCTTCGTAGCGGCCGTTGACCAGGGTGATGGCGCCGTCATCTTCCCATTCGGAAGGGTAGGTGGCGTTGCGCAGGGCGTCGAGGGTCAAGCTGACCTGAGCCTTTACCGCCCCGATGATCTCGGACGACACTTTCACCAGGGTGTCGCCCTCCAGCGCGTAGACGTTGCGCACGATCTGCGTCGGGCAGCACATCGGGTCATCCGGCCCGTGGGTCACCATCTCCAGGGTGAATTTTCCGCCCTCAACCGCCAGCGACCTGATTTGCGCCCGGTCGCCCAGGAGGGTGGCCGCGACGTTGACCTGCTCGCCGTCCTGCTCGACGACGGCAGCCAGATAGTAGAAGGTGCCGCTGCCGCCAGGGTCGGTGATCAAGATGACGGCGGCCAAGGGTTGCCCATCGCCGGTGTAGCCAAAGGCCATGCGGTCGCTCAGCAGGACGACGATCTTGGTCGCCGCGCCGGGCACGATCGACTCCTTGTACTGGCCATCGGTGAGCGGCGCTTTGCCGGATGCCGTCCACTCTGAGAGGTATTCGGCGTTCTTGAGCGCGTCTACCGTCAGCCCAGCCTGAGCGGTCTGAGCGTCAGGGATACAGAGCTTCCAGCCCGGCTCGATCCGCCAGGGGTCAGCAATCGTGGCGTAGCTGCTATCCGAGGCCGACCGGGCGTTGGTGGCCAGGACGATGGCCGGATAGAGCGCGTCATCGCCGTGTTGTTCGTCGGCGATCTTGGCCAGCCAGTCACCGGACTGAACGACATAGTCAGACTCGCACGCGACCGGCTCCTGAGCCACAGTTGGCCCCGGCAGGCTCAGGACCAACAGGGCCAAGGTCACCATGCTGGCAATCAGTTTTCCCATTGTTTTCATTGAGCGTTTCATCACTTTTCCTTTCATTGTCTGAAAATGTGGATTCCATCTGCTTTCGATGTCTCTTTAATCTGACGGGTTGTCCCACCCAGGACGCCCCATGCTGGCGCAAAGTTCCCCTTGTTGGGCACACGTGCACCGGACGTCATAGCCCTATGGCCGCCCTCAGCGCCTCAGATGGACAGCCCTTGACCAGGAACGCGTCGGCTCCGGCGGCCAGAGCAGCAGTCCGGTATGCAGAGGACATTGTCAGCACGACGACTCTGACCTCCGGCCAGAGGCGCTTGATGCGGCGCGTGGCTTCCAGGCCATCCATCCCTTCGGCTCCACTCAGGGCCGGCACCGGCATGTGCACGTCCATCAGCACCACGTCGGGATGGCACTCTGCCACCAGGTCCACCGATTCCTGGCCATCGGCCGCCTCGCCGACCACCTCCACCTGGGGCGAGAGGGCCAGCAGAGCTTTCAGACCCTGGCGCGTTGGCCGCTGGTCGTCGGCGATCAGCACCCGTATCCGTCCGTTTGTTGGCTGTTTTTCTTCCCTGCCGGGCATCTTGTCTTTCTCCTCGGTATCTGCTCAGCCCATCTTCCCGAAAGCTTGTAAGGACACCATCTTGGCGACTTGAGTGCCGTTCGGACGAACTGCTGGTCAATTGAGTGCCCTTGGAGCTTTCGGGAAGGTTATCATGACACCCTTATCATACCCGAAAACTGGTCGTCTGTCATCAGAGGGTTGGCGGATTTATCCTTCCACAAAAAAAGACCGCTTCAGTGTGGTCTTTGCACATTTGTTGAGAAGGGCTCCAACAATGTTGGAGACAAAAGGCTCACGCCAAGACGCCAAGGACGCAAGGAAAAACTTGGCGGTCTTTGTGCCTTGGCGTGACATTCTTGGCCGGCGTGGAAGAACTTTATTGGCAGGGTATCCAAAGGCTCACGCCAAGACGCCAAGGACGCAAAGAAAAGCAGGGCGCTAATCAGCTCTCTTCTCTTTTCGCCGTCAGGGGAGTTATAACCGAATCTCAGGCGAAACCTCTTGACAAAGCCAGATTCCGGGCTATAATATGAACGTTCATATGAACGTTCTATCACACCATAAGGGCCAAGATGCGCAAACGAATGGGTGCTCGGCACAAGCCTCCCACCATGCGGGATGTAGCCCGCATGGCCGGAGTCTCAGTTCAAACCGTATCGGCAGTCATAAATGATAAGCCGGGAATCACGTTGCCAACGCGCGAGCGCGTGTTAGCGGCTATCAAGAAACTGGAGTACCGCCCGTATTCTGTTGCGCGGAGCCTCCGTACCGGCCAGACTCACACACTTGCCCTGATCGTCTCGGATATCGCGAATCCCTCATTCGCCGCCATGGCCAGCGCTGCGGAAGACTTTGCTCACAGTCGCGGCTACAGCCTCATTGTGTACAACACACATGATGATGTCACACGCGAGGCTCGTTGTATCGAGACGGTAACACAGCGCTGGATTGACGGCGTCTTGTTCGTTTCAGCCGAGGACAAGATGACCAGCCTGGATGCTCTCCTTGCGGCCGGCATCCCAGCGGTGGCGATTGACCGTATCCCTGAGGGCTACAGTGGGGTGTCGGTCACGCTTGACAATGTGCGGGCAGGGCGAATGGCTGCCGAGCACTTGCTGGAGCTTGGGCACACGAGACTGGCCCACATCAGCGGTCCCTTGGGGTTGCGGCTGGCCCGCGAGCGGCGGAGCGGTTTCCTACAAGCGATTCAAGAGCGCGGCTTACCGCCTGCCCTCTGCGTGGGACGAGGGGGCAATTGGGAGTGTGATTCGGGATACCAGGCCATGCAGGACATCCTGGCTTGCGACCCGCTGCCCACCGCGGTCTTCTCGGCCAATGATCGCATGGCCATCGGTGCGATGCGGGCGCTGTCGGAAGCTAGCCTGCGTGTGCCGGATGACCTGTCCATTGTCGGCCTGGATGACATTGAAGTTGCAGCATACCAACAGCCGCCACTGACGACTGTTCGGCAGTCATTTGCTGAACTCGCCACGCGGGCAATCGAGTTGTTGCTCACTGTTCTCGATGGGCAGGAGTTGTCGGAGGGGCAGCTCGTGATTGAACCTACATTGGTGGTGCGTCAATCAACCGCTGCCCCCAACATGGTGAAACAAGGGAGGAGGTGATAGGATGATCGATCCGCTGCACGGTGGGGAGGCATATAGTTCAGGCAAGTGATGTCTTCTGGTCGATGGATGAAGTCTAGCTTATGCGCGGACGCGGCGAGGCCTAGATCACAGGCCTTGCGTCACGCTCGGCACGCAGCACGGTCGGCAGGTGAGGAAGGATGAAGGTCACAATCAGCCGCACGATCTGCGATGCCGCATAGACAGGCTGACGGACAGAGATACGCCCGCCTGATGTCTGCCGCGCGTTCTGAGTTCGGGAACTGGCGCGGGTGCGCCGGGGGTGGATGCCGCACGCCCTATTCCGGAGCTCGGTCACCTGGTCCCTGACGATGTCTCCCGGGAGAGCTACCACGACTATACCGCAGCGCTCAAGAAACTCGTGGGCAAGGCATAGGAGAAGGAGAAACGACGTGCAAACCTTTGTGCTGCAGAATGAGACCCTGCGTCTTGAGTTTGACCACGGTACTGGTGCCTTGGTTGGCCTGGCGGCTGTCAAGACTGGTTGGCCCATTCTCGACCGACCGCACCTGGGCCTATCCTTTCGTTTGCTTGTACCGCTCTCCGAGGAGCGGCGCAACAATCCTGTCCACGGCGAACGGCAGAAGCTCACATCGCTGCAGCTTGCGAGCGATGGTCGCAGCGCAGCTTTCGTTTGGGATGGCGTGAGCTCTCAGGTCTGCGGCTTGCTGCCGATCAAGGTGACGCTGAAAGTCAGCGTCACATCGCGCCAGGCTGTTTTCGCTATGACGGTGGAGAATCACTCGTCGCACGTCGTCGAGAACGTCTACTGTCCGTATCTTGGCGACGTCCAGCATCCAGCCGGCGAGGAGTGGCTCAAGACATTCTCGTACGTCTACGCCAGAGCGGCTGAGTGGCCCCTGTGGCCCAGATACCAGAACATGCTTGGCTACTTTGGTGTGGATCACCCCACGCAGTTCTCCCAGTCGGCCCACGCCGTTGGGGCACCGATGACTCCCTACATACTCCTGCGTGGCCCCCGCCAGGGCCTCTATGTGGGGGTCTGTGAACCCAGCGCCGAGATCGTGGCATGGCATACGGAGTTGCGCCCCGGCTATGGCACCTCGATCGACGGGCGCGTGCCTGAAGAAACGGTGATCAGTGGCAAGGACGTGGCTACGCGCTTCGCCGCGGTCCACGTGCCGTACATCCAGCCCGGTGAGACGCGGGCTCTTACGCCCATCGCTCTGCAGGCATACCAGGGTGGATGGCAGCAGGGCGTCGACATCTACAAGGCATGGCGCAACTGCTGGATGGCGCCAGCCCCGGTTCCGGCCTGGGCGCGAGAGCCGCATTCGTGGCAACAGATCCACATTAACTCGCCGGAGGATGAGCTGCGTATCCCGTTCCGCGATCTGCCAGAGGTCGGCAAAGAATGCGCACGGCACGGCGTGAGGGCCATTCAGCTTGTGGGCTGGAACGACGGCGGCCAGGATCAGGGCAATCCGTCGCACGATCCTGACCCTCGCCTGGGGACCTTCCAGGAGCTTAAGGAGGCCATCGCCAAGATCCAGGCCATGGGCGTCAGGATGATTCTGTTTTCCAAGTTCACCTGGGCAGACCGCGGCACCGAGTGGTTCCACAGGGACCTGATCCGATTGGCAATTAAAGACCCCTATGGCGACTACTACATGCATCCCGGCTACAAGTACCAGACTGCAACGCAATTGCTGAACATCAACACCAAGCGGCTAGTCCCAATGTGCTTCCTCAGTGAGGAATATCTGGCGCTGTGCGACAAGGAGTTCCAGAAGCCGTTGGACCTGGGCGCAGATGGTATCCTCTTTGATGAATGCCTGCACCACGGCCCGGCGCTGCTTTGCTTCGACATGAGCCACGGCCATCGCTACGGTGCGCCTGTCTATGCCAATGACCGGAGGCTGATCCAGAACTTCGCCAAGCTGTCGCAGAAGGTCAACCCGGACTTCTTGTTTGCTGGCGAGGCCTGCTACGATTGGGAGTTCGAGGCCTACCACCTGTCCTACCACCGTAGCGAGAGCAAGGAACACATCCCGCTGTCGCGCTACATGTTGCCGCATACCCCACTGATGACCGCAGTCACGGGCTTCAACGACCGCAACATGATCAACCAGTGCTTGATGTACCGCTACATCGTCAGTTATGAGCCCTACAACTTCAAGGGGCATCTCGGTGATTACCCATTGACGATCGCCTATGGCAAGCAGATGGATGTCCTGCGCACGGAGCTTCGCGAGTATTTCTGGGACGGCGAGTTCCGCCACGAGGTGGGAGCGCAGGTGACGCAGGAGGGCAAGCTTTACCATCCGTACGCCGTCTTTATCAATCGCAAGAACGGCAAAGCGGGCGTTGTCGTCTGTAATTATGATGATGGGCCGGTCACGGTTCAGGTAAACATGGATAATAGACAAAGGTTGGCCCGTTACCGATTGGTCGACCAAGCAAGCTGGCGTGGGACGGATGCTGGGATAGTCATCCCAGCCCGTTCGGCGGCAGTGGTGATTGAATAGTCGAGCCTGAGGGGACCTGGGAGGCAAGAATGATGAGCAGAATCCGTGAAGCCTTTGACAGAGGAGCTGGGGTATTCCGGCTGATTCCCGTCTTCGTGCCGCGGCGTTTTAGCCAGGCGGGCATGCGCTTGAGACTGCACCCCGACGACTACTACGCTCTGGGCACACAGCGCGGCTCGATTAAGGAGCGTTGGTTTTCGTCGGTCATCCCGGCCATGAACGGACCGCTGGCACCACCCGACGAGGGCATGAGCTACGTCGCACCGTCCGACAGGATCGAGGACAAGTTTCTGCTCAAGGATGCTGTTGATGAACTGGGCGCCAACCTCATCGGTCAGGACTTGAAGCAGAGATATGGCACGTGGCCAATGTACTCCAAGTTCTTCGACTACAAGGCCCCCTTGTTCCACCACCTGCATTTGGACGATATGGCGGCCAGTCGTGTGGAGCGTATGGGGAAGCCAGAAGCCTACTACTTCCCGCTGCAGCTCAACAATTATCTGGGCGATTTCCCGGTGACCTACTTTGGCTTTGATCCTGATGTAACAAAGGAGCAGGTACGCGAGAGACTGCTGGACTACGAGAAGCGCGACACACGCATCACAGAGTTGTCCCGGGCCTACCGCGTCGAGCTTGGCACCGGCTGGTACACACCGCCGGGTGTCGTGCATGCGCCGGGGTCTGTCTTGACCTATGAGCCCCAGTGGAACAGCGATGTCAACTCTGTCTACGAGAACGTCACGGCCGGCGAGGTGTACCCGTACGAGTTCCTGGTCGAGAATGTGCCCACTGACCGCAAACGTGACGTGGATTACATCATGAGCCTGATGGACTGGGAGAAGAACATCGACCCACACTACAAGAAGAGGTATTTCCGTCCACCGCTCGTTTGTCCAAGCGGCGGCGAACGCTACAGCGAAAAGTGGATCGTTTATGCGAATGACTACATCGCCGCCAAGGAATTGACCGTCTTGCCTGGGAAGACCGTCATGGTCAAGGACCCGGTCGCCTATGGCTGCATCATTGTGCAGGGCCACGGCACGTTTGGCGTTTACGATGCGGAGGCAGCAATCATGCTGCGCTTCGGACGATTGAGTGCGGATGAATACTTTGTGAGTGAGCTAGCAGCTAAGCAGGGCATCACGATTAGCAACCAGAGCCAATGGGAACCAATGGTCATCTTGAAACACTTCGGTCCAAATCATCCCGGCATGCCCACATCCGTACCGTAGACAAAGCCATGAGGGAAGAAGAGTCGGATTTCGGCCAGCAGGAGACGTGATTGATGAAGAAGCAGAACTACGAGCTCAAGAACGAGAAGATCCGTTGCGCCTTCAAGGATCTGAAGAAGAATCATCCCGAGCGACTGCAGCAGCGTCTGAACCTATCCTGGAGCAACTGGGGCTTCGGCATGGAGCCGCTCGCCCAGTGCGCAGCGCGTTTGGAGAAAGCAGGTATCCGGTTCATTGAGTTACACGGCAATCACTACGGCGCTGATCTGGGTTACAAGCCGGATGAGACGCTCAGGATTCTGGGGGATCATGGCCTCAAGGTTGCTGGTGTGTGTGGCATGTTTTCGCCCGACAACGACCTTTCCAGCAACCGCGCCATCCAGAGGCAGGGTGCCATTGACTACCTGCACCGTGAGATACCCTTCACGGCTGCCGTTGGAGGTACCTACCTCCTGGTTGTGCCAGGGGCAGTCGGGCGGCCACAAGCATACGACATCTCGGAGTTTGACCGAAGCGTGCAGACGCTGCGCCTGGTGGCCGATCTGTTCGTCACGCACAAGGTCAAGGCTGCTATCGAGCCGATTCGTCCGGAAGAGGTGAGCCTTGTACATACGATTGCCGACGCGAAACGGTATATCCAGGCGGTCGGCCATCCGGGAGTGCGCCATATCAATGGTGACGTCTACCACATGCAGACCACCGAGTCCCACATCGGCGAGGCAGTGCTGGAGGCGGGTGACCAGCTTGTCAACCTGCACATGGCCGACAGCAACCGCTGTGCGCTTGGTGACGGCTCACTCGATCTTGACACAATCATCATGGCCCTCTACTTGGTCGGCTACAACGCGGAGGGGCGGTTTGTCACGCCTGAGCCGCTGGGGCCGGGCGGCGATCCATATACGGCCATGTACGGCAAGCCGGAAGGACCCGCGCTGGAGAGTTTGGTCCAAAAGACAGCAGGGTACTTCCGGCAACGCGAGGAAGAGCTTCTGGCCTGACCAGACATCCCCCGGTCACAGAGGGCGTGATGCCGAGGAGAGGATCATCAGTCTGAGAATCATCGTTCTGAGACAGGCTGGCCTGCCGGCAGGCACGGGTGCTAATTCAAATCCTCTTTGTCGCTTCGTAAACTATTCTGCAACGACACCAATCCCTCGTGCAGGGCGTACAGCGTCGCCTGGACGCGGTTGGCCAGGTGCAGCTTGCTCAGGATATTGCTCACGTGGCTGCGCACGGTGGCCTCAGTGACCGACAGCCGCCCGGCGATATCCGGGTTGCTCAGCCCTTTTGCCACCAGCCTAAGCACCTCTACCTCTCGATCGGTGAGCGGATCGGGGGTAGGTGGTCGCTTGGATGGACGTTGCATCTCTTCGATGACCTTGCGGGCGATTCTCGGCTCCAAAGCCGGTTCGCCGCGATCTACCTGCCGGATAGCGCGCAACAGGTCTGACGGCTCGGAGTCTTTGAGCAAATAGCCCAACGCGCCAGCCTTGATGGCTGGAAAGACCTTGTCGTCGCCAGCAAAGCTGGTCAACACCAGGATGCGTGCTTCCTCCTGACGTTCGGTGATCTGGCGGATGGCTTCGATGCCATCCACGTGGGGCATGACCAGGTCCATCAGGATCACGTCGGGTTGCAGGGCTGCTGTCTGGGTTACGGCCTCCTGGCCGTCTGCAGCCTCGCCCACGACTTGAATGCCCTCGACCTCGGCCAAAAGAGCGCGGATGCCTTTGCGGACGATGGGCTGGTCGTCTACGATCAGTACCCGTATAGCTTCTGGGGCCATAAGTGCCACCTCCTGGGTGGGGCCAGCCTTGCGCTTGCCCCACCATGTCAGACCGCTGCCGTCACTTGCAGGGTGGTCCCTTTTCCAGGGACGCTCTTGATCTCCAATTGCCCGCCTATGCGCCGCGCGCGCTCTTCCATGCCGCGCAGTCCCATCCCGCCGCTTTGCCTGGCTACGGTCGGATCGAACCCTCGGCCATCGTCCTGTATTTCCAGGCAGGCGCTTCCCTCTTTGAACCGCAATCGAACCGCCACTTTTTGGGCGCGGGCGTGCTTGACCACGTTGTTAAAAGCTTCCAGAGCGATCCAGAAAAGTTCTTCTTCCACGGCGAGCGGGAGGCGTCTCTCTCCCTCGGCGTGGATCTCGGTCTGTAGCCCGGCGCGGGTCTCGACGGCGGCCAGGCGGGTTTGCAGGGCGGCCATTAACCCTTCCTCCTCCAGCACGGGCGGGTGCAGTTCAAAGATGAGCATCCGCATGTCCAACATCGCTTCGTGGGCCATGTCCTGCAGTTCCTGCAGGTTTTCAATGGCTACCTCCTGTTTCCCCGACGACATGGCCATGCGCGTCGCTTCGGCGTAGAGGGTCACGCTGTAGAGGGCCTGGGTCACCGAATCGTGGAGTTCACGGGCCAGACGCTGTCGCTCCTCCATCACGGCCAGTTGCTCGGCCTGCTGGTACAAGCGGGCATTCTCGACGGCCACGGCGACCTGACTGGCAAAAGCCATGACCAGCCTCGCGTCGGCCGAGGAAAAGCGCTTTGGCTCGGAGTAGCTCAGGGTCAACATGCCGATACTCTGCCCTTTTGTGACCAGTGGCACGCCCATCCAGGAGCGAAGATGGCTGAGCAATTTGCCCTGTGGCGTGCCCCCTGGGTTGGCGGCAACGTATTCATCGACCCACGCCCGGAACTCACAGGCCAATCGCGAGTCGCCCAATACATCGGGGATAAGCATCGGGTTCTGGTCGAGGATCACTTCTCGCACCAGCGCCTGGTCGGGTGACAAACTCAGCCGCAAGATCTCTTCTTGAGGAAAGGGCCCCCGGTGCGCTCGGAGGCACAGGTCTTTGCCCTCCCGAATAAAGACACTTGCGCCGGTATAGCCCACCACTTCCTGCAGTTGTTCCAGGATCAGGTTCAGCAGCGGATCGAGTTCCAGGGTGGAGACCACGGTGTGCGAGATGGCGAGCAGGGTTGACAGCTCACGGGTGCGCTCCTCGATGCGTCGCTGAAGCGTTTCGTCGGCGCGCCGGATGAGCGCGTACAGCAGCCCGGCCGTGACGAGGACGTAGAACCAGCCTTTGAGGGTTCCCAACCGGGTGAGTGTGGCCGGATCGCTGACCAGCGCGGCCAGCAATTGATCGGAGAAGAGGATCCACAGCCCGCCTACGACCAGGTAGATGGCGACGATCCTGAGGGGAGTCAGACCTTCTCCGAATTCTCTCTGGGATGTCAAAGTACTGTTCATAACCGCCTTTCTTTACTTAAGGCCCCACAATCGTATTGTTGTTGCCCGTATTCGTCACCGAAGTGGCTGATTGGATTGAGACCCAGTTGCTATTGCCTCGTATCGTCACCGGGCCACAACTGCCTAACAAGGTGATGGTATTATCGTTGCCATTGATCGTCACTGAGTGGCCGCTACAGGTAAACGTTTGGGTCTGGTTATTTTCGTTGACCACAATGGGACTTCCACCAGCAGGTGGTGGTAGTGGCGGTGGCGGTGGTGCCGGTGGTGGCGATGGTGGCGATGGTGGCGGTGGCGGGGGTGGAATGTAGATGACGATGATGCTCACCACCGTCACCGTTCCATCGGCATCGACGCAGACAAAGACCAGGATGACCGCGCCCACCTCTACCTCGCCCTCGACGATGACTCCTCCGAGGTCAATCGTCTCCCCGTCAGCCAACATCAACCGGTCGCCGTCGATGCCAATTATAACGGCGCTGAAGCTAAAGCAACCAAGCCCAGGCCCAAAGCCGACCCGTTTGATCCTTTTGGCCAGCCAGGTGCTGTCGGGCAGGATCCTGGCCCATACCTTGACCAGATCGCCGCGGCCGACATGGCCTGCAATGACCGTTTCATCGTCCACGGCGAGGCGAATGCCACTCACGATCCACGGATCTGTGCTGGTCACTACACCTACAAAGACGACATATGGCGCCTCGACATCGTCATCAAAGCGCTCGATTTCATACGCGATCCGGGTGCCATCTTCCAAAATCTGGCCCCTGACTTTTACTCGCTCGCCGATGCCAATGTCGGCCTCGATCTCGGTCCAATCCCTTGTTTCGAAAGGGATGCCCGACACAACCCAACCGTCTACACCCATAATCTCGACGTAACCGGTGAACTCGAACCAGCGTTCCCCCTCTTCGAACCGTTTGATGGATCGCGCCAGCCAGGTGCCATCGTCCAGAATCCAGCCCCGCGCTTCCACCACGTCGCCGACGAGGAGACCCTTGTCAATCTCTGTCGTGTCGCTGATGGCGATCGTGACGTCAGAGACCGTCCAGGTCGTGTCGGAAATGGTCTGTACGACGCCGACAAAGTGGAACGGCCAGCCGGGCTCTTCCTCGACGAGACGAATGTACTCGGCCAGAAACGTTCCACCTTCCAGGATGATGATGCCCTCGACCCTCACCAAATTGCCGATTTCGATGTCGTCCTCGATGCTGGTTTCATCGTTCACCGCGATGACTTGACCAGCCACCGTCCAGGTCGTGTCGGAAATAGTCTCCACCCGGCCGGTGATGGTGAAGCGATTCTGCGGCGCACGGCGCAGCAGCACGATCTGGTCAGCGACGCGTGTGCCATCTGCCAAAAGGTGTCCGGCGACAGAGACCCAGTCGCCAATCTGGGGGTTGCCGACGATGACCGTGCCGTCGTGAGTCTCAAAGTCCTG
>Ga0180438_10004856_pt1 | contig 19096 bp, 15 predicted proteins | sample SS_ome_12_FD_132455 | JGI IMG/M metagenome (GOLD analysis project Ga0180438, IMG submission 132455) | Hypersaline lake sediment archaeal communities from the Salton Sea, California, USA - SS_3_D_2 metaG | ecosystem: Environmental > Aquatic > Non-marine Saline and Alkaline > Hypersaline >...
GAAAGCCAACATCGCTTGACAGCGGTCTCTTGTGTCCACATTGAACAAGTTTCATGTCCGTGGAAGAAAAGCACAAGATCCCTTTCGATGACTTGGATGGTTCTTGAGCAGTCGAGCCAGCAATCCAGCGTCTTGCAGAACGCTTCAATCTGAGTTATAATCGTAAGCGGGCATTTGCGTTGAATAGGAGAGAGACTGAACTTTCTGGCGCATCATGCGCTTTTTGAAGCAGAGAAAGGGAAGCAGGAAGTGATGGAAATCCATGAACTCGTAGTAGAGATGAAACTGCTAGAACGGCGGTTGACGCTATATGAAGAAAAATATGGTGTGCTGAGCGAGGATTTTCACGAGGCTCTGACATCGGGAAAACTTGACCAGTTCGATGCCTATGACGAAACGCGGATAGACTTTGTCCGTTGGAAGGGCATCTATGAGACCTGGCAGCGACGCAAGGCAGCCTACGAAATCCAGATGGAGAGCCGGGAACTAGTGGATGCTATGCGCCTGCAACCTGCCTACTGATGTCGGAATCCAATCCACTTGCCTCACTGGATGAATACAGCCGTTTTGTCGCCGAGCTGATAGACCGCTCCACTGTGTCACATTCGACACTCAGGGTGTGGTCAGTGAGCCCCTATACTGGCATCGCCGAGGGTGAAGTCTTTTTGCGTCCCGACCTCAGGCTACGCGAATTGGAAGAACTCGATTTTTCCGCTTCATTGATCACAGGTTACAGTTACGAGGTATACCAAGGGGGCGAGAAGCTATACTGGTACGATGACTTTCCGCACCCTCACGATCCAGACCTGGCAGATATCCATCCACACCATAAACACATTCCACCGGATATCAAGCACCATCGTGTTCCGGCCCCCAACATCCGCTCAGATGGACCCAATCTTCCAGCCCTGCTTTCTGAAATCGAAGCTCGGTTGAAAGGCAAGATCCCGACTCGAGGTTGACTCCTGTGGCGCCATGGGCAGCGGACGCGCTTGTAGATCGGTCCGGGTTTCTGAAATCGGACCGATCTTGTCTTTCACCCCCGAGGGTGAACTTGGCGGTCAGCCACCGGTATTCATGGCCGCCAGTGCAACAGTGCACACTGAGCATCCTCTCACGTTGCTTCGATGATCATGCGACAAACCATCCACTGGGGCAACCCGATCCTCCCCGGCCTCGGTCGACGCCGCTGAACACGAGCTTGTCCGTGCGCTCACAAGTCACGGGTTTGCGCCGTAGTAAAGGGCGTGCTATACTCAAACTGAGGCCAGTGGACCGTAGTATGGCTCGCAGGCCATATCACACCAGGAGGCAGAAACATGTCGCCAAGAAGCACGTTTACATTCACCGACCCAGATGAATTTGAGATCTTTGTCTACAAGTGGACCCCACCACCCGAAACATCGTTGCAGGGCGTCGTGCAGATAGCCCACGGGGCGGCTGAGCACGCATTGCGCTACGAACGCTTTGCCGAGTACCTAAACGAGGCCGGCTACGTGGTCTATGCCAACGATCATCGCGGGCATGGCAAAACAGCGGGCGATCTGGACAAAGCGGGCATTGCCGGCGAGGACGGCTGGAACGGCATGATGAGAGACGTCAAACAGCTCACCGACATCATCAAGGAGCAGAATCCGGGACTGCCCTTCTTTTTCTTTGGGCACAGCATGGGCTCGCTGATCGCGCAGCGGTACATGCAACTGTGGGGCCAGGGGGTCCAGGGGGCAGTGTTGTCCGGTACATTTGGATCCCTGGGCGACAACCTCGAGGGGACTTTGGCCATGGCGCAGCAGGCGGTCGAACAGCAGGGAGCGGACCAACCTTCGCTGCTGTTCCAGGGGATGTTCGCCACCTTCAACGATCCCTTTGCGCCTGGAAAGACTGGCTTTGAGTGGCTCTCCCGGGATGCGACCGAGGTCCAAAAATACGTCGACGATCCGTGGTGCGGCTTTGCCTTCTCCAACGGCCTCGTCGCTGACATGTTCGGAGGCGCACTGGATGCGTGGAAGCCAGAGAATGAGAAAAAGATCCCCAGAGGGCTACCGGTCTATGTCGTCTCAGGTGACAAGGACCCCGCCGGGGCGTTCACCGCGTCGGTGAGGGATCTATTGAGCCGCTACGAGGCGTATGGCCTCGACAATGTGACCCACAAGTTCTACGCCGATGCCCGCCACGAGATCCTCAACGAGACAAACCGGGATGAGGTCCACCAAGACATCGTGAGTTGGTTCCGACAACAGGCTGCCTAGGAAAATAGCATCTGCGCCCAGATCGGTCCGGTTTCGGAAAACCGGACCGATCTATTGGCTGCCCGTCGAGCCCGTGGCATTCCCCCCACACACAAACTGCGGTTGACCACCCCCCAAGCTTTACGTGACGAGCTCTCTGGGCAAAAAGTCGACCCTGTTCATATAGTGCACCGTGAGAACCTGGCCATACTCCTCGACCTCCACAAAGTCGATGCGCGTAATGCCCACGTTGTTCAGCGAAAACCAATGACCATCCGGCAGGTCGAGAACGGCCCGCATCAGGTGGCCGTAGAACCCACCGTGGCTGATCACGGCCACCCGGTCGTCGGTATAGCCGTGCCTCTGCAGCAACTCGTTCCAGAAGCGCCGGGCGCGGGGCGGCCGCTCCTCGCGCTCCTCGTAGGGGCGGTTCCACCACCCTGCCTCACCCAACCCCTTGGGCAGGAGGAGATCTGGGTGGTGGGACTCGAAATAGGCACGGTTCTTGCCCGGCAGTCCCCTGCTATGGCCGCTCTCCAAGTCCTTGTGATGGATCCCCCCCACCTCGTGTACATCCTGCCAGGCAACCAGGGGCAAGTCCAGCGCCCGGGCGATGATCGTGCCCGTGGCGACCGCCCGGACCATCAGGCTGCAGTAGAGATGGGTCAGGCCAAAGCCACCAAGGTTTTGGGGGTCCCAGGCCCACACCCGGTCCGGCACGGGCACCCGCGGCTGGCCCAGGAAGTCGGCCAGTTGCCGGGCCTGTTCCCGGCCGAGGGGCGTCAGGTCCGGATCCTCGTTGCGCCCATCCCAGGAGCCGGTCTGGGCCCAGAGTTCGTTGTTCTGTGACTGCGCGTGACGGATGAAATATAATTGCATTGCAGCACCTGCCGGGGATCCTGCTCGTATCGCTCAAACCACACCAACGTGCAGCGGATCTTTTCCGTTGCAGTTCCTTTCTTCCTCCCCCGGTGCCGCATTATACCATCAGTCGGACCCAGCGTCCAAACAGCCCACATTCTTCACGCAGAAGTCAAGCTCAGTGTATTGGGCTGAGGCTCACATCCGCGACTATCTTACCCAGCTTCTGATGTATCCTTCGTGTCGCACCCGCCTGGAAAAGGAGGGCGCGGCGTCTTCCTTTCCACTTGGCGGCACCACCAGAGTGTCACTGATTGGTGGTACGCGGTGCCGGTTGGCAGCCTGTCGCCGGGTCTGACCTCTGAGGAAGTGGCTTGCCGCCTGTCCTCTTCCTGGCTGCGAACGTGAACAGCCTCGGCCCGTCAGAGGCCGAGGCTGACAGGATCAAGGCGCCAGGAGAGCCGGCGCAAGGGAGTCCACCTCAGCGGGGGAGCGGAGCTCTGCCGAAGCCTGTGGCTGACTCTGAGCGGGCAAGCCGTGTCCCGAAACATGCTCCCGGGCCAGCTCGCGCCGAAGGACTTTGCCGATATGGGTTTTTGGCAAGCTTGCACGGAACTCTACCTGCCTGGGCACCTTGTAGGCGACCAGTTTTTGCCGGCAGTAGGCCCGGATTTCAGCCCCGGTGATCTGCTGCCCCTCGCGCAGCACCACCCAGGCTTTGACCGCCTCACCCCGCAGCCTGTCCGGAATCCCGGCGACGCCGACTTCGGCCACGGCTGGGTGCGAGGCGATCACCTCTTCTACCTCGCGCGGCCAGACCTGGAACCCACTGGGCTTGATCAGATCCTTCTTGCGGTCCACGAGGAACAGATACCCGTCCTCGTCCACGTAGCCCAGATCGCCGGTGAATAGCCAGCGTTCTCCCGAGTCTGGGGAAGGACCTTCGCGCAGCACTTCAGCCGTCTCGGCAGGCCGTTGCCAGTAGCCCTGCATCAACTGCGGGGCACGGATTGTGATCTCCCCGACCTGCCCGGCGGCGAGAGGCGTGTGGCCATCGTCCGCATCCAGGATGCGAACCTCCACGTCGGGCAGGGGCACACCCACCGAGCCGGGCTTGTACGCGCCGTATATCGGGGTGACGACAGCAGCGACCATCGATTCGGTCAGGGCGTAGCCCTCCATAAGACGGCCGCCGGTGATGGCCTCGAAGCGGTTCTTGGTCTCGGCCATCAGAGCGGACGCAGAGGAAAAGCAGAGCTTGATCGAACGGATGTCCACCTTGCCTGCCCGGACCTTGGGGTGGTTGAGTATCGCGATGAGCAACGTCGGCACGGCGGGCAGCAGGGCAGGGCGTACTTTCTGGATCGTGGCCAGCAGATCGTCCAAATCGCGTGGGTTGGGAATCAGTGCGATGGGGTAGCGTGCCAGCAGGGCGGTACCCAGAATGGCAATATTGCCGTAGCTGTGGAAGAGGGGCATGTTTGCCACGACTGCGTCCTCCCACTCGATGATGAGGCCGCCAAACCACGCTTTCAGTTGCATGGCGGTGATCAGCAGCCCCTGATGGGTGCCCACGGCTGCCTTCGGTGTGCCGGTCGTGCCCCCCGTGAATACGAACAGGGCCGGGTCCTGCGGACCGACCAAGATCTGCGGCCGGGGGGCCCTTGCATACTTGTGCAGCAGGTCGCCCAGCCACAGGTCATCGCCCTGGAGGGCGACGCGGTGCCCCTCCTTCTTTTCCTTCAGTGCGGAGAAGAGGACGCGTAGGTGCGCCGGCAGATACTCCTTGATGTTGGTGGCGATGATGCGGCGCAGGCTGGTGTGCGGTTGGGCCGCCTTGATCTTCTCGTAGAAGGGCGTCAAGACCAGGGCGACCTCGGCCCCACAGTCAGTCAGCAACTGCGGCAGCTCGTGCTCGGTGTAGAGGGGATTGATGGGGACGACGACCGCCCCGGCCTTCCACGCGCCCAACTGGCCGATGACGAACTGCGGGCAGTTGGGCAGCAGGAGGGCGACGCGATCTCCTTTCTGAACCCCCTGTGCTACCAGGGCTGCGGCGAAGGCATCGCTGAGCCGGTCCAGCTCGCCATACGACAGGTGGGCCCCCTTGAACAGCAGTGCCGGGTGGTCCGGCCGCTGCTGAACTGTGTCGTGAACCACGTCCAGGAGCGTCCGCTCAGGATACGGCTTGAGTGAGTGCGGGACACCTTTATCATACTGCTTGAGCCAATGCTTTTCCATTTTACACCTCTCTCCTTGCAAAGAAACTAGTGTGAGGCGGCATACACTGCCGCCAGAACCAAACCCACAACCTCCAGTGTACCGCTGTTGTCCGCTGGCGAGATACTCCCTGCGCTCCACGATCTCTCGCCGGCCTGCTGCCTTGCAGCTTCTGAGGCTTTGACAGCCAATCCCTGATAAGCGCCTCTAGCGCCCGCATGTCCCACCACAGTAAGCCTGACATCTCTGTTACCTCCTCCTTCGTCCTTCCTATCTCACACCGCGAGTGGGGTCGCCGGCTGTGAGGAATCGGCCCCTGCGCCGATCGCGCTACCCGCCAGCCTGGATCGCTGCCTCCCGGCCGGCTGGTCGCAGCATGCTCGACAGCCACCGCAGGACCAACGCCGAGCGTGAGCCGTTAGAGGGCGTGCGCGAATGCTCCTGGTTGCGTGCATAGCTGCGGCCAGGGGCCTGCGACTGCTGTTCCCAGGGGAGCGGCTTGTCGACCTGCCAGATCTCTACTGCTGCCTCAATGACTTGTTGTCCCAGCGCCCGAGCGACCGAAATGCGATGGTGCCCATCCCGGACAAAGTAGTGATCGCCCACCTGGATCAGGGCGACCGGTGGCAGAGGTCGCCCTCGGTTCCGGGCCGCGGCGATGCCCAGCCAGCGGTCGCGGGTGTGATCCTGGATCGGGTTGAAATCGCGGTCAAAGTCGGTGGCTCGCCCCTCACTGCCACGGATCTGGCCGATGGACACCGTGCGAATGCCACCATCGCCCTGATTCTGAACGGAGCAGGCAGTGCAGACCTCTCCCAGGGCGAGCAGCCCCCGCGAGCGCCCCGTCAGACCGGCCCAGAGTTGGCCCCGCTGGCCCCGTTTGCGAGCGCGGGTGTACAGGCTGCTGGCCGCCCCACCCCGAGGATTGTTGAATTGTAGGTTGTAACAGAGTGTGCTGTGCATTGCTTTTCTCCTCTTCTCACCCATCCGATCTCATGTCCAGAATAGCCGATCCCATTCGGGTAGAGAAGGGTCTCCAGGCCTATCTTATTCTGGGCCTGGAGGCCCAGGCTGCTATGCTGGGTTGGGCTTCATTGCCGGCACCACCTTTCCCGATGGGGAGACTGATTCGATTTTGGTCCTCCTGGATCGCCCCACAGCAGCCAGCAAGCCAACGGCCATCAGGGGCAGGCATGTGCCGGCCAGCAGGGTCGGTGCTATGCCAAAGCACTGGGTGGCACAACCGGTGATGGCACAGCCGGCGATGCCGCCCAGCCAGGTGGTCGCGCTGTACACCGCCAGACCCCTGCCCAACGATTCCTGAGGAACCAAGTCGATCACAAGAGCACTGCCAACCGGCCCGCTGATGAAGGAAAGCGTGAACAGCATGGAAGCCACCCAAAAGTGCCATAGACATGTCGAGGCGTACAGGGCCACCAGGCCCGCCGTCACGCTCAGGAAGCTAAGCGCGACGAAACGTTTGCGCCCCAGCCGGTCTGAGAGCCAGCCCACCAGCAGCGGGAAGGGCAGCGCCATCACCCCGCCTATAGCTCCGGCACTGGACAGCGCAGCACTGCTGAACCCCTGCTCAGCCATCGCAAAAGACCTGCCCAGGAAGAACACAAAGCTGGCGACCGCGGCCCCCAGGCTGGCCACGATCAAGAGATGAAAGCTCCTGCCCAGGCCGGCTCTCCTGGCGGCCGAGGCGATTCTGCGACGTTCAACCGCTGTGACGGCCCGTTCCTCCCAGAGCAACCCCAGCAGGGGCATCGCCATGCCTACAGCCGACAGCACGGCGTACATCGCCGGGTAGCCGAATCTGTCGGCGACAGGTCCGCCGAGCGGAGCGCCGAGCAGGGCGCCGAGCTCGGGAGCCAGCGCCAGCAGGCCAAAGACTTTTCCCCGTTGGTTGCCTTCCGCGCACAACCCGGCGGCGATGCTGAGCAGAGCGATGATCAGGCCCGCGCCAAAGAACCAGGCAGCCAGGGCCACGGCCAGGCCCCAGAGCGTGGTTGCCTGGCCCATCAAGTAGAGGGCAGGGATGCTCACCAATCCAGCCACCATCGCTGGCATTTTTCTGCGTCCGAACCGGTCCGACAGCCAACCCGCGGTCACCGTGCCGGCGGCCATGGCCAGGTGGGACAGGGATAGACAGTAGCCTGCTACCGCCTGGCTCGCACCCAGATCTGCAGCCTGCATCGGTAGCAGGGGCGCTATCCCGTTGCCGATGGTCCACGGCACGAGGCTGCATAGGAAAAGCGCCAGAAGTTGCTTCCTGCTCACTATACTTTCCTTTCTGCACCCAGGCGGAACCCGACCTCTTGAGTGGCGTCCACCCTGGAAAGCGGCAAGCGCACCGTAAACCTCGAGCCCTGATTCTCCTGACTATGCAGCGCCAGTTCGCCGTTGCAGCCCTCCACGAGGGCCTTGACCGCGGCCAATCCCAGACCTGTGCCCGGTGTGCGGCATGCACGCGCGTTCGAGGCCCGGAAGAATTCGGTGAACAGATCACAGATCTCTTCCGGTGGAATCCCGATGCCGGTGTCTTGAACCTCCAGCACCGCCCATGCCCCTTTTTTCGCAGAGTCACACGCACCGATCCGGCATCTGTGTATTTCACTGCATTGGAGATCAAGTTGGAGATGATGAGATGGTAGGCTCTTTCAGGTATGCACACCCGCACTGAGGATTCTGGTAGCGCCACGCTCATTGCCAACCCTTTTGCAGCGGCATCCTCCAGATACAGCTCCCAGGCAGTCCGGGTCTCGGCGACCAGATCCAAGACGGCAGCCTGCCCCAGGGGATGCCCAGCCGTGCCTGGGACAGCTCTAGAATGTCGTTCACCAAGTCGAGTAATTGGTCCATGCGGCGCTCGATCCTGACCAGGAAGCTATCGAGCGGGGTGTCTTGTGGGTTCAGATAGCGCAGTGTAGCCACCATGGATTTGCTTGTGGCGACTGGTGAACGAAGTTCATGTACCAGCATTCTGATCGACTGGGCCTGGGCCTCCTGCCTTCGTTTCAAAGCCGCCAGTTGACTCTTCCAAAGAGTGGGCTCGCTCCTCGCATTCCGTGCCTGGCCTCCGTCCATCTTGCCCAACGATCTGTGACACGGGGCTTGGGCAGCGGTGCCTCCGAGCCTCACAGAGTCAAAGCCATAGTCTTGCATGGTACGTCCACCTTCTCCTCGCATCGTTTTCCGTCGTCCGGCAGAGCGGAGACGGTCCTACGCCCCCGCGTGTCCCAGGGAAGTCAACAGTCGTCTGAAAGCGGGCCTCCCGGGCCAAGACTGTCCCTCCGGCTGCCTTACCTCGCTGGCTGCCCAGAGCACGCGGGCCAGCCGACTCTGTTCGGCCGCGACCTGCCGCTCATCCTTCGTGGCCGCTTTCATTTCCCACTGTGCCGTGTATATGCTCAATAGCGTCATCATTTCCCCCTTCTTGGCTTTCTCAGCCATCCGATCTTGTATGCAGCATAGCCGATCCGATCCGGGCAAGCAAGGGCCTGGGACCCCATCTTCTCCTGGGCCTGGGGGCCTAGCGGGCTCGGCGGGTCAGGAATAGACAAGAGGCCCATCAGGGGATGGGCCTCCAGGTCTGGCGTGGGCTTTTTCAGGGAGGATTCACTTCACACTTTGACTAATCCCTCGCGGATGGCAAAGAGAATGGCCTGGCTGCGATCGTACACATGGAGCTTGGAAAAGATGTTGTTGATATGGTTCTTGACCGTCTTTTCGCTGAGGGTGAGTTCCTCGGCGATCTGCCGGTTGGTCAGACCGCTGGCGATCAGCTTGAGCACCTCCAGTTCGCGGGGGGTGAGGTCGTCCACCAGGGGCGTCTGTTTGCCAGGCAGCGCGGAGAACTGGCGCATTACTTTCTGGGCGACGGTGGGACCCAGAAGCGACTCGCCGTGGGCCACAGCCCGGATGGCCCGTAGCATAGTCTCCGGGTCGTCGTCCTTCAGGATGTAGCCCCGGCCGCCGGCCTGGAGACCGGCAAAGACGAACTCGTCATCCTCGAACACGGTGCAAAAGATGATACCCAGGTGGGGCATCTCCCGGTGCAGGATGCGCGTCGCTTCAATCCCGTCCAGAGCTCTGCCCGAGCCCGAAGAACCTGTCCCGAGCGAAGCCGAGGGATCGGGCATTTTGATATCCATGAGGACGACATCGGGCACCAGGGTGCGAGCCTGGTCTAGCGCCTCCCGGCCGGTGGCCGCCTCGCCTACCACGCGCATGTCGGCCTCTGCTTCCAGCATCTTGCGGATGCCGGTGCGGAATAGGGTGTGGTCATCCACGATCAGGATCCTAATAGCGTCCAAGTCTATTGCCTCCGCTATTCGCTCGCAACCACTCGAGCTGACCCAGGTGCAACGCACTTTGGAAGTGCGTTGCACCTGATTCACAGGGGAACCACCGCCGTCACGGCTGTCCCCTGGCCCGGTGCACTGCGCACCTCGAACTGCCCACCCAATTGCTCCACCCGCTCGCGCATGCTCCACAACCCGACATGCCGGCCTGACCGGGGCAGATGGATGTCAAAGCCCTGCCCGTCATCCATGATCTGCACTTTGACGTGATCCACATCCCGGTTCAGGGTCACGCCCACATGCTGAGCCTGGGCGTGCCGAAGCACATTGTTCACGGCCTCCTGAACGATGCGGAACAGAGCCGTCTCCATAGGCGGAGGAAGGCGCTCTCCTTCATCTGCCACAAACTCTACAAACAGGCTGTGCTCGCGCTCACAGCGGGCCAGGTGCTGCCGCAAGGCCGGGACCAATCCCAGCTCATCCAGCGCCACAGGCCGCAGATCGTGGACCAGGCGGCGAATGTCCCGGCTGTTCGCCTGAGCCTGCTCGGCCAGTTCCCTGACCTCGCTGGCAAGTGGGTGTTCCTCCCGCTCAAGGCGTTTGCCAACCGTATGCAACCGGATGTTCAGGCTGGCGAGGACCGGCAGGAGCCCATCGTGAAGTTCCCGAGCGATACGCTGTCGCTCCTCCTCCTGAACCGCCGTCACCTGGGCGAAATGTTCTCGCAGGAGGGCCATCCGTTCCTCGTGCAAACTGGCCAGAGAGCCCCTGATCCGGGCATGGAGCAGCACCGGATCGAAGGGCTTGGTCAGATAGTCCGTCGCTCCCATCTCGATGCAACGCACAATGCTTTTCATCTCGTCCGTGGACGAGATCACGATGACCGGAATGCGGCGCAGGGCAGCATCCTGTTTCATCTCGGCCAACACCTGGTAACCATCCATCCGGGGCATCATCAGATCGAGCAGTACGGCGTCGAAAAGCTGAGCGCGGAGCATGAGCAGGGCCTGCTGCCCATCCTCCGCCATTTCCACCGTGTAGCCCGACTCCTCAAGGTTGGTAGCGAGTAGGATCCGGTTTAGCTCCTCGTCATCCACGACCAGAATCCTGCCCTGCTCGCCGTTCATCTCATGGTTCATCTCGTATGGCCTCCAGTGCGGCCCTGGCCCTGGCGAACTCGGCTTCAGCCTGGGCGATCTGATCGCCAGCCGCTTCAAGGTTTCCATCCCGCGCCAAGTCCTCCACATTCCGCGCCACTGCAGACAGGGCCTTGGCGCCAAAGGTGGCGCTTGTGGATTTCAGCGAGTGCGACGCCCGGCGCAGATCGTCGGCGCGGCCTTGTTCCAGCGCCTGACGCGCTTGCCTCAGCAAGCGTTCGGCGTCCTGGTAGAATCTGTCGATCAAGCCCGGAAGCATCTGGTCCGCTTTCTTGCCCAAGCCGACTCGCAACCTTTCCAATATCCAGGGGTCCAGTACCTCTGGGGAACCTGGACTTTCGATCGCTGGTTCAATCCCCTTTGCAGGTCTTCGAGGGGCTTTCGACCGGCGTGACTGGCATCTTTTCAGCGCGCTCACCAGTTCTCTTGCCTGGATCGGCTTGCTGAGATAGTCGTCCATCCCCGCTGCCAGGCAGATGTCACAATCCTCCTTCAGCGCATTGGCCGTCATGGCGATGATGCGCGGCTGCGCCTCGGCTGCCAGCTCCGCTGGCGACAACTTGCGGATGCGGCGCGTCGCTTCCAGGCCGTCCATCTCGGGCATCTGGACGTCCATCAGCACCACGTCATAGGGCTGCCTGCGCAACGACGAGAGCACCTCCAGGCCGTTGGCTGCCACGTCGGCCAGGTAGCCCAGCCGCTCTAGGAAGGATAGGGCTACCTGCTGGTTGATCACATTGTCCTCTGCCACCAGGATGCGTAAGGGCAGGCGCTGTGCCATCCCCGCGTCGAACGGCGACGCTGGCGCCACGTCGCGCTTTGGCACCTCCTGTGGTAGTTCGGCAAAGATCTGCACCAACACATTGTACAGTTGCGACGGTTTGATGGGCTTGGTCAGAAAGGCCACGACACCGAGCCCATCCGCCGTGCCGCCCCACTGGCCCGAAGTCAGCAAGATCACGGATAAGGGGGCTACCAACCCGGCCCTTGCCTCGCGTTCACGACACATCTCTGCCGCCAGCGTCAAGCCATCCATGGCCGGCATCTGCATGTCCAGGAGTGCCACGTCGAATGCATCACCCCGGCGAACCCAGTCCAGTGCTTCGAGCGGTGAGCCAGTGGTCCGGGGGAGCATACCCCAGGCCTCCACCTGCAACGTCAGGATCTGCCGGTTGGTGGCGTTGTCGTCCACGATGAGCACTCGCTTGCCGCTAAGGTCGGATTGGATGCCGCGCAGGTAGGGGCGGGGCGGGCGGGGCGCCGCTTCAGCCTGGATTGTAAAGTGAAAGGTCGAGCCCTGGCCCGGCACACCGTCGCTCTCCGCCCACACCCGGCCGCCCATCATGTCGGTCAGCCGCTGGCTGATGGCCAAGCCCAGCCCGGTGCCGCCGTAGCGGCGCGCCATCGAAGCATCTATTTGGGTAAACGACTGGAACAGACGGTCCATCCGATCGGGGGGGATGCCAATGCCAGTGTCCTTGACAGAGAAGTGGAGCTCTTGTAGGCGTGCAGTGACCTCGCCCTGACCCTCCACCGACACCACGACATCTCCTTGGTCTGTGAATTTCACGGCGTTGCTGAGCAAATTCACCAGGATCTGGCGCAGGCGGGTCACGTCGCCAAAGGCGGCGGCAGGGACCTGAGGACCCATAAAGTAGGCCAGGTCCAGCCCTTTTTCTGCCGCCCTGGGGGCCAGCAGATCGAGGGCACCCTCGATGCACTCGCGCAGGTCAAAGGGCTGGTGCTCCAATTCCATCTTGCCAGCCTCGATCTTGGAAAAATCGAGGACGTCGTTGATGACGGTGAGCAAGGCGTCCCCGCTCTGGCGGATGGTCTCGACGAACTCACGCTGCTCGGGGGTGAGGCTGGTGTCCAGCAGCAGGCTGGTCATGCCGATGACGGCGTTCATTGGGGTGCGGATCTCATGGCTCATGGTGGCCAGAAACGCGCTTTTGGCTTCGCTGGCCGCCTCGGCATCGCGGCGGGCCTGGCGTGCACCTTCCTCGGCCCGCGCCCGTTCGACGATCTCTCGCTGGGCCTGATCATACAATTGAGCGTTCTCAATGGCGACGGCTGCCTGGTTGGCGAACAGGTTGAGCAGGCGCAGATCGGCAGGTCCGAACTGCCGATCCGGGTCGGCGTCGGCCACCCCAATGGCCCCGACCAGCCGGCTACCCACGGTCAGTGGCACCGACAAGCCGCCGTGTAGGGAACTGCCAGCATACTGGGCGGCGCGACCCTCCCACGCCTGGTAGTCGTCGATGATCAGCGGCTCGCCGGTCTGAGCCACGCGGCCCATGGCCCCTTCGCCTAGAGCGATGCGTGTGCCTACGAAATCTTTGCCCATGTTGTAGCAGACGAAAATGTGGATCTCCTGGCTGGCCTCGTCGTATAAACCTAACTCCCCCCCGGTGGCGTCCAACAGCCCGGTGGCGCGTTCCACGATGGCCTGCAACAGGGTCGACAGTTCGAGCTCTGCGGTGATGTCGGCCATGGTGGTGCGCAGCGCTTCCAGCTCGTCGGCGCGCTGGCGCTCTGCAGCCAGCAGGCGGGCCTTCTCGATGGCCAGGCCCGCCTGCTGGGCGGCAGCCGTGAGCACGTCGAAATCGTCCTGGCCAAAGGCGTTGAGATCCTGGTGCTCGACGGCCAGCACGCCGAGCACCTTTTCTCCGATCCTGATCGGCACATCTACTTCGGAACCGCCAATACCGGGGACGTAGCGGGGGTCCTGGCTCGTGTCGGGGGTGTAGTGGAGCTGGCCGTCCAGGAGTGGCCGTTCACTCAATCCCTGACCGGGTGGGATGCGAGCCGGGACCACATCAGGCTCACGGCTGGCCCAGGCCGTCAAGTAGCGCACACCAGTGATGGCTGTGTCATCCGTGCCCTCGGAGTTCTGTACAGTCGTCCCGTCGACGAGAAAGAGGCCAACGGTATCGTAGCCCAGGGTGTCGTGCAGGCCGTCCACCACGCGCTGGCAGACCTCAGCCTCGCCGGGTGCGGCCGCGAGTTCCGCGCTGAGCCGGACCAGGGCGGCCTGTCTCCGGGCCTGGCTGCGCTCCGCTGCCAGCAGGCGCTCCCGCTCTTCTTCGGCCCGCGTGCGCTCGGCGATCTCATGAGCCAATGCCTCATTGGTTCGTCCAAGCTCGACATTGGCCTTGGTCAGATCAGCCGTGCGCTCTACCACCCTCTGTTCCAAGGTACCTACCAAGGTGTTGATGCGCGCAGCCATCGCATTAAAGCTATCAGCAAGCTGGCCCAGCTCGTCGGCGCTGTCGATCTCGGCGCGCACCTCCAGGTTACCACCCCGCAGTTCGCCGGCGGCTTTGGTCAACGCGACCACGTTGCGCGTAATGCTGTTGTTGAGCGCCAGGCCGATCACACCGGCCAGGGCCATGGCGGCCACCACAGCCACGACCAGCAGTGTCGTCGCCCACCGGCTGGTGCGGGCGATCTGCTCGCGGGCGCGCTGGGTTTCGTCGTTGGCCAGCGCGATCAGTTGCTGCGAGATGGGGTCCACCGCCTCGGCCTGTAGATCGAACTCGTTTAGCTTGTGGCGGATCTCTACGTCGAGCAGCAGAATCTCGTCGGCCACCGCCAGGTACCCGTCCAGATGAGCCAGGGCCTCGGCCCCTTCGTCGCCAGCAAAGTGGGGCGGACTGCCAATCGCCTCGCGCAACAGGCCGGCCACGTTGAAGGCCGACTGCATGGAGGGCCGCTGGCGCGTCAGCAGATACTCCTTTTCAAAGGATTGCATTTCCCGGTAGAGGAGCATCAAGGCAGGGTCGCCAGCCTGTTGCAGCGCCTCGCGCAACCGCTCGGAATCCTGTGCCAGCCGCGTCTGGGCGCCGGTTTCATCGGTGGCCAACTCGGTCACGAGCTCGACCGCCTCGTCAAAGGTGGCAGCATAACGATCTGCGGCCGAGAGGTAGAAATTCAGGCTGACCTCGCTCTCGCGAAGCGCATCACTCACGTCCGATTGCGAGATGAGCTGTTGAAGGCTGATGCTGAGGGCCTTCACTCGCCCGATCTGTTCGTTGTGCTCCTGGGCATAGGTCTCGAGCGCCTGGGTAAAGCCGACCGCTTCCCATCGCAGGAAAAGATCCCTCTCCAGTTGGCGGGCGCGCTGCAAGCCGGCATCCATCTCCAGGACTAGGCGCTGGACCTCCATGCTGGTCACGATGGCTGCTTCTGTCTGGCGGCGCACCGCCGTCAGGGCAACATAGCTGGTAAGGGCAACGAGCACGATCAAAGCCAGCAGCAGGCCAAAGGCGGAAGCAAGCTTGGCCGTGATGCCCAGTTGGCGCCAGCGTTTAGGCAAAGGCTTCCATCTCTTCATCTCACTCAATCCTGTGAGGAATCCCGGGCCTGACAGGTTTGTCGGAAAGCCGGTCAGGTCTTGATTTATTCGTCGGGCAGATAGGTCCAGATCACGTTGGCATGCAAGCCCTCCAAGCCGGCCACCGGATCATCCAGGCGCGTAGCATTGAAACGGGCCACGCCGCAGTCGCCATACTGGTCGCAGGTGAGGGTGCCAGTCAGCCCCTGGAAGCCGGAGGTAGTGTACAGGGCATCGCGCAGCGCCTGGCGGCCGATGTGTAATGTCCCCTCATTGCCTTGGGCGGCGACGGCCGCGATGGCGCTGAAGAGCAGGTTCGCCGCGTCGTAGGTGGTGGCATCGTAGATGGGGAGGGGCGGTTCCTGGTATTTGGCCTCGTATCGGGAGAGAAAGGCGCCGTACTCGGGGCTTTGGGCAAAGGTGGGTAGAATGAGGTACGTCCCCACTCCTGCCTCACCCACCTCCGCTAAGAAAGTCTCAAAGTACAGGCCCTCAGCGCTCATGAGCGCGATCTGCTCGAACGGCTCCACTGCGGCGGCCTGGAGGACAATATAGTCTCCCTCCGGCTCATAGACTGGAAAGAAGAGAAGCTCAGCGCCAGAGGCTGCCACGGCATTCAGGACAGGCCGCATGTCGCGGTCCCCCTTGTTGACAGTAGCGTCCAACACGAGCTGGCCACCCAGCTCAACGAGTGTCTGGCGGAAGGTATCGGTCAAACCCTGAGTGTACGGATCGCCAACGTTGATCGTGGCTGCCCTTCTCTTACCCAGCTCCTGGAAGGCAAAGAGGGCGGCTGCGCGCCCGGCCAGGGCGTCGTTCTGCGCCGTGCGCAGGAAACCCGGCTGCCAGTCGGAGCCTCGCTCTCCGCCCACTGAGGTCAGGGAAGGTGCTGTACTCGAGCCTGAGATCATCACCAAACCAGCCTCGGACACAATCTCCATGGCCGCGGCCGCTTCGCCGGAACAACTGGGGCCGACAATGCCGACGATCTGCGAGTCGGCGGTAATCTTGAGGGCCGCCATGGTGCCCCCCTCTCCAGAGCATGCGGAGTCGGCTCCCACCAGTTCGACCGGATGGCCGAGCAGCTGGCTGCCCCGGTCATCCACAGCCAACTCGACGCAGTGAACCATAAACAGCCCAGGAGGACCCTCCCCGCTGAGGTTCTGGATCACGCCGATCTTGATCGGTTCGCCCGGCGGGATCTCCACGCATCCGATGGCGTCGGTGCATTCAAAGGGCAGGGTTGCTGGTCCACAACCCGACAGCAGCAGAGCAACAAACAGGAGCAAGGCCAAAGATTCGCGTCTAGCCATTCCTTCCTCCCTTCACGTTGCGGGCCCTATTGGTCCGGTGGATAGCTGTATACTATGTTGGCTGCCAACCCATCCAGTCCAGCAGCCGGATCATCCAGGCGCACGACCTGGAACCGGGCAACGCCACAGTCGCCGTATTCGTCGCAGGTGAGGCTGCCGGTCAGCCCCACGTATGCGGCAGTCGAGTACAAGGCATCGCGCAGCGCCTGGCGGCCGATGTGCAGCGTTCCACCGCTATCCTGCACAGCCACCGCCTCGATGACATCAAAAAGCATATTGGCTGCATCGTACCAGTGGGCATAGTAGGAGGTGGTAGGTCGCTCACCATATTTGGTTTCGTATCTGGAGACAAAGGCGTCGTGGGCCGGGCCTTGCGGCGGGGTGGGAATTACCAGGTAGAGCCCTGTGCCTGCCTCGGCCACGGCACCCAGGAAGGCCTCGAGGTACAAGCCCTCGGCGCTCATGAACGTGACATTCTGCAGTCCTTCCATTTCGCTGGCCTGCAGGACAATACGATCCCCGTCCGGTCGAAAGACAGGCAGGTACAGCAACTCGGCCCCCGACCGGTCCACGGCGGTCAGCACCGGTCCCATGTCGGTATCCCCCTTGTTGACCCCGGCGGCCAGCACCACCTCACCGCCCAGTTCGGCAAATGCCTGCTGAAACGTACTGGCGAGCCCCTGCGTATACGGGTCTCCATCGTCAATGGTCGCCGCCGAAGTTAGGCCGAGTCGCTGAAAGGCAAATGTAGCCGCTGCCTGGCCCGAAAGCGCATCGTTCTGGGCTGTGCGGAGGAAACCAGGCTGCCAGTGGGGGCCTGGTTCCCCACCTACGGAGGTGAGCGAGGGGGCCGTGCTCGAGCCCGAGATCAGGACCAGACCTGCATCGGACACGATTTTGATCGCCGTTTCTGCTGCCCCGGAGCAGGAGGGGCCGAGGATTCCGACGATCTGCGGGTCGCCGGTGATCTTGGAAGCTGCCGTGGCACCCCCCTCCTTTGAACATAGAGAATCCTCAACTCGAAGCTCGATCGGGTGACCCAGGAGTTGGCCATCGCGGTCATCCACGGCCAATTCGATGCTGCGAAGGCCGCTTAGCCCAAAAGGCGCTTGGTCGCCGCTGAGGACCTGTAGGACGCCAATCTTGACAGCAGCGTCTGGCGCAATCTCCACGCATCCGATGGCGTCAGCACATACAAAGAGGGAGGGTGTTGGCCGGCAGCCGGCCAGCAGAACAGTGATTGACAAGAGCAGGATGGAAAAGGTGCGTCGTAACATTCCTTTCATCCTCCCGAGAACCACTGGCAATCGACAATACTGCCCGGCAAACAACGGGCTTGCCCAGGTTGCATAGGCGAGCCCGTTGTTCTTGGTGCTCGATGAATGCCAGGTCGCTCGGCCAACGCTCTAGCTTCAGGATGACCCTGATCACGCCGCCTGTGCAACGTTAATTATAGCGCCCTTTCGGGTCAAAGTCAAGGAGTGTGCTCCATTCAAGCAGGGCGACCTCGTTTATCGCTCCCAGCCCTCGTCCCGAGGGCGATCTGAACGCAAATGTGCGACCATTGAGGCGCCCTGTGGCACAGAACGCCCCCGAGACGGTGGCTGCGACCTATGTTGTGGGTGTGTTTTCCAAATGAGGTGGCCCTATCCATTCAGGAACCAGCGCATTGCTGAGGGTGAGAAGGTTTCATCACAGCGCTGGCCCGCCTGCACGGCTATGACGCCGAAAGCAACTGTTTGAGTTGCTCCATGTTCTCCCAAAAGAACGGATCATCCACTCTGGATCTCTTGACGCACCAGGCAATGCCCCCAAAGGCGTTGTGCAGCGTATAGAACGCCAAACTGCGCTCTAGTTCGGGCAGGGGCCGGACCGATCCGTACCCTTGGAGAAACGCCTCCCTGGTCCCGGGCCATACGTCCCACACTTCGTTCTGGATCTTGACGAAATCCAAAGCGCCAGAACCGCCACGCGCCGATTCAAAGTCTATCAGGCCGGTGATGCGCGTTCCCTGAACCAGGACATTTCCAGGGCGGTAATCAAAGTGCACCCAACAGGGTCCATCCGGCTCCGGCAAGGAGGCATATAGCCTGGCATACCCCTCTTGGGCCTTCTCAAATAGATCCCGAGGCATGACCTCGGCGCAGAGCGGTTGCCAACTCTCGAACGTGCGCCTGAGTGTGGCCCACCAACCGACTGGCGATCTCTCCCCCGTCTCGTAGACATCACCGTACCATTCGAGGCTGTGCAGGTGGAGCCGGCCCAGGAGCATGCCAAGGCCAAACGCCAGTTCGATGGACACCGCACCGGTGATGACGCTCCCGGGGAGCAGTGAAAGAAGCAGGGCACCCGAGTTTCCATCGTCGCGAATCCAGTAATCCTTGACCTGTGGCACAGGCAGATCGCCTTGAAGATGCTCCAGGGCGTACAGCTCGCGGAACAGCTTGCGCTGGACAAAGGGGATCTTGAGCACAAGGCGTTCTCCACTTTCCAGTGTCAGAATCCTGACCGCCGAGCTATACGATTCCTCCACAGATTCTACGCTGTTGACCTTGAGGTCAAAGTGAGCGATGGCCTCTTGGACAAGGGCTGCTTGACTGGAAATCATCGTTTCTTGAGTTTTGTTTGCATGGCCACCTCCTCTCAGAACCAGACCTCGCCAGGATCGACCCAC
>Ga0180438_10004857_pt1 | contig 19095 bp, 17 predicted proteins | sample SS_ome_12_FD_132455 | JGI IMG/M metagenome (GOLD analysis project Ga0180438, IMG submission 132455) | Hypersaline lake sediment archaeal communities from the Salton Sea, California, USA - SS_3_D_2 metaG | ecosystem: Environmental > Aquatic > Non-marine Saline and Alkaline > Hypersaline >...
ACAAAGGGTCGGCAACCGGGCTCAGGTCACCGCGGGTGTCAGCACATTTATCCCCAAACCGCACACACCCTTCCAATGGGTGCCCTGCGATACTTTCGAACAAATTAATGAGAAGCAAGGCTTCTTGAAAAGAACCCTGCGCGGTAAGGGCTTAAAACTGAATTGGAACGCGCCCGAAGATACCATGCTGGAAGCGTGGTTGTCACGTGGAGACCGGCGGTTAGCGCATGTGGTGCTGGAAGCCTGGAAACGCGGCGCCAGATTTGATGCCTGGAAAGAACATTTCCGCTACGATATCTGGCTCGAATCTTTCCAGGCAGCCGGGTTAAATCCTGCCTTTTACACCCACCGCCAGCGTCCAATCGATGAGACATTTCCCTGGGACCATATCGATTCGACTGTTCGCAAGAAGTTCTTAACCGAGGATTACTTGTGGAGTCAAAACGGCAAGACCAGGGTCGACTGCCGCGAGCGCTGTTTTGCGTGCGGGATACTACCCACATTCACTGAGCAGCGTAGAAATAACCCTGGAGATGTCTGGAAGTGTCCTGAGGTTAAATCAAAGCGGCTGCCAACAAAGGAATTATTTACAAAAGTGAATGCGTCTGAGTAATCATTCCCTTGATTCCTCAAAAATATTTTCGATATATACTTATCAGAATACTTAATTTATGTAATATGCGTGCCAGGATAATATTTTCCAAACTTGAAAGCATGCGTTTCACCGGCCACCTGGACCTGTATAAGACCTGGGAGCGGACGATTCGCCGAGCTGGCTTACCGCTGGCTTACACACAGGGATTCAACCCGCGTCCGCGCATCAATCTGGCTGCGGCATTACCGTTGGGTTTTACCGGAGGTAATGAGATTATGGATATCTGGCTTGAGAAGGATGTATCCGTACACAATATTGAAAATAGTATTAATAATTCTCTTCCTCCAGGATTATCTCTGGGGAATGTGGAGGATATTGAGCTGAGGGAACCTTCTTTACAAACCCAATTACTTGCCTCTGATTACATCGTTAGAATTTTAGATCAAATAAAAAATCTTGATCAGCATATTGAAGACCTCCTGGTTAAGACCGAAGTTTTTCGCGAGAGGCGCGGCAAAACTTACAATCTACGTCCTTTGGTTCTTGAATTATCGTCATTACCAAATGAGGAGAACCTACAGCGAATTCATATGCAGCTTTCAACCCGTGAAGGAGCGAGCGGCCGCCCTGACGAAGTGACCTCAGAACTGGGAATATCACCGGAATTCGTCCGGATTCACCGAGTAAAGCTGATATTCACTTGAGCATCATAGTTGGTCAAATTCTTCTCGTGGTAGAATCCCAATCGAAATTTTAAGCCCCCATAGCTCAGTGGATAGAGCGTTGCCCTCCGGAGGCAAAAGCCCGCGTTCGAATCGCGGTGGGGGTGCTTTTTATTATTTTTGGGGGAAATGGTTCTGTTTCTCGACCAAGATTGGAAAAATTACATCAAGCGTTTTCTAATTTTGAAATCTGCATAATTAGCATATAATAATCCAGATCGAACAACTATTTTTGTATTTTTAATGTTTTCTGCATTTTGTACTTTCAGATTCTAACGCGAAATTCAAAGGTGAACATTGAAAAAACACAACATCCAACGTCGTGAGTTCTTAAAATACTTGCTGGCAGCATCCGCTGGGCTGGGTCTTGCTGGAATTAATACAAAATTTTCCAGATCAGCCGACGGTGAGCCCACCGTCCCTATGTATCTTCCATTTGTTGTACATAACAGCGAACAGCAAAGTTTATTGAGCAAAGTATTGCACATCCATGCCCCCTCTGTAACAAACTGGGGTTTCGATTACGACCAGTATTACGGGCAAACCCAAGCTTTGCACCTTCCCGGGGTAAATCAGGGTGTGGTGGATGCCATGATCGACCGCGGCGTGACTGGTTTACTGGGTTTAAACTCCAGCCAGATTGCGGATGCCTGGAGACAGTTGATCCCAGATTACTATCCCGGCAAAATGGTAGCGATCAAGGCTAACCTAAATAACAGCTTCAGCTGCAGCTCGAATTCCGACAGCATTGATGCGATCGCACAACCCATCAATGCTGTTGCGCGCGGCTTAAAAATCATGGGAGTACGCGACCAGGATATCGTGGTCTTCGATGCGATCCGCTCTTTTCCAGACCGGGTATTTAACGAGCTGCTCTACAAAAATATTCAAATCCATGACAACGGCTGTCAGGGTTTTTCTTCAACCTGGAACAGCAGTGATGCCAATGCATTCATACAATTCTCTCCACCATCTGGCAGTTTGCCAGTTGTTCGTTTAAGCGATACGATTATTAATGCTGATTACCTGATCAACATGCCGATTATAAAAGGTCACCAGATCTCAGGAGTAACGCTGTCCTTCAAAAACCATTTTGGCACTGTGAACAACCCAAGCGGCATGCACAACCAGGTCTCGACTTCGTATTCCGGAATAAATACTTATAATGCGCTTGTTGACCTGTATTCCAATCCCCACATACGGGAAAAGACAGTCCTGACAATCGCGGATGGTATCTATGGAAGTAGAGAATTTCAGAACACACCCCCGCAGCCCTGGAATACTTTTGGTGACCATTCACCATGCAGCCTGTTCTTTTCCACCGATCCGGTGGCGATGGATTGTGTCTTGCACGACCTGCTCAAGGCTGAACGCGGATCAGCGCAGCCCAATACCAGCGACTCCTACCTAAAGTTGGCTGCCAGTTCGGGACTAGGAGTCTTCCAGAGCGGCGATCCCTGGCGAATACCTTACGGCAGCGGTTATTCTTTAATCGATTATCAGCGAATAACGATGTAAACGCATCTGATTACTCTTCCATCACTCGAAAACAATTGTATAATTAGCTCACATTTTGTATTCAACAAAACCCGCAGGTGCGGGTTTTGTGCTTTACACGACGAGTTTTATATATGCAATAACACGATGAAAAAGTATCTGCCAATCCTCTTACTATTCATCCTGGTATCCTGTACTGGACCACTTTTCTATCAAAAGACACCTGATTGGCAGTACACCGACCTGAAAGGGTATGATCCCGCGGATGCCTCCGAAGCCGAAATGGATATCATCGCAATCTATACCCGCACAGTTGATGATGAATTCCAAATCCGTCTTGACTATTTAGAATTTATCGAAACGCCAAATCACGATTTGTATCTGGCATTGGATGACAGACATGGAGGCAGTAAACGATTACCGGTCAGTGATTTCAGTGACATCAAATGGGATATATTGATACGCATACCTTCTTCGGGTAGCATCCAGGTTACAACTCCCGATTCTGCAACATCGATGGGCTGGGGCGTACGAGTCACTCGCGACTCGATACAGGATAATGTCCAGGTTTCTCTTAAAATTATTGCACTGCACGGGTCAAACGCTGCTCCCTGGGCGAAACCAAATGTAAATTTACAGGCCTTTACAACCCATGCAGGTTCAAATTCGATTGCTGATCGTACAGAACCGATCAGTTCTAACGCCAAACCGCCATTACCCGCCCAGGTCCTGTTCGCCTTCTATAATACACTGCCTGCGTACAGTCCGTCGATGGCGCTGCGAAAATGGGACGGTGCTCACACTGGTCCCCTGGGTGGGAGACATGGTTTATTCAACCTGCTTCGCACCGCAAACAACAATGATATCCCTCTTGTTCTTTTGGATTTGAATTCCCCTCCTGTATTATCAACGCTGGAATTTTTCGGTGGTATGGAACTCATACAAAAAATGGAACAGTGTAACTTGCTGATAATTCCTCAAGCTCTGCCAGAATCACGTTACTCCCCATTCACACCTATTCAGGAAGTGCTAAATGATTCTCTTGAAAAAATGAAAATTGTTGAAGAAGAATTTGGCATCAATTCAACAAACAGCATCTATTCCCCGGATGGAATTATCCCCAGTGTCACTGCTGGTCAGACTCTGTTTACGAAAATAAGTTCACAGATATACGATCGCAATCGATTTCAGGTTCCAATAGTAAAACATCTCCAATCCACTCTCATCCCAATTCCAGATTACCTGGACAAGGACTCCAAACACCAAGCAAGGTTGGATGGGCTTTCTATCGAAATAAAGCGGTCACTAATCCATGCAGCTTATTCAACCAACCGGTCCCCCAATACAGACAAAACAAAGATAGTTATTTTGGGAGGTAACCTGCCAGAGAGTACCTGGGGTGTTCCTGAAATGGCCCGTGCAGCCTTTCAATACATCAATGCCCACCCCTGGATTCACCCGCTCAATAACCACGAATTGAAATCGCTTCCTCAAAGTTCAAGCGATTTTAAGGAATATATCAATGATTTAGATCCTGGATATCCAGGTAAAATTAATAACGCTTCAAATTCAGACATTTTGGATGCCCTTATAAATCTACCGCAAAACGCCTTGAGCAACGCCGCATGGGATGCTTATTGGGCATTTTTTAATTCCGTTTACCCTTACACCCAGGAACTGGTTGATTTACGATCAAAATACATCCCCCATATATGGGTCCTTATTGCAGCGGCTAAATGGTCTGCAATTCCCTACCAACAGATAACTTGCCATCTGGACATCGACTCCGATGATGAAGCAGAATGTTTACTCGCATCTGAGTCTGCTTTCATAGTGATTGAACCAGTCGGTGGTTATATTTCCTTTATGTTCACACAAGATGTGAAAGGTCCTCACCAGGTGATTGGACCCACCTCTCAATTTATCACAGGCACCTCTGATCCAATTTTTTGGGATCTCTCGCAGGGTATTCATTCAGATCCAGGGGTGATCCCCGGCGCTTTTGAAGATCCAGGTATCGTGTACGAATCCGAAATCCACACTGATGGAGTTCGACTGACCGATCCCACAAACCTGATTTCCAAACAATTTGCGCTCAAACCATCTGGATTAACTATTGAATTCCAGCTCGCCCCAAACCTTGCTAAATACTCGACAAAAATACCTGTGGTAATTGATCCCTGGCAAATGTACACGGTGGATTGGGATAAAGGTTATGAATTCGCAGCTGCATCAAATGAGGTATCATGGGAGATAAACTACATCTCACAATTTATTATTCGGACAACAGGGAATATGTCTGTCAATTCCTTCCTTCAATCACGTAATTCATTTTCCGCTCCGGAAAATCCAAATATAGATTACCCACCCGGACACTATTTACCTTTTCCGGTATCATTGGTCAACATTTTTAAGCCTGTAAATTTCACAGTTGATCTAATTTTTAATAGCGAATAGGACTGAAATAATGCAGTTAAGAAAATTCGAAGATCTTCGAAGCAAAATCCAAGAACTTTATCGGGTTGGTGATTACACAACAGCTCTGGATCTGGTTGAAACTAATTTACCGGATTTTCCAGACCAGAAATACTTCCTTTTATATTGGCGATTAACCCTTACTTCCCAACAGGGTGATATTCAGACAGCCATTTCAGCGCTGCAAGAGATGATTGATGACGGCTATTGGATGAACGAATCACTGCTTCGAATTCCATCATCTTTGGAACTGCTTCAAGATATCGATGATTTTGAAAAGCTGGTCCAAATAAATAATGAACTTCGGGATAATGACCAAAGCAGCCTATTTCCGATCTTAATTTCACGGCCCGAAGGTGAATGTTTAACTGAAGACAATCCCTGCCCCCTGCTGCTCGGTTTTCATGCGAATGCATCGATGGCGCAGAATTCCTTCGCCTTTTGGGTTTCTGCAGCTGAACAAGGTTGGTTGGTGGCTGCCCCACAATCTTTTCAAGCAATGTGGAAAGGCGCTTACACCTGGGATGACCGGTTAACCGCCGCCAGTGAAATCAAAGAACACTTCAATTCTCTTATTCAAAATTACCAGATCAACGGGGATAAAACAGTATTATCTGGGCTGGTGGGTGGCGCAGAAATCGCTCTTTACTTAGCTATGAGGCGTGAAATTGGATCGATAGGCTTTATTCTAATAAATCCGCTGAAAAGCATCTCTTCTGTATTGGATGAATGTATTTCCCCTACTGTTGATTATTCATTGTTCGGGTTAAAAGGGTATTTTATATATGGAGAATTGGTTGAAGAATCAGCAAAGAATGGCATCAACGAAATCTTAATGACACTGAATAATCACGGCATTAAATGCAAATCTGAAGAAGTCCCAGACGCTGGATATGCATTTGAAAGCAGCTACAGTACAAGCCTGCTGAATGGGTTGAATTATCTGACGGGTGGTTAATTCTATCGATATAAATGGTGTGATTCGATAATTTTATAGACCTGATCCGGTAGAAAATAACGATAACCCCGTCCTTGCGCTATCCGGTTTCGAATTCGCGAAGACGATATCTCCAATAATGGCGCGCTGATAAACTTTACTTTCTTTGATATCCCAGGCAATTCATTTTCCAGTTGGGTTAAATTGGGTTCATTACCCGGTCGGCACATCACTCCGATTTCATCACAAGCTGCAACCAATTTTTTCGGTTTATGCCAGTCTGGTAAAGTAACTAACGAATCGCCTCCCATCAAATAACACAAAACTGAATCAGGATACTGATTATGCAATAAATTGACAGTATCTAAGGCATAATGCGGTGCTGGACGTTTGATATCCACTTCGGAAAACCTGAACGTTTCATTATTCTCAATTGCCGAATTCACCATTTCCAAACGCTCTGAGAGTGTTGCCATTTCCTGTGTAGTTTTATGCGGAGGGTCTGGTGTAAGAACCCATAATATTGTATCCAGTTCTAATATCTCAAGCGCCTCTGATGCCAGAATCTGGTGACCAACATGAGGAGGATCAAATGTACCTCCAAAAACACCGATTCGAGTATTTAATTTTGCCATTCTAACTCATGCCCACCGATATAAATCGTATCACCTACTTTTACCCCGCTGCGCCGCAGCGCCTCATCAATTCCCAGGGTCTCCAGAATCCGTTGAAACCTGCGGATTGATTCAAAATGTTCCCAATAAGTCATTTCAGCAGCCCGTTCAATGGCTTCTCCCGATATTCGCCAACCCCTATCTACCGGATTTATTTCAAAATCTTGCGGATCTGTATCAAATTTATATATAGGTTTCTCAATCACATCTGCTGGCTGCGGGATTTTCTCCAGAATTTGTGAAACCCTGTACAGTAATTCTTTTAGGTTTTGTCTGGATAAAGCTGATATTGGAAAAAGATCATTGCCTTGTGTAAATTCTCTTCCAGGAACATCAGCTTGGGATAAAAAATCCTCCTGGAACTTGTGCCAGCGCCCCTCAACCTCGGGGAGATCAATTTTATTATACGCAACAACTTGCGGTTTCTTACCCAGGTCTGGATCAAATAAAGCCAGTTCGCTGTTGATCTGGAAAAAATCAAGCAGCGGGTTTTCTGAAGCCCCATCCAGCAGGTGAATGATTACCTTCGTCCGCTGGATATGCCGTAAAAATTCGTGCCCCAATCCAACTCCATCGTGAGCACCTTCAATAAGCCCAGGAATATCAGCTAATACCAGTTCTTTTTCCCCATCGATCCCCGCCACTCCCAAATTCGGTTCAATTGTTGTAAAAGGATACGCGCCAATTTTTGGTTTTGCGTTCGTTACTGCAGACAACAGAGTGGATTTTCCAGCATTTGGTACTCCGATAATCCCAATATCCGCGATCAATTTTAATTCCAATCGCAAATTCAGTTCAGTACCAGGTTCACCGCGTTCACCTATTCTGGGTACTTGCCGCTTTGATGATGCAAACCGGGCATTCCCCCGACCCCCGCGGCCGCCTTTTAAGAGTACCAACCTTTGCCCATTTTCAACCAGGTCACCCAATACTTCACTATTAAAGTCATTATATATGATAGTTCCAGCAGGGACATTTATGATCAAATCTTCTCCAGCTTTACCCGTTTTATTATTTGTTCCTCCTTTCTTACCATCTTCGGCTTTGAAACTGGGTTTGTATCTAAAATGAGCCAGAGTATTGAGATTCGGCTGTGCGACCAGGATAATATCCCCGCCTTTTCCACCATCACCGCCATCCGGACCGCCGCGAGGCACAAATTTCTCGCGGCGGAAATGAATCGCCCCATCACCGCCCTTTCCCGAACGGACAGATATCGTGGCTGTATCAATGAACATCGTTTTCGATAAATAAGTGTAAGGAAGTAGAGTTTTTTGAGTATCAAAACGATTATACCAAACGAACAAGCATGATTGTACACTTCTTGTGTTGGTTTGCACAAATGGATAAATTATGGTAAATTCAATTCTATCTCTGCATATCAACCGAAGATTTCAAAAACCAGAGTTGTGGAGGAAATTAATGACCGGAAAAACCATCCCTGATATCATTGTCAGTCGGTTGCCGCTATATTTACGTTCACTTCAACGCATGGATGAGGAGAATCGAAAGGTTACCTCTTCACAAGAGTTAGGTGAAAGGCTGGGAATATCAGCAGCCCAAATTCGAAAGGATTTATCTCAATTTGGTGAATTTGGAAAACAAGGTACTGGATACAATATAAATTTCTTAATTGAACAACTGTGCAGAATTCTGCATGTCGATCAAGAATGGGATGTAGCAGTAATCGGTGCCGGTGATATTGGAAACGCTGTCGCCAGGTATAAAGGTTTCAAGAACCGCGGTTTTCGTGTTGTTATGATTTTTGATGATGATCCCGATAAGATAGGTACGCAAATTGGAGAATTCACCGTTAGTGATGCAAACGACCTGACAGAATCGATAAGAAATGCCCAAATCCAGGTAGCAATGATAGCTGTCCCGGGATCAAATGCTCAAAATGTTGCCGATCGATTGGTTGAAGGCGGGATAAAGGCGATATTGAATTACGCTCCAATAAACCTTAACGTACCTGAAGACGTGAATGTACAGTATATCGATCCATCTATTCATTTACAACGGATGACTTATTATTTAGAATAAATAATCTAGACGGTTACCAGATTACGCCGGATGAGTGGGAACATCCCTAATCCTTTAAAAGCCCCCTCAGCGGTGCATACAGTTGGGTTGTCCACCAAATAGGCCGGCACACCCAACTCTTTTGTTAAAAGCTTATCAATGCCTCTCAATAAGGCGCCCCCTCCTGTTACTGCCACGCCGCGGTCAATAATATCGGATACTAATTCTGGTGGGGTTTTTTCTAACACCCTACGGGCGGTTTCAACAATATCCACCAGTGGTGATTGAAGCGCCTCCACAACTTCCCCGGTTGTTAATGTTGCCGGCCGCGGAAGCCCGGATACCTGGTCCTGACCTTGAATGTTTATGCTGTCTTCTTGATCCTGTGGAACAGCCGCGCCTATCTTCACTTTGATTTGTTCAGCTGTCAATTGTCCGATGATTAAACCGTATTTTTTACGCACATAAGAAATGATTGCTTCATCCAGAGCCATACCACCTGCTCTTAAAGTGTCTGCAGCGACAATGCCGTACATCGCCATCACTGCCGCCTGGGTAGAGCCTGCTCCCAGACAAAGTATCATATTCCCGGAAGGTGTACCAATTGGTAAATCCACGCCAATAGCTGCAGCAAGCGGATGTTGAATAAGGATCGCCTCCCGACTTCCGGCTTGCAGGATCGCCTCATGGACCGCCCGGCTTTCAACGCTGGTTACGCCATGAGGAACTGTGATCATGACACGCGGCCGGAAAATCCGCATTGGCCCGCCAACTTTTCTCAGAACCGCTTCCAACATATATTCCGTCACTTCATAATCTGCAATCACACCGTTAAAAAGAGGGCGTGAAATTTCCAGGGATTCAGGAACTCTCCCCATCATGTCCTGCGCTTCTTGACCCCAGGCTACCATCTTCTGTTCTTCAGTAACTATTGCAGCTACGTTAGGTTCTTCTAATAGGATATGATTCCCCTCAGCTACACGTATGAAATAAGTTCCAAGATCAATACCCAGATCCTTGGTAAATAATGCCATTTATTTTATCCCAGGTCCTGTTCCATTCCGGATGTACCCCGCCGTTTTCTTCCACTCCGGTATCTGCGTGCTGCTTCCAGGCGCAAATTGGATCTTTTCAGTGCAGCTTCCATAGCCAAATACTCGTCCGTATCAGGTGGCAGTCCTTTCGCCAGGATTTCTTCTACTCTTCTTTTCGCAGCTTCTGCGCGCGAAATATCAATCTCGTCTACATTCTCAGCTGCATCCGCTAAAATTGTGATGATATCTGGCTGAACTTCAATAATTCCACCAGATACAGTGAAATCCTGCTCATTTCCCCCTGCTCGAACTTTAATAATGCCCAAACGAAGCGTTGAAAGTAGCGGAGCATGGTTAGGTAAAATTCCCATTTCGCCAGCTTCACCAGGTACAATAACAATATCCGCATCTCCTTCAAAAACCATACGGTCTTGTGAGACAATTTCACATCTGATAGGCATTATTAACTCACACTTCCCTGTTATTAATTATTAAATCTAACCTGTATTCATTATGGTGAAAGATTATTGTTCACTATCAAGCTGTTCAGCTTTATCTACTGCGTCATCAATTGTACCGACCATCATGAATGCCATCTCCGGCACATCATCGTGCTTACCATCCAGGATTTCACGGAAACCGCGAATCGTTTCTTTTAATGGCACATATTTCCCATCCGTCCCGGTGAACTGTTGAGCAACAAAGAAGGGTTGTGAGAAGAATCGTTCGATCTTCCTCGCTCTTGAAACGATAAGTTTATCGTCTTCGCTCAATTCATCCACTCCCAGGATCGCAATAATATCCTGCAAATCTTTGTAACGTTGCAGGACTTGCTGAACTTCACGCGCGGTTGTGTAGTGATTTTCACCGACAATCACTGGATCTAAAATTCGCGAAGTTGAAGCTAACGGATCTACAGCAGGATAAATTCCTTTTTCAACAATTGCCCGTTCTAGCGCGATGGTAGCATCAAGGTGCGTGAATGTCGCTACCGGAGCAGGATCGGAATAGTCGTCTGCAGGCACATAAACAGCCTGCATGGATGTGATAGAGCCTGTGCGGGTTGATGTGATGCGTTCCTGGAGTTCTCCCATCTCGGTTGCCAGTGTCGGTTGGTACCCGACCGCCGATGGCATACGCCCTAACAAAGCGGATACTTCTGAACCAGACATACTGAAGCGGAAAATGTTATCAATGAAGAGCAGGACGTCCCGTCCCTGGTCACGGAAATACTCAGCCATAGCCAGCGCTGATAGCCCTACTCTCAGACGTACTCCAGGCGGTTCGTTCATCTGACCGTAAACCATCACAGTATCTTTCATTACGCCAGACTCGAGCATCTCTCGATATAATTGGGTTCCTTCACGAGTTCTTTCTCCAACACCTGCGAATACAGAATTGCCTTGATGTTCAATAGCAATCGAGCGAATCAACTCCATGATGATGACTGTTTTACCGACTCCCGCGCCGCCAAAAATCCCAGTTTTACCGCCTTTCGTAAAAGGAGCAATTAAATCGATGACCTTTACCCCTGTTTCAAAGACCTCAACCCTTGTAGATTGCTCATCAAATGGAGGAGCCATGCGATGGATTGGATAGTAAAGCTCTGCATTTACATCACCTTGATTATCAACCGGGTGTCCCAATACGTTGAATACGCGCCCTAATGTTTCCGAACCAACCGGTACACGGATTGGACTTCCAGTCGCGTATGCATCTCTGCCTCTTTGTAAACCATCTGTAGCGTCCATAGCCACCGTCCGAACCCAGTTGTTGCCCAGATGTTTCTGAACCTCTAAAATTAAAGGTTCATCCCGCCCTTCAGTTGGAACTTCAATTGCTTCATAAATCTCAGGCAGTTGGTCGGGTGAGAATTCCACATCTACGACACCACCCAGTATTTGTACGACTTGCCCTTTATTTTTTACCATCCATGCCTCCATCAAGATTGGGCTAATGCTTCAACACCACCAGCAATATCTAACATTTCATTTGTTATTGTTTGTTGTCTGGCCTTGTTATATTCCAATTGCAAAACATCTACAAGAGCTGTCGCGCTGTCAGTTGCGTTCCTCATAGATACCATTCGAGCCGCATGTTCGCTGGCCAATGATTCAAGGATCGATTGATATACTTGCAGCGCCGTAAACCTGGGAATTATCCTATCCAGAATATAAGACCGGTCTGGTTCATAAATATAAGTTGCAGCAAAACTGCGCTCACCACTTTTATAATCTTCTACCCGAGTTTCACCAGTTTCCAATTCCAAGGGGAGCAGCTTCTTCAATGTTGGCACTTGGAGTACGAGATTGACAAAATCCGTATAAACCAGGTAGACCTCATCAACATTTCCTTCTAAAAATTCATCCACAGCCAAACGGCCGATTGCTGACACATCTACGAATGCAGGAGCTGCCGGAAGATTGCTAAACTCTGCCATTACATCCTTCCTGCGTCGCAGAAGCAAATCCCGGCCTTTTCGTCCCACGGTGATATAACGAACGGGAACGCTAAATTTGTTAAAATTCTCCAGTGTAAAGCGAACGATATTCGTCGTATACGGTCCCGCTAAACCCCGATCTCCTGTGACCATCAGCGCCAGTACATTTTTTGTCTCGTCACGTTTCGTCAGGAGAGGATGCAATGAATCCCTCCCGGGTTGTCCCGCGATATGAGTTAAGACCTGCCATGCTTTCGTTGCATACGGCCGTGTATCCGTCATAGCTTGCACCGCTTTGCGCACTTTGCTTGCGCTCACGGCTTCCAAAGCGCGGGTTACCTGCGAAATATTTTTTACACTTTGTATACGTAAACGTACTTCTCTTGTGTTTGGCATTTACTTATTGACTTTTAGTAATAATTTCAGCTTTATCCGATAATTTCACACGTGATTACCAGGTGCTGCTGAATGCATCCAATGCTGTTCGCAATTTCTTTTCCGTTTCTTCTTCGATCATATTCTTATCGGAGATATCCTTACCTATATCTGGGTAAGATGTATTCATAAAACGGATCAATGAGGTCTCCCAGGTGCGCATACGGTCAATCGGGACATTATCGGCATACCCGTTCGTTCCTGCATAAATTATGATCACTTGGTTTTCCAATGAAACCGGTTCATATTGCGGCTGCTTTAGAATCTCCTGTAAATGTTGCCCTCTGTTTAATTGCGCTTGTGTGGATTTGTCCAGATCAGATCCAAATTGGGCGAATGCTGCGAGCTCGCGGAAAGAAGCCATTTCTAACCTCAAACGGCCGGCTACTTGCCTCATCGCTTTCGCCTGCGCATCGCCGCCAACCCGTGAAACGGAAAGCCCAACGTTGATCGCCGGTCGAATTCCAGCATAAAACAGGTTATTTTCAAGATAAATTTGACCATCTGTGATCGAAATTACGTTTGTCGGGATGTAAGCTGAAACATCGCCCAACAACGTCTCAATAATTGGCAGCGCTGTTAGCGATCCCCCTGAGCCGCGAACTTTTATTATTTTGTACAGTTCAGATTTTTCCATTTCACTCAAAGCAACTTCTGCATCATGAATTGCGATTGGCCCATCGTATACTTCACCGTTTACAGCATCCGATGTTTCGGCCATTTCACCAGAAAATTCAATTGGAACAATCACAAACTTGTCGGCTAAGCGGGCTGCTCTTTCCAATAATCGGGAATGTAAATAGAATACATCACCTGGATATGCCTCACGTCCAGGTGGCCGCCTTAGTAATAATGAAACTTGGCGATATGCCCAGGCGTGCTTGGACAAATCGTCATATACAACCAGTGCATTCCCACCGTTTTCCATAAATTCCTCACCCATAGCACAACCGGCGTATGGGGCAATATACTGCAGCGCGGCCGGCTCATCTGCAGCGGCGACCACTACAATTGTATATTCCATCGCTCCATGGCGTTCAAGGGTAGCGACAGTACGTGCAATGGCGGCTTTTTTCTGACCAATTGCAACATAAATACATATCAGATCTTTTCCTGCCTGATTGATAATCGTATCGATGGCAATCGCGGTTTTCCCTGTTTGTCGATCCCCAATGATTAATTCACGCTGTCCGCGTCCAATTGGAATCATAGAATCGATCGCCTTAATCCCGGTTTGTACCGGTGAATCGACATCTCTGCGCGATACAACTCCGGGGGCGATACGTTCGATGGGTCGAAAATGGTCAAATTTTAGTGGACCTTTCCCGTCCACAGGCTCACCCAGAGCATTGACCACTCGCCCAATTAATCCCTCACCAACTGGAACGGAGGCAATGCGACCTGTTGAGCGTACAGACATCCCCTCCTCGATTTCTGAATACTCGCCCATTATAATCACGCCAACATTATCATTTTCGAGGTTGAATGCGGTACCTAAAACGCCATTTTCAAATTGAACCAATTCTTGGGCGCGAACATCAGACAGCCCCCCTACCAGCGCGATACCATCCCCATCTTCCAGTACGTATCCAATATCACGGACTTCCAATGAGGGTTCGAAACGATCAATTTGTTTCCTGAGATCGTTGGTAATTTGATTAATCAGATCGGACATCTTTCCTCCACACCAATTTATTTCCTTGTGTCATTCAATTTCTTATCTCCATCGGGAGCGAGGATCACGCTACATACCACCGCCCGGGCTCAAAATTTGTTCCCGGGCGCGAGATCTTTTGCACTTACTTTTTCAAAAAGTGCAGTGTTTCAATCATGTTGAATAATTCCTCCAAAAGATGCACAAATAATACCTGAAAGAAATGATATTGTCTAGTTTTGAAAATTTTTTTATGTCTCATTCATAGAAGAAGTTTGTTCTGGCGGGTGACTTTTCGCGTCTATACCTAGTTCTTGTGAACGGAGATAAGCTGCCCATATCGCACGTGAAATTGCAGTTCGGAAACCTGCCTTATCCAGATAATATAGCGCAGCTGCAGATGTGCCTCCGGGTGACGTAACCTCGTTTCGCAGCCTTGCCAGGTGAACGGGATCTTCCCTTTCTTGGTAATAATCAACCGATCCCCTAACCGTTTGGGCGACTAATTTTTCTGCAATCCTGCGCGGAAATCCTAAATGCACACCTGCATCTACCATGGCTTCCATGAATAGGAACACATAAGATGGGCCCGTACCTGATACCGCAGTCGCCATGTCAAGGTAGTATTCCTCTTCCACCAGTACTTCTTCGCCCAGAGCAAGTAGAATCTCGCGAGCCATATCCATTTGCTGAACCGTTACTTGAGGCGAGCAGGTCCAAACCGTGATGCCTTTCCCAATTTGGGCAGGTGTATTCGGCATGCATCGCACAACCTTATCATGCCCGCAGGCAGCGCTGATTTTTTCGATCGCTGCCCCTGCCACAATGGACATCAACAACGCGCCCGGTTTTGTGGAACCACAAATACCGCTGAGTACACGCTCTAATCGCTGTGGTTTTACTGCTAGAATAATTATGTCTGACTCGGATGCCGCTTCTGCGTTATCCGTATTAGTATTAATTCCATACAAGGATGCTAATTCGTCCAATCTTTCCTGGCGCGGACCTGCCGCGATGATCAAATCGGCTTTGGTAACATCCTGGTTGATCATGCCGTATATCATCCCTTCAGCCATTGCGCCCGGACCGATGAACGTTATCTTTTTGTTATCTATCATAGAACATTTCCCTCTAGTAATGAAAGTATTGAAGCGCTAATTTTAACCGGGATTCCAAATCCTCTGGGGCATCTCTTGGAATGGTTTGTAACGCAGTTTGCGCCTCAACAATGCTGTATCCCAAGGCAGTTAGCGCAGCTAACACTTCTGCATCGACTTCCGCAGTGACTGAAAGCGGTTCGATTATATATTCAGAAGGGATTCGATCTTGCAGCTGCAGAATTATCTTTTGGGCTGTTTTTTTCCCAATACCAGGCACCTGAAAAAGAATATCAGTTTGGCTCATCAGAATCGCATTTCTAATCTCGTCGACTCTTAACATTGAAAGAATAGCCAGCGCTAGCCGAGGACCGACTCCATTCACCCCCAACAGAAGGGTGAACAATTCTTTCTGGTCTTTTGTTTCGAAGCCGTATAAGGTCAAAGAGTCCTCACGAACGATGAGATTTGTATTGAGAAATATCCGATCTCCGGATTGGTACATGTCTTTTAATGGAGCAGGGACAAATACTTCAACTCCGACACCTCCAACCTCAATGATTAAACTATTTGAATCAACCTCGAGGATTCTCCCGCTTAAACTAGCAATCACTTTTCACTCATCCATTCTCAAATAACTGAGTAGACTTCACACTATGAATATGGCAGATCGCCACAGCCAGCGCATCAGCTGCATCATCTGGTTGCGGAATTTCTTTCAATAACAGCAGGGCTTTTACCATTTGCTGAATTTGGTTCTTGTCTGCTCTTCCATAGCCGGTAACTGCCTGTTTAACTTCCAGGGGTGTATACTCAGTGATTCCAACGCTCGTTTCCGCCAACGCCAGCATGGCTACTCCACGTCCCTGACCAACGCTTATCGCTGTACGGACATTTCTTTGAAAAAATAATTTCTCCACCGCTCCGCTGTCTGGACGATGGAGATTGGATAATTCCACTAGTCGATGGTAAATGACCGACAATCGTTCTGAAATTGGTAATTTTGGATGTGTGACGATTACGCCAAAATCGACCACTTCCAGATTACCGCCTTCACTTTCCCGTACCAGTCCATAACCCGTAGTGGCTGTTCCTGGATCTATTCCGATCACCAACATGTTTGATCAAGCTGCTTCCATTTCAGCCATAATCTGATCTGTTAGTAGCATGTTCGAATATACCCGTTGGACATCTTCCAAATCTTCCAATGCTTCGATAACTTTAAGAACCTGCATAGTTTCTTCAACGCCAAGTTCGGTTTCGTTATTCGGTATCATTCGAAGTTCAGCATCTTGCACTTCAATACCGGCTTCTTCCAATCGATCACTGATCTCTTTAAAGGATTCAACAGCCGCAATAATCTCAACCAGATTATCTACAAATGTCACATCATCAGCACCTGCTTCAACCGCAAGTTCAAAGATTTCGTCTGGATTTTTTTCATTAAGCGGGAAGGCGAAATAAGAAATCCTGGTGAATTGCCAACCTACTGCTCCCGCTTCTGCGAAATTACCACCGAATCGGTTGAGCGTATGCCGGATATCCGCAACTGCCCGGTTACGATTATCGGTAACACACTCCATCATCAGAGCAATTCCATGCGGGCCATATCCTTCATATGTGATTTCTTCGATTTGACCCCCTTCTTTTAACTCTCCGGTACCGCGTTTTATCGCCCTTTCAATACCGTCTTTCGGCATATTCTGAGCCCTTGCTCTATCGATTGCGTACTGCAAACGCAAATTCATAGTCGGGTCACCGCCGCCATCACGTGCTGCAATAGTAATATCTTTAGCTAACTTTGTAAATAATTGTCCCCGCTTGGCATCGGCAGCGCCTTTTTTGCGCCGGATTGTCGACCAATGCGAATGTCCAGACATATTAATATCTCCTGCTATAGATTTATTATTTATACTTTTTATTAGATTGCTTCTCGACTAAATTATACCAAACCAATACTTTTACAAACTGCAATTCTGTCTCAAACCTTTATGTCTTCGCCCGCTTTTATGACCATAAAAAACCATAACGATCTACTCGATGATGACCCCACCAAAAATAAAAAGGGTTGTCCTTGTAGAGCAGACAACCCCTCAGATCATATTAAAAAACCTCATTTTGGTTTTTTATCTTCTCCTTTTATAAACGCATCCACCATCTCTCGCGCAACATCATCCTTATACTGCTTGGGTGGACTCTTCATGAAGTATGCCGCTGGACCGTATAACGGACCCGAAATCCCGCGATCCAATGCAATTTTTGCGCAGCGTACTGCGTCAATTATTACTCCTGCGGAATTCGGCGAATCCCAGACTTCAAGTTTCGCTTCTAAGTTTAAAGGCACATCGCCAAATGTAGTACCTTCCATGCGGATATGGCAAAATTTTCGATCGGTGAGCCAGGGTACATAATCGCTGGGTCCGACATGCACATTCTCTTTGTCCAACTCGTACGGCAGCATACTTGTCACCGCATTGGTTTTTGAAATCTTTTTTGATTCCAATCGCTCTCTTTCCAACATGTTGATGAAATCTGTATTTCCACCGAAATTCAACTGGTAAGTCCGTTCCAATTTGATACCGCGATCGACAAATAAACTGGTGAGTACACGGTGTAGAATTGTTGCTCCATACTGGCTTTTGATATCGTCGCCTATAATCGGCAAGCCACGTTCTCTGAAACGACCAATCCAATAATCCTGACTGGCAATAAAGACCGGTATACCGTTTACAAAAGCACAACCCGCGTCCAGTACCTGCTCAACATACCATTTGGTAGCCATTTCAGAACCAACGGGTAGATAATTCACAACCACATCCGTTTTCGTTTTCTTTAATATACCTACGATATCAGCAGTTGGACCTGGCGCTTTTTTCACCATTTCTTTTATGTATTTACCTAAACCGTCATGAGTCATCCCACGCGCGACTTTGACTTTTAATTTTGGAACTTTTGAGAATTGGTAGGTGTTATTGGGATGAGCGTAAATCGCTTCACTCAGGTCTTTACCCACTTTTGTTTGTACGACATCAAAAGCAGCTGTGAACTCTATATCCCGAATATGATAACCACCCAGGTTGACATGCATGATTCCCGGTACCTGTTCATCATCTTTGGCGTCTTTATAATAATTAACGCCCTGTACGAGAGAAGAAGCGCAGTTTCCCACACCAATGATCGCTACCCTCACTTTTCCGTTTTCACTCATTAAGGTCTCCTGTGATAGATTGGTGCAATTCAAATTGCGATCGCCATTATAACTTGAAATCCTTCACAATCCAAATAAATGCCTATGTTTTATTGTTGTTGGACATTTCTATGCGCAATGAATGTGATTTTCCACTGATCAAGTGCTTTTATTTCGAATAATCAAAACGATGTCGTCTTGTCAAAGCGATTTGGCTGGATTATAATCCTGACGCTTTGTAGGTTGGCAATCGGGGCGTGGCTCAGTCCGGTAGAGCGCACGGTTCGGGTCCGTGAGGTCGGCGGTTCAAATCCGCCCGCCCCGAC
>Ga0180438_10004859_pt1 | contig 19087 bp, 17 predicted proteins | sample SS_ome_12_FD_132455 | JGI IMG/M metagenome (GOLD analysis project Ga0180438, IMG submission 132455) | Hypersaline lake sediment archaeal communities from the Salton Sea, California, USA - SS_3_D_2 metaG | ecosystem: Environmental > Aquatic > Non-marine Saline and Alkaline > Hypersaline >...
GAAGATATTGTGCTCAATCTATGAATTCTTTTTTTCATGTAGAATGTGATGAATATGGGTACAAAATTCATAGTAAAAATGGGCAAAATTCATGTGAATTCACACCCTTGCCAACATCTGATATTATCATCGCTATGATGATCCATGGATATCCAACAAAAAAGTGGCTAAACTCACCGATCATTCCATTTCCACGGTTAATAGATATGCTCATCAGGCAGAAGATGAATTGGTTTTCACCACACCACAGGTCTATCTAAAACCTCATCCCAAGATTAAGAGTGCACTCCTCAGATTCGAGGATAAACATAAAGCGTTCAATGAACTTAAAACTTATCCACATGTGGGATATCTCTGTGTTTTTCATGGGTCATGGGATATTATGGTGTCCTATAATGCAGACATTCCATTCAGCGACATACCTGGGTACAGGGGGGAGGTCACCAGTGGATTTCGGGGAATAATCCATACACCCCTTGTTCCCTTTATCACCTGGGAACAGGCATCGCTCAAAATCAGTGCCCTGCTTACCGAAGAACCATATAAAAAGAAGTCATTCTTTACATCGGAACCTCGTATTCCAGATTGGGATGAAGAAGAATGGGAGATGTTCTATTATTTTACCCATGATTTGAGGAAGAGTTTCAATGAACTTCGTAAAAAAATCCCAATCAGCTGGAGAAAATATGAAGCCTGGAAAAAATCTCTCTTTGATCACTGTATTCATTTCCAGGCTTATTACCCCGAAGGATATGATGCATATAATATCAAGACATTCTGTTTCCGAACCGATTATGAAGTGTTCATAGTAGATCTGTTTTCTCATTTACCCAGTGCTCCTTTGTTCAGTAATATTGGTGATCAAATCATGCTGGATATTTCAGTTCCCAATGATCACCAGCAGCAGGGAAAGGTATTTGCAATGATTTCTCAGATGATAGAAAATGACATCATCTCAGACTGTAAGGACGGGTATACAGTCATTGAGTGGTCCCGCAAGGCCAATCCGAAACTGCATGAATAACAGATAGATATTTTAATGAGCTCAGATACAGGGTGCTGTGGAACCTGTACGCTATTATGATCTGGGAAGAATCAGTTATGAAACAGCATACACCCTTCAAAAAACACTGGTGACGTTACTCTATCAACAGAAGGTTCATCAATGTTTGCTCCTCTTAGAGCATGATCCCATATATACCATAGGGAAAGCAGGAAAAGGGTCTCCTCCAGAAGGAACTCCCCATATATATGTGGATCGGGGGGGAGACATTACCTACCATGGTCCTGGCCAGCTTGTTGGATATCCCATCCTGAGGTTGCAGAGTAAAAAAATTTCTTCCTATATTTATAAACTGGAGAACAGCCTCATTGCCCTGTTGAAGAAATACCACATTTCCGGTTCTATAAAAGAAGGATTTCCTGGTGTATGGGTGGGAACTGAGAAAATTTCATCTATTGGCATACGGGTGACAAACAATATAACCTATCATGGATTTGCACTCAATGTGAATACCTGCATGGAAGCCTTCAAAAAGATACGTCCCTGTAACATGGATGTTACCATGACCTCCATGGAGATACTCACAGGAAAGAATATATCCATGGATGACATAAAAATGGATTACTGTCAGGTGTTTGCACAGTGCTTCCAGGTGCCTGTAACACCAGGTGATGTATCTCTCCTTCTTAAAGTGGTAGAATGATGCACACCATTTCACTGCTATTTTTAACATCACTCCAGCATTGCAGATTACAGAGGCTGTATGAAAACATTAATAAATCCCTCCATAGTGGTGTGAACATAAAAGGAAGGATATCATATGGATATACATCTGGATTGCATTCCCTGTTTTTTACGGCAGGCACTTCAAGCAGCACGATTTGTTACCACCGATGAAGAAGAACAGGAAAAAGTAGTACGCTCTATTCTTGCTCTCTTACAGGAATCTGATTTTCATTGCACTCCTCCAGAAATTGCACATAAAGTCCATTTTACTACAATTGAACTGTTAGGAGTACATGACCCCTATCAAAAGGTAAAACAGGAGAGTAATGAATCTATTCTCGCTATATATGAATCATTACAATCAGAAATTGATCAGAGTGATGATCCCCTTGATACAGCTATCCGTCTTTCTATTGCCGGAAATATCATGGATTATGGTGCAAATACTTCTTTTAATATTTTTCATACAATAAAAAAGATTAAGAATTCAAATTTAGCCATAGATTGCACAGAAGAATTAAAGAAAGATCTTCAACACGCCCATACTGTTGCTTATTTTGTGGATAATGCCGGGGAAATTGTTTTTGATCGACTGGTTATCGAGACGGTGGAAAAGGTATATGGGAAAAAAAGCTGGCACCTCTATGTTAAGGGACATCCTATAATCAATGATGCCACAACAGAAGATGCCAGGCAGGCAGGATTAGTATCTCTATCCTCTGTTACAGTGAAATCTTTAGGTGTGGAAAAAGAGTATGACCAGAGGACAGATTCACTTTTCCTGGAGACCCTTTCTCAGTATGATGTGTGTATTTCTAAGGGTCAGGGAAATTATGAAGCGTTCAGCACTGCCGGGATCCCTTTCTATTTTGTACTGATGATCAAATGTCCTGTGCTGGCATCTGATATCGGGGTCTCTATAGGAGATATTGCAGTGATCAAGGTTAGATAAATGAAAATACCGAAAATATATTCCCTGGATTGATATAAGATTTTCCTCTATTATGAGTCATTTTTTTAAAATTTTGATCATTTTCGGGAAAAGTTCAAATTGCCTGAATCTATGTACATTGTGGTGAAAATATGAGTATTGTAAAAGTAATTGAAGTAATTGGTGAATCTGAAAAAGATTGGAACGACGCAATCAATACTGCATTAACGCAGGCAGCAAAAACAGTAGAAAATATTGTAGGAATTGACATAATTGGCATGAGCGGAACAGTGAAAAACAATAAGGTAGTAGAATATAAAGCAAATGTAAAAATAGCATTTGTTGTTGAACGATAGATTATTTTATCTATTTTTTTCTTTTTTATAATTAATATTAGTCTTTCAAACCGATTAATGTTGAAAAATTAAGGAGAAATTGGGTGTATGAGATCTTTCTACTCAGGAGGAACGTGTTTGTATCCGAGGCGATCTCTTCCCAATCTCTCGGAAATAGTAATTTTATTTATCTTATTTAAATCTTTGCATCAATAAGCCAAATTCAGAAAATATTTCAAATTCTAACATCTTTATCATCAAATATTTCCTTTTTTAATAATAAAATGTTGTTATTTGACAATTGTTATCATGTATTGGATGATAGAATTTTATATATATTAAAAAAAAGGTAATACACTATTTATCTCATAATATATTTAATTAAAAATATAGGTTAAAATATGTATAAAATATTGAAAAATAATAAAATATTCACATGTTTTGGGGATAAAAGAAAAGAAAAAAAATGAGGTATACATAGTGCTGGTTCTGTAATGTATGGTGATATTCAACCGATTTTCCCCCACAGATTTTGTTATGGAAATAGATGATGGGAGCATTGGTGAAGAATATACTCTCTATTGATGGCATACTGTAATGAAATCCTTAGTAAGCTACATATCCTGCCGGTGATAGAGAATGCTTTAGGCGAGTGTTTTAGAAGAAATTCTGATGTTAAAATAATTTCTTTTTATATCAAAATAAATGTTTTTATTACATTTATAAAATTTTTAATCTTTTTTTTATCGTATTGAGATAAAATAATAAAAATTATAAAATCAATAGAAATATTTATATAGTAAATATTAATAGGAACGTGGAGGTGAACAAATGGATATCGAAAAGACCGAATGGGAAACTCCCTCAGCCGATTCAGTGATGCACTGGGGAAAAGCCATTTCTGTCGAAGGAATCGATGACCTGTTCTAAGATGAATACTGGATATAATTTTTTTATTTTTCCTTTTTTCCATTGAGGTGAAAAAACATGAAAACAGCATGTATTGTAAATCCCTGGCAGGCTCCATGGTATGAAGTTATTCTCTATGGAAGACGATTTTCTCCCGGGGTAAAGGGAAGAGTGTGGAGAGAACCGTTAGTAACAGCTCAGCTTCTCCACCAGGCAGGATGGGAGGTGGATTACCTTCCATTTTCTGAAATAAGACAGAACCCTGTGCTTGAAGATCCAAAAATCTGGGATTATTTCTACGATAAAATAAAAAAGATAGAATCATCCATTTTACTCATCACACCTGTTTATAATATGGCTTCATCATGCTATAACAGCAGCGTAAAAATTGCACAGGCATATAAAGAAACGCATCCAGATGGGAAAACTATTTTCACCGGATTTCATGTATCTTCTATTCCAGAATTGTGTATGCAGGATGAAGTCATCGATGTCATCGCCCTGTATGATGCCCCCCTCATACCCTCTATTATACTCCCCTTAGTATCTCATCTCAACAGTGGGGAAAGCCTGAAAGAGGTACAAGGTATTTATTACAGAGAGAAGGGAATGATGAAATTCAATCCCCCTGCCTGTCCGATTACAGATCATTCCACCCTTCCTCCACCAAAATATGAATTGGTAAAGCCATATTTTTCTAAGATTGCCTGGAATAAATTCGGGGGAAAATTGCCCCTGACATTACGCACTTCATATGGATGTCCCAATACCTGTGCGTATTGTTATTTCAATCCCCGAGAATGGAGAGGAATGCGCATGATCCCTCCTGAAAATTTCAGGAAGGAACTGACATATCTGTTCGATCATATCGATAAAGATAAAATTGTATTCCCCATGTGTGGAGATGAACTATTCATTTCCAATAACCATCATTTTGAGGGAATTGTTCAGGTTATGAAGGATATGGATATCTTTTTCGAGGAAGCAGTGCTCGATTCCGCCATCACTTTTACAAGAGAAAAGGCAGAAAAAGTGGCACAGGTTTCTAAAGGAGTATTTTTTGGCATTGAAACTGCTTTTCAGTCACATCTAGATTCGTTAAAGAGAAAACAGGATTTTTCAACCTATCTAAAAGGATTGATGAATGCACAAAAAGCGGGGCTGGATATTTATATCTCGTGGTTATATGGGCTTCCTGAAGATACACCAGAATATATTGCCAAGAATTTTCTCACTGCTGTTGAATTGATACGAAAAGGATTGATGCATTATCCTATCCCCTGTATGCTCATTCCCTTCCCCTGGACAGACATATACCGGCATCCATCAGACTATGGTATCACTATCGTGGATAGAAACTGGGATCATTATACAGAAATGTGCTGGTATCCGGTCCATTACACCCGATACCTTAATCGCCCCCAGATCTGGAACTCGTATTGTGCAATGGAAATGATATCCCGTGTATTCTCGCCACTGGCAAAGAAATTTTCATTTCAGGGGACTCATGATGAATTGGCAGATGATATGGAAGCAATTCTCCATCATGCAGATGGTATGCATTTGAATGCATTATTCGAAGAAATGGGCAAGATTGCCCAGGAGGAAATCCAAATTAATGACAAACTGGATAGCACCGACACTCATAGATCTATCAATAGCAGGGACTTGTAATCTTTCCTGCAAAATCTGTAACATCACACCTGCTCCACTTTCTCCCATGGATACCTCTCTGGTACTGGAGACCATCTCCCATTTAGATGATATGCATATCCAGATCATTGACCTCCTGGGTGGAGAACCTCTGATGCGAAGAGACTGGTCGGAAATTACAGAACATGTCTCCCATAATACCGACATGGCTTTGATTTTTTCCTCTAATGGAGTATTATGGCATGAAAAAGATATTCAATTTATGGCTGCATTGCCCGGAGACCTCCAGGTTGCTATCAGCCTGGATGGACCCACACCCTTCATTCATGGACAGATCCGTGCACCTCAGAATGCAAAGATATGGGAGAATATATTTGAAAAAACGGTGCACACGATACGATCCATGAAGGAATATGACATTGAAATATGTGTCAATTATGTGGTAACTTCTCTGAATTATCACCATATATTTGATACCTATTCTTTATGTGAGGACATGGGGGTGAAGAACTTCAATATTATTCGATTTTATCCTGTGGGAGTGGGATTTTCTCATCATGCAGAGCTGGATGTCTCTCATGATTTATGGGCTCAATTTGTCAGAAATCTTGCAGAATTGAGTATTACAAAAGGAGAGTTTGGAAATATTTCGGTATTGACACATTTCTGGGAGATATTTGTCCCTCTCATTCCTCTTTATGGCAAAAAAGACGCATTACTCTTGACTCAGAAAATCGCCCATCCGTGTTCGGGACCGCTCTACTGTTCATACCGGAATGCCATGACTACGGTGGGATGTAATGCAGGAATCACCCAGGCATATATTGATTGCGATGGATCTGTCTATCCCTGTGGCCTCATTCCGAGATATGAACTGCTCACATGTGGAAATGTCACAGGAGATACTTTTCTCGACATCTGGGAGCACTCTCCAGTGTTACAATGGATTCGTTCTCATAACGTCACTGACATTCCTGGATGCAGTGTGTGTGAGTATGTGGATCTGTGTGGAGGAGGGTGCCGGGGACGGGCCCTGGCCCTCACAGGAGATTTCTATGGACCAGACATGGCATGTCCTCTCCTATCTTTACAGGAGGATTCTTCATGATTACCATACCGGATGTTCAGAATGATCACCCTTCGGTATCAGTATCCCTCAGCCGGGTGGGTATTAAAGGAATCAGGAGAACATTACATCAGAAAAGAGGAGATGAATACGATATTTTGCGGGTCATTATGGATGTCTGTGTGGATCTACCATTGGAACAGAAGGGAATTCACATGTCCCGGAATATCGAGGCTATCGATGATATTGTGGAAAACATGATTGCTCACGACATCTGTAATATTGAGGATTTCTGCATACAATTGGTTCAAGCCCTTTTAAAACGACATGAATATGCTGCCTTTGCAGATGTTGCTTTAAAAACTGATTATACCTTCGAAAAAACAACACCCAGTACACATAGACCTTCTCAGGCAAATTATAATCTCATCGCTGGCGCATCCATTAGTAAAAAAGGAAAAAATTCTTCAATACGGAAGAGAATAGGAGTTGAAGTCCCTGGATTCATGGTCTGCCCATGTGCCCTAGAAATGATACGAACCTATTCACGAGAATATCTCAAGGAATTAGATCTGGATCATTCCCTCATCGAATCCATTGTGAATGGAATACCGTTGGCCAGCCACAGTCAGAGAGGTATCAGCAGGATCGTAGTGGAAACCTCAGGTACCGATCCCATTGTGGAAGCACGAGATTTAATTGAATGCGTGGAGCAATCTGTGAGTTCACCTACCTATGAATTATTGAAACGAAAAGATGAGATGGAGACAATTATCTCCGGGCATAAAAACCCCCTTTTTGTGGAGGATGCTGTACGGGGGATGTTGAAACGATTCAATGAAAAATTCTATTTTCTTCCCGACACTACCCGTATCGAAGTATCACAGGAAAATTTTGAGAGCATTCATTCTCATAATGTCTTTTCGGAAAAAATATGTACCCTGGGTGAATTACGATCCCAATTACACGGGGGTGCTGCCCATGAATCGATTGACAGATGAAGCATTACTATCGGGCATTGAAGCATATATGAAGAAAAAACGTCAGGAATTACCTCTTACCATACACAATAAAAAAAAGGGATTCTCCACATTTTCACCCCATGGAATTCCCTCCCCCCATATCACCATACTCCTGAGGACTCCCGGCTGCTCATGGCTGAGAGAATCCGGCGGATGCACCATGTGCGGATTTGTCATTGATTCACTCTATCCTGATCCATGTATCACTGCAGACGATATTATCACCCAGTTTACCGGTGAAATCGGTTCATATGATCATCTCGGCGAACCATTGACCGTGTCATTGTTCAATAATGGGTCTTTTTTCAATTCACGGGAAATACCCGTGGAAGCCCAGTATCATATACTACAATCCCTTGCAGAGGATGAACGGGTACGAGAAGTGAGAATAGAAACAAGACCAGAATATGTGTCACATATCTTTTTACAAAAAATATTACCACTATATAAGAAAACCTGCACAGAATTGCATGTTGCTATTGGTCTTGAAATAAGTAACGATTTACTCCGTGCTCTTACCATTCACAAGGGATTTACCTTTTCTCAGGTTCAGAGAGCAGGTCGTGTTCTCATCCCCCCTGCATATCTCGATATATACCTCCTGCTGAAACCACCCTTTCTCACCGAGAAAGAAGCACTGGAGGAGATAATACACAGCCTTGCTACCTGCAGTGCATTATTACCTTCCACCGTATTCATCACTCCCTGTAAGATATTTCCCACTACCATATTGATGGACCTGGCACACCATGGCTACTATCGTGTTCCATGGTTGTGGAGCCTTCTGGAATGTGCTCTCATATTTTCTCGAGGTATGTTCCCTTTCAGATTATTTCTGGTATCGGGAGTACCTGTTGATGAAGAACCGGTGAGAGGGGTGGTGGGAGCAAAAAATTGTGGAAAATGTGACCAAACTGTGGTGGATACCCTGGATTATTTTAACAGATATCAATCAGTACCCGATGACCTTCCAGGGTGTTCCTGCAGAAGGGAATGGGAAGCATTGTTATTGAGAGATGCACCCCCCATACGAGAGAGAATTATGAATTTTTTACAGGTGGTAGGTTCATGAATACGAATAATGAAACACTGGCAATTCTGGGTGGTGAACCCACCTCAAAAGAGATATTCCCAGAAGAATTGCCGTATATTGGAGAAGAAGAGGTATCGGCTGTAACAGAAGTCATCCATTCCAGGAAAATTTCAGTATTCTCATCTCCGAAGGTGAGAGAATTTGAAGAAGCATTTGCATCATTAACAGGAGTCCCCTATGCTGTAACAGTGAATTCAGGAACAGCTGCTATTCATGCGTCACTGTTGGCACTGGGCATCCAGAAGGGTGAGGAAGTTATTGTCCCGGTGTATACCTATGTGGCATCTGTCATTCCCATGATTTTTGAGGGAATACGGGTGATATTTGCCGATTGTGATCCCGATACCATGAATATCGACCCTGGTACACTGGAGACCCTCATAACAGAGAAAACACGAGCCATTCTGCCGGTGGATCTGTTCGGGAGTCCAGCAGATAAGAAGCAGATACAGGCACTGTGCGATGAATATGATATATACATGATCGAGGATTCTGCTCAGGCTGTGGGTGCTACCTTCGATGGGCAGCATGTGGGAAGTTTTGGAGTGGGATGTTTTAGTTTTGGAGAAACAAAAATGATAACCTGCGGAGAGGGTGGCATGGTCACCTGCCAGGACAGAACTACCTATGAGAGATTGCTCACCATACGGCAGGAAGGTGAAACCATTGGTAATTGTGCGACTACTGGATCAGGACTGGAAGACATTACAGCATCTGATGTCATTCATCACATTGATTACCCCATGATTGGATATAATTTCCGTATGACTGCTCTTCAGGCGGCTATGGGATGTGCCCAGATAGATAAACTGCCTTCCATAATCACTATGAGAACAGAGAATGCCAGATATCTCATGGAAGGACTCAATTCAGTGAGCGAATTGACATTTCAATGTCCGCATCCCCGGGCAGTCCCTGTATATAACAGACTGGTGGCCAGAATTACCCCTCATATAGACAGGGATGCGTTTCTGGGTGCACTCATGGCAGAGGGGATTCCCGTGGGAGTATGGTATCCCCGGCTTCTCACAGAAGGACAGCTGGTGAAAACTACCTATCCTGACCAGACAGAACGATCATTCCCCGGTGCAGACCTGCTGTGCAACACTGAAATCGTACTCCCCGTGTATCCGGGTCTCACCACAGATCATCTGGACCTGGTCATAGAAGCAGTTGAGAAAGTGGTGTCTGCATATAATGAAAATCCCGAAATAACTGAAAAAATACATAAAATTATCAAAAAAAGAAAAATTACAAGATTTTTCAGCAGTGTATACATGGAACATTAACCCAAGGTGACATGATGAAGTGGGATGATATGCTTGATATAGCAGAGAAAGGGCTGCGAACCACTATGAACAGCTTCTGCGAAATACGCATTGAAGAAATTACTACACAGAAAATCACTACTCGTCAAGGTGAAATATCATCTTTCACAGAAACAGGGGAGACGGGAATTGTGGCTACTGTGTGGGATGAGAGGAAAAAGTATACACTTTTTCTGTCAGGGAAAAGAGCAGAATCACTCCCAGATTTACTGGAGAAAATTTCACCCACAGAATCCAGACCTCCTCCCTGGATAGATAAGGTAGAAGATAAGGGATGCCGTCTCATCATGAAAGAGATTCCTGACGAAGATGCATTGTTTCAATTGGGAGAACAGGCGCACATGTCCCTGGAGGGATACAAGATGGGGACTATTTCACGGTGTGGGTATGTGAGGAAGGCCTATATGAATACAATGGGGTCCGAAAGTGAATCGTTCCTGCCGTACTCTGAAATGAATCTGTATGTGAGAGGGGGAAAGTTAGATTTTTATTATTCTGGATTTGTTCATTCACATCCATCACATGCAGGAGACATGGTGGAAGGGGTGAAGACCTATGTGCGTACAATCTGTGACCAGCTTCAGACTGCACGCCCTGTTCCTGCAGGTAGCTATCCTCTCGTTCTGGACAGTGTGCCTTTTTCAGTGGTGGTCCATGAAATGTTTGGTCATCTGCTGGAATACGATCTGGCGACGAAGGGACAGTTATCGGAAAAGGATTATGGGAGCACAATTGCCCCTGAGTTCATCACCATAGAGGATGTTCCCTTTATTGAACATACACTCTATGTTCCCTTCGATGATGAGGGAACAGTAGGAAAACCAGCTCATCTGGTGGATAAGGGGATTCTCACAGAATTCATGGTGGATCGAAATACTGCCCATGAAATCGATCAACACCCACGGGGTAATGCCAGAGCAGAAACTGTTTCTGCCTCTCCCCTGATTCGTTCTCGAACCACCGTAATGGAAGGAGGAGATCACACCTTCCAGGAAATGCTGGAGGAAGCGGGAGGAGGATATTATCTGTATGGGGTATACCGTGTACTGGCCAGGCCTGATGGGAATTTCACCCTGGGAATTCCGCTCGCTTACAGCATTTCTCATGGTGAATTAGGAGACCCTGTCATGGGGATTTCTCTTTCGGGAAATCTGTATTCGTTTTTATCAGAAAATGCAGCACTGGGAAAGGATTCTCTCTTTCAGTGCAACCACTGTTCCAAGAGGAGTGGTGGAAGAGAACAACAGGTAAAGGTAGGCACAGTGTGTCCGGCAGCCCTGTTCACTGCATGGAATCTGAGGAGCGATACACCATGATACCCTGGTTCAAGGTCAAAATAGACGGGAGAGTCTTTCATATCAGATCAGAACCGGGTGGATGCGGTATACGCTGGGGATTCAGGTGTTATCATGGAAACTCTACTGTACATCGATTCCTCTGGGAATTTGCCAATAATAAATCTGTGGAAACTATCAAGATCGAAATCATGAAAGAATTCAAGATATCAGAAGCATTGTTTGATGAAAGTCTTGCAGAAACGAATGTCATTTTAAAAAATTTAGGACTCATAACACGTAACCTGGAAGACTCAACATATGTATGGGTAAAGGCTAGGAGGAGAGAATAGACATGAAAAAAGAAATCTGTATTGCATCTCCCTGTGGGATGCACTGGTTCAATACGCCATTGACAGCAGAATTATTTGGTTCAGCACCCATGAGGCCTGTAGCCAGGCAACCGCTATGGGTATGTGCTTCCTTTCAAGAGGCAGGGTTTTCTGTATCGTATCTGCCACTCTATGATCTATACCCTGTATCTGCAGATCTGCACAAAGAAAAAGAACATATTACAAAAATGGAAAGCGATGTACTCATAATTTCTCCTGAAGTGCTCACTTCTACCACCACCTATTATTCCTGTGGCAGGCTTGCCTCTGCTTATAAAGAAAAAAATCCTTCAGGCACCGTGGTCCTCTCAGGGTACCATGCCTCCACCCTTCCTGAACAGACGCTGGAAGAACTGGAAGTAGATGTGATTGCTCCCTACGAACTTCTCCTCATGGGACAGGGGAGAATGCTGGTGGAAGATCTCCTTGAAGAGCGGGAACCCACATCCAGAGGGGTGACATTCAGGGGCGCAGATGGACGAATACACACCCAGGAACCAGGTCCTTCTGTGGTAGAGGACCTTTCGACATTACCTCCTCCTGCATATTCATTGTTATTACCCTGGTTCAAAGACATTTCTCATGATTCACCTGCGTGGATAAATCTGGTTACCTCACGAGGCTGCCCCTTCTCCTGCGCATACTGTTCTTCTATCCCTTCACCTCAATTCCGGAAGATACGCTTCCTCTCTCCAGAAAGTGTTGAAAGAGAAATCGATAAAATACAAAAAACATTTGGAAAAGCAGTGTGCTGGGAAGCTGTGTATGATGAATTCTATGCCTTTGACCTGGACCATGTCAGAAGAATGAACAGGGTATTCAAAGAAAGAGATATACTATTCTCTCTTGTTTTTGGACGATGTACTCATTTTTCAAATCAGATAGCTGATGTTCTCACAGAACATACAAAAGGAATTATTTTTGGGGCAGAAAGCTGTAATCAGGCTTCTCTGGATGCTGTAAACAAGAACCAATCATTTCAAGACATTCTGACTGCATTGAAAATTGCCAAAGAACATGATCTCACCACGGTGCTCCAGTGGATCGTGGGTCTCCCCAGAGAAACATCTGCTACCATATACCAGACACTGGTTACCATGAATCGGTTATACACTTCTGGATTATGTGATCGTATAGACATCCAGATGCTGGTACCATTCCCCTGGACGGATATATTCGAGAACCCTGCTCGATACGATCTCGAAATTCTCTCACGCCGCTGGGATGAGTATAATGAACTGGGATATTACCCTGTGTATCGCACTGACACCCTTTCCCGGCATCAAATCTGGTCCTATTTTCTTTTTGCACAACTTTCAAACATTTATGCAAGAGCATTACGTAAAAATTTTCCAAAGGATGTGTATAAAGCCGATATACCAGAAATTATTCAGTATTTCAATGAAACACCCGAGGATCTGCTAAAGAAAGCATATGTGAAGACGCTGTTCGATATGAATGGAGGTAGAGAATAATGATTTTTACGCCTGAAATTTATACGATTCTCCTTGGAGAAAAAGCTACTTTTTTGAGAATACGAAAAGAACCCTTTGGCTGTTCTGTATTTGATACAGCAATCACTTACGAAACTAACAGGAGTTTCTATTATATCCTCAAGAAGATCATCGAGGGAACAAGTTCCACATTGATCGAGGATATCATGACAGATTTTGGTATTGGAGAAGCAGATGCCATACAGGGCTACCGAGAATTTATTGCATTCTGTACAAAGAAGAAATGGATTGAGCATGAAACCGATGTAACGCGGGTAACACTATTAAGTCATGATGTTCTCCCTCCGCTTACCATCGATTCTTCTTATAATATGGCTCCCAACTCGATCGATTTTCATATCACGCTCCGCTGTAATCTGGCCTGTCCCCATTGTAATCTGTACGAGAGGATCAGAGACGAAAGATACGACCCGGAACTCACCACCCACCAATGGTTTCACATTCTGGATGAACTGGATGAGAATGGGTGCATGCAGATTCTCATCACCGGAGGAGAACCATCTCTGCGAGAAGATCTCTTCGATGTCATCGACTATGCATTCAATCACACTCACCTGTATATTATCATCAATACCAATGGTACCCTGTGGACAGAAGAACAGGTGAAAGAATTTATCAGGAAAACAGGGAAGAGAGGAAAAATAATTATCAGCCTGGACGGACATACACCTGAAACATATGGGAAAGCCAGAAAATTAAAAGATGGGACCTCTGCATCAGATCTTTTCCACCATGTCATATCTACAGCCCAGTGGGTAGAAATCCACGGAGGTGATGTGGGATTTAATTTTGTTTTATCCAGGGCAACCTATGCTCATTCACTGGATACAGCCAGGTGGGCACTGGATACCTTCCCGTCTTCAAATTTCAATGTGTTGCGATTCGATGTTACCAATGAAACAAAAAAAGGACTTGATCTCACCTATAAAGAATGGAAGCAGTGGATATATGGTGCCACCCCTCTCAAAGAACAGTATGATGGTCGATTTGGCCTCTCACTGGCATGTGGCGGGGAATTGTATTTCCCCATGAGAAATGATAAAGAGATACTCAAAATCTGGAAGAATAATATTGTAACACCGTTGAGTTCTCGTATGTACCGAGAAAGAAGAGATATTGGATGCCATGCAGCTACCACAGATATATCTATTGGTCCCGATGGAACCCTCTTCGGATGCGGGCTCTATACCGACCATGATGCATGGTATGTGGGTGATTTACAATCCGATTCGCTGTATGACATCTGGCACCATGGGAAACATATTAAAAAATTCAGGAATATAAGGGTCAAAGATCTTCACACATCCTGTGAGACCTGTCCTATTCTCGGTGTGTGTGGAGGTGGATGCAGGGGTCGGGCTATGGTGGCGACAGGAGATATGTATGGTCCTGATCCATACTGTCCATATGCATGGAGGAAATCAGATGACAAAGGCAGTCTATAGGGTGATGGGAACCTTTTCAGCATCTCATAAAATGCCCGGACATTCCAAATGCGAGAATCTTCACGGACACAATTATACTGTCGAAGTCTTTCTGACGCAATCTGTTATGGAAGAATCGACCCTGCAGGTGGATTTAACTGAATTGAAGGCCAGTGTGCGGGAGATTATAGAGATATTTGATCATACTCACCTCAATGATATTCTGGATTTCCCCTCCTGTGAGCAGATTGCCCTCTCTATCATTTCCCGGCTCCATAAAACTGATATATACCCCTCCTCGGTACGGATATGGGAGACACCCCTGCAATGGGTAGAGATCTATCCCGAGTGATTGTATGGAAATTTCACCTGACATACAGGCATCGCTGATTTTGCATAATCAATTCCTCACTCCCTCTACTGAAAAAAAGGGAAAAGAAGCCATAGTCGATGTGATTCGTTCCATAGGCGGATTACAGTGGGGTGCTGAAGATGTTTCTCTGGTAGCGCGGTTGTCTGATTATCGAGCAGCATGGATAAAGGAATTGATTGAGGAAAGGGAACTCATTGAAGTACATGTTCTCCGCGGTGGACTGCGCATCATTCCTGCAGATGAATATCCTCTTTATTTTGCAGGCACCCGGGAAGTGATTCAGCGTGTTTCAGACAGGCGTCTTCACATCGCCCACACCATCACCCCTGATCATGCTGCTATTCTGGAAGTAGTACACAGCGATGGCCTTCTGACAATGAAAGAAATCAAGAAAAAAACGCACCTTCCTTCGACCTCCTTCCTGGTGAATGGATTGCTGGGAGCCGGCAGGCTCATCAGGGCAGGGAGGAAAAAGAATCAGGTTCTCTTTGCCACACTGGAAGATTGGCTTCCTGGGGTGGATCTGGATGCTGTGAATGAAGCAGCTTCCCATCACTGGCTGGCAAAAAAATATCTTACCGTGTACGGGCCATCGACTGTGTCGGAACTGGCTCACTGGGCAGGGTGGACCGTTTCCTCAAGCAAGCACATACTGGAAGGAATGGCTGATGATCTGGAAGAAATTATCAGCAATGGAACATCCCGGTATATGATTTCAGGGACAACATTCCCCGAGAAGGAGAATCGTCCCTACCTGCGAGTGCTACACAATGACGACGAGATTCATCTCTCATGCTCAGGGAGATGCTCCACACTCTTCGGGTACGCATGGGGATATCATTTCAGCACTACTGCTGCAGTCCTTGAGAATAACGTCATTATAGGAGAGATTACTATCCGGAAAAAGAAAAATACTCTCACGGTGGAGGGTGAACTCCCCGCAGTGGACTATGAATTACTGGAAGAACAGGTAGCACAATTGGGAAGAGCATGGCATGCTACACCTCATATGAGAATATGATGCGTTCATAGAGGAGTGTATAGGGAGAGATCATATCATTCTTCAGCAAGGATTCCAGAATCCGGGAATCGTTATTATCGAGTTGAAATCTTTCGATGTTGTATGTGGAGAAGATATATTCCATGGATTGGGCCATGACATTATATGAGTTTTTACCCATGACCCTGAAAAATTTAGCTCTGTCTGTTTTAATGTGAGATAGTGGAGAAGATAGTACTCCTTTCTGATGAACATATGCTGTGAGGTCGGGAACCCAGTGGACTATTCCCCCGGGGGAGAAGAGAAAAAGGTCTGGATCTGAAAGGAGGGGAAAATGGTATAGATAATTGGCTATATCTAATGATTTTCTCCTGGGTCCTCTTTTCACTTTGAGAGATTCAGGTCTTTTATTCCATTCCTTCCAGAAAGCGTCTGTTTCTTCTTCAGTCCCGGTGAAGGGATGCAATTCCACAGGGGTATCATGTGGATGGAAGGTAAACTCAAAACAGGGAATCCTGATCTTTTCACTGAATCCATGATCCATCAGTTCAATGGATAAATCGATAGTCCCCGGGAGAGAGACCAGTACCTCACTGTAGGGGAAGATACATGTTCCCCTTTTAGGAATGGGGCTGAAATTTTCCACCATAATTGTCTCTATGTCTGCTTTTTTCATTGTAGAAAAAATGAATTCGATTATCTCTCTCGAATCACTCTTCTCGCAGACGATGGAGCTCACATGGCAGCACCTCCGATTGTCCTGATTCAGATACAGAAGGAAGAACAGATATCCAGAGATTTTTCCTGCTTTAAAAAACGTCGTAGGATAGGTAACCAGAGTCTGGTATCCCCGGTATATCTGGCGAGAATACATTCTTTTTGGCACTGCAAATACATGAGCAGGAAACAGAGACGAATGGGGGAAGAGGAGGGTATCTTTCATGTGCCACCTCATATGAATAATATTTCTGATGAGAGGTCAGATTCATCAGATGATATCCCGATGATGCTATTTCGCTGTTGGGTCACCTCTCTGTATAGGGAGGCAACTGATTCTGGAAGGGAGGCGGATTGGCCCGTGGATAAGGAAATCATGTCCTCTTCGGTGAAATGAGGGAGATCATAGCCTGTGAATGGGGCTCCCGAACAAGCTTTCCAATAATCTGAAAAAGAATGGAGTCGTGAGATGATACCATAGGTCTCTGGATAGAGCTGCATGGGGCTGGCTGGATCCAGGGTAGGAGACCAGTAAAAAAAAGGGATATGCAGTTCTTTCTGAATTCTTTCCACAAATTGCAGGGTATTATACATGCTTTCATAGGTTTCCGGAGGGAGTACATGGAAATAGCCCTCCACCTGGAATCCCATATCTCTCATAGAATGCAGGAGGTCAACAAAGTGAGTATTGGTAAAAGAGGCCATGCCACTTTTTTCTCTGATTGCAGGAAGAGCAGATCCTAAAGATACCGCGAATTTTGAACGCTGGGGATGGAAAGAACGTGCAATCTGCATGAGAAAATCCTCCGAATAGAGGGACGGATCAAAGATTTCCCAGTAACATCCAATATCCAGCGATTCCTCTCTGATTCGTGAAAACAGCAGAGTGCAGTATTTTTTCCCCAGAACAGCCAGATCGTGAGAGAATGATGCTGTATTGAGCCGGGAGGCCATGGTAATCACTTCATCTGCCACCCGTTCAGGGTCCCTCACCGTGATATGATGTCTGCCGGTGAGCACTTCATGGGACATGTGAGCACCACCACACCAGCAGCAATTGAAGGTACACCCCCTGGCACAGCAAAACCACAGGGTGGGAAAACAGGATTCTCCCTGCATTTCGCGATGCAAAAAGGTGTCTTCATGATTCACCGGCAGTGGATTTTTCACATAAGGTAATCGTGACAGTTCTTTCCGGTGGGCAACATACTGCAGGTCATTTTCTCTTACAGACCCATTCCTGTATACAATATTTGGAATGTCATGAAACCCTTCTTTTTTCCCTTTCATGAAAGCTGTTACCAACTGGAGCATGGGTATTTCTGCATCACCTTTAATTACGGCATCTATGAATTGGAATGTTTCCAGGATTTCTCTGGCAAATCTGGAAGCTGTTAGTCCTCCTATTACAATATAGGCATGAGGATGGATTTTTTTTACCATGGAAGCCACAGTCACAGCGTCATACAGATGGACATACCAGTGGATATCTATGGCAAAAATATGAGCGTCAATAGTAGAAATACTCTTTTCAAGGGATGTTCCCTTCTGGAATTCTATTCCTAAATTGAATACACGCGATTCAATTCCCTCTTCATTGAGAAGATTTGCCAGCATGATCATGCCCATGGGCAGGAGATAATACTGAAATGGTGGATTTCGAGTGATGTGATGAGGAGTGTGGAGGAATGCCACATCCACCCCTAACCACCCTGCACTTCGAATCGATTCAATCCCCGAGACCATCCAATTTTCAGCAGCACTGCCAGAATAATAATCCAGAATACAGGCACCATAAACGTACTCAATGAGAGCTCTGCTGCTCCTACCACGATACTGATAGGAACATAGAACATGTATTGAAAGGGAAGCATACCGAGAATAGATTGAATTTCCTGGGGGAAAAAGGAGATGGGAACCAGTGCTCCAGATACTATTCTCAGGAGCAATGAATAGACAATCCGTATGTGTTCCACCCGACCGAGCCAGAATGCCAGGATTCCCAGCAAGAAATCCAGCATGAAGATGATGAGGAGCGCCATGAAAATGAGAGGAATAAACATGATCCAGTTCACTCCCTGGTAACTGATAGTCAGGTTCAAAAGCCCGGCCACTACCACAAAACTGATGCATCCCAGTGCAGTCTGGATGACAGACATGGTCACTGTCTGAGAAAATTTGAAAGCTACAAAATTCACCGGACGGGTCAGATAGGTGACCAGGTTCCCCCTGTTGATGAGAGTATCCAGCTCTCTTACCAGTTTTCCAGAGGAGAGAAATCGTGCAAGGATTCGTTGCAATATAAAATAGGAAATCAGCATGGAAAA
>Ga0180438_10004862_pt1 | contig 19074 bp, 15 predicted proteins | sample SS_ome_12_FD_132455 | JGI IMG/M metagenome (GOLD analysis project Ga0180438, IMG submission 132455) | Hypersaline lake sediment archaeal communities from the Salton Sea, California, USA - SS_3_D_2 metaG | ecosystem: Environmental > Aquatic > Non-marine Saline and Alkaline > Hypersaline >...
CATCAGGACCAGCGCATAGGCAAACCCGACCATCCAGAAGGCCCGGGTACGAACCACCTTGGCCGGCTTCCAGAGAACGTCGCGCCGAGCGCCTGGCGAACGGACAAGGGCAGGGTTCGGGAAACGGGTAGCCTTTCTCTCATCGGCGTATTGCTCTTTGCCAAGGGTCCGGGGATCGAGGGCCGATCCGTCCGGGACCATGCCCCACTCCTCGGGCCAGTCACGCACCACGAGCCAGATCACCGGAGCCAGTACCCAGGCCATCAGTCCCGTCCACAAGAAGACGCTGGGCAGGTTGGTTCGGTCGAGAATGCGCATGGCCATCAAGGGCAGGATTGCCCCGGAAAGGGAAATCCCCGCAGTGGCCAGGCCCAAAGCCTTCCCCCTCTTCTCCACAAACCAGTTGGATACGGCCGTGTTGGACACGATCCCGCTCATGGCGCCGTTTCCCAGATAGAGGAGCATGCACAGGAGATAGAAATGGCCGATCTTGTTCGCCAAGCCCAGACTCGCAAAAGCGACACCTGACACGATCGACCCGAGAAACATCAGAATGCGAGGCCCCACGCGTGTCACGAGGGTTCCGTACAGAAGGGCGCTCGAGATGCCCACCCCCAGCCCTATCGCGGGCGCGGCATTCAACTCCGTGCGGGTCCACCCCTTTTCGTCACAGAGGGGATTCATCAGGGCGTTGAAGATATAGAATCCTGTGCCCGTAGCCATGAAGTTGGTCAGGAACGCCACCGCCACGACATACCATCCGTAGAAGACCCGCGCTTCACCTGCCTTCATGATCCGCTCCTGACTTGACCACAGCGTGCATTTTGAAAACGTAAACGTCGAATATACCCGGTTTCCTCCGGGCACAGCAAAACCCGTTGCAGACTTCACGCCCCCCGGCCGTTCGCTTGACACAACGGTGGAGCCGGTGATAAAGGGCCGACCAGACTCGTGTTTTCCGGTTGACCCGTGCCTCGTACGAAGGGGATAGCAGGGGACGAAATGAGGACCCTATTCTTTGTTGTCTTTGCCGCCAATGTGTTGCTGATGCTGGTGTCCCTGGTGATTCTTCCCGATCAGGTGGCGATCCACTTCGGCCGCGGTGGTTGCCCGGACGGGTGGGCCTCCAAGGAGATGAACGCCATTGTGTTCCTCGTGCTGGAGACCCCCATGTTCCTGCTTCTCTGGTTTGGCCCGTCGCTGCCCCTTGGGGTGACGAAGCGGTTTGTCAGTTTGCCGAACAAGGGGTACTGGCTGCGAGAGGAGAATCTGCCTGCCTTCAAGGGGAAACTGAAACACCTCATGGCCCAGTTCGGGGCCGCCTTCTTCCTCTTCTTCTTCTTCACAGGGCTGCTGACTGTCCAAGCGAATCTGTCAGAACCCGTTCGGCTGAACGAAAAAGCCTTCGTCCCGATCGTGTTTATGTTCCTGGGATACACGGTCGTCTGGACGATTGGGCTCTTCAGGTCGTTCCGGGTCCCAGGGGAAGGGGATTCGCGGACCTGAGCCGACCTGCAACGTTGCGACCGTCACTTGCGCAGCCTGAACATCATGAGGCCTTCGAAGAAACCCTGTCCTACGGCTTCTTCCCGGGCTGGGTAAACTCGGGCTTCAGGAACTCCGGGTCACTCCAATCGTAGAACCCCTTCCCGGATTTCATCCCCAGCTCTCCTGTCTCAATCATCTTGCGGAGTTCCTCCGGGGGCTTGTCCTTGGGATCGCTGCTGTCGAGATAGTAGGACATCTCGATGTCATAGACGACATCGAGCCCGACGAAATCCATCATGCCGAAGGGTCCTGCAATCATGCCTGTCCAGATCTTCCAGGCCCGGTCGATGTCCATGTAGTCTGCGTGGCCCTCTGCCCATGACCGCAGGGACTCCCGCTTGACCGCGCGCCAGATACGATTGAACAAGAATCCCATACACTCCTTTTTCACCACGAGGGGCATACAGCCTATGCCCTCGACCCATTCCCTTGCCCGGTTCAAGGTTTCGTCACGGGTCCGCGTTCCGCCCATGAGGTCCACCATGGGTGTGATGCCCGTTGGACGGGCATAGAAATGGATGTTGGCCACCCTGTCCTGGCGTTCGACGGCACCCTCGATCTTCGAAACCGGAATCGACGAGCTGTTCGTCGCAATGATCACGTGCTCTGCAGCCACTTGATCCAGTTTGGCGAACACTTTCTTCTTGAGGTCCAGGTTTTCGGGAACGGCCTCGATGATCAGATCCGTGCCTGCTACGGCATCGTTGAGATTGTCATGGAAGGTGATCCGCTCGAAGGCATCCTGCGGATCTTCCGTGCGGACGCCCTCCTCCCAGGCCGCCTGCAGGTCGGCGCGTATCAGGCCCTTGGCCGTCTCGAGAACGTTCGCCGAGACATCGTAGACGCGGGCGGTAAAGCCGAAAAGAGCCGCCCTGGCGGCAATCTTCACGCCCATCTTCCCCGCGCCGACAAGTGTCACGGTCTTGATTGTGCCCACGATAGGAACCTCCTCTATTCCTTGGATGACTCGCGTTGACCCTTCTGCATGAGGAAGAAGACCGAGCCATACCATTCGCTGTACTTGCGGTACATGTCGATTTCCGTCTGTTCTGCGTCGAGCACGGCCAAGGCCTCGGGATTGTCGCTGTACTTGTTGCGAAGCCCCTGGAGGCGCTTCTCCACGGGGCCGTAGTATCCCACCCACCACGCGTCCTCGGGCAGTGTGAAATGGCCGATGACCTCGTAGCCACAAGCAGGAATCAAGCTCAGGTTCTCTGGGATCGTTCTGATCCCGGGGTAGTTCTCCTTCCAGAACAGAGAGAGCTCTTCCGGCGGGTCCTGCCGCAACCAGGCAACCTCACCGGCCACCAGGTATCCGGCCGGCTTGAGAAACCGCCGCCACTCTGTGAGTCCCTTTTCAAAGCCAATGAGGTAGATCGATCCTTCGGCCCAGATGATGTCAAAGCTTTCGTCCGGAAATGCCATCTCGAACATGGAGCCGTGTACGGCCTTTACACGGTCCGAGAGCCCCGCCGCTTCGATCTTCGTGCTGAGCCTGTCCAGGAAGGGCTGGTGAAAGTCCAGTCCGGTTATGTCCCCGTTGCTCAACCTCGCAAGCTCCATCGTCGCCGCCCCGGGGCCGCAACCGATGTCCAGGATGCTTGGCCTATCCAGTTCAGGAAGCATCTGGAAGGCCTGCCTCGTGTACCGATCCCTTCCGGGGGATTCCCTCTCGAGATCCGTGTGTATTTCGAAGAACACCTCCAACGCTTCCATGCCCCCAATCCTCCTCCAACGAAAAAAGGCTCAAAGACCCCTCGAAATCAAGTCCAGGCAACATAGAAGAACGGCTGCCTCCGGTCAAGTCAAGGGTGCTGTTATTCTTTACATTTCAACCGGCAAATGCTACTAAGCTGGGAGCATGAACCCGCCGCTTCCTGTCCCCGAGGGGATCCATCGAGCGACCCTTGCGGTCGTTGACCTAGAAGCCATCGCCCACAACCTCCACGCCTTTCGAGACCTTCTGCCTCCCTCCGTGGCCATATGCGCGATCGTCAAGGCAGATGCCTATGGCCACGGGGCTGTCCCGGTCAGCAGGGAACTGGAGGCCCAGAAGGTCGAAGCCTTCGGCGTAGCGACTGTCGAAGAGGGCCTCGAGTTGCGAAGGGCAGGGATCCAACGCCCCATCATGGTCTTGGGGTATGGTTTCTCCGGAATCGAAGCGGCACAAGAACACCGGCTTGCCCTGGTGGTCTACTCTCCGGGCACGGCAAGGCGAGTCTCCGAAGCTGCCCGCCGCATGAAGAAACCCCTGTCGGTCCATCTCAAGCTCGACACCGGCATGGGCCGGCTCGGGCTCCTGCCGGATCAATGGAGGTCCGTGCTGGAGGAACTCCTGGGAAATCCCTGGATCCGATTGGAAGGAATCGCAACCCACTTCTCGTCTGCGGAATCGGACCCTGATTTCACGAGGACCCAGATCGATCGATTCGACAAGGTGGTGGGGCAAATCAGACGGATCTGTGATGGAGAAGGGCCCCGACTCCACGCAGCCAACAGCGCCGGGACTCTCAACCATCCTGAAGGCGTTTACAGCATGGTGCGACTGGGCCTAATGCTGTACGGGGCATACCCGGAGCCAGGGCTCAAGGCAAGAGTCACCGTAAAGCCTGTTATGAGCTTCAAGACCCACGTGCTCTACGTCAAGTCCTTGCCAGCCGGCAGCCCGGTCAGTTACGGGCAGACCTTTCACACCAAGCGCGCCTCCCGGATTGCCACCCTGGCCGTGGGCTACGCGGACGGCTACCGAAGGGATCTGTCCAACCGCGGCTGGGTCCTGATCCGAGGCCGAAAGGCTCCTGTGGTGGGCAATGTAACGATGGACCTCACGATGGTCGATGTGACCGACGCTCCCGACGTCTCCGAGGGGGACGAAGTCATCCTGTTCGGCCCTGCAGGGGGCACGTGCCTGCCCGTTGAGGACTTGGCCGAAGAGATCGGAACGATCTCCTACGAGCTTCTCTGCGCAGTAAGCCGTCGGGTGCCCCGCGTCTACACCAGGCGCGGGAAGGTCGTGGACCTTCCATGAGAAGATCAGCCCCTTTCGCCCGTGTCTTCCTGGTTCTCCTCCTGCTTCCCGCATGCACCTTGTTGCAGGGTTGCATGGCCAGGAAGGGGAGGGTCGAAATGGGGCCCTTCTATTACAAACGGGAAGTCCCCAGGCCCGAGGCTACGGAGACGGCGATCCTGTGGCCCCTGTTCCAGAAGTACGAGACCCCGACTGTGAACCAGGTTGCCCTCCGCCCTCTCATGAACATCCGCACGGAAGAAACGGGCAATGACCTGCGGGGCAGCATGTTCGAGGTGCAGGCCCTCTGGCCCATTGGCCTGTACCGCAGGACCGAGGGGCCTACCCGCTTGAATATCCGATCGCTCCCTTTCTTCAGCCACGTCCGGCACCAGCACCCGAACGGCCTTTTGGATGTGGACACCGCTTTCTACCCCTTCATCATGACCGGCCACACCACCGGGGAGGGGCGGTACTTTGCCTTCTTCCCCTTCGGAGGAACGCTGCGCGGCTTCTTCGGAAAGGACCGAATCCGGTTCGCCCTCTTCCCCCTCTATGCGGACACCACGCTTGGGGAACACCGATCCTGGCATGTCCTCTGGCCCATCTTCCGGTACAGCAAAGGGGGGGGGAGAACCGCCTTACGCTTCTTCCCCTTGTTCGGCTGGAAGAAGAAGGAAGACTGGTACAAAAAGGTTTTCATCCTGTGGCCCTTCTTCGCGCGCGTGCAGACCTGGCTCGGCACGGACCGACCCTGCGACTCCTGGTTCTTCCTCCCCTTCTACGGCAGGCAGCAGACCCCCTTTGGCAAGATCCACTATTTCCTGTACCCTTTCTTCAGCTACCAAAGAAACGACAGGCCCGGCAACCGATTTCGGGAATGGAACATGCCGTGGCCCCTGGTCTCGATGACCCGGGGCGATCAAGAGTGGAGGACTGCGTTCTGGCCTTTCTGGGGGAAACGCACGAGGTCAAAGTATCTCAAAACGTTCTCCCTCTATCCGATCTACCGATACTTCTCGTACGGGGATCCGGAGTGGTTGACCCAGCGCCGATACGTTCTCCCCTTGTACTGGTCCTGGAAGGTCACCGAGAACGGCCGATTCTCCCAGGGGCGTTACAAGGGTTGGCCCTTCTTTGACTATTCCCTGCAAGGTCAGGCAACGAAACAGTTTCGCACCCTCTCGCCCCTCTGGTTCTGGCGGCCGGATGGGGGCTTCGAGCGAAACTACTCGGATTTTTGGAAGCTCTACCAGCATCGGAGATGGGCGGACGGGATGAAGGAGCACAAGATCCTCTGGTATCCATGGTACTCCGGGGTTCCGGACCAGGAAGAGGAACACCAGGCCCTCGAGGACATGCCAGAGGAACCCGGCGATTCGTCGACCCCCTCCGGGTCTTCTGACAAGGAAGACACAAATGTCGTGAGCGACAGTCCCGCTCCCAAGGGACTTGCAGATCAGGTCAAGGAGTTGAACTTCTGGTGAAAGGCACTGACCCGCAACCCCGGAGAAGGTACTTGCCCATGGGTCCTGTGACGCGCTTTGGGCGCTGGATCTTCATGCACGTGGAAAGCCTGGGGCGTCTCCTCATGGTCCTGCTGGCAACCTCGTACTGGTTCGTCCGCCCCCCTTACCGAATCCGCGAGATCTTCCGGCAGATGGAATTCGTGGGTGTCAGGTCCTTTTTCATCATCTCCTTGACCGGCACGTTCACCGGAATGGTCCTCGCCCTGCAAACCTTCTATGCTTTCGTAACATTCAACGCGGAAAGCCTCGTCGGGGCCACGGTGGCTCTGAGCATGACCCGGGAGCTGGGCCCAGTGCTGAGCGCCCTGATGGTGACCGCACGGGCGGGCTCTGCCATGGCGGCGCAGCTGGGCACCATGCGTGTTACGGAACAGATCGACGCCTTGCAGACCATGGCGGTGGACCGGATCGAGTACCTTTGTGTACCCCGAATCACGGCTGCCTTGATCATGGTCCCGGTGCTGACCGTCTATTACAATTTCCTCGGGATTCTCGGCGGGTATTTCGTGGGGGTGAACTATCTCGGCATCCCGCCAGGTCCCTTTGTAAGCTCGATCGTGAACATCACCGATTACGACGACCTGACAAACGGATTGATAAAATCCATCTTTTTCGGTTTAATACTTTCTTTCATCAGCTGCTACAAAGGCTACACTGCGGGAGAAGGGGCGGAAGGCGTCGGGCAAGCCACCACACAAGCTGTGGTGCTCTCTGCCGTGCTCATCTTGGTCAGCGATTATTTCCTCACGGACTGGCTGTTCTGATCGGCGAGATCCCGGGCAGACCCCGACTAGGCCTTTCGGCCGAACCTGGAAGACGGGGCAGGGGAATCGCTTGATTCAGGTGCTCGACGTACACAAACAGTTTGGGGAGCAGAAGGTTCTCGACGGAGTTTCCCTTCGCATACCACGGGGCGAGATCCTGGTCATTATCGGTGGCAGTGGTACAGGGAAGACCGTTTTGCTCAAGCACCTGATCGGCCTCCTGAGGCCGGACAAGGGTCACATCTTTGTGGAAGGCGTGGACATCTGCCATCTTCGGAGTTGGGAACTGAAGGAGACGAGGAAGAAATTCGGCATGCTCTTTCAGGGGGCCGCCCTCTTCGATTCCCTGACCGTCGCGGAAAACGTGGCCTTCCCCATGCGGGAACACACACGCCTCAAGGAAGAAGAAATCATGGCCAGGGTTGGCAACAGGTTAGAGGAAGTGGGCCTCCACGGGATCGAGGACAAATATCCCTCCGAGTTGAGCGGCGGGATGCGCAAACGGGTCGGACTCGCTCGAGCGCTCGCCCTGGAACCGGAGATCGTCCTGTTCGACGAACCGACCACAGGCCTCGACCCGATCATGAGCGACGTGATCAATGACCTGATCTCGGCCACACAGAAGAAGCTCGGGATCACCTTTTTCATCATCAGCCATGACGTAAAAGGTGCTTTGAAGATCGCCCACCGGGTCGCCATGCTCTACGAAGGAAGGATCGTAGAGGAGGGGACCCCTGAGGAAATCGAGTCGAGCCCGAATCCGATCGTGCAGCAGTTTCTTGCAGGCAGCTCGGAGGGCCCAATACGCGTTGGCTAAGTGGTCAAAACCATCAATACGGTGACGCACCGAGGCTTTCTCCCGAGGCGCCCGGCCGGCAAGGCGCGAGCAGGGCGAATACCGGGAGTATTGAACCGACGAGCAACACAGCCAGCCGGGATGAATCGGCAGCCGAATGCCATCGTATTTATGGTTTTGACCACTAAGATTTCGAGGGAGAAGACGGGTGCGTAGATACACGACCGAATTCTGGGTTGGGCTCTTCACCCTTGTTTCGCTCGTGATCGCCCTTTACATGGTTTTTCGAACAGGCGATCTCCGTCTCGAACGCCAACCCGGCTACAAGGTCTTTGCCTTCTTCCCGGATGTTGCGGGCTTGGACGTGGGCGATACGGTACGAGTCGCCGGGGTCCGGGTGGGCAAGGTCGAATCGATTCGTCTGGAAGGGAACCAAGGCAGGGTGACCTTTTCGGTCGATCATCGCGTTGCCCTCTATGAGGATGCAGCGGCTCGCGTAGAGACCTATGGGCTACTCGGGGATCGCTACATCGACATAGACCCGGGGCATTCAAAACTGCCCCGCGTCGAACCCGGCGACGAAATCCATTCGGCCGTCTCCCCGGAGGAGCTCGACGCCCTTGTTGGCAAGCTGACAGAGGTGGCGAGCGACATCAAGGCGGTGACGACAACCTTGAAGAGCGTGCTCGGTGGGGCCGAGGGGGAATTGGCACTACGCGAGATCCTGACCAACACGAGGGACCTGAGCAAGGAGCTGGTCCAGACTGTCCGGGAGAATCAGGAGGAGTTCCGCCAGATCACAAAGCAGGTTGCGTTGATAACGCGACAGATGCAGGAGATGGTCTCCGACAACCGGGATGCGGTCCAGAGAACGCTTGCCACCATGCCGGATACGGCCGAGAATGTACGAGAGATCACGGAGGAAGCCCGCAAGCTCATCAGCGATCACTACGAGGACATCTCCGAGACCCTCCGGAATCTCAAGGTGGCCTCCGTGCAACTCGAGGCATCCCTGAAGGCGATTGAAGAGGTATCCACCCAGATCAACGCGGGGGAAGGAACGCTGGGCAAGCTCATCCAGGACGACGCCCTTTACGTTGAGGCCACGAGCACCCTGCGGGAGGCGAGGAACCTGATCGAGGACTTGCGTGAACAGGCTCCCATCTCTGCTTTCATCGCCGTCGGCGGTGCGGCCCTATTCTAGCGAGGAGGCTTGGAAATGTCGCGATGTTTCAGGAAACGCTTGCCCTTTGGTGCTGCCCGGGGTTCCCTCTCCGATTTGCTTGGGCTCCGTCTCCGCGTTCAGCTATGAGGAGGTAGGATGAAAATACTGGTTATAGGGGGTGGGGGTAGAGAGCACAGCCTTGCCTGGAAGATCAGACAAAGCCCCAAGGTTGAACAGATCTATTGCGCTCCGGGAAACGCCGGCATCGAACAGGTTGCCAAATGCGTGAATATACCGTCGGACGATATCGACGAACTCCTCCGGTTTGCCAAGAAGGAAAAGATCGACTTAACCGTCGTCGGACCCGAGCTCCCTCTGACTTTGGGGATCGTCGACACCTTTGAAGAGGAGGGCTTACGGATCTTCGGCCCCGGGAAGGAGGCGGCAAGGCTGGAGGGAAGCAAGGCCTTTTCCAAGGAGCTGATGAAACAGCACGGCATCCCCTCTGCCTTCTTCTCCACCTTTACGGACGCGAGCGATGCAGGCCGCTACATTCAGGAAGTGGGTGCGCCGATCGTTGTGAAGGCGGACGGCTTGTGCGGGGGCAAGGGGGTGATCGTATGTCAGACCGTGGAGGAGGCCCTGGACGCCGTAAACCTGATCATGATCAACGAGGCCTTCGGCAACGCGGGCAGCAAGATTGTCGTGGAGGAATGCCTCCAGGGGGAAGAGGCTTCGATCCTGGTGTTCACGGATGGGGAACGTGTTTTGCCCATGCCGTCTTCCCAGGACCACAAGGCCGTCTTCGACGGGGACAAGGGGCCGAACACGGGAGGGATGGGTGCCTACTCGCCGGCCCCTGTCGTAACCGAGGCCATGGAGCAGCAAATCTTGGAAGAAATCATGAAGCCTTCCATACGAGCCATGGCAGAGGAAGGCCATCCCTATCGGGGCGTTCTCTACGCAGGCCTGATGATCGAAGACGACAAGGCCAAGGTCCTCGAATTCAATTGCCGCTTTGGCGACCCGGAGGCCCAGCCCCTGCTCATGCGCCTCAAGAGCGATATCGTACCTGTCCTCGAGGCGATAGCCGATGGGAACCTGACGGGAATCGACCTGGAATGGGACACCCGTGCAACGGTATGCGTCGTGATGGCAGCCAAGGGCTACCCTAAGAGCTACAAGAAGGGATTGGAGATATCCGGACTCGAGAAGGCCGGTGAGATGCTGGACACGGTTGTCTTCCACGCGGGGACGCGAAGCGCCGGGGGAAAGGTGTTGACGGACGGCGGTCGCGTTCTCGGTGTTACGAGCGCGGGAGACACCATTGCCGAGGCGATCGATCAGGCATACAGCGCAGCGGAGCAGATTCACTGGGAAGGCGTCCATTATCGCAAGGACATCGGCATGAAGGCCCTCGAGCATCGTCACCGAACCAGCGACTGAAAGAAAGGCAAAGCGATGGCAAAGGACAAGCCCCTTGTGGGCATCCTGATGGGAAGCGATTCTGACAGGGCCATCATGGTGGAGACCGGTCGGATCCTCGACGAGCTGGGCATCCCATGGGAACTCCGGGTCTCCTCTGCCCACAGGAGCCTGGATAAGACCCTGGCCTATGTTAGGGGAGCGGACGAACGGGGCGTTCAGGTCATCATCGCTGGTGCGGGCTGGGCAGCCCACCTCGCCGGTGTCGTGGCCTCTGCAACCTCACTGCCCGTCATCGGCGTGCCCATCGATTCCTCCCCTCTCCAGGGACTGGATGCTCTGCTGTCGACGGTACAGATGCCTCCGGGCGTACCGGTTGCCACAGTATCCATCGGAAAGGGCGGCGCGAGGAATGCGGGGATCCTGGCCGCACAGATTCTTGCCTTGCAAGACCCTCAACTCCGCAAGAAGGTCCGTCTCTTCAAGCAGAAACTCGCCAAGGAGATCGAGCGAAAAGACGAGGCCCTTCAGAAGGATCTGAAATAGCCTGCAGCTTTCAGCCCACCGCACCCCACGGTCCTGATTCGTGCCTTTCCTTGGGGTGGTGTGGAGCTGATGTCTGACAGCTGATAGCTGACGGCTTACACACCGGAGCGCCAAGAAGTTGTCCTTACTCCTGCCCACAGATCCATTCAACCCTGCACCCGAGGTATTGACTCGAGCTGTGTCCGCTCTTCGGCAAGGAAGGGTCGTTGCCTATCCGACGGAGACCCTTTATGGGCTCGGCGTAGATCCGTTCAACGAGGAAGCCCTCGAGGGGCTCTATCGGCTGAAGGATCGGCCAGCCACCATGCCTGTCTCGATTCTCGTCAGGGATGTTTCCATGCTCAACGAGGTCGCACGCGATCTTCCTGGATCAGCCATACGCTTGATCGAGGCCTTCCTGCCCGGCCCCTTGACCCTCGTGCTGCCGGCTCGCCCCCATCTCCCACAACGCCTCACCGCCGGCACAGGAAAGATCGCTGTGAGGATCTCTGCCCATCCTCTGATTGGACACCTGTTTTCGAGATATTCTGCCCCGATTACGACGACAAGTGCCAACCCCACAGGAGAGCCCAATGCCCGGGATGCCGAGAGAATCTTGTCCTATTTCCCTCAGGGCATTGACTGTATCCTGGACACAGGCCCTGTGCCCGGCGGGATTGGATCGACAGTAGTGGAAGCCACGGGCGAGGCACCCGCGATTCTTCGCGAGGGGATCATCTCTGAGAAGGCAATCTCCGAGGCCCTGAGCTAGTGGTATGTCCCAGAGATAACGCATATAATCTAACTCGCGGATGTAGATCGGGTCGCTGAAAATGGAGTTGCAATGAAACTGAAGGATATCGGTGAATTCGGGTTCATCGACCGTATCAAGTCTGAAACGCTGGTCAGACGCGAGAATGTCATCAAGGGAATCGGTGACGATTGTTCGGTCTACAGGTCCACACGAGATCTTGTTACGCTGTTTACGACCGACATGCTCATAGAGGACATCCACTTTCAGCGGGCAGTAACGCCACCCGATAAGCTCGGTCGCAAGTCGATCGCCGTCAACCTGTCTGACATCGCCGCCATGGGAGGCAGCCCAAAGGAGGCCCTGATCTCGATCGCGATTCCGGATCGGGTCCCGGTTGAATACTTGGACTCGGTATACGAGGGCATGAAATCCATGGCCAGGGAATTCGACGTCAACCTGCTTGGCGGCGATACCACGTCTTCTCCCTCACACCTGGTCATAAATGTTGCACTCGTGGGTGAGGCCCGGGAGCAGGAAATCCTGTATCGGTCAGGCGCCGAGCGGGACGATGTCATCTTCCTGACAGGCCCGGTCGGCTCTGCCGCTGCGGGGCTCGACCTTCTCCTCGAGAACCGATCCTTCAGCGGACGAGAAGCGTTGTTGGATGCCCATCTTGATCCGCACCCCCATGTCGAGGCGGGCCGGATCATCTCGGGCCAGCGGGTCGCGCACTCACTGATCGACGTCTCCGATGGCCTGGCCGGAGACCTTGGACATATCTGCGCAGAATCGGGGGTCGGGGCGGTCATCGAGGAGGGAAAGATGCCTACGACCGAACTCTTTCGTGCCTATTGCGAGCGATTCAAGCTGGATCCCGTACCGCTCACGATCAACGTCGGGGAGGATTACGTCCTCCTCGGGACAGTGCCGGAGAAAGCGGAGAGCAAGCTCGAGAAGGCCTTGCGGGCGGGCGGGTGCGATTATTTCCCGATCGGGAAGATCGTGGCAGAGCCCGGCTTGAGACTCCTCGCCCGGGACGGCTCTGTGCGCGCAATCAAACCGTCCGGCTGGAACCACTTCTTTTAGGTGTCAGATGTCAGATGTCAGGCCCCCCGCCACCCATCCTGCTTCTGCCTTCGACCTTTGATCCCCAGAAGCCTCCTAAGGGGTCTTCGGCAGACGAATACTGTGGCGGATTGGCCCCTCCTTGAACGTGTGCCCAGACGCGAAGTAGAGGGGCGAGATCGCTTTCCTAGCCCGCTCTTCTGATCTTCCTCTTCTCGTTGATTCCGGCTGGTTCGCGTACCTTGTTCGAGCAGTACGGACAGCAGCGCCAGGAAGGATCGACGATCTTCCCGCAGCCCGCACAGGTGTCTATCAATTTCTGGGTGCAATGAGGACAAGCCACGAACTCGGGGTCAATGGCACTCTCGCAGGCGGGGCAGCGTGACCCGAAGTCCTCATCGCTTTGACTTACGTGAAGCAGTCCGCTCACGCTTGTGGTGCCATTGAGGACCGCTTGGGTGCCCGCATAGGTTAATGTGACCAGTCCTTCCGTCAGGGCCAACTGTCTGATGATCGCTTCCGTGGCTTCGTTGGCTATGTATTCACGGATACGCTGGCTCAGCACGAGAATTTCGTAAATGGCGACCCTTCCCTTGAATCCTGTGCCGCCACATTCATAGCACCCCCTTCCGCGGAAGAAGGTCTTGCCCTGCGCGTCACGAGCAACCAACCCGATCTTTCGGAGATCCGCATCGCTGGGGGAATCCTGGACCTTACAGGAAGGGCATATGACACGAACAAGCCTCTGTGCGACGATGCCGATTACCGTCGACGCAATGAGATAAGAAGGGATTCCCATATCCCTGAGGCGCGTTATCGTTGCAACCGTATTATTCGTATGTATGGTGCTCAATACCAGATGTCCCGTTAAGGATGCCTGCATGGCTGTGGTGCCGGTCTCTGCGTCCCTCATTTCGCCCACGAGAATAATATCCGGATCTTGGCGAAGCACTGCACGGAGGACACTGGCAAAGGTACGACCTGCTTTCTCATGAACGGCTACTTGGTTGATTCCCTTCAAGTCGTATTCGATCGGATCCTCAATGGTCGTGATGTTCTTCTCGACGCTTCTCATCCGGGACAGAGCCGCGTACAGGGTTGTTGTCTTGCCGCTTCCTGTGGGGCCCGTGACCAAGATAATGCCCTGAGGTTTGGAGAGCAGGGAGAGCAATTTCTCACGATTCTTGCCCTCGAGGCCCAGGCGGTCTATCGAAATCATGGAGTTCTCGGGATCTAGGATTCTTATGACCACCTTTTCTCCGTAGTTTGTCGGCAGCGTCGACACTCGAAGATCCAAACTCCTGCCATCGAGCCTTACACCTACCCTCCCATCCTGGGGGATCCGCTTTGTTGCGATGTCGAGTTTGGCCATGATCTTCATCCTCGAAATAACTCCCCCCTGTGTCCACTTCGGGAGCTCGGTGAGAACTCGAAGGGCGCCGTCCACACGGATTCGAATCAGGAGGTTATCGCGAGTAGGCTCGGCATGAATATCAGAGGCTTTCTGTCGTACCGCAGATGAAACGATATGGTTAACAATCTTGACAATCGGAGCGGCTTCGCTCTGTTGTTTCATGCTGTGCGGATCGGGTTGTTGATCGTTTCCCTCCTGAACGAGCTCCAGGTTGGCATCCGGGCCAATGTCCTCCAGGATCGAGTCTGTGTAGTCTTCGAATTTGTAGTGTTTTCGGATGGCCCAGTCTATGTCACTCTTGGTAGTGACATATGACGTGATCTGGTATCCAGAGGCGAACTGAGCGTCCTCGAGGGCTTCTGCGTTGCACGGGTCGGCCATTGCTACGTGGAGGTTTCGGCCGTCTTTACTCACGGGAATCAGCTGATGTTTGATTGCCCATTTTTCCGGGATGATTTGCACAGCCTCCGGTTCGACGGCTGCGATCTTCAGATCGATTTGACGAATCCCCAATTGAGACGAAATAGCGGCGGCAATATCGTCCTCTGTGCAAATCCCTTTCTCGGCGAGCATTTCTCCGAGCTTTTTCGTAGAGTGTTCCTGTTCGGAAAGAGCTTTCTCAAAATCAGATTTCTCGATGACACCCGCATCGATAAGGATCTGTCCGAGTTTCTTTTTTGCTTTTGGCTTGCCCACAGTTAACCCTCCTTCGGCGTACCACAGTTCAATCGTTAAGAAGATCGAAAGACTCGCAAGAATTCTTTAGTCTTATAATGAAAACAAGGAATTAGCCCGAACATTTCATCCGGGTTCGGTGGCAAGTGAGTTGCTGAGCAGAGGTGGGCAGGCTGGGTCATCTGGTTGACGCAGGGCGCACGAAGCTTGCCCGCGCGAAGGCGGGGGTCCATATCAAACAAGGAGGCAGTACGTAGTCTGTATGCCGCAACGACTGAACCGGGGATTGCCGCGCTCCCATCGCAACAAGCACCGCAGACGGCCGCTTATCGCCAGCCTCCTAGGGTTTCGTGGACAGCAGATAATCCACGACACTCGGGTCCGCCAGGGTAGTGGTATCCCCAAGCTGTTCCTTGTCGCCTTCCCCCTCAGCGATCTTGCGCAGGATACGGCGCATGATCTTCCCGGACCGTGTCTTCGGAAGGGCGTCCGCAAAGTGTATCTTGTCCGGCGTAGCAATCGGACCGATCTCGCTGCGAACGTGCTTGAGGAGTTCTTTCAGGAGATCTTCGCTCGGGTCCACGCCTGCCTTTAGAGTCACGTAGGCATAGATCCCCTGGCCTTTGATTTCATGGGGAAAGCCCACCACGGCGCTTTCAGCCACCTTCGGGTGAGAGACAAGGGCGCTTTCGATCTCCGCCGTTCCCATTCGGTGTCCGCTCACGTTGAGTACGTCATCGACCCGGCCCATCAGCCAGTAATAACCATCTTCATCCTTCTTGGCCCCATCCCCGGTGAAATACAGGCCCGGGAACATCTGGAAGTAGGTCTCCCCGAAACGCTTCGGGTCGCCGTACACCCCCCTCATCATGCCCGGCCACGGCTCTTCGATGACGAGCAGGCCGCCCTCGTTCACGCCGGCCGTACTCCCATCTTCACGCAGGATACAGGGCTTTACGCCAAAATACGGAAGCGTCGCGCTGCCTGGCTTCAGGGGGAAGGCTGCCGGCAGGGGCGTGATCAGGATTCCACCCGTCTCGGTCTGCCACCATGTATCCACGACCGGGCATCGGCCGTCCCCCACAACCGTGTGGTACCATATCCAGGCCTCGGGGTTGATCGGCTCGCCGACCGTCCCGAGGAGCCGGATGCTCGAGCGGTCGTGCTTCTTCACCCAGGATTCCCCTTCACGGGCAAGGGCTCGGATGGCGGTGGGAGCCGTGTAGAAGATCGTCACCTTGTATTTGTCCACAACTTCCCACCAGCGGCCCGGATCCGGGTAGGTGGGGATCCCTTCGAACATGATGGTGGTGGCCCCATTGGCCAGTGGTCCGTATACGATGTAGGAATGGCCTGTCACCCATCCGATATCGGCGGTACACCAGCAGATATCTTCTTCGTGATAGTCAAAGATGTTCTTGAAGGTGTGTGCCGTATAGATCATGTAACCACCCGTCGTGTGTAGCACCCCCTTTGGCTTTCCCGTGGACCCGGACGTATAGAGGATGAAGAGAGGATCCTCAGCATCCATCTGCTCCGGCTCGCATTCGCTCGGGGCCTTTTCCATCAAGTCATGCCACCAGAGGTCCCTGGCCGGCTGCTCCGTCACCTCCATGCCGGTCCGTCGGACCACGATGCATTTTTCGACCTCCACACCGCGCTCCCCGGCAATCTGTATGGCCCTGTCGGCATTGCTCTTCTGCGGGACGGCCTTTGCCCCCCGATAGACACCATCACAGGTGATGAGCATGTGTGACTCCGCATCCACGATCCTCTCGGCCAGGGACTCGGCACTGAACCCTCCAAAGACTATGCTGTGAATCACGCCAATGCGTGCACAGGCCAGCATTGCAATGGCCAGTTCCGGGATCATTGGCAGATAGATGGTTACCCGATCCCCCTTCTTGGCCCCCTGAGCCTTCAGGATATTCGCAAACTTGCAGACCTGCTCTTGGAGCTCCCGATAGGTAAACCGCCTTTCCGGCTCCTCGGCATCTCCGGGTTCCCATAGAAGGGCCACCCTGTCCCCGTTGCCCTGCTCGACGTGTCGGTCCAGGCAATTGACACTCAGATTCGTCTTGCCCCCTTCGAAGAACCGAATCCGTATCGGGTCCGCCTTGAAATCATACGATCGAACCTTGTTCCATGTCTTGTACCAGACAAATGCCGCCGCGACCTCACCCCAAAACCCCTCCGGGTCCTCGACCGATCGCTGGTAAATGTTCTTGTATTCATCCATGCTCTTCACCAAGGCATTCTCGAAGCCCTCCTTGGGCGGCTCAAAGACTCGCTCCTCCAGGGCTACGGACACGATCCCTTTCTTCTGGTCACTCATCTGAAGTCCCTCCTCTCCGGAAACAGGAAACAGCGGATACAGAAGCGGTTTCTACGATGATGGTCCTCAAGTCACAAGCCACAATCATGATGCCCCGAACAGAGCAGAAGTTTCCTTCCTGTTCTCCGATGCGCCAGGATCGGATCACGCTTGGACCTTTTGTTTAGAATTCATGCACAAAACCCGTACGAAACAAATAGCACACGAGCGGTCACCCGCTACGGATCCTTGCAGGCAGGTCCACCAGGCTGCCGAGCAGCAGATCCGGGGCCGCTTGCTCGAGTTCATCGACGAGACCGATGCCGTAGGTTACCGCACATGTGCGCATGCCGGCGGCCTGGCCGGCCCGGATGTCGTAGACCGTGTCTCCGACAAACCAGCTCTTGTGGGGCTGTTTCCCCAGCTTCTCCAGGACCCTGGACAGAACCGCCGGATCAGGCTTGTGGGGGAGGCCGTCGCTCCCTTGAACCAGGTCGAAATGGCGGGCGATACCCATTTCCTCGACGACCTTCACGGCCATGAAGGTCATCTTGGTGGTCGCCACAGCCCGCGAAACCGCTTGCAGGTTCTCCAAGCAGCCCAACACGCCAGGGTACAGGCGACTCGTCTCCGCACAGTGCCGAAAGAAATACTGCCGGAAGGTCTCTGCCGCCCCCTGGGCCATACGCTTCAACTCCGCGGGAAGCAGATCCTTGAAAGTATCGACGAGAGGCCGGCCGATGTGGGGGATGATGTCCTCGATGGGAAGCTCCTTCCCTCCTACCGAAACGATTCCTTGGTTGACCGCCCGCGCGATGTCTTCGCGGCTGTCCACCAGGGTGCCGTCCAGGTCAAAAACGACCAGATCAGCCGCGTCGATGTCTCCCTGTCTTGCCGATTTCATGGGTGCAGCAGTGTATCAGAGTCCCTTCAAGATACAAAAAGCCCGTGAAGAAGCCGCCACGCCAATCCTTGACATTTCCTTATCGAAATACTCATATGGGAGGTTATGCTTCCCTGACAAACACAGAGACGAGGAGACGGTTCGATGAAAGAGGTCGTGATCGCCGGCTATCTCAGAACAGCACAATCTCGCTCCAGGCCCCGGGAACCGGGAAGAGATTGGTTCCACAAGCTGCGGGGAGATGAGCTGGTGGCAAAGGTGATGGCCGGCCTCACGGAGAGACTGAACCTGAAGCCCGGGGAACTCGATGATTTCATCACCGGCTCGGCCATGGGCGTCAATGAGAACTGGACGTACGGTGGCCGGGTCCCCGTGTTCCTGGCCAACTTCCCGGAAACGGTGCCCGCGAAATTCGTCGATCAGCAATGTGGATCCTCGATGGCAGCCATTCACATCGCCTACATGGAAATCGCTACGGGAAGTGCCGACATCGTCATGGCCAGTGGGTTCGAACACATGACCCGTGTCCCGATGGGTGCATCGCCGGAGGCCCTATCACCCAACACGGCACTCATGACCGATCCAAAGTACAAGCACTGGGATATTACGACGACCATGAGCATGGGCCTGACGGCCGAGAAGCTCTTCGCTCAGACCAAATTCACCAGGGAAGACATGGATGCCTGGGGTGCTAGGGCCCATCAGCGCGCCACCATGGCGCAGGAAGAGGGCTTTTTTGACGGCGAGATCCTGCCCGTGGAGGCAGAGCAGGCCGATGGAAGCATCGTGCAGATTGACACGGATCAGGCCGTACGACCGGACGCAACCGCTGAAGGCATGGCAAGCTTGAAGCCCTCGTTCACCCCGGATGGGGCGATCACAGCGGGCAATTCCTCACCGTTGAATGCCGGGGCGAGCTGCGTTGTCCTGATGTCCAAGGAGACGGCCAAGGCAAAGGGCATTGAGCCTCTGGCCACGATCCGGTCCATCGGCTTTGCGGGCGTAGACCCCACGGTCATGGGCAGGGGCCCGGTTCCTGCCTCCCGGAAGGCCTTGAAGGCGGCGGGGCTGTCGGCAAAGGACATCGACTACTGGGAGATCAATGAGGCCTTCTGTGTCGTGGCCCTGAACTGCATTCAGGAACTCGGCCTTGACCCGGAAAAGGTGAACGTAATGGGTGGGGGCACAG
>Ga0180438_10004863_pt1 | contig 19074 bp, 17 predicted proteins | sample SS_ome_12_FD_132455 | JGI IMG/M metagenome (GOLD analysis project Ga0180438, IMG submission 132455) | Hypersaline lake sediment archaeal communities from the Salton Sea, California, USA - SS_3_D_2 metaG | ecosystem: Environmental > Aquatic > Non-marine Saline and Alkaline > Hypersaline >...
CCAGCCAGGAAAACTGACCATCGCACCACACGCCCACCCGAAACGGCCGCCCGTCCGAATGGTTCTCCCGGCCCAGGTGCGGATAGTAGATGTCCCGCACCCGATACTCCCGGTCGAAGTTTATCAGCAGCGTCCCGTTGCCGATCGGCAGGTCTCTGGGCATCTTCTTCCTCCATCAGCCGACCGCCCCCAGACAGCCGAGGTCCTCCACCGCGGCGCGCAAGATCTCCGCGACGCTCCACGCCTGGGCGATGCAGCCGCGCGCCCGATGCGGCGGATCGCCGTCGAAGATCTCGGACACCTGGCCCACACCCGCATTCCACAGGTGTCGCCACAGCGGCGCGAGCCACTCGCACGCCTCCCGCTGCGCCGCAGACCTGTCCGCGGCCGTTCGCACGTACGCGGTCAGGAACGGCCCCAACAGCCACGTCCACACCGTCCCCTGGTGGTAGGCTCCATCGCGCGCCCGCTGGTCGCCTTCGCAGCGGCCATGATAGCGCGGATCGTGCGGCGACAGCGTTCGCAGACCATACGGTGTGAGCAGATCTCGCCTCACTGTCTCGACGACGCGTCGCGCCTGCTCGCCCTCTATCGCGGGGTAGGGGAGGCTCACCGCGAATATCTGGTTCGGCCGGAGGGACGCGTCCACCGCCATATCCCCGTCCACCACGTCGTTCAAGTGCCCCAGTCTCTCGTTCCAAAAGCGGCTGCGGAACCGCTCCGCCACCACCTCGGCCCTCGGCCCCGCGTGCTCGGCCCCGAGCGCCTCCACGAACCGCAGCGCGTGATGCCAGAGCGCATTCACCTCCACCGGCTTGCCCGAGCGAGGGGTCACCACCCAGTCCCCGACCTTCGCGTCCATCCATGTGAGCTGCGTCCCCGGTTCGCCCGCCTGCAGCAGGCCGTCGTCGTCCACCGCAATCCCGTATCGCGCGCCGCGCACGTGCCAGTCGATGATGTCGAGCAGCGCAGGCAGCAGCTCCCCTTCCACGAACTCGCGATCCCCCGTATGGTCGAGATACTTGTGAGCCGCCCAGAACATCCACAGCGTTGCGTCTGCGGTATTGTAGCTCGGCTCTTCGTCGAGGTTCGGAATTCGGTTCGGTATCAACCCTTCGCTCCGGTGCTGGGCAAAGGTCCGCAGCACGCTGCGCGCGACATCCTGCCGCCGGGTGACCAGAGTCAACCCGGGAAGGCTGATCATGGCGTCCCGGCCCCACTCTTCGAACCAGTGATATCCGGCCACGATACCCTGCGGCGGGTCCTCCTCCTCACCCGTCTGTCGCGACACCAGGAAATGGTCCGCCGCCGCCACCAGCGTCCTCAGCTCCTCCGGCGCCGCAGACCACCCCGAAACAACGCGCGCTCTGCGGCACCGCTCCGCCTCCATCATAGACGCTGGCTCCAGGCTCTCCACAGGCTCGGTGCCCGCCAGCACGTACCGCGCTTCCTCCCGCTCGCACTCACACGTGAAGAAGCCCGGGCTGTACTGGTCCTCCCGGAAGTCCAAGCCCCGCGCCGCCTCCTCCGCATACTCGAAGTTCAAATACCAGTCGCCCCACGGCTCGAAGTACGCGCCCGGAAACCGTATGTGCAGGGCCGGCACTCCCGGATACGGCTGCATCGACACCACGTCGCGCGCGCCCGACATCGCCGCCGACGTGTCGAACTCTCGGTTCTGCCGCATGAGGTGATGGTGATCCCGGCAGTTGATGATCGGGCGCACGATCAAGCTCGCGGTCGCCGGGCTCGCCAGCAGTCGGTAGCGCACGATCACCAGGCTCCGCCCCCGACACATCGCCACGCTCTTCTCCAGCCGCGTCACGTGGCCATCCCCCACCTCGTACACGAACGTCGGGAATGGATCCAGCCGGAACTCGCGGAGGTGCTGAAAGCCCTGCGGATAGAGCGCCCCCGGGTACTGGTTGCACGACAAGTCGTACTCCACGTCCCCCACCGCGAGCGTCTCTTCCAGCTTCGACAGCAGCAGCGTGCGCTGCGTCGGCGGCTTCAGCGCCGCCACCAGGAGGCCGTGATATCGCCGCGTGTTCGCCGCGATGATCGTCGAGGAGGCGTACCCGCCGAGGCCGTTCGTCTCCAGCCACTCCTTCGTGACACCGCGCCCGAAATCACGGCATATATCCGGCCCGAACGCGATCACCTCGGCCCTCCTGGACACGTGCCCGCCGCCTCCTCGCCGGCGCCATGGCCTTACACCGGCGGCCAAGCAGGTCCTCCAGGGCTCTCTTGACCGGCGGCCGACGGAACGAACATCCAGCTACCGCTGTATCCGCAAGCCGCCTCCCTCCACCAGTGCCGCCGTCTCCGCCAAAGTCCCCCAGTGGAAGTCTCCCGGCATCGAGTGCTTCAGCGCGGAGAAGGCCGTTCCGTAGGCCACTCCCTTGCCGATATCGCCCTGCAAGTAGCCCCACAGGAACCCGGCCGTGAACGAGTCCCCTGCGCCCAGCCTATCCACCACCTCGACCTCATACGTCGGCGCCTCGTATACCTCTTCTCCAGCGATCGCGAACGCCGACCATCGGTTTCGCCGGACGCTCACCGTCTCTCGCAGAGTCACCGCCACCGCCTTCAGTGAGAACCTCTCCCGAAGCTCCCGCGCAATCTCGCGGTAGTCCGCCCCCGCTATCCCGAAGACCCGCTTCGTGTCCTCCTCCGTCGTGATCAGAAGGTCCGTATGCTCCATCAGAGCAGTCATCACGCGCTGCGCCTCCTCCTCGGACCACAGCTTCGCGCGGTAGTTCACATCCACGCTCACGGTACACCCGGCCTCCCGCGCCGCCTTTGCCGCCTCCAGCGTTGCCTCCGCGCACGAAGTGCTCAGCGCCGGCGTGATCCCGGAGGTATGAAACAGCCTCGCCCGGGAGAAGATCGCGCGCCAGTCGAAATCCCCCGCGTTCATCTTGCTGATCGCCGAATCCGCCCTGTCGTACAGCACCGACGACGCCCGCGGCTGCGCGCCGAACTCGACGAAGTAGAGCCCGGCCCGTTCCCCCTTCGTCCAGGCCACATCCGACACATCCACCCCCTGCTCCCGAGCCTTGTTCGCGATGAACCGCCCCAGCGGATTCTCGGGGAGCTTCGAAATCCACGCCGTCTTCAGCCCGAGCCGCGCCGCGCCCACCGCGACGTTAAGCTCTGCGCCGCCCACTCGCACATCCAGGCTCGTCGCCTGCTCCAGCCGCTCGGAGTTCGGCGGCGACAGCCTCACCATCGCCTCCCCGAGAGCAACGATATCGTGGTCCTTCGGCATCCCACTCCTCCTCATGAAACGAGCGCGGCCGCTCCAGGCCGCGCTCTCCACTTCGCAGAGCCGCACTCCCCCTCCTGCCCGCCTCTAGCTGCGGGGCGGACACACCCATGCCCGCCTCCCGCGGCATCTCGCCGAATTGCCGTCTCGGAACCCCGCTCTCAGTCCACCAGTCCGTACTTCTCGATACTCGCGTCCGCCAGCTCCTGCACGTTCGCGATCTGCGCCTTGCCCTCCTCGCTCCGGAACAGGTGCCGAAACCGCCGCTGCGCCTTCAGGTAGTCCTCCACCGGTATCTTCTTGATCTTCCGGACCCTGGTCACCTCCCCGTTTTCCCACTCCACGAGCGGGTACATCCCGCACTCCACGGCGAGCTTCCCGATGTCCACGCTCAGCTTCTCATCATACCCCCAGCCCGGCGGACACGGCACGTGCACCTGCAGGTACTTCGCGCCCCGAATCCCGAGCGCCTTCTTCGTCTTCCGCCTCAGGTCCGCAAAGAACGACATCGAAGCCGTCGCGACGTACGGAATCCCGTGCGCCGCCGAAATCGCCGGCAGATCCTTCTTCGGCCGGTCCTCGCCAAACGAGCGCCGCCCGGCCGGACTCGTCGTCGTCGAGGCCGCGAACGGCGTCGAGCCCGATCGCTGCACCCCCGTGTTCATGTACGCTTCATTGTCCATGCACACATAGAGCACATCGTGGTTCCGCTCGAACATCCCCGACAGCGGCCCGAACCCGATATCCAGGGTCGCGCCGTCTCCGCCGAAGGCCAGCACCCGCACCTCCTCCAGCCTGCCTTGCTTCTTCAGCGCCGCTTCCACGCCTGAGGCCACCGACGCGGCGTTCTCGAACAGCGAGTGCACCCACGGAACGCCCCACGCCGACTCCGGGTGCGGGGTGGTGAACACTTCGAGGCACCCCGTCGCGTTGGTCACCACGCAGTTCGGGGCCGCGATCTCCATGATGAGCCGCACCGCCGCCGCCTGCCCGCAGCCCGCGCAGGCCCGGTGTCCCGGCAGCAAGCCTTTCGATATCTCGTAGCTGAATTCAGGAGCCGACATCTTAGCTAGCCTCCAGCAGCTCGGTGCGCAGCCCGGCGAAGAAGTCCGTCTCGCCGGCCTCCGTCCGCTTCTGTATTTCGTCCAACACCTCGTAGGTGACGTCGCGGCCGCCCAGCCCCGTCATCGCACACACCACAGGCGGCGTCTTCGGCTGTCCGTAGAGCGCACCGCGCACCTCCGCGGCCGCGATCCCGTACCCTCCAACGCTCACGGCCTTCTCGATCACCACCACCTGCTTCGCGTTCCCCAGCGCCTCGCGCAGCTCGTCGTTCGGGAACGGCCGGAAGCAGCGCAGCTTCAGCGCTCCGACCTTGTCCCCCTGCTCGCGACGGACGTCCACCCAGTCCTTGAGTGTCCCCACAACCGTTCCCAGTCCAATGTAGATCGTCTCCGCGTCATCGCACATGTACGGCTCGACCACATCCCCCATCCAGCGCCCGAACGCCGCCTGGAAGTCCCGCGCCACCTCCTTCACGACCTCCTTCGACCGCAGCGCGTCCCGCTGGATCTCGTAGCGCATTTCCTGATACAGGCTTGGGTCGGCGAACGCGCCGAGCGTGTAAGGATCCTCCGGGTCCAGCTTATACAACGGGTCGTAGCGAGGCAGGAACGCGTCCACCTCCTCCTGCGTCGGCACATCGACGCTCTCATAGGTGTGGGTGAGCACATACCCATCCATGCCGATCATCAGCGGCAGGAGCACCCGGTCGTCCTCGGCGATCTTGTAGGCCTGGATGTGCATGTCCAGCACTTCCTGGCTGTTTTCCGCATAGAGCTGCAGCCACCCGGTGTCGCGCAGCGCCAGCGTGTCCTGATGGTCGTTCCAGATGCTCAGCGGCGCCGACAGCGCGCGGTTCACCCCCGTAATCACGAGCGGCAGCCGCATCCCCGCGATGTTGTACAGCACCTCCGCCATCAACATCAGGCCCTGCGACGTCGTCGCAGAGTACGCCCGCGATCCCGCGGCCACTGCGCCGAGGCACACCGATGCCGCCGAGTGCTCGCTCTCCACCCGCACGTACTCCGCATCGACATCCCCGTCCGCCACCATCTGCGACAGCTCCTCGACGATATGCGTCTGCGGGGTGATCGGGTACGCGGAGATCACATCCGGCCGGCACAGCCCGACCGCCTCCGCGACCGCCCGAGAGCCCTCGATCATCTTTCTCATTATCGGTGCTCCTCTTCCATCGTGATCGCATCGAAGGGACACGCCGCCGCGCACATCCCACACCCTTTGCAGTACTCCATGTCCACCTCGTACTGCTTCTTCTCGAGGTGGCGGATGCACCCATCGGGGCAGATCGATTCACAGGTGTTGCACCCCGTGCACTTCTCCCAGTCGAATATGGGCCTCAGGATGCCCCACGCGCCCGTCTTGTTTTGCAGCGACGACCCCGGTCGCGTCACGATCCCCAGCGGTGGCTTCCTTCGCTTCTTCTTTGCAGTCGCCGTCATTTCGCTTGCTCCTTCATCAGGTCGTACGCCCGCTGCGCGGCCCGAACGTTCTTCTCGCCGAGTTCGTCGGAGAATCGCCCCCGGATGCTGCGCTCGATCGCCTCGAAGCTCATCGCTCCCGACACTCCCGAAAACGCCCCCAGAACCGCCGTGTTCATGATCGGCCGGCCCAGCTCCTCCAGCGCGATCTGCGTCGCCGGAAAAGTCACCACTCGCGCCTCCGTGTCCAGCCCCAGCTCCGAAGCGGGCCGCTCCGTGTTGATCAGCACCGTCCCGTCCGGCTTCAGGCCGGACAGGACGTCCACCGTTTCCAGCAGCGTCGGGTCCTGCACGATCACATAGTCCGGCGAGTAGATCTGGCTCCGAATCCGGATCGGCTTGTCGTTGATTCGGCAGAACGCCAGCACCGGCGCTCCCCGCCGCTCCACCCCGAACGCCGGAAACGCCTGCGCCTCTTTGCCGTCGTCGAACGCGGCCACCGCCATCAGCTCCGCAGCCGTCACCGATCCCTGACCGCCTCGCCCGTGTATCCGGATCTCGATCATCGCACTCTCCTGCTCTTTCGCTCGCCCACACGCGTCCACAGGCGGGGACCGACCCCGCCCGCGGTGCACGCGCCGAAACCCCCGCCTACTTCAGGACTTCCCGTCCCACACCATCACCCAAACACCACCATACCCCCGAACTATATCATACCTTCGCTGCCCTCCCCGACACTCCTGCCGGGCCTATCATTCACCTGCGGCCTCGACCGCCGACGTTCGCTCCTTAGACCGGCTTGCCTACAAAGCAGGCGTGACAGTTGTCGGACGACCGATCGCAACGCCCATCCCACTTGGCGCACTTACCCCGCGTTCGCTGGCACCCCATGCTTCCTCCGCAGATACTCATCGATCGCCCGCGCCGCCGCCTTCGCGTCCCCCATCGCAGCGATCACCGTCCCCGCATCGTTCGCGATATCGCCGCCGGCGAACACGCCCGGGATGCTCGTCTCCTTCCTCTCGGGGTCGACGACCAGCCTCCCGTCCTTGCCTCGCTCCAGCCGCGGCTCCGACCTCAGCAGCAGCGGGTTCGGCGACTGGCTCACCGCGATCACCACGGTATCCGCCTCCACCTCGAACTCGCTGCCCTCTATCGGCACCGGCCGCCGCCGGCCGCTCGCGTCCGGCTCCCCCAGCTTCGCGCGCTGGCACTCCATCCCACGAACGTGCCCCTTCTCGTCACCCAACATCCTCAACGGAACCGTCAGCTCGTGCAGCTCGACCCCCTCCGCCAGCGCGTTCTCCACCTCCTCCGCCCGCGCGGGCATCTCGGCCCGCGTCCGGCGATAGAGTATCATCGCCCGTGACCCCAACCTCAGCGCGCATCGCGCGGAGTCCATCGCGGTGTTCCCGCCCCCGATCACCGCCGTCTTCCTGCCGACCCGAATCGGCGTCCGGTATTCGGGAAACCGGTGCGCCTGCATCAAGTTGATGCGTGTGAGGAACTCATTCGCCGAATACACCCCGGCCAGATTCTCGCCCGGAATACCCATGAACCACGGCAGCCCCGCCCCCGTCCCGATGAAGACCGCCTCGTAGCCCTCTTCCTCCATCAGCTCCTGCAGCGTCACCGTCTTCCCCACCAGAACGTCCGTCTCGACCTCCACCCCCAGGCTCTTCACATAGTCCACCTCCCGGTCCAGGATATCCCGCGGCAGCCGGAACGGCGGAATACCGTAGCGCAGCACCCCTCCGGGCGCGTGCAGCGACTCGAAGATCGTCACCCGGTAACCGCAGCGCGCGAGGTCCGCCGCGGCCGTCAACCCCGCCGGCCCCGAGCCGATGACTGCCACCTTGGGCGCATTCGGATCCCGGTCGCGCTGCAGCCGGAACTGGATATTCTCCCGCTCCCAGTCCGCCACGAACCGCTCCAGCGCGCCGATCGCCACCGGCTCCTGCCGCTTCGCCAGCACGCACGTTTCCTCGCACTGTGTTTCCTGCGGACACACCCGTCCGCAGATCCCCGGCAGGTTGTTCCGGTCCTTCAGTATCCTCACCGCATCCTCGAACCGCTCTTCCTCGAGCGCCTTGACGAACCCGGGAATATCGATCCCCACCGGACACCCCTCGACACATGCCGGACGCTTGCACTGAAGGCACCGCCGCGCATCCGCCAGTGCGGTCTCCAGGTCGAACCCCAGCGCGACCTCCCCGAAGTGCTCCGCCCGCTCCTTCGGCTCTCGCCGCGGCAGCGGATTGCGCGGCACTCTCTTCGCCTTCCTCCTTGTCGTCGTCTCCTCGGCCATCGGTCACCTCAACGCGAATCCATATCCCCCGGCTCCTCGGCTTCCCCCTCCCGTTCCAAGCGGTCCGCCGCCTGCTCCAGCCGGCACTGCTCTTCCTCCTCGACGAACGCGCGCTTCCGCTTCGCCAGCTCCTCGAAGTCCACCAGGTGCCCATCGAAGTCCGGCCCGTCCACACACGCGAACTTCACCTCTCCACCCACCGTCACCCGGCACGCGCCGCACATACCAGTGCCGTCCACCATGATCGGGTCGAGGCTCACCAGAGTCGGCAGGCCATATTGCTTTGTGAGTTCAACCGCCGCCCTCATCATCGGAATCGGACCCGTCGCGATGCAGTAGTCGAAGCGCTCGCCCCGCTCCAGCAGCGTTGCCAGGACCTCCGTCACCAGCCCGTGGTGCCCGAGCGAGCCGTCGTCTGTCGCGATGTGCACCTCCGCGCTCAGCGACTCGATGTCGTCCACATAGAAGAGGAGATCCTTGCTGCGCGCGCCGAGGATCGACGTGATCTCATTGCCCGCCTCCGCGAACGCCACGACCTCCGGATACATGAACGCGATTCCCAGCCCGCCCGCCACACACACGACCCTGCCGTACCGCTCCACCTTCGTCGGCTGACCCAGAGGCCCCAGCACGTCTTTCAGCGACTCTCCCACCTCCAGCTCGGCCATCTGCTGGGTGGAGAACCCGAGCGCCTGAAACACTATCGCTATCGTCCCCTTCTCCGGATAGCGCTCGGCGATTGTCAAGGGGATACGCTCCCCCTGCTCGTCCACGCGCACGATCACGAATTGCCCGGCGCGTCCCCTCCGCGCCACCCGCGGCGCCTTCACTTCGAGCCGCGTCACGCCCGGGGCCATCACGCGCCGAGAAAGAATCTCGAACCTCTCGTCCTGCTGCCGCAAGGAAACCTACCCCCTCTCATGATACCCGCGCGCGCACCCTCATTCGGATCCCTCGCACCTGCGGGGAGCGCGGAGTAGGGGAGGACCTCGACCGATGTCCCCCCTGATCTCGACCCTCAGACCGACCTCTAAGTTCCGCTCTCTTCTTCCCTTTGGATGCTCGCCTACTCCCACCTGGCAAGCAAGCTCATCCCATACAGAGACTGTGCCTGCTCTTCGTCGCCCACCTCCACCCGCGTCTCCCGGCCGCACATGTTCAGCCCCGCCGCCTGACCCTGGGACATCGCCCGCATCCACCCATATCCTATCCGACGACGCTTTCCCCCCTGCTGTATCTGTGCCACGTCTCCCGCCGCCCAAACGCTTTCGTCCGTGCTCCTCAAGCGCTCATCCACCACGACCCCGTCCGCCAGCGAGATGCCCGACCCCACGAGAAAGTCTACGCTCGCCCGCTGATCCACGGCAAAGCCGACGATCTCCCCCGAAAGCTCCCGACCCTCGCGCGTCCTCACGCCCGTGACGCGACCCTCCTCGCCCACCAGCTCCGCCGGCGCATCGAGAGCGATCACATTCACGCCGTGCCGGTCGAGAACCTGCTCGATCAGGTCCCCCTTCACCTGGAAGAGAGCGGGAAACCACGGGCTCTCGTCCGGTACCACCATCGTCACATCGAGACCCCGCAGCCGCAGGGCCCTCGTCAACTCGACGCCCTGCAGCCCGCGCCCGACCACCACAGCGCGCCGCGCCTTCTCCGCCCACTGGGATATCCGCACAGCGTCCGCGTACGCGCTGAAGGCCGTCACACCCTCCAGCTCAATGCCTGGAATCTCCGGCGGCCTCGGCCTGACTCCCGTTGCCACCAGCAGCTTGTCGTACGAAACACTCCCTCCATCGCTCACCCGCAGGCTGTGGGTCCCTCGATCGATCCCAGTCACACGCTTTCCTGTGACGAGCGTGATATCCTTGGCCTCGGCCGCCGACTCGTAGTCCCGCCACAGCCCCTTCTCTTTGATCCGCCCCGCCACCAGGTCCGCCAGAAGCGGTCGCATATAGAACGGCCGCTCCTCCTCCGCGATCACCGTGATCGCATCTTCAGCCCGGTGTGCGCGGACCGTCTCGGCCGCCTGTGTCGCCGCGATGCCTCCTCCCACCACCACGTAGCTCTCCACAAATCGCCTCCTGTCGCATTCACCTTCAACTCTGTTCTCGCTCGTCTGCTTCTCGCCGTCCCCGAGTTCCTCCTTCTCCCCAGATTGCCGCAGGAGATGACACACAGGCTCCGAACGTTTAGTAGGCTATCGGTTGTGGGTACCGGCCTGAGTAAGCCACCGTCCTGTCAAGAGGCCAATACTGTTTTGAGGTACGCGAGAGGCTCCTGGCTCGCAGCTCTTTTCCTGGCCGCAGTCTGCGGATTCCGGGTCCCGGTCGGTGCGGGCCCCCCGGACTACGCCGTCGAGCGCGGCACGATGGCAGACCGCCTGAGCGCAGTCGTCAGCGACCAGCGCGTTCTGGCGGCCATGCGCGCGGTCCATCGCCACGCGTTTGTCCCCAAGAGCGAACATGCCCGCTGCTACCAGGACGTCGCTATCCCCCTGCCCGACGGTCAGCTCCTCCTCCCTCCCGAAGTACTGGCACGCTGCCTCGACGCGCTCGATCTTCGGCCGGGATCCAAGGTCCTTCAGATCGGCGCGGGCTGTGGTTACTGCACCGCGGTCATCGCGCACATCACCGATCACGTCTACACCGTGGACCCGCGCGGTCAGGTCCTCGCCGCCGCCCGCGCGCGCGTCCATTCCCTCGGATACACCTCCGTAGTGTGGAGGAAGGGCCACGGCTGCCGGGGGTGGAAGGAGAATGCCCCCTATGACGCCATCGTCGTCACCTGCTCTGCGGACGATGTCCCCTCCGAGCTTGTCGAGAGACTCAAGGTAGGCGGCCGCATGGTTATCGCCGTCGGGCGTGGTCCCGAGCAGACCATAAACTGCCTGGAGAAGCAGCGGACATCCACGGGCGAAACAAAGCAGATCGCCAGGGTCGTCATGATCACCCGCGTTCCGCCCATGGAGTGCCGGGCGGCGAGCCGGTGATTTCGCCGCACCCGGGCCTCCTCTCACAATGAACCAGGTGGACCTCCTCATCATTGCGGTCGTGGTCGCCTTCGGCATCTCCGGTGCGCGCCGCGGTCTCATCAGCTCCGCAGGCGACATCATCACGCTCGTCCTCAGCCTCATCGTCGGGTCGCTCGCCTACCCTCTGGCCGCCGCGCCGATCCGCTACATCTTCTCTCTCTCTCCCGCCGTCGCCGGTCCCCTCGGCTTCGTCCTTGTGGCCGCAGTCACCGCCGTCGCCGCCGGCTGGGGATTCTCCCACCTCGCCGTCAACTTCGAACTCGCCAGGACATCCAGCCGAATCGGTGGAGCCGGCTTCGGTGTCGCCTTTGGCATATTCCTCGCCGCCGTCCTCGTCATGGGATCCGGAGCGCTTCCCGGCCTCGCCGATCCCGTCGGCCACTCCGCCCTCGCCCCGAGCATCACCGCGCTCGTCCCCCGCCTCCACGAGAACATGGAATCCATCGGCCTCCCACTGCCCAAGCTCGTCCAGCTCCCCACCGACTACCGCGACGAGCTGCGGGGCGTCAACCAGGGCCTCCAGTTCCTCCGCATCAACTTCATGGCGCTCGACGGCGCCACATGCATTCACTGCCGGTCGCCCGTCATCTGCGAGGGCTACGTCTTCTCTCGCGGGACTCTCATGTCGCCCCGCTTCCGATGCCCAAACTGCGGCCGCACCAGCGACGGCTGCCAGACCTTCGAGGGGTTCCACGCCATCTACGGGGAGTGCCCCGTCACCCTCGCCAGAGAGGGGCTCCAGTTCGACTGCGGCGTCTGGACCAACAAGTGGTGGACCGTCCCCCACGGCCCCTGCCCCGTCTGCGGCAGGACCTACCGCCCAAAACCCGAGATCGACCAGGGCTGCCGCTATCGGAGCCCCACCTTCACCGCGATCCGCTGACCCCTATCCCGCGAGAAGCCGGGCGAAGTCGAACAGGCCCACCTCGGCACACCACTCCGGAAACGTCTGGCGCCGCTCCCCCGCGTAATCCCGAATCAGTTGAATCCCGTTCTTGATCTGTGGCACCGGCTTTCCCACCGGACAGGGCAGCCACTCCACCCGGCCGAAAATGCGGCAGATGAATGGGCGGGCCGGGTAGATGATGCACCGCCGCTTCGTCACATCGTAGAACAGACACACATCCATCTCCGCATCCTCGAACCACACGACGCGCTTTTCCTGGTCGAGCACCCGCGCAACCTGCCTCGAGTCCTGGCCCCGCAGGCACTCCACGATCCGCTCGAACTCCGGCCGCGTCATCTGCACCCCCGCCATGCATCGGAGCCCGCACTCGTGACACCCGTCACACGGGTTGTCATCCTTCTCCGCAAAGCTCAAGTCCCACCAGCCGGCCATCTTCTCGGCTTCCCCTTCTACCTTTCGCTTCTATCATATACCGTCTCCATGACCAGATCAACTTCTGTCCCGTTCGGTTTGACAACCCCTCGCCGCTGCTGTACAATACGCCAATTATCCGGCAGGGGCGCTCGGCGTCAGTGCACATAGCGGTAGGCTCGTTGCCAACCCGCGCCCGTCCGGCGCGAGCCGGTCATACAGGCGCTCGGCGCCGCCGATGCGGCTTTCGTTCCCGAGAAGAGGTCCAGAGGGCGCTCGCTATTCAGCATCCCGAGGTGGTGCCCGTTCGGTCCTCAGCAACTGATTCGCTGCCAAGGAGGCCCGTGGTCGCATGGAGACAGTGCTCGGTCGTGGACGAAAAGCGCGGCAGACCTTCGGCTTCGACGACGTCGCGCTCGTGCCCGGGGTCACCACCCTCGACCCCGAGGATGTGGACCTGAGCTGCGAGCTTGCCGGCGTCCGCCTCGACCTCCCCGTCCTGGCATCCGCCATGGATGCTGTGGTCGATCTTCGCTCAGCCGCAGTCCTGTCTGAGCTCGGCGGCGTCGGCGTCCTCCACCTCGAAGGCATCCAGTGCCGCTACGAAGATCCGGACCCCGCGCTCGACCGAATCGCCTCCGCTTCGTCCGAGGAGGCCGTCACCACTATCCGGGAGATCTACCGCGAGCCCATCAAGGACGATCTCGTCGGCCGCCGGGTCGCCGAGCTCAAAGACAAAGGCGCCAAGGTAGCCGTCTCTCCCACCCCGATGTTCGCCCACCACGCCGCGGAGATCATCGGTCCGGGCAAGGTGGATCTCTTCGTCGTCGAGGCCACAGTGATCACCGCCCGCCATATCTCCTCCCGCTACCAGAGCCCCGACTTCAGGCAGATCGCCGATCTCGTCCAGGCACCCGTCGTCGTCGGCAACTGCGTCTCCTACCAGGCCGCGCTCGACCTCATGCGCGCCGGTGCCGATGGCGTCCTCGTGGGCGTCGGCCCCGGCGCGGCCTGCACGACCCGGCGCGTCGTCGGCATCGGCGTCCCCCAGATCACCGCCGCGGCCGACTGCGCCGCCGCGCGAGATGACTACGAGCGCGAGACAGGCAAGCGCGTTCCCATCATCCTCAACGGTGGCATGCGCGTCGGCGGCGACATCGCAAAGGCCGTCGCCGCCGGTGCTGACGCCGTGATGATCGGATCCCCCCTCGCCATGGCAGAGGAGGCCCCCGGCCGCGGCTACAACTGGGGCATGTCCACCGGCCACGCGGGCCTGCCTCGGGGCACCCGCATACACGTCGGCATCGCCGGCCCCATGAAGGAGATCCTCCTCGGCCCGGCCCGCTGCGACGATGGCACCATGAACCTGTTCGGCGCCCTCCGCCTCTCCATGTCGTGCTGTGGCGCCCGCACCCTCCGCGAAATGCACCAGACCGAGATCGTCATCGCCCAAGCCCTCCCCAGCGAAGGCAAGGCCATCCAGCGCGCTCAAGGGGTCGGCGGAACGAAGTAGAGGAGGCGCGGACGGCGCCCATGACTGAGAGCACATCGCGCGAATCACACGAGCTCGTTATCGTCCTCGACTTCGGCGCCCAGTACGGCCAGCTCATCGCTCGCCGCATCCGAGAGTGCCACGTCTACTGCGAGATCCTCCCTCACGATACACCCGCCCAGGCCATCCTCGCCCGCCGCCCAAAGGGCATCGTCTTCTCGGGCGGCCCGAGCAGCGTCTACGACGACGGCGCCCCGCTCTGCGACCCCGCCCTCTTCCAGGCCGGCATCCCCATCCTCGGCATCTGCTACGGCATGCAGCTCATGGCCAGGGCCCTTGGCGGCGAGGTCGCCGGCGGCGGCCGCCGCGAGTACGGCAAGACCGAGATCACGGTCCTCGATCATAGCGACCTTTTCCAGGGCCTCAACCCACGCCTCATTGCCTGGATGAGCCACGGCGACCGCGTCGAGAAGGCGCCTCCCGGATTCCTCGAAACCGCGCGCAGCAGTGGAGTCCTCGCTGCGATGGCCGACCCCGCCAGGAAGCTCTTCGGCCTCCAGTTCCATCCCGAGGTCGTCCACACCCCGTGGGGCATTGAGCTCTTCCGCAACTTCCTCTACCAGCAGTGCGCATGCACGGGCACCTGGACCACCGAATCCGTCGTCGCCACCTCCGTGCAGACGATCCGCGACCAGGTCGGCCGGGGCAAAGTCGTCTGTGCGCTGAGCGGTGGTGTGGACTCCGCCGTCACCGCCGCCCTCGTCCACCAATCCGTGGGCGACCAGCTCACCTGCATCTTCATGGACCACGGCTTCCTCCGCCGCGGCGAGGCCGAGCAAGTCGTCCGCACGTTCGGGGAGAACTTCCACGTCAACCTCGTCCACGTCCAGGCCCAGGACAGATTCCTCAAGCGGCTCGACGGCGTCACCGATCCCGAAGAGAAGCGCCGCATCATCGGCGATGAATATGCCAACGTCCTGGAGGAGGGCGCTCGCAAGCTCGGAGACGTCGAGTTCCTCGCCCAGGGCACCCTCTACCCCGACGTCATCGAGAGTGGCACGCGGCAGGCCGCGCGCATCAAAACCCATCACAACGTCGGCGGGCTGCCCGAAACGCTCGAGCTCAAACTCGTCGAGCCCGTGCGGCTCCTGTTCAAGGACGAAGTTCGCGCGGTAGGGGAGGAGCTCGGATTGCCCGATGAAATCGTCTGGCGCCACCCCTTCCCCGGCCCCGGCCTGGCCATCCGCATCCTCGGCGAGGTCACCCCCGAGGGCCTCGATACCCTCCGCGAAGCCGATGCCATCATCACCGACGAAATCATGGCCGCCGGGCTCTACCGCCGTCTCTTCCAGTGCTTCGGCGTGCTCGCGCCCATCAGGAGCGTCGGAGTGATGGGCGACCAGCGCACCTACGGCAGCACCATCGTGCTGCGCGCCGTCACCGGCGACGACGCCATGACCGCCGACTGGGCCCAGCTCCCCTACGAAGTCCTCTCTCACATCAGCACCCGTATCATCAACGAGGTGTCCGGCGTCAACCGCGTCGTCTACGATATCAGCTCCAAGCCCCCCGCAACTATCGAGTGGGAATGAGGTGTGTCGCCATGATGTCCGACATCAAGGAAGTGCTCATCACTCAAGAGCAGATTCAGGCCGAAGTCCGGGGGCTCGCCGAGAAGATAAACCACGACTACCGAGACAAGCACCCAGTCCTGGTCGGAGTGCTCAACGGCGCCTTCGTCTTCCTGGCCGACCTCATGCGCCACCTCGACCTCGACGTCACCATCGACTTCGTCTCCTGGTCGAGCTACGGCGAGGATACCTCATCCAGCGGCGTCTTCCGCATCATGAAGGACCTCGAGACCAACGTCGAGAGCAAGCACGTCCTCATCGTCGAAGACATCATCGACACCGGGCTCACCCTCCACTACCTGCTCGACACCATCCGCGCCCGCAAGCCCGCCAGCACCCGCGTCGTCGCACTCCTCGACAAGCCCAGCCGCCGCCGCATCGAGGCCAAGGCCGACTACCTCGGCTTCCAGGTCCCCGACGCCTTCGTCGTCGGCTATGGCCTCGACTTCGCCCAACGCTACCGAAATCTCCCCTTCATCGGCATCCTCAAGCCCGAAATCTACGCCGGCCGCGGCACACCGCCCGATGAGCTGGAGTCCGGCTGAAAGCCAAAAAAGCCGATCTTTGACCTATACACGGCCCGCGGTTTGTGGTATAATGCAGATGTCAGTTGTGGACCCTATCATCTGACATGCGCCTCGTTTGGTTCCGTCTGACCCCACACCGGTTGAGACCCGAACCAACGCGCCGAAGCTTTTAGTTCGGCGCTTCCAAGGTGAGCGACACGTCCCACCGCGATGCCTGAGTGCGCCGGTCAACAAATACAGCCCCGTTTATGCCAGGCGCCCGGTCCATTCCACGACTGGCCGCAGCGCCGTGCGCCGCAGGGGTAGGGGGTAGGAACAGGTGCTCGAACTCGCACAGTTGGAAGAAAAGACGGTAGACGATCTCCAAGAGATCGCCAAGCAGTTCTCCGTAACCGACTACGCCAAGCTCCGCAAGCGCGACCTCGTGCTTCAGATCATGCGCGCCCAGGCGGAGAAAAACGGCCTCTTCTGGACGCAGGGCGTGCTTGAGGTCCTACCGGAGGGCTACGGATTCCTCCGCGTCAACAACTACCTGCCCAGCCCCGACGACATCTACGTCTCCCAGTCTCAGGTCAAGCGCTTCCGCCTGAAGACCGGCGACACCATCGTCGGCGCTGTCCGACCGCCCAAGAGCGGCGAGCGCTACCGCAGCCTCCTCAAGTTGGAGGCGGTGAACACCCTCGCCCCCGAGGTCGTTCGCACCCGCAAGAGCTTCGACGAGCTCACCCCCATCTACCCCTCCGAGCGGCTTCGCATGGAGACCGGCCCCGACAACGTCTCCGGCCGCTTCATAGACATCGTTGCCCCCATCGGAAAGGGCCAGCGCGGCCTCATCGTCTCGCCCCCCAAAGCCGGCAAAACCACCCTCCTCAAGATCATCGCAAACAGCATCACCACCAACCACCCCGAGGGCTATCTTCTCGTCCTCCTCATCGACGAGCGCCCCGAGGAGGTCACCGACATCCGGCGCTCCGTCGACGGCGAGGTGGCCGCCTCCACCTTCGACGAAATGCCCGAGAATCACCTCCGCCTCCAGGAGATCGTCCTCGCCCACGCCAAGCGCCTCGTCGAGGCCGGGTGCGACGTCGTCGTCCTTCTCGACTCCCTCACCCGACTCGCACGCGCATCCAACCTCACCGTCTCCCCCAGCGGCCGCACCCTCTCCGGCGGCCTCGATCCCAGCGCGCTCTACCGGCCCAAGCGCTTCTTCGCCTCCGCCCGCAACGTCGAAGAGGGCGGCAGCCTCACCGTCATCGCCACCGCGCTCGTCGAGACCGGCAGCCGCATGGACGACATGATCTTCGAGGAGTTCAAGGCCACCGGCAACCAGGAACTCGTCCTCGATCGCTCCATGGCCGACCGCGGCATCTTCCCCGCCATCGACATCCCGCGCTCCGGCACCCGCCACCAGGAACTCCTCTTCTCCGAGGAAGAGCTCCAGCGCGTCTACCAGCTCCGCCGCGTCCTCAACGCGCTCGACACCACCCAGGCCAGCGAGCTGCTCCTCACCGGCCTCCGCAAGACCTCCTCCAACACCGAATTCCTCAAGTGGGTCCAGCGCGAGCTCAGCAAGGAGTCGAAGTGACCCACCCTTGCGCCGGCGGGCACCTTCTTTGTGCTTTCTATGCCCAATGAGGTCAAGGTCACAGTCGTAGGCGTCTTCGAAGAGCTTCTGCAAAGCGGCGACCGCGAGCAGCGAGTCACACTCGTCGTCCTCAGAGACCCGGCCGAGCGCGAGCTCCGCCTTCCCGTCGGCTCCTGCGAAGGCTTCGCCATCCACATCGCCCACGAGCAGCAGATCGCCCCCCGCCCCCTTACCCACGATCTCGCCCTCCGGCTCGTCGAAAAGCTCTCGGCCAAGCTCGACCGCGTCGTCATCCACAGACTCTCCAACGACACCCCGCACGGCACCATGCACCTCCGGACCGCGGGCGGCGCGCTCGCCCTCGACGTCGCCCCCGGCGACGCCGTCGCCGTCGCCCTGCGCGCCGAGGTACCCATCTTCGTCACGGACGACCTCCTCGAGGTCGACGCCGACATCTCCTAGGCGAGGCACCTCCCCATGGTCATCATCATGCAGGCCGGCGCCCCCGAAGAGGAAGTCGAGGCCGTCGTCAAGGCGGTCGAGAAGGCCGGCTTCCGGCCCTGGGTCAATCCCGGCGTCGAGCGAAAGGTCATCGCTCTCCTCGGTGCCGTCGACGCCGAGAAGATCGAGCTCATGGATCACTTCTCGGCACTCCCAGGCGTCGAGCGCGTCACCCTCATCTCCGAGCCGTACAAGCTCCCCTCCCGTCGCACTCATCCCGACCCCACCGTCATCGAAGTCGGCCCCGCAACCATCGGCGGCGCGCACCTCGCGGTCATCGCCGGCCCCTGCAGTGTCGAAAGCCGCGACCAGATGCTCGAAGCAGCGCACGCGGTCAGAAAGGCTGGGGCCAACCTGCTGCGCGGCGGCGCATTCAAACCCCGCACCTCACCCTACAGCTTCCAGGGCCTCGGGGTCTCCGGCCTCGAGATACTCGCCGAGGCCCGCCGGCTCACCGGACTCCCGTTCGTCACCGAAGTCCTCCATCCCGGCGACCTCGAGGTCATCGCTGAGTACGCCGACATCATCCAGATCGGCGCGCGCAACATGCAGAACTTCCGCCTCCTCCAGGAGGTCGGGCAGACCGGAAAGCCGATCATCCTCAAGCGACACCCTGGATGCCGGATCCAGGAGCTGCTCACTGCCTCCGAGTACATCATGCTCGAGGGCAATCCCAACGTCATCCTCTGCGAGCGGGGCATCCGCACCTTCGAGCGCTACACCCGCAACACGCTTGACCTGGCCGCGGTGCCGCTGCTCCACCGGCTGACCCACCTGCCGGTGATCGTCGATCCGAGCCACGCCGCGGGCGACTGGCGCTACGTGACCTCTATCGCTTTGGGCGCCATCGCCGCCGGCGCCGACGGGATCATGGTGGAGGTCCATCCCAATCCCGCCTCGGCCTTGTCAGAC